>MDSW01005168.1_pt1 | contig 67515 bp, 39 predicted proteins | sample 811171 | NCBI WGS metagenome assembly MDSW01 (sample SAMN05326641, study PRJNA326480) | marine metagenome | isolation source: seawater | place: Atlantic Ocean: North West | collected 2012
GCGCCGGCGAGCGCGCCGGCGAGCGCTCCCGCTCCGCGTCGCCGCCGCCCAAAGCCGAACCCGCCTCCGCCCGCGCCGCGCCGATCGCCGCTCCGTCCACCTCCTCCGGCCGCCTCTTCTCGCCCACGAACCCCCCGAGGTGTGATGCAGTCATCGGGTGCGTCGTCGCCGCCGCCGCCGCGGGGGCGGCGGCGTGCTGCTGCGCCTGGGTCGCCGGGGTCGCCTGGGCGTCGGCGACCACCTGCGCGGAGAAGTCTCCGCTCGGCCCCGACGCGAGGAGCGCCGCCGGGTCCAGCGCCTCGCCCTCGTCGTCGCTGTCGTGGTACTTATACGCGTCGGCGGCGGCGTCCCAGCGGTACTCGCCCTCCTTCGCCCCGCGGTACTCGGTCTCCACAACCTGCGGGGACGGCACTCCGTCCATCATGTTGCCGAGCTGCTGAATGTCCACCTCGCCCGCGTCCATCATGGACACGGGGACCCCCGCGACGCCGACGTTCTCCGCGTCGAGCATCGCCATCTCGATGGGGTCCAGGCCGCCGCGCTCCCACCGCGCGTCCAGCCGCGCGAGGTCCGGGTCGCTCCCGTCGCGCGCCGCCTTCTCGGCGGCCGCCGCGTCCGCGTTGGCGCCGGCGCCGCCGTACTGTTCGTGCACGAACATCATCTCACGCGCCGCAATCTCCTCGCCGATGTCGCGGACGTCGCCCGACGGGGTCGCGACGGAAGACCCCGCGCCGCCGCCGCCGCCCGACCACGAGAGCAAACGGTGCAGCGCCTCGAGCTCCTCGAGGAGCGTCGCGCGCTCCCCCTCCGTCATCATCGCCGCCGGCGGGACCTGGCCGCCGCGCGCCGCGCTCGTGCGCGAGAGCTGCAGCTGCTTGCGAAGGTACTGCGACGCCGCGATGGCGAGCGGCGTCACGCGCGTGTGCAGCGCGTCAAGCTTGCGCGAGAGTAAACCGAGCTGGTCCCCCATACCCTCCGCGCCGCCGAGCTGGTCGCCCATACCCGCCGCCCCGAGCGCGGCGTACGCCATCCCGCCGCCGAGCCGTCGAGACGCAGCGTTGGGGTTGGCGTTCCCGAAAAGATTTCCGGCGGCTTTATTCGCGCGTTCGTTCGCCCCTCTGGACGCCCCCGCCTTGTTGCCTCGCCCCACGCCCGCGGGTTTTGGCGGCGGCCACGGGAGCCCCGCGGCCTCCGCCGCCGCCCTCGCCTTGAGCCCCTGGCCCTTCTTGTGCGAGCGCTTGATCTTGGGCTTCAGGGTGCCGTCCGGGGCGAGGTCGAACCGCTTCGGGTCCGGGTTCGAGGCGGCGGGGACGGCGAGCGCGCCTCGCGAGGACGCCTCCGGCGCCGCCGCCTTCCGAGCGCGCGCGCCGTCTTCGAGCTCGGCGACGACGCCGTTCGCCACCTCGGGAGAGCCGCCGCGCGCGGGGCGTTTACGGTCGGGCCCCGTCCCGAGGGGCTCCCCGCCGGGTCTTCCTCCGTCCGTCGACGCGTCCCCGTCGCGGTCTTTGCGCTTCGCGCTCGAGGGGGGCTCCCCCTCCTTCGCGTCGGCGTCGGCGTCGCGCTCGCTCGCGTCGCCGTTAGTATTGAGCGCCTTCATGGACTCTTCGCGTTTTCGCTTCTCCTTGGCCACCGCCTTGGCGACGCTCTGCTCCGCCAGGCGCACGGCGGTGACGAACCCGACGGACTTCTTCGCCTTGCTCAGCGCGTCCCTGTACTCGCGGTACGGGACCAGGTCGTGTCTGTGCACCGACGCCGCGGTGTCGTCGAAGAACCGCACCCTCCTCCGCTGCGCCGCGTCCTTCTCCGCGGCGTCCCCGGGCTCGGGCCGCTGCACCACCCCGGGCCACCACCCGTGGCCCTTCACGCGGCCCCACACGTGCGCCCCCGTGGAGGGCCACGACGCGCCGAGCTCCGCCAGCACCTCCGCGGGCTTCCCGGGCGCGGGGAGCGCAAAGTGGACGATTCGGCGGGGGAGAGCGCTCCCGAGGGACACCGCCCTGGAGGCTTTGGAACTCAGCGCGCCGCCCCCCGCGGCGGTGGCGGGCGCGGTGGGCGCCAGCTTACTCTCGTCGACGACGCCGGGCTGGATCCACTCGATGCGCTCGGCGGCGAGGAGGACGTCCTCGACGTCGCCGTCGTCGTACCGCACGCGGTGCTTCGCGGATTTGAAATCAAAGCCGACGACGAGGCCGGCGTAGAACGCCCCCTCCGCGGGCCAAAACACGCGCACGCGCCGACCCACCGCCGACTCCCCGGGGGCCTCGTTCGCCACCTTGACGCACACCGCCGACGGGAGGAAGTCGCGAATCTTCGGCTTCGCCGCGCGGCTGGATTTGCGCACGCCGTCCTCGGCGACAATCGTCCCGCCCGCCTTCTCCAACCCGGACCCCGCCCGCGCGGGGAGGAACCCGCCCGCGGGGCCGGTCGTTCCCGCCGGTGCCTGGAGCCCCGCGAGGGATGATTTGCGCGCGCTCGCGCCGGCGGCGCCCGCGTGCGATGCGCCGCCGACGAGGCGTTCCAACCCCATGGCGCCGGCGATGCGCCTCCGGAGCCACTGGTTGTTGTTGCTCGTCGTCGCGCGACGGAACGCCGCGCGGAACGTCTCCTGGAGCTCTTTCTGCCCCATCGCGCGGAGCTCCGCGAGCCGCCCCTCGTCGTCCGTCGCCACGAACCGAGCGAGGCACGCGGCGCGCGTCTCGGCGTCCAGGTCGGGCGCCGCGGAGGGATCGTCGGCGGCGGATGCGTCGCCGGCGCCGCCGCCGTCGCCCGCGCGAACGAAATCCGCCGCAGAGGGCCGTTCGCCGACCCCGGTCGCGAGCGCCGCGGTCGACTCGCCGCGGACGTCCGGCGTCGCTCCGGCTCCGGGAACGCCTTCGCGGGGCGCGGTCGACTCGCGCGGCGTCTCGGCGTCGGAGGCGGCGAGAGGATACGTCGAGGATCCGTCGGGGGGGCCCGCGGGGACGACGCGCGCCTCGTCGGGGAAGACGCCGTCGTCCTCGCCGGAGTTGGGGGACTCGAGCGCGGAGTTCGGGGAGGACGCTTTGAACGTCTTGGAGGCGGCCAGGGCGGCGTCGACCTTGCCGAGCATGGCCTCGGCCTGGGCGCGTCCCGGCGGGACGGATCTGGGCGTCGAATCGTCGCCCGAGGAGGCGTGCTGCTTCGTGCCAAACGCGGCGTCGAGATCCCGCGGCGCCGGCTCCGGGTTAGGCACGCTCGCGTCCGCGAACATCGGGACGGTCATGCGACACTCGCGTCGCCGTGCGCGGTGGGGCGCGCGCGCCGCGCTCGCGTCGAGGGAGGTCGCGCGGAGGAGCCGACCTCCGCGATCGAACGTTCGGTCGCGACGAGAAACACTGACAATTGGGATAATTGCCCAACCACGACGCTTCGCGACCGCGCGAGAGCTCGAGCGCGCGTGCCCTCCCGCGCCCGCCCTCGCCTCGCGAATCGGTTTTTACGCGCGCTCGATACGGGCGTTCCGCGGCGATCGAAGTCTGCTGCGGTCCGCCGGCCTCGTCGCGTTGGGGCGATGTGCGCGACGCGTCAGATCTCCGAGGGCACGTGAGTCGCCGCGTCGCGAGTCGCGTGACGCAGCAATCAAACACTCGTCGTTCCTGGTTGGACCCGTCGCCGGCGATATTTTCGTCGACCCGCATATCGACCCGCATATACCCGCATAAATGTGAGACTAAAAGCCCACTCGATGTATATCGTAGATTATCGGGGAGATCGGCTTCATGACTCAGCGCTTGAAAGAGAGAGAACTCGACTCGTGTCCCCTTTCGTCACGCACGAGATGGGACTGACGCGAGCGACGCGAAGCACTTTTTCCGACGCGAGTCCCCGACGCGCGTCAGATCTCGCGCCCCGGCGCGTCCTTCCCCGCCTCATCCGCGATGGGTAAGAAGTGGCTTCCCCTCGAATCGAACCCCGAGGTGATGAGCGCGTTCGCGCACACCCTCGGCCTTCCCTCCGACGTGGGCTTCCACGACATCTTCGGCTTCGACCCCGACCTCCTCGCGATGGTGCCGCAGCCCGTGCACGCGGTCCTGCTGCTCTTCCCCATCACGCCCACGAGCGAGAAGGCGAAGGACGAGGAAGCCGAGGCGCTCGCGAAGCCCGGCGCGGTGAACGACGTGAGCGAGGGCGTGTATTACATGCGCCAGACGATCGGGAACGCGTGCGGCACGATCGGCGTGCTGCACGCGGTGGGGAACAATCTGGACAAGTACCCACAGATGGATCCCGAGTCGTACTTCGCCAAGTTCTTCGCGGCCACCTCCGCGATGAGCCCCGAGGAGCGCGCGACGTACATCGAGCGGGACGACGGCATCGAGGCCGCACACGGCAGCGCAGTCGCCGCGGGCGAGACGGCGTGCCCGACGATCGACGAGCAGATTAACCTGCACTTCGTCGCGCTCGTGCACGTCGACGGAGGCTTGTACGAACTGGACGGGAGGAAGCGGAGCGCGATTCGGCACGGGAACACGACGCAGGAGACGCTGTTGCGCGACGCCGTGCCCGTGATTCAGAAGTTCGTGGAGATGGCCGAGGGGAGCGTCAGCTTCAACGCCATCGCCATGGCGCCGGGGAGCGGCGCCATGTTTTGAATCACGCGCACGCGACCCTAGCTAGGACAGATCGACTATATTCACAAACGAACGCGTCAAAAGTCGAGTCATCATCCATCGTCTTCATCGCCTCGCCGCGCGCTCCACCAGCGCCGCGTTCGATCGTCCGCTCGCGAAGCGTCCTCTGCTCTCTCCGGCGTCGCTGAGCGCTCGCTTGCGCTAAGGGAAGTCGGGCGCGGTCTCCGGGGGCTGCGCCGTTCGCCTGCTCGAGGGATGCTGCATGAGGGTGTACAGCCCGTTGAGGCAGTCCTCGATGGTGTTGCTCCTCCGCCAGTTGGTCAGGATGGGCAGACCACGGGGCTCGACCTTGCCGGTGTCCTTCGACACGCAGCTCAGCGCGACGCGCGTGCGGAACTTAAGCGTGGGCGGGCGATCCGGGTAGGACTCCCCACACTCGATCTGCAAGCTGTAGATGCGGCCTTCGAAGGGGGTGTTGTTGGGGCCGATGATCGTTCCGTTCCAGTGCACCATCATCACGTCCTCCTCTGCGATGAGAACGCGAACGGGGGAAGGGGTCAGAACCCGGGGACCGGGGGGTGGGTCCGGCGTGGGAACGCGGACGCTCGCGACGGCGTGGCGCGAAGCATTCTCGCGACGAAAAGAGAGGGGCGCGCGCGGTCCGCACCCAGATCGGCCAGGCCGTAGGACAGGTATCCCAGGCTGCTGATCGCCTTCTCTCCCTTCTCAAGCTCCTCCAGCAACCGGAAGTTGCGGGGGACGACCACGTTATCTCCGGCGTGCGCCATCGCGCGTGTGCTCCGCGCGGAAGCGCGTCGAGTTGTGCGCGGGGAGGCTTCGGTTGAAAAAACGTGAACGAACCAGGCGCGTGGCAAAACTGCGCGTGCGAAGGCCGTCTCTCGCTTTGGTCGACTTTCTTTCAGCGGCGAGCTCCACCTGGGCCCGCGAGGTCTCGACGAGACGCGGCCGGGCATCGCGATGGGGCGCGCGAGTGGTCAGGCGGGGGCGCGAGCGCGAGCTCGGTTCGGTGGCATTTCAAGAATGTAGACTACATGCACGGCGTCGACGCACGGCGTTCCCCGCGTCACGCTTTCGGGGGAAGCTTCGGCAGACCCAGACTCTCGAACTGGCGCGAGCAGTCTGCGGCGATGCGAGGGGTGGACGGATGGGTGAGCGACGGCGAGGGGCGGGGAGGGAAGGAAAGGCGCGCGGTGGGTGAGGCGCGAGCGCGCACCGGTGTAGGCGGAGCCGAGCGCGGCGCCAGCTCCGAAGGCTAGGCTCGCCGAGCGAGTTCCCGCGCCGCCTGAGAGGAGAGGAGGAGGGTGGGTGGGTGGTCCGATCGGTCAGCTCGCGCAGGAGGGGCGGACGCGTGGGCGACTGCGCCGCGGGGGCGCGGGGAGAGGCGACGCACGGAACAGCATCAGGCCCGCGGCGCCGCCGGCCAGGGAGCCGTAGACTAGGCGGCGAAGAGTGAGGTCGATCGCCGCCTCCCACTTCGCGTCCATGCTGAGCTCAGGCGGACGCGTCGTCATCGCGGCGCGCGCCTCGAGAGTGTGATCGTGCGTGCAGTGAGGGACGGCGGTGAGATTTGCAAAAATACTCGCGCGGCAGTTGATTTCTCCTCGCCGCCGCCTCCGCGCGCCCGCCGCCACACCACCTCGCGCTCTCGCTCGCGCCTTTCTCGGGGCCCCGCGATGCCGCCCCATGGAAGCCACAAGAAGAAGAACAAGAAGAAGGACAAGAAGGGCAAGCGGGGCTCCGCCGGTCCCTCGCGCGGCGTCGGCGGCGGCAGCGCCATCGACGCGCTCATCGAGTCCGGGAACGAGCACCTCGCGTGCGAGCGCATCGAGGAGGGCCTGCGCGACCTGAAGCGCGCGCGCGACCTCTCACCAGACAGCGCCGACGCCGCGGAGGCGTACGGCATGGCTCTCGCGGAGTACGGCGACGCCGAGGAGGCCATCTCCGTCCTCAAGCGCGCCGCTCAGGTGCGTCTCGGGTTCCCTCGCGACCCACCGCCGCCTCCGGAGCGCTCGCGCGTCCGTCCCCTTCCTCCCCTCGTTCGCGTCGCGTCGCGGGTCGTCTCTTCGCGCTCTCCTCTCACCTCTCGCGTCATTCCTCGCTCGCGCTTTTCCCCTCGCATCAGCTGCGCCCGAACGAGGGGTACGAGAAATTCATGTACCTCGGCCAACTCTTGGACGACGGCGTCGCCGCGGCGACGTGCACGCGCCAAGGCTTGGCGGTGATCGATTACCAATCCGCGATGGGCGACGAGGAGGCGGAGGATCGCGTGTGCGGCGCGTGCTGCGCCCTCGCGGAGCAGCTCCTCGCCACCGCGGACGACGTCGCGGAGGTGGAGGACGAGTGCGATCAGCTCTTGAGGCGCGCCGCGGAGTCGGACCCGCGCTCGGCGGAGCCTTTACAGGTGCTGGCGAGTCTTCGGAGCCAGCAGGGCCGCGCGGAGGAGGCTTTGGAGGCGCTTCGGCGGTCGGTGGCGACGTGGCGGTCGCGGCGCGGGGGCCGGGACGTCGACCCCGACGCGGATCTCGACGATGACGCGGACGAGGACCGCGCGGACGAGCACCTGGGCGAGTACGAGGTGTCGTACGAGTTCCGGTTCGAGACCGCGAAGCTTCTGCTCGAGCTGGACGAGAGCGTGGACGAGGCGGTGGGCGTCCTGGAGGAACTGCTCAACGAGCGCGACGACGTCGTGGATGTGTGGCAGCTCCTCGCGCTCGCCAACCACGGCGGGTGCAACTTCGACCGCGCGCTGGAGCTCGTGACGCACGCGGAGCAGCTGAACGAGAGGCAGGGGGGGGACGAGGCCACGCACGCGAACCTCATGGAGCTCAGGTTGGCGATCGAGGAGTCGAAAGAAAAGTGGAACGAGGAGGTGGGGGAGGAACACCGCGGGGGGGGCGACGACATGAGCGACTGAAACGTTTCACCGAGTACGTCTCGTAGAGGTCGTCGTCGAAAACACACTCGTCGCGCGACCCGTCGCACACTTCGCGTCGTCTCGAGCGCGCGAGAGAGAGCGCCGCGAAGGGCGTCTCGCTCTCGCGCGCGTCGAGGGGCGACCGGTCCGCCGCCGCCGACCGCCCCGCGCGCTCATCCTCTTGTTCAGGGGAAGGATGATGAACACGCGGCGGCGTCGCCGGGGTGGACCTCTCGTCCTCGTCCGTCGGGGTCCGGCGAACCCGCTCCGGGGGTTCGCTTGAGGACCGAGCTCCGACATCACCGTCGTCGCCGGCGAAGGGTGGGGCGCGACATCACCGGTCCATGGCGCGGTACGCGAAGTACGCCGCCCCGAGCGTGGCCAGGACCTTCACGATCTCCACCGCGGCGTCCAAGGACCGCTCGAAGGAAGCGTCGTCCGAAGCGCCCTCGGGGGACGCGTCCGCGCGGTCCTCGGACGGAGGCGGACGCGGAGGCGGACCTCACGAGCCGGCCGCGTCGGGCGCGCAGGATGCCTGCTTGCCGGACGCGGGGGGCGGGCCTCACGAGGAGCTCATCGCGGGTGGGTCAACGAAAGTGACCGCGCGGCGCGGCCGACCGGTCGAATTTGACCGCTCAGCGTCGGCGGGGCCGGCGCACACCCGCGTGTGCTGATGCACCCAGGGGGAACAACAAACCGCCCCGGTTCCCTCCGCTCTGCCGTTTCCGGAAGGCACGACGACTGCACTCCCACGCGCGCGTCGCGTCCGTCCGCCTCGCGGACGACTCGACGCGCCGGCGGGAACGCGCGGTCGAGCTCGCGGGGGAAGGCCAGGCGCGTCGCGGGACGAGCCGCGGCGGCTCGGCGCCGGTCGAACCCGCGGACACCCCCGTCCCCGGGGCTCGCTGGATTCGTCGACGGTTCCGAGACAAACGCCGCGCGCGGACCGTCGTCGAGGCGCGCGATGGGGGGAGGCACGGGCAGCGGGCGCCAGATGGTGTCGCAGCCCGAGGTCGTCGTTCTCCCGGACGTTCAGGTGCGTCGTCGTTTCCCGCGCGCGCGCGCGTTCTCGCGCGAGACCGCGTCCGGTCCCGACGCCGCGCGCCCCGGTCAACCCTTCCGGCGTGGTGTCCCCCGAGTCGTCCGCCGGCTCTCGACGCATCACTCGCGTCGTCACCGCAAGATCTCCCCTCCTCTGAACGACGTCCCCGCTCACCCCCCACCCCTCCGCCGTTCGCAGTCGCGCATGAGTAAGAAGATTACGCAGCTCGGAAAGGTGATGCAGCACCTCGGCTCGGCGTCTTTCGAGGATGAGTCCGTCGGGTCCAACCTCGTCGGCGTCTCTGAGCGGTACGAGAACGAGGTGGACGCGATCCTGCGCGACGCCGCCGCCAAGGTGGCGGCGTTCCAGGAGTCCATCCGCGCCAAGGCCGAGGCGAACCAGACCGCCGCCGCGTGTGACGCGCTCAGGGCGCAGTACGACGCGAAGCTCGACGCGCTCAGGGCGCAGAGCGCCGCGGAGGCGCGACGCTTCGCGGAGTACGAGCGCGACGCGGAGGCGAAGCTCGCCGCCGCCGACGCGCGAATTCGCGCCGCGGCGGAGACCCGCGACGCCGCGTCTCTCGCCGCGCTCGAAAAAGCGCTCAAAGACGCACAGGAAGCGAAGAAGGAGGCCTCCGACGCCGCGGAGGCTCGCGAGGAGGCGCGATCGGCTCTCGAGGCGGCGGAGAGGGATCGCGCGTCCGCCGTCGCCGCGCTCGAGCGCGACGTCGCGTCGGCCGAGTCGGCGCTGGCGACGCTCGAGGCGTCGCGGGACGCGGAGACTCGGCGCCTCGTGAAGGAATCGGAGCGCCGCGTGCACGCGATGAAACGCGAGGCGGACGCCGCGAGGCGAGACGCGGACGAGCGCGGCGCGAAGCTGGAGGAGGCGCTGAGAGACGCGGTTCGATGGCGGGAGAGAAACGCGGAGGTGCGCGCCGAGCTCGAGGCGGCGCGGGAGGAGGCGCGAAGCGCCGCGGCGTCGCTCGCCGACCGCGACGCCGCGCTCGAGGACGGCGCCGCGCTCGAGGCCAAGTGCGCGACGTACCGCGACGCGCTGGCGACGGCCGCGGCGGACCTCGAGGCGGCGCGGAAACGCGCGGCGGACGCGGAGGCGGAGGCGGGGAGGGCGAGGGAGGAGGTGGGGAAGGCGGAGGCGGAGACGGCGAGGGCGAGGGAGGAGGCGGAGGACGCGCGCCGCGAGCGCGAGACGTCCGGGGCCGAGCGCGATTCGGCGAAGGCCGAGCTCGCCGTGGCGCGGGGCGAGCTCGCCGAAGCCAATGCGAAGCTCGCCGAAGCCGATGCGAAGCTCGCCGACGCTCGGACGGAACTGGTCACCGCGAACGCCTCCGTCGCGTCGAGCGGGTCCAAGCTCGAGGCGACGCGAGCCGAGCTCGAGGCGGCGAACGCGTCCCTCGAGGCGTCCAACGCCTCGCTCGAGGCGCTCCGATCCGCGGCGGCGTCCGAGGGCGCGTCGTCCGAGGCTTCGAGCTCGGCCGCCGCGGCGCTTCGCGAGGAGCTAGAGCGGGTTCGCGCCGAGCTCGAGTCGGCGCGGCGCGACGCCGCCGCCGAGGCGGCGGCGGCGGCGAACGCGGCGGCGGCGGCGGCGGCGAACGCGGCGGCGAACGCGGCGGACGCGGAGTCGCGCGTTCGCGCGGCCGAGGCGAAGGCCGAGGAGGCATCCGCCGCGGCGTCTCGAGCGGCGATCGCCGCGCCCGGGGCGGTGGAGAAGGCGGCGAAAGAGCTGAGCGCGTCGACGATCGAGAAGCTCCGCCGCGAGCACGGCGTCGCGGCGGAGGCTCTCCGTCGCGATTTCGAGAGCGCGTTGGCGGCGGCCAAGGCGGACGCGGCGGAGAGGCTGGCGTGCGCCGAGGAGCTCTTGCGCACGAAGATGGCCGAGGCGAAGCGCGATCACGACGACGCCCTCCGCGGCGCGGCGCAGGCGGCGGAGAAGCGCGTGGCGTCGGCGGCGGAGGATGGGCAGAAGACGCGCAACGATCTCAAGCTTCGCATCGCCGATTTGGTGGCGTCGCTCTCGGACGAGCAGCGCCTCCGCGCGGCGTCGGCGGAGGAAAAGACGCGGCTCGAGAACGAGGCGGCGCGCGCGAACCGCGCCGCGTCGGACGCGAAGGAGAAGCAGGCGGCGACGATGTTCGAGTTCGCTCGGAAGGAGAAGGCCCTGGCGGAGAAGGCTGAGCGTTTCCGCGCGTCGGAGGAGACGGCGCGGCGCGAGCGCGCCAGCATCTCCGCCGTCGCCGACGCCCTCCGCGCCGAAATCGCCGAGCTCAACGAACAGACCCAACTCCGAGCCCAACTCCACGCCGAGGCGCTCGCGACTGCGCTCCAGCTCCGCGACGAGGAGTGGACCGAGCGCTCGAACCGACGCGCGGACGAACTCGCCGCGGAGATGGAGGCGGCGCACGCGGAGACGCTCGCGTCGGCGCTCGCCGACGCGGAGGCGACGGCGGCGGCGAAAACGGCGGAGGCGATCGCCGCCTCCGACGCGAGGTTCGCGAAGCGCGAGGAAGACCTGCGCCTCGAGGTCCGTGCCGAGCAGACCCGCCGCGACTCCGCCGAGCGCGCGGCGGACGCGCGTCTGGGTACCGTCGTCGCCGAGCTCGAGGCGCGGCTCGCCGCGGCGGTGGCGACGGCGCGCGCCGAGGCTGCGGCGCGACTGTCCGACGCGCAGGTCCGCCACGCCAAGGCGACGGAGGCGCTTCGCTCGGAACGCGCCGAGGCTGAGTCGAGGCTGAGGGCGGAGGCGAGCGAGGCGGTCGAGGAGGCGAACGCGCGGCGGCGCGAGGCGGAGGCGCGGGCGAAGGCGGATCTGGACGCCGCCGCCTCGGACGCGTTCGCGAGGTACGAGGCGGAGAAGGAGGAGGCGGCGCGGGCACGTCGCGACGCCGTCGCCGCCGCCGAGGACGCGCTCGTCGCGAAGCACGCCGAGGAACGCGCGCGGGCGAGGGAGGAGTCGGACGCGAAGGAGGCGGCGCTTCGCGAGCGAATCGACGCGCTCGAGGCCGACGGGCGCGCCGCGCTCGACCGCGAGGCTCGATCGGACGCGGAGGCGAGGCGTCTGGCGGCGGAGGTTTCCGAGCTCAGAGGCGCCGTCGAGCGAGCGACGCGCGACGCGGCGAGCGAGGCGCGGCGCCACGCGGAGGCGCACCACGCGCTCGAGCGCGAGCTCCGCGCGGAGCTCTCGGCGTCGTGCGAGATGGCGGACGCCGAGCTCGAGCGGGTGCGGAGCGAGGCGCGGCGCGAGCGCGAGGAACTCGTCGCGGAGGCTGAGGCTTCCTACGCGGGTTTGCTCGCTCGCCACGCCGACGTCCAGTCGAGGTTCGACGCGAGGGAGAGCCGGGCGGAGGACCTCGCGACGATCGCGGCGCTGCGGGCGAAGATCAGCGAGGCGGAGCGCGAGAACGCCGAGGCCGAGACGCACCGCGCGCAGATGCAGATGGAGCTGCGCGAGAAGGAGCGCGGCGTCTTCGGCGCGGGCGCGGCGACGCTCAACGCGGACGACGGCGCGACGGTGCTCGACTGGATGCTGAAAAAACCGAAACCGCCCGCGGGGCCGGGGCGGGGCGGGCCGCCGCGGCCAGGGAGCAAGCAAAGGAGAGGGGGGGGGCATAATAACCCGAGGGCGAACACGACGCGAATGTGATGCCGCCGTCGGGGACGGCTCGGAGAGCAGAAAAAATGTACTTAGGAATGAATTAGTTGGCTACGCGACACGCACGGATCGATCACTTCTTCTTGCCGGCGACGGTCTTGACCTTGCCCTTGCGCGTGCGGGCGTTGGTCTTGGTGCGCTGGCCGCGCAAGGGGAGGCCGTGGATGTGACGCCTGCCGCGGTAGCACTGGATCTCCTTGAGGCGCTTGATGTTCATCATGTTGAACCTGCGGAGGTCACCCTCGATCAAGTACTTGTCCACCTCCTCGCGAAGGGTAGTCAGCTCCTCCTCCTCAAACTCGCGCACGCGCTTGTTCTCGAGACCCGTCGCCGCCATGATCTTCTTCGCGGTGGTGTTCCCAATGCCGTAGACGTACGTCAAGGACGTCTCGGCGCGCTTGTTGTTAGGGATTTCCACACCCGCCACGCGCGCCGCGCGGACGCAGAGCTCACCGCGCCCGGACGCGGAGGAGCCAACCTGAGGTCGCGACGTGGGGAGATAGCGGGAAATCAATCGGTCAGAGGGTGGCCACTTCACGCGCACCGCGCGAATCGAAGCGAGGGGGGGGCTGGGTGACGCGGTCCCGCGCGCGAGTCTGGGCGCGCGCTGCGGGCGGTCGACGCGCCCTCATCGCACGCGCAGCCTCCGCGCGGGGGATGCTCGCGGCTGGACGCGCGCGAGGGGCGCGGCGGACGGCGCATGAGGCGCAGGGGGCCGCGGACGCGCGCGCGCCACGACCCGATACCCAAACCCTAACCCTGTTGGCTGGTTCGCGCACCTTGACACTCTGCGACGGAAGAGAAACCCCGTGGAAAGCGGACGCCGCCGAAGACTGCGAGGAGCGGGATGGAGGAGGGGATGGCTTCGTCAACGAACGTGCCGTGGCGCGAGCCGCGCGCGACGCTCGCGGCGCGCGGGCGACGTCGACGCCGCGTCGCAGGTCGAATCCCGCGCGGAGGTCGGGAAACATTGCTCCACGCGAACCGACGAGATGCGCTTTTATCCAGGATAAACCCGCCGAGCGCTGGCCGGTGACGCACCTGCTTGGCGCGAACGCCCCCCTTCGCCGGGGTGACCGGCACCACGACGCGCGCAGCGCAAAGAGCGGACATTATATCTAAGCCTCGCGGGACCTCGCTGGGCTCGCGTGGGTTGGAATGCCGTAGGTACGCGCGTCACGCGCGAAGTGAGCGACGTGTCGACTGGAGCCAGTAGCGGACTGGATTGAATCGTCCGACCGCCATCGTGTGTGTTGGCGGTGAGAACGCGACCATGGTTTGTTACTCAAAGGTTAAGTTCAGTGAACGGGGGCCGGTGGGATCCGTCCGACCCGAGAGCCCGTTCCCGATGAAATGCTTTCGGTCCAAAGGCCTTTCGACCGCAACAGCCTTTTGGCCCATCGAACGTGTCGACCCTTGGAACTCGTTTATTGACCCACCCGTCTTTTTTGGCGGATCTCCGATTTTCTCGCGAGGGGGACAACGGCGGACGCACGCGTCTCAGATCGTTCGTCGCATCGCGCGGCGCGAGGTCAAGACCGCACGCACCGCGTGGTCCGCGACCCTCGCGCGCGTCTTCCCGGCACGATGGTGTATAAGTTATCTCACGCCGAGCGTAAGTTCCTGAAGTACGTGCGCTCGACGGACCCGTTGACGCAGTTGCGCGATTGCTGGGAGTGGCACAAGGACTGGTACACCAAGAATGGCGCACAAATCGGCGTTTTCCAGTGGATCCACCAGGGCGTGTGCTGCTTCTTCTTCTACTTCATCATCGCCGCGACGTGGTCCGGGGTGACCGGGCGCGAGAGTAAGGTCGTCACGGGTTCCAAGGTGTTCGTAAACACCGCGAGCGCGAAGGTGCAGTGGGACGCCGCGGCGGTGGCGTCGCAGTACCGCTCTTTGCCCGTGGACAGCTTCGAGGGCGACGATCGCGACGAGTACGGCCACCTCACCTTCGCGGCGCACTGCGAGGCGCTCGAGACGCACGGGCGGGACCCGGAGTGGCCCCTCAGGTCGCCGCACGACGACACGGACGGCACCGCGGGCTTAGGGTTCGAGACCGCGGCGGATCTGTGCGCGAGCATGGCGAGCCTCCCCGAGCGCTTGCGCGTCTACACCTTCCCGCTGAGCAAAACCGAAGCCGCGCGGTACTCCCTCGCGAAGCTCGCGCCGACGTTCAACCGCGGGTACGACGTCGAGGGCCACATCGTCGACAACATGCAGGAGCCCCCGTTCGCGACCTCGGACCCGAAGGAGGCGACGGCTTTTTTGATCCCGGTCCGCCCCTACCTCGACCGCGTCGCGGCGTACCCCGAGCAAGGCCGCGACGCCATGGTCGCCGCCGCCGAGAGGCTCGTGCGCCGGATCCAGATCGAGCAACCGGAGGCGTGGGAATTCAGCGAACCCGGGTGTCAACGCGTGATGGTCTCCTCGCACGACGCCGGGACGCTCGTCGCGAAGAACACGGGCGACGCGGTGAAGAACAAGGCGGTCGTGATCGCTTCCAACGCGGATTCCACGAGTCTCGAGGATCTCGAGGGCACGCCCGCGGGGGAGGCGAACAAAGCCAGGGATCTGTATTACTCCAACTCCAGCGCCGTCGACGAGGACGAGATGCTCGGGTGGCACCCGTGCTGCGAGAGCCGCTTCGAGCCGAGCAAGGACGTGAGCGCGGTGTGCAGTCTGTCGTACCACCTTCCGAGAGACGCGGTGGCCATGCGCGCGGTTGTTCCTCTGAGCGTCGGCGCGCCGGAAGGGTACGAGCGCCGGACGGAGGACCACCGACCGATCACGGTCAGCTTCCGCGGGAACTCGCGCGGGAGCTTGCGGGCGAAGGTTTTCGACGAGTACCGAAAGTTGGGGCGGGAGGACTGGGACCTCGAGGCGGAGGGGCAGGTGACCCCGGGCGCGTACATGGACCTCATGGCCAACTCGAAGTTTTGCCTCCACGTCCGCGGGACGCGCGTGCAGAGCCCGAGGCTCATCGAGGTGATGATGTTCGGCTGCGTGCCCGTGATCATCGCGGACGGGTACGACCTGCCGCTCTCGTGGCTGCTGGACTGGGATAAATTCTCGATCAGGCTCCCGGAGGCGGAGTACGCGCGGCTGCCGGAGGTGATCGCGAACGCGGATTGGCGCGCCATGCACGACAACCTCAGGCGCGTCCTCGGATTCTTCGTGTACCACAAGAAACCCATCCTGGGGGACGCGTTCTGGGCGACGATGCTGGGGGTGGAGCGGCAGATCAAGCGCGGGAGGCAGTGCGGGGGGCCGCAGCCGGGGGCGGGGAAAAAGGGCGTCACGAAGGTGACCAAAGCCGCCGGGGAGGCGTGGAAGTGGGTGACGGGGTGAGCGTTCTATTTATTCGACCCACCCGCATCTGCGGGTGACAGTTTGCGAATTTGCGCGCAACTCGTCGGCGCCCCGGCCTCGACGCGCCACGATGCCGTTCCGCGGGTGGATAATCCCCTGCGCGTCTCGACGCTCTCCGGGCACACCTCACCGCGCGTTCGCCGACTCAGGAGGAGGCGCGTGTTCTCGCGCGATGAGCAGCGGTATCGGTCTCGTCTCGCGGCCGTGCCTGGTGGTCGCCGCGGCGACGCGCGCGCTGCGCCCCGCCGCTCGCGGCCCGGCCCGCGGCCACGCCGGTTCCGCCGCCGAGTCGGCGAGTCGGCGCGGGGCCACCGCGCCCGCGACGTCGGGGCGCTCGCGCGGCGCGAGCCTCACCGCGGGGGCGAAGAAAGGGGGCTTCATGGCCGAGATGGAGGAGATGAAGGAGGAGGAGGGCAGCGCGGTGGAGTTCACCCTGCCCCTGGCCATCCAGAAGTACCCCCACGTCAGCCTGAGGAACAAGAACGCGATCGTGGGCGTGTTCGACGAAGAGCTCGCGCGCCTGTCCGAGGCCATGTTCAAGCTTATGTACGACACCGACGGCGTCGGTCTTGCGGCGCCTCAGGTTGGCGTGAACTACCGCATGATGGTGTACAACGAGGCGGGCGAGCCGGGGAAGGGGAAGGAGGTGACGCTCGTCAATCCCAAAATCGTCAAGTTCGCCAAGCAGAAAGATCTCTTCGAGGAGGGGTGCCTCTCGTTTCCGAAGATATACGCCGAGGTGGAGGTGCGACGACCCAAGACGACGCCCGAACGTTTCACCCCGCGCCCGCGCACGTTTTTGTTTCCCCCCCTCCGGACGGAACGGAAGCCGGTGAGCGCCTACAACAAATATACGCTAATCCCAGCGGCGCTCGTCGTCGGGTGCCGAAAAGCGATGAGCAAACCACACGCGAGGCTTCCGCCCGTCCAAATGACCCGGGGATCGCGATCGCGAGACGTCTCTCCCGACCCAACACCCCAAACCCTGAACCTTCTTCTGGACCCTCTTTTCCCTTTCAGCGACCGATGGGCGTGCAGATCGAGGCGCAGAACTTGCGCGGGAAGAAGTTCAAGATGACCCTCGACGGCTTCGAGGCGCGGGTGTTCCAGCACGAGTACGACCACCTGGACGGCGTCCTGTTCCACGACCGCATGACGCCGGAGGTTCTCGGGACGATCCAGAAGGATCTCGACGCGCTGGTGGAAAACCACCCGGAGGGAGAGCCGAAGGGCCTTTGAAGATGAATGAAACACCAGGTACAGATACCTTCACTCGCGAGCGTCACGTCGCGTCGCGTCGTTCGTCGCGTCGTTCGTCGCGTCGTCGGCGACGCGACCGGGGCGTCGTCACCCGCCGTCGGTTTCGTTCGCGGCGTCGAGCGCCCTCGTGGCGATGAATATCGCGGTGGCGAAGGCGACCATGTGCAATCCCCGGAAGAGGTCTCGGTCGCACGCGAACCCGAAGACCCTCACCCCCAGCGGCGCGTCCCTGAGCACCCCCAACGCCGCGCCGCGAGCGAACCGAGCGCGATCGATCCGCGTCGTCCCCGCCGCCCCCCCCGGTCCCGGTCCCGGTCCCGGTCCCGGATCGTCCCCCCGCGCCGCCTCCGCCGCCGCGAGCTCGGCGTGGCGCCTGGACGCGAACCCGACGACGCGCTGCATGCGATGCGTGATGAGCGTCGCCGCGCGGACGTTGAGCCCCGCGGAGACGGCTCGGAGCGCCGCGCCGGAGGCGACGATCGCGACGGTCGCGCCCCGCATCCCCGACCCCGGGACGCCGAGGCACGCCGCCGCGCCGTCGTACGCCGACCGCGCCGTCTCCGCGAACGCGAGAAGCGCGGTGAGCACGAGGAAGAGCCGGTGGCGGTGGCTCAGTCGGCGGGAGAGGTCGTGCAGCCGCGCGTGCTCCTCGAGCGTCGCCGCCGCCGCGTACGCCGCCGACCTGTCGTTCCAGCTGTTGTTCCGCGCGTCCCCGAGGGTTTCGAAGAGGGTGAGGAAGGCCTCGAGCCGGAGAAGAAGGAGCGCGCACGCGAGCCGGTAGGACGCGGACGCGACGAGGAACACGGCGGCGCGGTACGTCTCGGAGGCGACGGAGACGGCCTCGAGCGCGAGGGCGGCGGTGAACGACGACCGCGAGACGGAGCGAACGGTGAGGTGCCACGGGGGGCACGGGGAGCACAGGTGCCACGCCGCCACCGCGACCCGGACGGCGAAGAACGGCGCGAGGAACATTCCCGTCTCCGCCGCGGCTCGGCGTCGAACGAGGCGCGCGTACAGAGCGCGCGCGCGGAGGAGGCGTCGCGCGCGCGTCGCCTCTCCGCTCGCGCCGGACCGGCGGAACTCGCGAACGTCGGGGTCCGGGAAAATCGGAGTTCCCCCCGGGGGGACGAAGAAAAGGACGTCCCGCCCGTCCTTCCGCGCGCAGTGTCGCAGCTGAAGGACGTACCAGGCGACGGACGCCGCGAGCGCGGAAAAAACCTCCGAGCGAGTCTCGGCGGGCGAAGCGTCGTTCGTCTCCTCGTCGCGAAAGCGTCGCTGTCGGTAAAAGAACACGAGCGCCGGTAAGACGAATCCGAGCGCCGCCGCGGGGACGAATAAGAGGACGTCGCCCGCGACGCGGAGATCCCTCGGGGGGACGACGCACGCCAGACGGAGGAGCCGCGCGAACCCTTCGAGCGCCAGGCGCTCCTCCTCCTCGAGCGCGTCTGACTCGGAGGCGGCGTTCGAGTCGTCCGACGCGTCGTCTCGCGCGACACAGCTGGCGGGCGACGGTTCGAGAGACGCGTCGTCTTCGGGTTCCGAGACGCCCCGAGACGTCGGGGAGCCCCGGCGCGGTGACGCGAGGAGCGGTCGCGTCGCGTCGTCTTCGTCGGCGGCGTCGTCGAGGGGCCGCGAGGTGCGGGGTCGTCGGGCGCGCGCGCGCGGAGGAGGGGACGGGGAGTCGAGCTCGTCGAGCCAGGAGGCACGCCGGGGCTGGAGTTTTCCCGCCGCGGTTCTCGAGCGGCGGACGGGCCCGCTCGGCGAGTCACCGCCGGGGGCGGGGTGTCGAGGAGAGGGCATGGACTCGAGCGAGGGAAGGATGCGCCCCATCGCGCTCTCGCCGAGGAGCGCGCGCGCGTCCGTCTCCGACGCGCGGCGTCGGTGTCGACCCGCCGGCGCGCTCGCGCGGCGACGAAGACGCGACGAGGAGGACGTCGGCTCGTCCACCGCGCGAGACGGGCTCGTTCGCGGAGTGTGCGCGCCGAGGGAGTCGCGCGAGGGGGCGCGAGACGGCGGTCGCATCGTCGCGGCGCGAGTGGACGAGCGCGCCGGAGCGCCGAGGGGGGGGCGACACGGCGACCCGCTTCCCCGGAGCGTCGTCGAGTGGGCGGCACCTTTCTGCAGCAGTAAAAAAACACTGCTGCTGATGCGTGCAGCAGTGCACGGCGTGGAAGCACTGCGTGTCGCGCGCGCGTCGTCGCTGAACGAGATTGTTACGCGGAAACCCTTTTCATGAGGTGTGATCTCAGTTCGTCCCGCGCGCCCGCCGGGCGCGATGGCGGCCGCGCGCGCGAAGAAGCTCCGCGATGTTCTCGACGAGAACCAGCGCGCGACGGCGCGCTTGGGCGCCATCGTGTCTCGCACCGACGGGCAGCTCTCGGAGCTCCGCCAGCTCATGGGTCCCGTCCAGGCGCGCACGCGTCACCTTTCGAACGCGCACAAGAATCTCACCGCGGTGCACGAGGAGACGTCGCGGTGGCTCGAGCAGCTGGAGGTATCGTGGAGCTCCGGCGCCCTCCTCGAGCGCGGGTTCGAGGACGACGACTCGGACGCCCTCCTGGCGTGCGTGGACCGGCTCGTGGAGGCGGAGGCGTTCTTCTCGCGCAGGCGCGCGTACAAGGGCGCCGAGTCCTCCTGGCGACACGCCGGCGACCTCCTCGACAAGAGCCTCGAGCGATGCGAGGAAACCTTCGCGCGCCTCCTGTTCGTGCACGACCGAGCCGCGGACTCGCCCCCCCCGCGCGAGGCGGAACCCGAGCCGACGCGCGAGAAGACGACGACCCCGGACGCCCGCGAGGCCTCGAGGGACGCGACGCGGGTATCCCCGTCCCTGGCGCCCCCGCCGCCCCCCCCGGCCCCCGCCGACGCGGGCGCGCTCCCCCCGCCGCCGCCGCCGCTCGTCTTCGAGCGCCCGCCCACGCCCTCGACCCCCGCGATGCTCCTCGGCCGCCTCGCGACGCTACGCACCCCCACGGGCGGTGGCGCCTCCTCCTCGCCCTCCTCCTTCCGCACCCCGTCGACGCCGTCCGCGGCGACGCCGAGGACGCCGTCGCTCTCGGCGCGCCGCGCGGAGGCTCGGCGGGCGTCCTTCTTCGACGTCTCGCCAGCGCTTCGCCGCGTCGCGAGGATTCTCGTGGACGCGCCGTACGCGCGACGAGACACGCGCGGCAACGCGATCAGAGCGTACGTGACGACGCGCGACGCCGCCTCGGCGGCGTCGCTGGAGGCGAGGGGGCTCGAGATGGCTTCCGAGGGGCGAAGAGGGGGCGCCCCGGCGGGTCTCGGCGACGGCGCCGACGCGACTCGGCTGGTGAAGCGGTGGCTCGCCGCTCTGGACGCCGCCGTCGCGAACTGGCCCGCCGAGGAGCGCCTGGCGTGCGAGGTCTTCGGCGAGGATATCGACGGCGCGGTCGTGTCGGCGGCGACGCCCGAGATTCTGGAACGGTCCGCCGAGCGAACGGCGCGGCGATGGGCGGAGACATTCGCCGCCGGGGCGGCGCCGGAGAAGGTCTTCGCGCTCCTGCGCGCCGAGGCGGCGCTGACGCGGCTGAGGTGGGGCCTCGAGACGACCTCGCGCGCGCGCGTGCACGCGGGCGCGCTCAGGGCGTGGCGCGAGGCGACGCGGATCGTCGCCCGGGGTGCGAGGGACGCGAAGGACGCGACGCTCCCGACCGTCGCGCGAGAAGCCGCGCGGTGTCGCGCGTCGCTCGCTGCGCGGTGCGCCAAGGACGGCGGGGAGGCGGACGCGGCGCGAGAGGCGGCGGCGTTCGCGCGCGGCGTCGCGGGGTTCGCCGCGAGGCTCGCGGCGACCCCGGGCGCCGCGGAGGCGCTCTTCGGGGAGGAAGCCGAGGAGGCGTCCGAGGAGGCTTCTTCTGAGGAGGCTTCTTCGGACGGCGCGGACTCGGACGGGATACTCGACTTCTCCGACGAGGAGGAGGAGTCCTCCGGCGGAGCCCCGAGCGCGACGACGAAGAAGGAGAAGAAAAAGAAGAAGGAGACGACGACGACGACGACGACAAAAACGAAAACGTCGCCGCCCCGGACGCCCATCTCGCCGCCGGCGCGGTCCGCGGCGGACGACCGGTTCGCGTCGTTCCTCGCCTCCGTCGTCGCGACGGCGAGTTCGTGCGCGGCGCGGGAACCGTCCGAGGCGGGCCCCGCGCCGGCCAAGCCCCCGCCGGCGTCGAGGTCGCGGCGCTCCGGCGCCTCGGTATCCTCCTCCTCGAGCGCCGCCGCCGGCGGCGGCGGCGGCGCTTCGCTCCTCCCCGCGCTCGCCGCGGCGCTTCGCGCGGCGGCGCTCGACGAGGCCGTCTCCGCGGCGCGCGAGTCCCCCGACCTTCACGCCGCGCTCGGCGACGCGTTTTGGTCGCGGCGGGTCGAGGTCATGGAGGCGGAGTGCGCGGAGGCGTTCGTGGACGCGGCTTGGGGCGCGGGGCTGGAGGCGACGCGGCCCGAGGGCGCGCCCGACCCGGCGGCGATGAGCGATAAGCAGAGGCAGCTCGTGAAGGATCGGTTCGCGGCGGTGAACGCGGCGGCGGACGCGTGGGCGGGCGCCGCGAGCGGGATACACCGCGCGACGCGCGGGAGGGAGGCGCTGAGGGAGCGGCTGAGGCGCGCGGTCCGGGACGCGGTCGGGGAGGCGTACCGCGCGTTCCACGCTCGGTTCGCGAACAGCGGGTTCGCGAGGAAGCACCCGGAGAAGTACGTGCGCTTCACCCCGGACGCGATGGAGACGGCGCTCGAAGCGCCGTTTCTGCAGTAGACGAGACTAGTCCTAGTGTACGATAGTGCATCTCGATCCGCCATCGATCCACCGTCGAAGCGAGCTCCGAAAGCTCTGAGCTCTGCTCGTGCGCGTGGTATGACGTCGGTTGGTTTTCGCTCATCATGACGCGATGAAAGGTGGCTAAAATTCGAGCTTGACGATGTCTTCCTCCGGCGGGAAGTCGTCCACGAGTAACACGTCCCCCCCGCTCTCCTCGGCGACCTCGTCGATGCCTCCGAGCCAGTAGACGACCATCCCCGGCCCGAACCTGTTGACGTACCCCTGGAACTGGTCCGCGCCCCTCTCGACGTGCACGAACGGATCGCAGAAGCTGGCCTTGCTGTCGATCCAGTTCACGATTCGCCCGCGGACCGCGATGGGGAGCTCGAGCTTGATGTCCGGGGTCTTGGCGTGGCCCTCGGCTCGGAGCGCGCCCTCCGTCACGAACGGGATCCCCATGGCCCTCAGCTTCCCCTCCAACACGTCCTCGTACTCCCTCCCCGCGGTGTGCCGCGCGGTATCCACCGCGGGACTCGCGACGTGGTCCCACGCGACGCACCGCTCGACGTCCGCGCGGAGGCGCGCGCACAGACGCGGACCGTGCGCGTGCGCGGGCGTGCCCTCGGGCGGGACGCCCGGGATCTTCCCGAACGGATCGCGCAAGATCGGTCCCACCGCCTTGTGCCCGAGCGACAGGAGGTGCTCGAGGAGCAGACGCATGAGCTGGCAGGGGGGGAAGTCGACGGCGTCCGCGATGGCGAAGATGTCCTCCCCGGCGAGGTACCGCCGCGCGTGCGCCTCGATGCTCCGCACGTGCCGCCCGTGGTTCGCCTTGATCCGACGCGAGCTCTCCTGGCTGTAGATGCTCACGAGCGCGTCGAGGCTCACGCCGGGGTACTGCGCCTTGAGCGCGTCCATGTCGGGGAAGTCGTTGCAGGGCAAAGAAACGAGGTGAGCGCGGATCGCCTCGTAGTCCGCGAGCTTCATCGAGGAGGACGTCGCCAGCGCGCCACGAGGGTCCCTCGGAGCGCGCCCCCCGCCCCTCCTCCGGGCGCGGGGTGATGACTGGATTCGAACGCCCCGAGGGTGCCCAAAAAAAAAAAACTTCGCCGGCTCGGCACACTTGATTGAGTCGAGATGTCGCGATTTGCCGCTGATCCTCCACGTGGCCGCCGCCTGTGAACCACGACTTCGCGTTCGTCGGCGGTGCCGAGGAACGTCGCGTCACTCTCGAACTGCGCACGACGCCATGACGACGATCCCGAGCGAATACGGATGGGCGATCGCGGCCGTCGGGGCCGCGGCCTTCACCACCCTGTACGGCGGGTTCAAGGTGGGCATGGCGCGCAAGAAGTACGGGGTGAAGTACCCGAAGATGTACCTCGAGGGCGACTCCAAGGAAGCGAAGGCGTTCAACTGCGTGCAGAGGGGCCACCAGAACGCGCTGGAATGGCTCGCGCCCGTCCAGGTCATGACTCTGGCGAACGCGGCGGCGTACCCAATCGCCTCAAGCGCGCTGTGCGGCGTGTGGACGATCGGCAAGCTGCTGTACATTCGCGGCTACGCCAGCGGTGACCCGGACAGGCGCAGGCTCGGGGCCGGGATCGCCCATCTGGGCGATCTCCCGCTGATCGTGATGTGCTTCTTCTCCGCGAATAAGCTTCTCTCCGGGGCGTGAGCGACGATGCGTGCGCGAACGCGGCGAGAGACGAAGGAGGAATCGACGCATGCAGAGAGACGCGCGTTCTCGTTTCATATCACTTTTTCTTCCACGCCTCGTTCCTCCCCGGGGGCAGATCCTTCTCCGCCTCCTTCTCCACCGGTCGGTAGTTCTTGTGATTGTCAATGCGATCCCCGGGCGCCGCCTCGCCCATATGTCCGCGGTTGTTCTCCCCCTTCTCGGGGTCCCAGATGCGCTCCAGGCCCATGAACGCCTCCGCGCGCACGATGTTGTCCAGCCACAGCTTATCCACCTTCGGCGGCGTTGGATCGGCGAGGTTGATCCCCACGCGGTGGCTGTGCAGCACCTGCAGTTCCTTCCCCGCGGCGGCGCCGAGAATCTTCGCCATCCCGTCCACGCTCAGGCCTCCCGCGCCGGTGTACTCGCCCCTGAACCGAAGCAATGCGGTCCCGGGCTGGAGCGCGGGGGGGATCGGGATGTGTTTCCCCTCGAGCGCCTTCGCGACGGCCTCGTCGTCCAGATACTCCAGCCCGAGGAGCTGAGGCCTGAGGTCCACCTTTCGCGTGTTCCCTTTCTTCGACGTCTTCGTGATCGTAAACTCGCTCATCCCGAGCGCGCCGTCGACCCACGCGGTCCAGTCCTCGGGCGAGGTCTTCGCCGCCGCCTCAGCCTCCGCCATAGCCTCCGCCTCCGCCGCCGCCGTCTCCGCGGGATCTTCATCCGAATCCGCCTCGGGGATGCCGTCGCCGTTCTTACCCGCGTCGAAGAAACTGCGCGGAGGAGAGAAGAGAAGGAAGGGGCGATGAAAAAGCGTGTCAGACGAAACGCCGTCTCGCGCGGATCACATTCGCGGCGTCGCTTTCGTTGTAGCCCCCTCGCCGTCGTCGGGTCTCATTCATACATTGCGTTAACACTCATGGACATCAGATCCGAAAGATGGTGTTTTTTTGAATGGACATAATCCTCGACCGACCGACGACGAACGGAGAACGACGCGGCCGGAACGCTACGCCTTTCGCGAGAAAAGAGACGCGAGAGGGTGTGAAATACGTACGCTCCGCCGCCCTCGACGTCCCAGCTCGGAGCGTCGCCCGCGCCGGCGGTCACCCCGGGTCGCGCCACCGCGCCTGGCACGGCGACGTGCACCAAGAATTCCGCCGAGACGAGGAGCTCGTTCATCGATTCCTGAAAGAAAGGGAACGGGGGGTCAGTATCAGAACGTCGGCGTCCGCGTTCGCTTCGCCTTCGAGGTCCGAGGAGCCGCCGCCGGCAATGATGAAGGGTCGGTAATCATCGCCAAATGTAAAAGAGTTTGGTCTCACGAGGATGTCCTTCGAACATCTAATTAGTAAAAGAGGGAATCGTCATCCCCGTCATCATCTTCGGCGGCGTTTGGTCGTTCGCGCGAACCAACGGGTGGACGAAAAAGGTTTCGTTCGCTCGCGCTCGAAACGCGTTGGAAGAGAAACGGGTTTGCGAGCGTTACCATGTATCTTCCGTTGAGGTACTTCACCGGCAGATCCTCCACCTCGGTGAGTCGCATTCCAGACGGCAGCTGCTCCGCGAGCCTCGAACGGGCGTCCTCCGGCTCGACGCGGTCCGTGAGCACGATTTCCATCATCTCGGCCTCGCTGCTCGCGCCGAGGGGCAGCGCCATAGCCGTGCTGATCCTCGGTCGCGAGCTGTACGGCGACCTGGTCATGGACACCGGGAGCGCGGCGCGGCGCGCCGCGCGCTCGAGGAGCCTGAGCGTATCGAGGTGGCCGATGAAAGACTCTTTGCCGTCCTTCGTGAACCGGAACCTGAGGCGTTGCGTCCTGCGCCCGTCGGGGACGTAGTGCCCCTCGAACGCGGGCAGCGGCGGCACCTCCGCGACGACGTTTTCGCCAAACTCGTCCCCGCACACGCCGCACTCGGTGCAGACGCCGCTGTGCGAGCAGTCGGGCACGGTGATCCCCTCGAGCGCCTTCTGCAGGTCCGCCTTGAGCCACCACTTGGAGATACCCGTGTCGATGTGGTCCCACGGGAGCGGCGCGTCGAGGCGCTCGTCTGCCAGAGCGCCGCGGTCGACGCGGCCCTTTCCGCCGCCGCCCTGCGCGCGGTACTTCTCGTCGCCCAGTTTTTCCAACACGTCCCACTCGCCGTCGACCACCTGGCGGTACTTCCAGCTCAGACCAGCCTCCTCGATGGCCTGGTCGAAGGCCTTGAACGACGCGTCCTGGCCGTCCCACCACGTGTCTTTGTGCGCGCCGAGTTCCCACGAGCGGCGGATGACGGGGCACAGAGAGCGATCGCCGCGGCCGATGAAATCCTCCATCGCGGAGATTCGAATCGACGTCCAGTTGGATTTCACCCCCGAGACCTTCTTCAGCGCCGCCTTCAGCAGGTTCCCCCTCCTCTCGAACTCCTCGGTCGACACGGTGTGCCACTGGAACGGCGTGTGCGGCTTGGGGGTGAAGTTGCTCAGCGTCAGCGTCAGCGTCAGCCGGTCCCGCTTTCTCGCCGCGTTCCCGGAGACGGTCTTGATCAACCACTCCACCGTCTCGGCGATGCCCAGGACGTCCGCGTCCGTCTCCCCGGGCAGACCGATCATGAAGTACAGCTTCACGTTCCTCCACCCGCGGTCGTACGCCGTCTGCACGCCGTTCAGGAGCTCGTCGTTGGTGAGCCCTTTGTTGATGATGTCCCGCAGGCGCTGCGTCCCCGCCTCGGGGGCGAACGTCAGGCCCGCCTTCCCCGCGCCGCCCAGGATGTTCGCGACGGAATCGTCGAACCGATCGATCCGCTGCGACGGGAGCGACAGCGTGACGTTCTCGTCCTTGAGCCTGTTCTTGATCTCCAGGCCGACGCTGGGCAGGGCGAGGTAGTCGCTGCAGCTGAGGGAGAGGAGGCTGAACTCGTTGTACCCGGTGTCCCGCATGCCGCGCTCCACCGCCTCCACCACCGTCTCGGGCGCGACGTCCCGCGCCGGCCGCGTCAGCATCCCGGGCTGGCAGAACCGACACCCGCGCGTGCACCCGCGCCGGATTTCCACCGTGAGTCGGTCGTGCACGGTCGAGACGTACGGCACCAGCCCGATCTGAAGCAGCGGGTCCGGGTCGGCGACGCGGCGGAGCACGCGTTCGGGCACGCCCTCGCGAATCGGGTACACGGCGCCGCCCCAGCCCTTCGGCGAGTCGTAGAACCGAGGGACGTAAATCCCGCGCACCTCCGTCGCGAGGCGAAACAGCGTCTCCTCGCGGTTCAGGCGCTCCCGTTTGCACCGCTTCAGGCACTCCCCGATCTCCGGCGTGACGTCCTCGCCGTCGCCGAGCGCGACGAAATCGACAAAGTCCGCGACGGGTTCCGGGTTGCTCGTCGCCGTCGGCCCGCCGACAAAGATGAGCGGCCACGAGCCCGTGTCCACGTCCCAGGGCTCGTCGGGCTCGTCGTCGCGCTCGCGCCACTCGATGGGCACGCCGCTGAGGTGCATCATCTCGAGGATGTTGACCGCGCCGAGTTCGTACGCGAGGGACATGCCCAGCGCGTCGAAGTGCGCCAGCGGGCGCTTGCTCTCCACGGCGAAGAGCTTGCGGTCCTTCGACGCCATCAGAGCCTCCATGTCGGGGCCGGGCAAGTAGCTCCGGTCGCAGAGCAGCCCCGGGGTGTTGTTAAGGATCGTGTACAGGACGACGTGGCCCAAGTTCGAGGCGCCCACCTCGTAAATCTCGGGGTAGGCCATGGCGAAGCGGACCTCGGCGTCCTCCCACGGTTTGTGCACCGCGCCGATCTCGTTCCCCAGGTACCGCGCGGGGGTCTGGATGCAGCTCCACTCGAGCTTCGTGAACCCCGCGATCGTGCCGTCGCTGTCGTCGCCCGCGAGCAGAGCCTCCTCCGCGCGAACCTCCGCGTCGCTGCGCGAGGGGCCGGGGGGATCCGCCACCGCCGCGCGAGTGAAGGGAGCGGCGGCGGGGGCGCGGCGAGGGACGACGACACCGCCGACGCGACGCCCGACGATCGTCGAGCGCGACGCGAAAGCGCGAACCGCGCGGAGGGACGCGCGCGATCCGGCGAGGAACGAGCGCGCCCTCGCGGGCATCGCCGACGAGGACGTCGCGGACATGATCCCGGGAAACGCCAGGGCGATGCGCGCGCGAGCGAGGTGGCACGGCGCGCGCCTAGGTTTTGCCGCACGCCGAGAATCGCTTTTGCGCTTTATTTTCCGCGTGGCGCCCGATCACGATTGCACTCGAGTCGTCGGATGACGCGATGCGCGTCGCGCGATGAGCGGACGAGTTCAACGATTGGTGCCGACTTCCTGGGCAGTGCTCTGCTGTATTCCTTTCGCGACTTTTTTCGAGAGACGCGCGCGCTCGCCTTCGACGGGCGTTCACCTGCGCCGCATTCCTCGCCGCGCACTCTCGAGGACGTCGCGCGCATCCTCGAACACGCGCACGAGGGTCTCGATCATCGACCCGTCGCTTCCCGAGCCCGCTTTCCCGTGAGATCAGTACCCTCGCGGGGAGACGACTCGCGCGCGCCCCCCCTCCCCCTCGAAGACCAGCCTGCTCGCCAGCACCTCCTTCCTCGCCGCCGCCTTCGCCGCCGCCTCCTCGACGCGACGCAGCCGCTCTCGAACGGTCCCCCGCCGCTCCGCCTCGCGCGCCTCATCCGCCTCCGCGCGCGCGGCGACGCGCGCCGCGACGCCGCGCGCGACCCTCGCCCCGTCCTCGCAGCGCCGTTCGATCCTCGCCGCCGCCTCCGCCGCCGCCGCCGCCGATCGCTCGGCGCGACGACCCGCGTCTCGCGCGCGGCGCTCCGCCTCCTCCGCCGCCCGAGCCGCGCGAACGGACGCCGCGCGCGCGCACGCCTCGGCCTCCTCCGCCGCCCGTCGACGGAGAACGAGCTCGTACTCAGCGTCGATGGCGTCCCGACGCCTTCGGTTCGATTCCAGGCGACGCCTCGCCGCCTCCGCCGCCTCCGCCGACGCCGCCTCCTCGAGCGCCGACGTCTCGGCTCGCCGCCGCGCCGCCTCCGCCTCGCGCCGCGCGTTCGCCGAGATCTTCGCCGACCGCGCGGCGTCGTCGAGCGCCGCCTTCGCCTCGCGCGCCGAAGAAATCTTCTCCGCCACGCGCATCCGCGTTTCCTCGTCCGCGGACGCCTCGCGCGCGGCGGCGGGCGAGAGGGCGGGAAACCGCTCGAGCGGGCGGCCCGAGCGCGCGCGCGTCGCCGCCGCCCGTTTCGGCGCCTTCGCCTTCGCCGGCGACGCGTGAGGCGACGCGTCTCCCGGAGTCTCGCGCCTCCGAGTGGCGCGCGACGGGTTCGTCGCGTGGCCGATGACGTGTCCGCCGCCGCGCGCGGTGATTGGGTGGGAACGCTCGGGGCGCGCCTCGGACGCGAGGAGCCTCGCGGCGAGGGAAGCCGCGGAGGACGTCGAGGCGGTCGCGCCGGAGGATTCACCGCTCGAACGCTGCTTGAACGGCTGCTTGAACGCGGAGTCCTCGGTCGCGGCGGGCAAATTCTCGGTCGCGGTCACGATCCCGCGGTCACGAGACCCGGAAGGCACCGCCGCTTCCAGAGGCTCGGTCGGAACATCTCCCGGCACGTCCACGAGACGTACCTCATCTCGAGGAGAATCCCGAGAATCCCGAGAATCCCCGGGGGATGCGGAAACGCCCGCGGATTCCGCAATGTCTCGCAGCTCTTCGACCACTCGGTTCGCCTCCCGCTCGACCAGCTCCGTCGCTCGTTTCGTCTCGGCGTCCGTCGCGTCGCGCGCGGCGGCGCGCCTCGCGATGCGATCCGCATCCGCCGCCGCTTGGAGCTCGCGGCGGAAACGCGCCACCTGCTCGTTCGTCAACGCCGACCTCGCGTCCAGGAGTCGTCGGAGATGGAGGCGATTGAGCTGGCGTCTTCGTGACTCCGACCGCGCGTTCGCGCGGTTCTCGGCGTCGCCCTCGGGAAAGGGTTTCGCCGACGGGGGGATCTCGCGCGGGACGAGCGTGTTCGGGTCCACGCCCGCGAGGAGGCAGGAGATGACCGAGCGAGGACTCGTGAGCGCGACGCGGAATTCCGCGTCGCGAGCCGGGGACCGCGACAGGTCCTCCAACGAGCCCTCCTCCGCGCTGAGCTCATCGCGGAGCGCGAGTTTGAGCTCGTCCTTCCACGTCTCGGATGCGCTCGGGGCGACGGTCGCGGAGCGTGCCGTGACGCGCGCGGTCGGCGGGGGGGTTCCGACGTCGCTCATGGGAGAACCGAACCCTCGCAGCGCGAGGCCGAATGCAGCCCGTGCCGGAAACGACGAGAGTGTCCCGACGCACGGAAGACGCGCCGAACCGACGCGAAAATGCTGACGCTGATCGGAGTTTCCCGGGAATCCCCAATCCCGAGGCGTCACGCGCTTCCCCGCGGCGGGTTTGAACGCGCGGGCCGCGGCCGCCTTCACTGCCGTGCGCGCTCGGCGGCGATCGTCTCGACGCGCGACGTCCGGTTCGGTCGGCGCGTGACGTCGCGTTCGATCGACGCGTGACGTCGCGTCCGGTCGACGCTTGGCGCGAAGCGGTCGCCCTCGCATGGCGGCTGGGGACAGGCTCGTCCTCGGCTGTTTGGGTTTCCTCTCCTTCGGGACGTTCGCGGCCATCTTCGCCGTGACCCAGGAGCGGAAGATCCAGCGGTACAGACAACAGGGCAGGCCGCTCCCTCCCGGTTTCGAGTGAGCCCGTGCTCCGCGGTCGCCACGATCGCGCCTCCCACTCGGCGCGCGCCGCGACCCGGGCCGAGCGCGCGCGGCGTCTCTGCCCCCGGGTCCCCGCTCCTCGCGCGCCGACTCCGCGCTTGGCTCTTCGCGTTCGGCCTCGTCGACCGGGACTTGGAGGGCGCGCGTAAGCCCTCGAAGCCGCGCGCGATGAGCGAGCAGGGCGACGATTCCTCGGACCGCCCCGCGCGCGGCGCGTCGCCGCTCGTCACCGCGTTCAACATCTTCAACTGCGCGGTCGGGGCGGGCATCCTCTCCCTCCCCTACGCCTTCTCCCAGACGGGCGCCATCCTGGGTGTCTTCGTCGCGTGCGCCGTCGTCGGCCTCGTCGTGTTCACCCTCAACGTCCTCCTTCGCTTCGGCGACGCGCACGACGCTTGGAGCTACCAGGCGCTCGTGCAGAAAGCGCTGGGGCGGCGCTTCTCCCTCCTCGTCAGCCTCACCCTCATCCTGTACATCTTCGGCAGCTGCGTCGCGTACACCATCATCATCGCCGACTCCGTCGGCGTCGTCGCGCAGTTTGCGCGAAACGCGGCGCGCGCCTCTTCCTCCGCCGCCTCCCCGGACGCCGCCTCCGCCGCCGCCGCGGAGGCGAACGCCGCGGCGACGGTCCGCGCGTGCGCGATCGTGCTCGCGTCCGCGCTGGTGCTGACGCCGCTGAGTATGCTCCGCAAGACTCGGAGCCTCGGCCCGACGTCGTCGCTCACCGTGGCGGCGCTGTTATACACCACCGCCGCCGTCGTCGGCGAGGGCGTCGCCAAGCTGAGGGCGGGTCCCGACGGCGCACCCGACGGCGCTCCCGGGTCTTCGGGCGGGAGCGCGTCTTGGTGGTCCTCGGTCGATCTCAAGCGCGGCACCGCGCGGTCCTTCTCCGGGGAAACGCTCGACCTGTGGCGGTTCGACGAGGGGACGGTGTTGGCGCTTCCCGTCTTTGTCTTTGCGTTTCAGTGCCACATACAGATCCTCTCCTTCTACGCCGAGTTCAGGGACGAACCCAGGGACGAGGTCGGCGGGGAGGCCAGGTCGCCTCCTGAACGTCTCGTCGTCGCCTCGGATGCCCTCGATCTTGCCCCCGAGGAGGAGGACGTCGAGGGTTTCCCGGGTTTTTCGCGCGAAGCCGAAGCTTCCTCGGACGCGAGGCGCCGGGCGGCGATGGAGCGCACGGTGCTCCTGTCCATGCTGACGCTCCTCGTCGGGTACGCGACGGTCGGGGAGTTCGCGTACGCGACGAACCCCGACGTCGCGTCGAATATGCTCCAGTCGTACCCCGCGACGGATCCCTGGATGCTCGCGGCGTCGGCGAGCATGGGCGTGAGCGCGATCGGGAGCTACCCGATCAACCACCACTCGAGCCGCGCCGCGCTCGACGACGTCTTGTGCGCGTGGTTCGGGTGGGTCCCGGCGGCGCCCGGGATGGCGCCCGCGAAGCGACACGCCACGCAGACCCTCGTCTTCGTCCTTCTCACCACCATCACCAGTCTGCTCGTGGAAGACCTGGGCGTCGTGTTCCAGCTCGTCGGAAGCACCGCGGGCGTCCTCGTCATATGTTTCGTCCCGGGCGCGTTGTTGCTCGCGAGCGGCGCCTCGAAGACGACCGCCGCGAGGGCCGCCGGCGGTTCCAGGCTCGGCGGCGTTTTGGACGGTTCGGACGAATCGGCCGAGACGCTCTCGGAGGACGCGATCGGGCCTCTGGTCGGTGCGTCGCCGTCGCGGCCGTCGCGGCGCGCGGGAAGGCACTGGACGGAGGGCGGCGGGAGTATCGGCGGGTACGACGAGCTCGGCGCGGCGGCGGCAGCGGCGGACGAATTGCGCGCGGCGCTGCTCCCCGCGGAGGAGGAGGAGGAGGCGGAGGCGGCGGACGGAGGCCCCTCCTCCTCCGCGCGGCGGGCGAGAAGCGTCTCCGCGGCGAGGAGGGCGGACGCCGCGCGAGGCGCGGGGCTCGTGCTCCTGGGCGTCGTCATCGCCGTCTCGAACGTCTACGTGCTCTTCTTCGCGCGCGCGGGCGACGACGACGCCGGCGCGCGGTGAAGGATGACTTTTTTATTTTTATCGGCCCGGCGGGTGAATTGCGCGCGGGAGGGCCGCGCGACGAGGGCGCGCCGCGTCGCGGTCGCCTCATCATTTTTTCATACGATATTCCTTTCGAAGGGACGCGTCGATACGTCGCGCGATGTGATCGACGGTCTACTCGCGCGCTCGCTTCGCGGCGTGGTGAGCCGCCGCGTCTTCCACGGCGACCAGGGCGGCGTGCTGTCCCCCGAAGGACAGCGCGGCGACTCGCTTCCCCTCCATTTTTTTCGTCGCCTTGATTTTTTCCGGCGCGAACGCGTCGCTCGAGTCGTCTTTGCCTCGTCCGAGCTGGTACAGGTCGCCGTACCCCCACGCGTACGCCTCGCCGCTCTCCGTCACCGCTCCCGAGTTGCTGCTCCCCGCGACGACCGCGACGACGCGCCCGGGCAGGCCCGCGACGTGCCCGACGGCGGAGTGCGGTTCGTCGTCCTTCGGGTCGACGTCGGCGAGCCCCAGACGCCCGTACGCGCTCCTGCCGAACGCGTACGCCTTCCCGGCGCTCGAGAGCATCACGGTGTGCGCCTCGCCGCCGTCCCCGTCCACGAACCCGCGCCCCGAGAGCTCGTCCACGCGCATCGGGAAGTACACGAGCTGGTTCGAGGCGGCGGCGGTGAAGTCGTACGGCACCCCGAGCTGCCCGTACGAGTTGAGCCCCCACCCGAAGACGTCGGTTCCGTTTTTGGCGACGGCCAAACAGTGGTAGCTCCCCGCCACCACCGCGGACACGCCGCCGCTCGGAAGGTTCGGCACCTTCGACGGCGTCAGGAGCTTCGACTTGGCCTCGAAATCCTTCTTGGAGACGTTATCCGCGTCGCTCTGCGCCAGGCGACCGAGGCGGCCCTTCTCGCCGCACCCCCAGCTGTACGCGTCGCCTCCCGCCGTCAGCGCCAGGACGTGGTCCGTGCCCGAGCGAACAGAGACGACGCGCGCGTCGCTCGTCTCCGGAACGTACCGCGTCTCAGGCGAGCGCGCGATCTGCGTCTCGGGCGAGAAGGCCCACAGGCCGCTGCTCGTGCGGAACGTTCCCCACGCGAGCACGGAGCCGTCGCTCGTGGCGACGGCGACGTGCGAGTCGCCGGTGCTGACGTCGACGGCGGCGGCGCCGGGGGGCATCTTGACCAGCCCCGGCGTGCTCTCCGCGCCCGCCTCGTCCTTCGCCGCCTTGCGCCCCAGGGCGCCCTCGTCGTTGACGCCCCAGGAGTACACCAGACCGCCCTCGACGATGGCGATCGTGTGCATACCCCCGCACGCGACCTTGAGCACGGGGAGGGAGGACGGGATGGTGTGAAGGAGCTGCGGGCGCCCGAGCTCGAAGACGTCGTCGCCGAGGCCGAGCTGGCCGGCGTCGCCCGTGCCAAACACAAACGCCGAGCCGCGCTTCGCCGCCGCGCCGGCGGCGACCAGCGCGACGGACGAGGCGCGGTCGAGGGAAGACATGACGTCCGCGAACATCGTCTGTCGTAGGTCGCGGTGACGGGGGGGGAGAGAGACGTCAGGGAAGGTTCGCGGTGACGTCGAGAGGTCCAGAGGGGGGCAAGGATCGGAGGGAAACGTTCGAGGGCGCGCGAGATCGTGAGGGTTTCGGCTCCCGGCGCGATCGCGACCGAACGCGCGAAAGGAGGGGAAAGGGAGGGCCCTCGAGAGGGGACGCACCCGCAGCGACTTGGAGTGCTTCACGTACGACGCCACCTCCGCGTCGAGGATCCGCGAGGGGTCCTCCTTGATCTTCCGGTCGATGTCCGCGAGGAACAGCTTGTTCAGGTGCTGGCGATGCGCGTGGTACAGCCTGACGCGATCGTCGGCGGGGGCGGCGAGCGCCGTGGCGCCCGACGCGCCGCCGGCGTCGTCGTCTCTCCCGCGTTTGCCCATGCTCGCGCGTTCGAGAAGATCGGAGGCGTGCGAGAGAGCGTCCTTCGCCCGCCCGGTGAGGCCGACGCGGTGACGCCCGCGACCGTGTGCCGCAGTCCGAGGCGCGCGACGGCGTGTTGTTGTGTTGTTCATCAGGCAAAAGTTTCGCGGGCGCGCACCGCCGCGCCCGTTGTTGATGGTCGGGCCCCGGCGCGCGGCTCGAAGATCCCGAATCCATTTCTGGGACCGGCCGAGTCCGCGCGGCCGACTCTCCCTCCGCGCGCTCGCGATGACGACGCTCGACATGACCGGCCGCCTCGGCTCGACCCTGCACGGGTTCGAGCTGGATAAGGCGTACGCCGGGGATACGGACGAGCAGGGTCGGAGGCACGGGTACGGCACCTACCGCTTTCCCAACGCCTTCTTCACGTACCGCGGCGATTTCGTTCGCGGCGCGAAGCACGGGCGAGGCCGCCTGGAGATGGCGGACGGGGGCTGGTACGAGGGCGATTTCGCCGAGGACGAGATGACCGGCACGGGCGAGCGCCGCTGGGCGGACGGGCGGACGTACGAGGGCGGGTTCGAGATGGGCGAGATGCACGGCCAGGGCACGTACGTCCTCGCGTCCGGGGACGTCTACCGCGGCGCGATGGGTCACAACAAACGCGAGGGCCGCGGCGCGTTGACGCGCGTCAACGGCGACGCGTACGAGGGCGAGTGGGCGCGCGACAAGCGCAACGGCGAGGGCGTCGAGACGCTCGTCGCGAACGGCGAGCGCTACGAGGGCGGGTGGGTGGACGATCTGCGGTGCGGACAGGGGAAGCGCCACGACTCGGCCGGGAACGCGCACGAGGGGGCGTACGCGGACGGTCTCCCGAACGGCCCCGGGTTCGGCAAGGATGCGCAGAGCGGGGTGACGTACCGCGGCGAGTACGCCGACGGCGACCCGGTCAACCTCCCGGTCGAGATCGAGGTCGAGGCGTTCGGCGATCCCGAGGAAGAAGGCGGCGACCCGGTCCCGATCGGGACGGAGGAGCGACCCATCAAGGCCAAGGCGGGCGAGGCGCTGGATCCGGAGCGTCGCGTGACGCTGCGCGCGAGGCTCCCGCGGAAACCGCCGCCGGAGAAGGATCCCTCAGCGGAGGCGGAAGGAGACGCGGAGAACGCGGAGGAGGGAGACGGCTCGGCGCCGGTGGAGGAGGCACCCGCGGGTGATGATGCACCCGCGGGTGATGATGCGCCCGCGGGGGATGATGCGCCCGCCGGGGGTGATGATGCGGCCGGGGGTGATGATGCGCCCGGGGAAGACTCGCGGGGCGACGTGGCGACGCACGAATCCGGCCGAGTGTTTCGGTGCACCCTCCACGTCGGCCCGCCGGTGTTCGGGGTCCCGCCCGACCCCGAACCCGCGGCGGGCGACGAAGCCGACGAAGCCGATGGGGGCGAGGCCGAGCCGGCGGCCGATGAGGCGGCGGCCGATGAGGATCCTCCGGCGGAGGGGGGGGAGGAGACGCCGCCGGGAGACGACGCCGGGGAGGGTGGGCCCGGGGCCGGGGCGCGCGCGCCGACGCCCCCGCCGGCGCCTGAACCGTCCTGGATGTACGGCCCCGAGGTGCCGCTCGGCGAGAACCTGAACCCGCTCGCGTTCGACGCGCTCTTCACGGCCGAGGGCGTGGCGACGCTGGAGGGCGTCCAGGTGGCGGCGGCGACGGCGGGGGGGACGCACACGCTGAGGATCGTCGACGCCACGCCGGGGAGGTACGGCGACCTCGGGAGGTGCGCCGAGGCGAGGGTCGTCGTCGACGTCGAGGCGCTCCCGGAACCCGAGGAACCCGAGGGAGAAGAAGCGGCACCGGAAGCGGAGGGGGGAGGCGGGGAGGAGGAGTGAAAGAGCATAGACTAGGAAGGGAGCTATGATACTGCGATGATACACCGCGAAGGTGGACTATATACCGCACGATCTGCGCTATGCGGTGAGGCAATCTGACGCGCGGCGTCGAACGAGACGCGACGGATCGCGCGGGCTCGGACGGGCTCGCGACGGATCGGCGTCACCCGTGCCAGCAATCCGCGCCGCCCTTGAGCCACCTCTTGTCTAGGTCCTTGAGCACGCACGGGAACATCGGCTTCCCCAGTTTTTCGTTCACCTCGTTGTGCCGGCGACAGAGCCACAGCGCGAGGGACTCGCGCGACTCCACCTTGGGCGGTTCGCGCGCCATGTCCTCCCTGAAGTCCCCCGCGCAGTGCCCGCAGGGGTAGAGCATCCCGAGGGCGTCGAAGAACCGCCGCGCCTGCACGCGGTGCAGCGCGTCCGGGTTCGAGGGGTAGTACGCCGCCATCGTGTGCAGCAAGGCCCACGTCCCGCGCCCGAGCTCCTCCCTGTCCACGGGGCAGGGCTGAGCGGCGGAGGAGGACGACGCCGAAGCGTCGTCGCCACCGCCGCCCTCCTTCTTCACCACGCTGCGCATCACGCGCATCATGTCCCCCTTCACCGCGCACACGGGCTTGTCGCAGTCCTTCGCCGCGGGCTTGGGCGACGCCTCCGGCATCTCCGGTCGCGTCCCGGAGGGCGAGAGCGGCGCGGGTGGCCGACCGGAATCCCGCCCCGCGCCCTTCGAAGTGCGCGAAGCGGGAGCGAGCGCTGTCAGGAAAACGAGACCACGACTGGTTCGGGCGCGGGAGCACGTCGATGACGACGTTCGTCGTCCTCGGACGAGGAATAAGCGACGCCTCCTTTTCCCGCCGCTTGGCTCGCCGCACTCGGGCCGGGCGCGAGAGCGAGACCTTCGTCTCCGCTCGCGCCTCTCACGAACACGCGCGCTCTCGGGATTCGTCGGAGGTCCGGACCGCGCGCGCGGCTCGACTCGGCGCTGTCGGCGGGACGCCGAACGACGGAGCGCGTGATCACTGATGACCATGGGCGCCTCATCTTGAAGCGAGCACCCGGTCGTGGTTCCCGTCGGCGGCCAGCATGGTGAAGCTGAACAAGGCGGCGTTGATGGCCCTCGATCCGGGCGCCGAGTCCGATCTCGGCGCGCCGGACGTCTCGGGGGTCCCCTCGATCCCGACCGTCGCGCCCAAGCCGGAGCCCGCCGCGCCCAAGGCCGAACCGGAGTCGGCGTCGCCACCGACGGAGCCGGGGCCGAGCCCTGACCCGCCATCGTCGGGCGGGGCCGAGCCCGATACCCCGCCTGAAAAGGAACACGCGGCGGCGGCGGCGCCGCCGCCGGCGGCGGGAACGAGCGCCGCGCCGCCGCTCGATCCGTACCGCGCCGGGCCGTCGTCCTCCCCCGAGGTTGTGGATCGGGAAGCCGACGCCGCGAGGGACGGGGGCGACGACGCGACGGAGGGCCGAGGCAGGCGCGCGAAGAGGCCCCGCCTCGCGCCGGACGGCGAGATTCTCGGCGGCGGCGGCGGCGCGTCGTCTCACTCCCGGAACCCCGCCGCCGCCTTAGACGCCCTGAACCCTCACCCGACCGCGCCGCGGCCCGCGTGGGAACCGAAATCTCTTCTTCTCGCGCGACCGGAGAGGAGGGGGACTCCTACCGTCCGCCCCGCGGTCGGGGCGTCCCGCGCGATCGAGGACGTCCCCGCGAAGGCGGCGTTTGACGAGGCGCTCGGCGCCTTTCACCGCGCGAAAACCGGCAAGTTCAAACCGCCGAAATTCAACCACGAGCCGCTCGACCTCCACCGCGTGTTCACCGCGGTGCAGTCGCTCGGAGGGTACGACGCGGTGACGCGGGAGAAGCGCTGGAAGCGCGCGTGCGAGGCGCTGGGCCAGGACCTGTCCAAGGCGACGAGCGCGGGGCACACGATGCGGCGCAACTACGAGAGGTTCCTGCTGGATTTCGAAGTGCACCTCGCGGGCGAAACCGGGGCGCCGGGGAAGGGCGCGTCCGCCCTCGAGGCGGCGGGGTCGAGAGAGCCGAAGGCGGGCGCGGTCGAGACGAAGGGGGACGGCGGGACCGAGGACGTGCAGGGGCTCGGGTGGGACTCGGACACGGACTCGGACTTTGAGGAGGTGGAGCGCCTCCGCCTCGACCTGCGCAGGAAAAAAGCGGAACTCGAGGAGCAGCTCCGGCGCGCCCCTCCCGCGGCGGCTCCTCCGGCGCGACGCGGCGGGCGGTTCGAGGGCGCCTGGCTCGCGTACGGCGACGTCTCGCCGCTCGAGAACGCCGCCGCTGCGTGTTTCGCGCGCGAGCTCCCGGACCTGGACGAGGCTCGGCCTCGGTGGGCGCAGTGCCAGCTGTGCCTCGGGTGGCGCGACCTCGGGCGAGCCCCCGGGAAACCCCGCAAACAGAACGCGCCGACGCGGGAGGTGGCGAGCGAACGCGTCAGGGCGCGCCTCGCGCTCGCGGAGGCGGGGGCCTGGCGCCCCGGGGAACGCCTCGGGTTCGGTCCGGCTCCGGAGCCGGAGCGAAAAGTCACCGCGGCGGACCTGCGCGAGGCGGCCAAGGCGGCGGCGGCGGCGACGCCCGAGCCCGTCCGCGGCGCGCCGAGCGCGGTGGACGCGCTGGCGGCGGCGGCGGCGGCGATCGTCGCGGATAAGCCCCCCGAGGAGGCCTCCATCCCCGCCGCGGCGCCCGCGGCGAACGGAACGCTCGAGGCGATGGCGGAGGCGGCGATGACGGGCGTCGCCGAGGAGGACCGCGACATGTTCGCCACCGACGAGGCCAAGGAGGGGATGCGCGGCGCGATGCGCGAGGTCGTGGAGGCGGTCGTGAGCGCGTTCGCGGCGAACCGCGAGCCCGTCGAGCCCGCATCCTCCGACGCGAGCCTGCGGCCGAAGAAGCTCAAGTTCGTCATCAAAAAGCCCCTAGTGGCGCTCCATAATTCGGAGAGTCGCGACGAGCCCGCGGAGCGAAAAGAAAAAGCGACGGAACGAGATGTAACAGGCGTCTCCGCTTCCGACGCGGCGCGGGCGATTCTTCAGGACGGCTCTCTCTCGGCCGCGCCGACGTTCGCTTGCGAATGCGTCCCTCCGGTTCCGGAGGGGTGGTCGCGGTGGGAGGCGCTTCGTAAGAGACCCGCCGCGAACGGGTCGTGGGCCGCGGACTGCTACTACCGCACCCCCGCGGGTCCGGACGGGCGGTGGAAGGTGTTTGTCCTTCGAAGCGAAGAGGAGATTGCGCAGTTTCTCCGCGCCGACGCCGCGCGGGACGACAGCGTCTTCGCGGGGCTCACGCTGGACTGGTTCCTGTGCAAGCCCTTCACGAGGCGGCACACGCAGAAGAGCGGCGTGGGAAGGGTCGGGGAGGCGCCGAGACTCACGCACAAGTGGCGCGCGGAGCTGGGGGATCCCGATCCCGATCCCGCGGGGGAACGTCGACGCCGGATCACGCCGGACGGCGAAGACGCGCCCGAGAACGAGGAGAGCGGCGACGAGGGAGACGCCGTGGGAGACGCCGAGGGAGACGCCTCGGCGCGTGGTCCCGGAGGAGACCGCCCTCACGGGGAGGAGAATGTCGACGCCGCGCCCCCCCGGAACGAGGAGAGCGACGACGAGGAAGCGGCGGCGATCGCGCGGGTGGTGGAGGGACCGCTGTGGTACTGACCGAACGCGTAAACGGGGCGAGGAGAATCGGCGCGGCGCGCGCGGAGAGACGACGAGGACCGCGACGGAAGCGCATCGGAATTTCATCTTTTTCGAACGACGCACCGACGCGAACGACGCCCTCGAGCGTTCGGAATGAATCGTGCACTAGGATACCACATCGCGCGACGCGAGCACGAACCGCGGGTCGGTCGCGTCACTCGATGTGCCACACGTTCATTCGCTCGCCCGCGTCTTGGTTCGGCGCAAACGCCCCCCCCTCGTCCTCTCCCTGCTTCCACGTCACGCGCAGGTCGTACAGGCGCTGGTTCTCCTGTTTGCGCTTGAGTTCCAGCCTCCCCTTGATGACGGAGCCGTCGTTCGCCGACAGAGTCGGCTGGAGGTAGAACGCCTGCTGCCCCCAGTGCGTCGCTCCGTTGGCGTCCGGCGCGGTGGTGAGCTCGACGTTGGTCTCGTTCGGGTTGGCGTCGCTGCCTTTGAACGAGACGTCGAACCACCCGCAAAACGCGCCAACCTCGGCGGGCCCGGCCGGACCGCTCGCGCCGATGACGCGCAGGTTGAACGGCACGTCGAGGGCCTTCATCTCCTCCAGCGTGACGGTGTGCAGGTCGAACGCCTTGAGCACGCACGGCGGGCCGAGGAGCTGCGAGGGGTGCACGTCCACCCACGCGCTCGTGTTGAGGAAAAACTCGCGCTGCTCCTGCTCGAACGTCTCCGTCAGCGCGCGCATGTCCACGCCGTAGTTCTGCAGCGTCTGGTCGGAGAACTCGTCCCAGCCCGCGCAGCTGTCCTCGTAGTCCGCGTGCTTCTGCGCGCTCGTCCCGGTGCGGATCGGCGCGAGGTACATCTTCGCGTGCGAGGGGAACATGGCGCCGCCTTCCTTGAGCCACCGGTCCCGCGCGACGAGGACCGAGTCGAACATGGACTCGCGGAGGAGGAAGTACCCCATCCACTCGGAGATGATGACGTCCACCTTCTCGGGGAGCTCCACCTCCTCCACCGTCGACTGCAAGACCTCGATGATGCCGTCGAGGCCGTTCGCCTTGATGAGCTTCTTCGCGTGCGTCGCCATGTACGTCGCCTCGACGGCGTACACCTTCTTGGCGCCGCACTGCGCCGCCCAGATGGCCAAAATGCCCGATCCCGTGCCGACGTCCAGAACCACCTTGTCCTTGAAACTGCGGGGGTTCAGGCGCACGGCGTCGTGGTACGCCGTCATGCGCGACTGGTCCTCCAGCATGTCCTTCTGGTGGTACAGGTACCCGTACGTGCAGAAGTAGTTGGCGAAGTCGGCGTCGCCGATCGTGTCGGGCTTCTGCACCACCATGTCGGCGTCGCTCCGATTCTGGTCGGCGGCCATCGCGGCGCGAGGGCGAGGGGGGAGGCGAGAGCGACCGCGCCGGGGGAAGGGCCTGCTGCTGACGCGGGCGAGAGGAGTGAACGTGCACGCGCGCGCTCTGCGAAGAGAGGGGGAGGGGGAAGGAAACGGCGGAGGGGGGAGGGGTCAGCCCGGCGCGGAGAGGAGGCGGGAGGGAAAAGCGGCGGGGCGCGCGTTCAATCGGCGCAGTCGTCGCCGGCGCGAAAGAGGACGAGGGGGGCGCGCCCCGCGGAGGGGGGGGGGGGGAAGGGAAGGGACACGCGGGAGGGTGTGCACCTGGGCACGATACGCTGCGTCACGCGCGAGAGTAAGGCTGCGGAAATCGTCGCGAACGGCAGCTCGAGCAGAGCGTGCGCCGCGTCGGAGTGCGGCGATCGTCGCGGCGCCGACGTTTTGCGTTTTCGCGCGCCGCGTTTTCTTCTCGCTCGGCCGGTTGTACTGACAGTAGCGGAAGGACCGCGTGTGTAGAGTAAGAGGATCGCTGTTTCCTCGGACTCCCAAACGCGTCTCCCCCCCCGGGGCGCGCGTGACTTCGTATCGCGCGCCCGGTGCGCCCGCACGCGGCGGGGAGGCGCCGCGACCGGCGCGATGTTCAAGCTCAGCTCCATCGGCAAGGCGGTGACGCAGGCGCTCAACGCCGCTCCCGACGTGGACGAACTTTCGAAATCGTTAGGCACCCCGTCGGTGGAGCCTCGGTTGGTGGCGGAGTACGGGGGCGTGCACGGCGCGACGTGCTTGGACTACGACCCGACGCAGCGCGTCTTGGCCGTGGGCGTGGACGTCGGGGTGAAGATCCTCGGCGCGGACGGTCTCGAGGCTCTGCTCCCCACGCTCCACCACGTCGAGCCCGCGCTCTCGGTGGAGTTCGTTCCCTCGACCGCGCGCGTCGCGCGCCTCTCGGTGGACGGCGGCGTCGACGTGTGGTGCCTCCGCACGCAGACCCTCCTCGCGTCCACGCGATGGCCCGAGGAGCTCACCGTCGCGCGCGGCGTCCCGGGCACGCCCTTCTTCTTCCTCGGCGAGGCCTCCGGCGCGATGCGCGTCGCCGCGGTGCAAGCCGGCGGCGACGGCGGCGTCCTCGCCCCGCGATCGTACGCCGTCGCCCCGGGAGCCGCGCGCCCCGACGAACCCGACGCCCGCGCCGCCCTCGTCGCGATCGAGCCGCGCCCCGGCGCGGAGCACGCGCGCGTCCTCCTCGCGTACGCCGACGGCGCGCTGACGCTCTGGGACCTCCGCCGCGCCGAGCCCGCCGCCGTCGCCGCCGCCTCCGCCTCGCGCGAGGGCGCCGCCGCCGACGCCGCGTGGGTGGGCGGAGGCGGCGACGCCCTCGCCACCGCGCACGAAACCGGCGCCGTCGTGCTCTGGACCGTCCCGTCCGAAGCGGCGCTGACTAGAGCCGGGCGTGGGACGCCGCAGCTCATCGTCCCGACGTGCACGATCCGGCCGGGGAGCTCGACGTCGCCCGGCGAGGATTCGCCGTCGACCAATCCCGCGCGCCGCGTCGTCGCTCGCGCGCTCGGAGGCCCCGGGGCGCCGTTCAGGGAGAGCTCGAGCGCGAGCTCGAGCCCCTCCGCGTCCACCTCCGCCTCTCAGCAGACCTCCTCTCGGATCGGCGGCGTCCTCGCCGTGTTGGGGGGTGAGCCCGCGGGTCGGCCGGACCCGCCGTGGCTCACGCCCCTGGGCCCGCGCGCGAACGCGCCGGCGGAGCGCGCGGCGACGGCGACGCTCCCCTGGAACGGGCCGACGCGCGACGCGAGGCTCGCGCCGCCCCGAGGCCGACCGGAGGAGGTGGAGGCCATCGTCGTGCTCTCGGAGGGCGGGCAGATCCACGTGCACGACGCGCGCGGGCTGTGGGACGCGCCCGGGGGCGAGGGTCCGGAGGGTCCGGAGGGTCCGGAGGGTCCGGAGGGCGGCGGTTCGGATTCGGCGAGTGTTTCGGCCCTCTCGGTTCCCCCAACCGCCAAACAACCGATCGCGAGGTTCCCGGCGGCGGAGGCGACGGACCCTCTCCCGCGGCTCCGCCCGGAGTGCCCCCCCGCGGCGATCGCGGCGTCGCCCGAGCTGGTGCGGCGAGCCGAGAGCGAGCCGGCTTCCGACCCTCTCCCGCGGGACGCATGGGGCGCGGCGTGGCCGCTGAGCGGGGGCGCGGCGTCGCGTTCGGGCGTCGGCGAATCCGACGCCGACGCGAATGCGTCGTCTCGCTCCGCCTCCGCGCGCCGCGTCGTCGCCGCCGCCGCGGGGGACGGCGCAGGGTCGGTGCGGGTCTCGCTCGAGGGCGGCGGGTGGCTCCGGTCCGTCGCGGTGGCCAAGCCGGGGCCGAACGCGGGCGTTTCGGCGGACGACCGCGCGGTGACCGCGGTGCACCTGGCGCGGGGTGGGGAGGTTCTCGTCGTCGGGCGGGCCAGCGGCGCCGCGGAGATTCACCTCGCGGGGAGGCTGTGCGACCGCCGCGCGTCCCGCTCGATTCGACAGCTGGACTCTGGCCTCGACCTCAGCGCCGCGGGGTCCGGAGGCGAGAGAGACCCAGCGGAAGATCATCCGGGGGGGGCGGAAGAGGAGACCCGGCAGCGAAAGTTTTCCGGGTACCGCCTCGCGGGCGAGCTCGGGGCGCACGCCGCGAAAATCACGTGCGCGGCGACGGACGCGAGGTGCGAGACGTTGGCGGTGGGGGACGCCGCCGGCGCCGTCTCCGTCGTCGACCTCCGCGCGGGGCTCCTGAAGTTTCACACGAAACACGCGTTCGGCCGCCAGGGCACGGACCACCACGCGGAGGTGGGCGTCGCCGCCGCCGCGTTCTGTCCCCCCGTGGTCGGAACCGTCGACGACGACGAGGAGGAGGAGGAGGAGGAGGCGGCGCGAGAAGCGGACGGGTCCGGGTCCCCCCTCGAGGGGGAGGAGGAGAATGTGACGACGAAAAAAGAGAGGCGAAAGAAAAGGGCGGCGGCGAGGGACGTCGGCGCGGCGACGCTCGCGCTCGCGAGTTCGGGGAGCGCCCTGGCGTTCATCGACGTCGCCACCGGCGCGCCGGTCGGGAAGCCGTGTCACCCGAAGACGCCCTCGCGCGCGCTCGCGATCGCGCCCCTCACCGCCGCCGGCGTTCCGTTCGGGGCCCCCCGGAGGACGAGCGCGCGGAAAATGACGAAAACGAAAACAAAAACGCCCCTCGGCGAACCGGGCGCGGAGGAAAACTGGCTCGGGGAGGAGGACGAGAGCGATCAGAGCTCGGGGGAGGAGGACGATCAGGTGGTTTCGGGGAGCACGTACCATACCCCGCGCGGGTTCTCCCGAACGGCGCTCGTCGCCGTGGCTTCCGCGGAGGCGCTCCGCGTGTACCCGGCGAACGGCGCGGCGAAGGGCGAGAGGCACACGGTGAAGAAAGCGACGCCGGAGGAGCCCCTCGCGTTCGCCGCGCTCGTGGCGCCTCGCGACCCCTCGGACGACGACCGGCCCGATGGTCCCGCGCGCCCGTGCGCGTTCGCCGCGGTCACCGCGCGCGGGCGCCTCCTGACGTTCGCCCTCCCGAGCCTCGCGCCGCTCGCGGCGATCGGACCGCTGCCCCCGCTGAGCGCGGCGGACGGGGTGGGCTTCTGCGCGGACGGGGTCGCCGTCGCCGCCGCGGGGTCCGGCGCGTCCCTCGCCGTGTTCGCGCTCGCCCCGCGACCCGCGGGGCCGAGGGCGCGCCCGGAATCCGGCGCGACGCTGCACGACGACGAGCTCGCCGCGGCGGCGGAGGCGGCCGAGGCGGCGGCGCGGGCGATGGCCGAAGCGAGCGCGGCGGGCGGAGGCGCGGCGGGCGGAGGCGCGGCGGCGTCCCCGCTTCCGACCCGCGTCGACCCGCGACAGCCCGCCCCGGGGTCGTCCTCGCGGCCGGTCGCGAAGGACCTGGGCAAGGCGGCGTCGCACGCGCTCAGAGGCGACGCGCGATCGGCGCTGGCGAGTTTCGGGTCGGTGATGCGCGGCGCCAAGGCGAAGGCCAAGGACGCGATGGAGAAGGCCAAGGAACGCGCGAAGGAGGCTGTGGATTTGGCAAAGGGAAGCGCTGGGGGCGCGGGCGCGAGGGAAGCGGCGGCGCGAGAGGAGAGGGAGCCCGACGACGGTCTGGGGGATTGGAACCGACGCCTCGGCCCCGCGGATCTCGCCGTGCTCTTCGCCGAGGCGGAGAGTCGGCGGCCGACGCCCTCGAAGGCGGTCGCCGCCGCCGCCACCGCCGCCTCCGCCGCGCGCGCCGCGTCGGTCGCGGGGACGCCGCCTTCCGATCCCTCCGGCCCATCCCCTCGCGCATCGGATTCGGACGCCGCCCGCGCCGAGCTCTTCCGCCAGAGCTCCGGCGGGCCGCCGTCCAGAACCGGGTCCGGGTCGTTCGAGCCGCGCGTGAACACCGCGGACGAGATCCGCGCCAAGTACGGCAAAGGCCCCGGCGGAGGAGGGGTGTCGGAGCTGAGGGGGAACGCGGAGGAGACGAGGAACAAGCTCCTGGAGCGCGGGGAAAAGCTCTCGTCGCTGCAGGATAAGACGGCGAAGATGCAGAACGACGCGGAGGACTTCCACGCCATGGCACAAAAGCTCGCCAAGCAGAACCAGTCGTGGTGGTGATGCGAACCGGGGAAAGGCGGGCCGAAGCGAGGGGCGGGCGCGCGAGACGCGCGACGGTTTGACGGAGGAATAAAAAGAAACGCGCGTCTTCGAAACGCTCGCCGGAGCTATTCCTTTCTTCGCCGAACATCGCCCCGTTCGTTCGGGGGAACGTACGGGGTGATGTTCGGCGGATTTTTCCGTCTCACCGCCAAACTCCCGATCAGCCCGCCGATCTCATCGCCGTCGCGCCCCCCGCTCGCGCTCGCCATGAGCGCGGCGCACGCGAACCCCACCCCCCCGACGACGGCGGCCCCGGCGCCGCCGACCAGGAACGGCGCCGCGCCCGCCGCTCGCGCGACGGAGGCGGAGGTCCCCAAACCGACGGCGGCGGTCGCCGTGCCCAAACAGTGCCTCGCCCCGACCTCGTCCCCGACGAACTTAGCGAGCGCGTTCCACCGCGCCGGCGCGTCCGTCTCCGCCCACCACCGCGTCGCGAACACCGCGTCCCCCGCGGACCGAACCGCCGAGGCGAACAAAAACGCCAACAGAAACGGCGGAATCGCCGTCCCGAAGAGCTTCGCGCTCGAGGAACCCGAGGACGACGCCTTGACGATCGCGGCGCCGGCGGGGTGCGTCCTCTTCACCTGCGCCGCGAGGAACGGGATGGCGGCGAACAGCGTGGCGTTCCTCGCAAGCTTCGTCACCGCGGCGACCCTGAAGGCGACGTCGTCGTCGAAACTCTGTTTGTACGAGAGCCCGGCGGCGAAGACCTGCGCGGTGTCGTGCACGCCGAGGCCGATCCACGTCCCGGCGGCTTCGCTGGACCTGCGGCCGAGGAGCTCGTGCGCGAGGTGCGGGAGCGCGATCATCCCGAGCGAGCCCCAGATGACGACGTTCGCGACCGCCACCGTCACCTCCGCCTGCGTCGCGGCGACGGCGGGGGCCAGCGCGCTCACCGCGGTGACGCCGCAGACGCTCGTGCCCGCGGCGAGCAACGCGCCGAGCCGGGGATCGAGGCCCGCGAGGCGCGCGAGGCGCGGGATGACGAGGACGCCCGCGCCCACCGACGCGAGCGCGGCGGGGAGGGAGGAGGCGCCGTCCGTCACGACGTCCATCGCGCTGAGCTTCGCGCCGACGCACACGATGCCGACGCGGAGGACGAGCGAGGATGCGAGCGCGATCCCGGGGCGAAACGCGGACGGGAGGGGGACGGGGGCGTTGTTCGCGCACGCGCCGAGGAGGATGGCGACGGGGACGCCCGCGACGGGAACGCCCGAGCGCGCGGTGATCTCGTCCGCGAGGTAGAAGCCCGCCTGCGCGACCCCGCACGCCAGGCCGAGACCGGGCAGGGCCGCGAACAGGCGCTCTCTCGGCGTCGGCGCGAGATTCGACGCCGCCGAGGGCGACAGATCCGACAGCGCGCGGCGAGCTGAGGAGGCCGCCGCGCCACCACCGCCGGCGTGAGCGCGCCACGCCGCGGCGGCGAGCGAGCCGGACGCGGACGCCGTCGCCCCCGGGGGAGACGCCGACCGAACCGCGCCGGCCGCCCAGCGCGCGACGGCGAGACGCATCGCGACGAGCGAAGTGATCGAATCGAAGCTGCCGCGACGAGCGCGAACGTGCCGACTCTTGGACGAACCAAGTCAAATGCGCGTCGTCCTGCTCGTCCGCTGCCACGTCGACGCCCGAATTCGTGGCTCTCGTGAGCGCGCTCGCCTTTGCCCGCGTGACGACGCGCACCACCATCCGGGGACGCCCCCGCGCCCGGACTCCACATCACGCGCGCGCTCGCGTCCGTTCCGCTCCGGCCATGTCCGCCACCGCCGTTTTCTCCGCCGCCGCCTCCGCCGCCGCCGCGCGCCCCGCGGCTCGCGCCCCCCGCGCCTCCGCGCGTTCCCTCGTCGCCTCGCCCGCCTCCGCGCGCTTCGCGAACCGTCGGCGGGCGAGCCCCGCGCTTCGCCTCGCGGCGGTCACGGAGCCCGCCTCCGAGGCCTCCGAGCCCGCGCCCGCGCCCCCCTCCCCCGCGGAGGATAAGGTCGCGGCGTACTGCGCGAAGCACATGGTGGACGTCGACGCCATGATCGCGGCGAACCCGTTCGCGGTCTCCCCCGAGGATCTCATCGCCAAGACGAAGGCGATCCTCGCCGCCAACAACGGCGCGGAGGACCCCTCGCTCCTCGCGAGCGACTTCAAGTTCGTCGCCCCCGTCGTCGGCCCGCTGCCCAAGGACGACTTCCTCAAGGCCTTCGCGTCGTTCCAGATCGAGGAGGCGTTCCCGGACGCCAAGTTCGGGTACTACGCCTTCCGCGTGGACCCTTTCGAGCCGAACCGGGTGTGGTTCGACGCGAGGTTCAAGGGGACCAACACCGGCACGCTCGCGGGGTCGCTCGCGCCGACGGGCATCGCGGTGGACGCCCCGCCGCAGGCGTGCTCGATGCGCTTCAACGACAAGGGGGAGGCCACGCAGCTCACCGTCGGGTACGTCATGGACAGGCAGATCGGAAACACCGGAGGGTTGGGCGGCGTGTTCGGGATCCTCTACGCCATCGGGTACGGGCTCCCCTTCCCGGAGGCGCAGCCGTGGCAGAAGAGCATCCAGTACGACCTCTTCCAGAAAGTCTCGGGGCTCCAGTCCGAGATCCAGAAGTTCGTCAAGGGCCTCGGGGGGAACTGAAATGGAGCGTGCGCACGAGAAGGAGAACGAGAGGGCCCTGATTGATGAGACTGCTAAATGAGCGAATAGTCTGCGCGTGAAATATCTCTAGACGCGCCGTCGAAACACCGCCGACGCGAACGACCGCGACGGGTCTTCGGGTCTTCGCGAGGGTCACCTTCATCCTCCCCCCGGGTCGTTTTCCGGCGCGGGAGGCATCGAATCCGGCGGTTGTCGCGTCACCACGGGCGTCCCCTCGCTCGCCAGCCCCTCCAACCCCGGGAAGCACGGCACGACCCTGAGGCTCCACCCCGACGGCGAGGGCGACGCGTCGGCGGAGAGAGGCTCCATCTCGTACGTCGCCGCTTGCCCGAACCTCCGCGCGAGCGCCGCGACGGCCCTTCGCGCCCTCCGCTTCTCCGCCTCCCCGTCTGGGAGCGTCAGCGCGAGCATTCGCTCGCACCACGCCGCCGCGCCGCCGACCGCGTCGACGCTGGCGGCGTGCGCGACGTCGCGCGGCGAGAAGTGCGGCGACGCGGCGACGGCGGCTTCGAGCGCCGCTTGCGCCGCCGCGTTTTCGCGCGGGTCTAGGACGCGGCCCATCGGGTTGTGCGCGGTGAGCAGGACGCGCCCCGAGCGCGGCCGAGGCGCGAACCGCCAGGAGGGGTCGTTCTCGCGCGTCGGCTCGGCGTTCGCGGCCGCCGCGGCCTGGAGCGTCACCCACTCGCCGCCGATCCAGATCGCGAGCGTCGCGTCCCGCCACAGCGGGCGAAGCCGAGCCTGCGCGGACGCCGGCGGCGTTTTCCAACTCGTGACGGAAAGCGGCGTCCTCAACATACGCGTAGAGGGCGCCGCCGAGCGCGCGTCTCCCTCTCCGGCGTCGCCTCCACGACCTCGGGAACGCGCCGCCACGACCTCGCGCAGAACCCTCGCGGTGGCGTCCGCGTTCGCCGCGGCGTCCCACGCGAGCGCTCTGCGGCGAGCCGCCGCGCCGACGCGCAGGAGCGCCTCCCGCGCGTCGTCGCCCCGAAGGCGCGCTTCGACGAGATCCGCGACGCGCGCGACGCCCTCCCCGAAATCCGCCCCCGCGAACGTCTCCGTCTCCGGCTCTACCGGATCTCCCGGATGGTCGTTCGCGTTCGTTTTGGTTTCGTTCGAACGCCCCTCCTCCTCCGAGCGTCTGAGCGTCTCCAGGCACCCCACGGTGTCCGCCGCTCCGCCCCCGGCGACGTGCACGAGCGAGGCGGCGCCGAACGCTGCCGCCTCGACGACGGTCATGCCGTACGCGTCGGCGCGGCACGGGTGGACGTTGAGCGCGGTGGCCCGGAAAACCTCCCCGAGTTTTTCGGCGTCGAGGAACTCGCGCACCACCTCCCCGCCGATCTTCGTCACGCGGGCTCGGAGCGCGTCCGCGAACGCGCCGGAGGTGGAGGCGCAGAGCAGAGGGACGACGCCGAGCGACGCCAGGGCGCCTCGGGCGGAGAGCGCCTCGGCGAGCGCGACGAAAAACTCGGGGTCCTTCTCGGGGCTGAGGCGCACGCAGCACGTCAAGTAGCGCCGACGAGCGACGGGCGACGACGCGACGGCGCGAGCGCCGAGGAGGGTCGCCGGGGAGGACGACGCGAGCGCTCGGACGTCACCGCGGAGGGGCGGGGGGATGACGCGCGGCGCGACGGCGAATGATTCGGGGGCGAGCGTCGACGCGATGACGTCGGCGTCGTCGGCGCACAGCGCGACGTGCGCGTCGGCGAAGGCGACGGCGTCGCGTTCGAGCGCCGCGTGTTCCTCCGCGTGTGCATCGCTTCCGTCGCCGCGCGAGAAGACGCGGAACGAGGAGAAGACGAACGGCGGCGGGGTCCAGCTTGAACCCTCGACGGCGCTCGACAGCGACGCTCGGCGGAGGCCGTCCTCGATCGCGCGCCACGCCGGGAGGGACGACCAGTCCACTCCAAGGACGACGTTTGGGGCGAACGACCCGAGCGCCGCGACGAGGCCCGGGCAGGCCCCCGCCGCCTCCGCGAATGGGCGCCATCCGGAGCGCGCGTCGAGCCGGCCCCATGTCGAGCTCGGGACGGGGAGCTCGGTGACCGTGACGTTCCCGCTCGACGGCGCCGCGACGCGTGCGGTGGCCGAGGCGGGATCCTCGGAGGGCGCGCCGCTCACGACGTGCACGAGATGCCCTGCCTCGCCGAGCGCCTCGGCCTGCGACTGCGCGTACACGCCGTTGCCCGAGAAGGCGCCCGCCCGGAACTCGAGCGTCACGTAGAGCACGCGGAGGGGTGGGAAGGGGGCCGGAATCGCCATCGCGGACGCGACGGGGGGAGCCCGACGCGCCCGGAGGAGTGCAGCGCGACAGAACGACGAGACGGCGCCCGATTGTTATTTTTCGACGCGCGCGGGTGTGGTCACCTTTCGTCGAGATGACTCTAAACTTCTCTCATCAGAACTCGTCGTCTCCGTGCCTCGCCCCCCCCTCGAGCGCCTCCTGTTCCGCGTTCACGAACGCCTCCCCCGCCCTCTCCCTCGTCCACGCCGCGCCCCCGCGCCTGTGCAGCAGCGCGAGGACGTCCCCCAGCGTCGGAGCGGACTCCTCCTCGTCCTCCGTCCCCCGCATCGGCAGCAGCCTCGGCGCCGCCTTCCCCCCCGCCGGGTACAAAATCACCGTCGGGTTCCCGCCCACGTGCGCCCCATACGGGTGCGGCACCTCGTTGCGCTCGGTGTCGAGCGTCGCGACGAACGCGGCGGCGTCCGCCCCGCGCATCAACGTCGCGACCTGCCCGAGCGTTCGAAGCACCGCCGCGTGGAGCCTCGGCGATTCGCTCGGCGACGCGAAATACACCAACGCGTCGGAGGCGTCGTCGAAGACGCACCGCGGCGCGAAATCCATCCCGGCCAACGCCTGAACCTCCCCGAGCTCGCGCCCCGTCGCGGGAACGCTCGGCTCGCTCTGGTACTTCATCCCCTCGCCGCTCGCGCGCGCGCTCGCGGGCTGCCTGAGCCGGTCCAGCTTGCGCTCCTGCTCGAGCTGGTCGAGCGCGGGGACGCCCAGGCTCGCGAGCGCGTCAGGACAAGGGGCGGCGGCGGCGGCGGCGGCGGCGGCGCGGGCGGAGTTGGGGGCGTCGCCGCCCGAGCCCCCGAACGCCGCGCCGCCGGAGCTACACGCGAGCCAGTTCATGTTCCACTCGTCGTCCTGGGTCACGCGGTCGAACCACAGGCGCACGATCTCCTCCTCGCGCGTCTCGAGGAGGCGCTCGCACTCCTTTCGCGCGTCACGGGAGAGCTGGATGGAGGAGGCGCTGCACGACGCGGACACCTCCTCCTCCACCATCGCGTCGAACCGCCCGTACCCCGACGAGGGGCTCGAGCGCGTCTTCGCGCGCTCCTCGAACGAACGAGGCAGCAAGACGTCGTCGAGGTGGCATACCATGCGTTGGCACGCCGCGCACGAGGGCGTTCGCGCCGCGAAGAGCGCGCGCGCCGCGTCCGTCACCGCCGTCTCCGCGGGAGCGGTGTGGGCCTGGACGCGAGCGACGGCCGGGGACGCGAGGAGCACCGCGGACAGCGTCGAGAGAAGTCGGCGCGAAACGCGCGCGGCTCCCCCGAGACGAAACCCCGGCCGGCGCCTCTCGAACGGCATCGCGCGCACGGCGCCGCCCTGGACGCGGCGCGCCAAGATCTGAGGTGTGAAGACAACATCCACGAGTTCAGGACGCCCGGTTGACTTGCGCCAGCTGGCGCGATCGCGTGTGATTTCCTGTCCAACCCGCGACCGCGCTCGCGCGCGCCGCACACCTTCCAGGCGCGTTCAGACTCGACGCGCGAGGCGACATGATCGCTCGCGCGACGCCGGCGGCGACGCCGGCGGCGGCACGATGCCGCCGCGATGACCGCCTTCGTTCGCGTCGGCGCGTCCACGGGGGGTCCACGGCCGTTCTCGCGTGCCGCGGTGGTGACGTGGACGGTGCCGCCTCCGACGCCCCGGCGAACCCCCACCGCCTCGCCGCCTCCGGGCTCGCCCTCGCCGTCTCCACCCTCACCCTCGCTTCCACCCCCGCGGCGCTGGCGGGGGGATACGGCACGGGGCTGAAGTACTTCGAGGCGCTCGAGCGCGAGCGCGCGGTCTCGGAAGAGGCGGTGCCCTTATCCCAGCGCGACGGCCGACGCGCGAATCAGCCCCCGCGACCGTCCCTCTTGTCCGCCCCGAAAGCGGAGGTCCGGCGCGAGCGCGGCGTTCCCCTGTCCCTCGGCGCGTCCGACGACATCTCGGACGACGACTCCGCGGTGCAGTACTCTGATCCGGGGAACTTCGCGGCGCCCGAGATGGATCCCGAGGCGAAAAAGCAGCGCGAGTTGAAGCGCTGGGGCCGCGCGGCGTTCCAGTGGGGGGTCATCGCCGCGATCGTCGCGAACGTCCGCGCGGCGCGAAACCGCGGCTCCGCGGTCACCGCCCGCCTCGGTCTGAAGGGCAAAGCCGGTCGCGCGCTGATCGGCTCGCGATGGAAGCTCACGCTGGACATCGGCCGCGAGCGCGGGACGTGGATGCCTCCGGGGTGGGGCGCCAGCGGCCGCCGCATCCTCGTCCCCATCGCCGTCGAGCTCCGCGAGGAGGGGGTCGTAGAGCCCATCGCCGTGGGAGCGTTCCTTCCGATGACACTCAGCGCCGGGAAGTGGAGGCTGGAGGGCGACGCGCTCAAGTTCGACGTCGCCATGAGCGGAATGACGCGCGGCGACATCGAACTTCCGGAGGATTCCCTTCACTTCAGGACAGCCGCGTGGGGGTCGACGATGGCCAGCCGCGGGAACCTGCTGCTGCGCCAGACGAGGTTCGGGTTCAGGCGCGAGTGGCGCACGGTCGGCGTGTTCAAAGCGGAACCGCTCGCGGACGGGGAGGAACTGGAGAGCGGGGACGAGGACCTGTACGAGGAGAACAGGAGGAAGGTGGTGAAGGGGTTGGGGACTATGCGCGTGTCGGAGAGAAGGACCGAGGGATGATGAACCGATGACGCGAAAGACGGGCGAGTGCGAGCGCGTCCACTACGCGCGTGGTGGTGTGATAATACGACGCCCACGCTGACGTGCGATGAACCTAAGGTTATGCTAACGAACGACCCGAAGGTAAAACTATGAAACTGCGAGCTCGTTCCGCTCGTCACCGCCCCGGCCAGGCGTCGATCCACGCTTTGACGTCGGCGGCGTTTTGCTCCATCTCGTCGATGTCGTTGCTGGGACAGACTCGCACGATCTCTTCCGCGTAGCTGTCCCTCGCCTCCTCCTCGATCGCGTGGAAGATCTCGCACTCGATGTTCTTCGAGATTTTTCTCTCGGCGTAACCCCGCGCCTTGAGCCGATCGTACAGCTCGGAGTTGTCGCACGTCAGGACGACGACGAGGTCGAACCACCGCTCGGGGAAGATGTCGCACGAGTGGTAATCCACCACCACGCCCCCCTCAGAAGTGCCCAGGCGCTCCTCCATGTGGTCCAGGACCTTGTCCTCGTCGATGACGTGCGTGTCGAGCGCCTCATCGTACGATTCGATGAGGTCCTCCGCCTTGGCCAAGGCGCTGACGTCCACGTGCGTCATCCCGGCGGCGGCGGCGACGCGCTCGGCGAGGGAAGATTTCCCCGTCCCAGGCGTGCCGGTGATGAGCACGTTGGGACGCGCGCGGGCGGTCGAGGCGGGAGCGCTCTTACCCATCCTCCGACGCGAGGGATGCGACAGGCGCGAGACCTGGGATTTGCCCCGTCCTCACCGGCGGGCGGTAGGAGTGGCGGCGGCGAAAAGATTCGCGACGGTTCAACGCGAGTGCGCGGCGCGACCACCGGCACACGCGGTCGATCCAGTCGCGGTTCGATAGGCTCTCGAAGTCTCCCCGGAACTCCTGCCGCGTTCGACTCGTTCGACTCTCATCACTTACCCTGGCGCCGCTTTCTCTGTGCTGTCCTCCTGCCCTCCATCATGGTCTGCTGCTTCGGTGGCAGTGTGACGCCGACCAGAGAGGAGAGAATTAAAAACCTGACTCCGGAAGGGCAGAAGTTGTTGGCGGAGATCGAACAGGCGGAGAAGGAGCTCAAGGAGGTGGAGGCTGAAATCCCAGGCGGCGCGACGAGCCTCGACGTCGATCTTTACGATCCGGTGTTCCACCTCGCGTCACTGTTCAATGAAGCTGGGTGGTTCGCAGAGGAGCTGCCGCTCCAGCAACGATGTGTGCGCATCGTAGAAAAAGACTTGGGTGAGGGTCATCTTCACACCACGCAGGCGCACCTTAACCTTGGGTGTTGCTACCGCGAACTGGGGAAAGCTAAAGAGGCGGAGAGGCACATTCGCAAGTGCCTCGACATCAGGATCAAGGAGGTGGGGAAGGACCACGACCTGACGAAGGACGCGCAAGAAGTTTACGACCTGGGGTTTAAGCCGCTATGAGGATGAGCGAGCGAGGCGATGCGGCGGAAGAGTGATGAGGATGAGCGCGTGGAGGAAGCGAGAGGCGTAGTCCGACCACCCGTGTGAACGCTGTACGAACGTGTGTCTGACGGGCCCCCCTCGTGTCGGCGACTTCTCGCGCCGGCGGATTCGACGTCTCGAACAGCTCGTCCGCGGCCTCCGGTCTACCGCCAGTGAGAGACAGAGATCTCGTCGGCATCGTGCCGTTGGTATCCTCCCACGTCCCGCCTCGCCCCCCGCCACATTCGAGGCGCTCCATCGTAGCCCGACGCCTGTAGGCTCGCGTCGAGCGACGCGTTCCCGCGGCGCTCGCATCCGCGCCGGTTCCCGCCTCTCGCCGAGCGGGCTCTCGCGAGCGACGCTGGGCGGAGCGCTTCTTCGTTTCCGCCTCCCCGATCGACGCGCGAACGAAATCGCGTCGTCTCTCGCGGCGTGAACACCAAGCCCCCAGCACCCCGCGGGTCTGTCTTCGCTCGTCGTCGCCATGGCGTCGCGGGTGCCCTTCCCGAACCGGTACTACGCCGCGGTCGGTTTCGCGGCGAACCCGCCTTTGGGCGCGCGCGCGGTCTCGGACGAGACCCGACTGCTCCTGTACGCGCTCTACCAGCAAGTCACCGCGGGTCCGTGTCGCGCGGCCAAGCCGTGGGGGTGGAACGCGGTCGAGTCGGCGAAGTGGTCCTCCTGGACGCAGCTCGGGGACACTCCCAAGCTCGACGCCATGCGCATGTACGTCTCCACGATGGAGGAGGAGAACCCCGACTGGTTCGACCTGGTGACGGACGGGGGCGATCCCGATCGCGTCGCGGAGGTGCTCGAACACGCCGCCGACGCCGTCGCCGCCGCCGCCGCGGCGGAGGAAGCCTCCGCTGACCCGTCGCTCGGAAAGCCGGCGATGGGGTCCGCCTCGGACCAGGCCTCCCGCCGCGCGGCGCGCTTCGAGGACGAGGAGGCGGTGACCCCGCGACGGGACCCGAGCGTCGACCGCATCGCGGCCGAGGATGGAACCTGGGCGCAAATCTCGTCGCAAATCTCGGGGAAGTTCCCCCGCGGTCGGTACGCGCACGCCGTCGCCGTCGTCGGCTCGGAGGTTTTCGTCATCGGCGGGAACAGCCGCGGGCGGAAGATGCGCGACGTGCACGCCCTGGACCTGAACACGATGACGTGGCACCAGCCCAAGTGCGAGACGGTGGGAGAAGGGGAGGAGAAGGAAAACCCCCCGGACGCGGAGGGAGGCGCTTCGGCCTCGGCGGCGAGACTCGTAACGTCGGCGTCGACGTTCGCGCCGCGGTCGGGTCACGCGGCGGTGACTTGGGGGAGCAAGATTCTCGTCGTGGGCGGTCACAGGGACGACGACGCGTTCTTCGACGACGACGACGCGTCCGAGGAGGCGGGCATGGACGTGTGGCAGCTCGAGACGGAGAGCGCGCCGATGGAATGGCGACGGGTTCGGCTCGGGGGGGACCCCCCGCCCCGGGCGCGGGGCGGGCACACGGCGACGCTCGTGCGCGGCTCGGCCGGGACGAAGATCGTCGTCTTCGGCGGCGAGGACCGGCGCGGGAGGCTCCTGGACGACGTGCACTTCGTCGATTTACAGACGATGCGGTGGGTCAGCCCCGCGGATCCGATCCCGGGCGCGGCCCCCGCGGCGCGGGCGGGGCACGTCGCCGCCGCGGGCCTCGGCGTCGGGGCGCAGGCGGTGACGGACGTCTTCGTGTTCGGCGGCGTCGCGAGCGGGTCCGCCGGGGAGGTGAGCGGCGAGCTGTTCGTCCTCGACACCATGGCGATGACGTGGAAGGCGCTGGACCCCGCGGGGCCCGTTCCGGTCCCCCGCGCGGGCGCCGCGGGCGCCGTCGTCGGCAACTCGTGGTACATCGCGGGGGGGGGCGGGCCGGACGGCGGCCGGAGGGACACCGTCGCGCTGCGGAGACGGCTCGGCGGAGACGGAGACGGAGACGTCCTCGAGTGGACCTCCGCCGCGGAGGTGGCCGCGGGCTCGTCGCTCGCGGCGGAGGGCCTCGGGCTCGTCGCCGTGGGCGGCGGCGCCGCGCTCCTCGCGTTCGGGGGGTACGACGGCGCGAGTTACTCCTCGGACGTCCACGTGTTGAAGCGCCCGACGGCCGGGCGCCTGGCGATGACAAAGACGAAGATGCTCAGCCCGGTGCGAGCGAGCCCGTCTCGCCGGAGCGCGGAGGAGGCGCGCGCGTCGGAGGAACTCCAGGGTCCTGCGCGGCGCGCGAGCGGAGACGCGGGGAGGCCCCCGAGGTCCCCCGCGAGCGCGTCCTCGCCGGACCCCGTCGCGCTCGCGCGCGAGCTCGAGAGGACGAAGGCGCAGCTGGCGGACGCGCGCGCGGCGTTGGCGGAGACGAGGCGCGCGCTCGAGGAGGAACGCGCCGAGTCGGCGAGGCTCGCGAAGGCGACGCAGGAGCGGACGGAGAGCGAACCCGCGAGGCCGAAAGGGGTGTGGGGATTCCTGTCGGGGGATGCGCCGGAGTATCGACGGCCTTCGGCGGCGTGACGAGGGACGAGGTTTGAGGTGCTGAGACCGAGCCCTCCGCGCCGTCACCTTTTTTATTCGTACCGAAGGTAAAAAACGCACGCGCGTCGTCTCGGCGAATCGTGAGCCTCCCCCGAGTCGAACCGTCGCTCGCTCAGAGCATCTTCCTCTCCTGGAAAATGTCCAGCATGGCCTTCCCCATCCCCGCGGGCGAGGGCACGACCGTGACTCCCGCGGATTTCAGGGCGGCGATTTTATCTCCCGCGCCGCCCTTGCCGCCGGCGATGATGGCGCCCGCGTGGCCCATGCGCCTCCCGGGGGGCGCGGTGAGTCCCGCGATGAAGGACACCACCGGCTTGTCCGTGCCGCTCGCCTTGATGAACTCGGCCGCCTCCTCCTCCGCGGTCCCGCCGATCTCGCCGATCATGATGATCCCCTCCGTCTGCGGGTCCTTCACGAACTTCTCCAGGCAGTCCACGAAGTTCGTGCCGTTGAACGGGTCGCCGCCGATGCCCACGCACGTGCTCTGCCCGAGCCCCGCGACGGTGGTTTGGTACACCGCCTCGTACGTCAGCGTCCCGCTGCGGCTGACGACGCCGATGCGGCCCGGGGTGTGGATGTACCCGGGCATGATGCCGATCTTGCACTCCCCGGGCTTGATGATGCCCGGGCAGTTGGGCCCGATCAGGCGCGTCTTGCTCTGCGTCATCATGGCCTGCTTCACCTTGATCATGTCGTGCTGAGGGATGCCCTCCGTGATGCACACCACGAGATCCATCTCAGCCTCGACAGCCTCCAGAATAGCCTTCGCGGCGAACGGGGGGGGGACGTAAATCGCCGACGCGTTCGCACCCGTCGTTTTCTTCGCCTCCGCGACGGTGTCGAACACGGGGAGGCCGAGGTGGGTCGTCCCGCCCTTCTTGGGAGTCACCCCGCCGACCATCTGCGTCCCGTAGGCGATGGCTTGCTCGCTGTGGAACGTCCCGTTCTTCCCGGTGAACCCCTGGACGATGACCTTCGTGTTCTTGTCCACGAACACCGCGGGCTCGCCGGGCGAGGAGGCATACCCGCGTCGAGCGGCGCCGAACTGAGAACCGAGGGAAACGACGGGGGCGAGGGAGGGAGGCGGTCAGTCCGTTGTCCTTTTTGAACGTGGACTGGCGAAGGACCGCGCGGGGAAGATGTAACAACGCGCCGAGATCGGGGAGGTTCCCCCCGAGCGACGCACCGACGCGAAGCGGGAGAGGAGCGTCTTTGCGCTCTGTCTAGCGGTCATGGTCGTGAGAACGAGGAGGGGGAGCCCCGATATCGTCGAGAAGCCGAGACGAGGGCTCGCGCGCTTCGCTGTGCGCGCAGATATTTCTCATCGCGACCCCGAACCTCACTCTCACCTGGCCGAGAATCTCGCCGCGCCAGATCGCGGCGGCCGATCGCTCGATTCGACCGGTCGTCGGCGCGAGTGCTGCCGGACTGGCGTCCTCGTGCCGTTGCACTCCCGAGAGATCTTGCGCGGTTCGATGTCGCCCACAACGACTTGCGCGTGTCCGGGGACGAGCACGCGCGCTCGCGAACATGTTCGCCAACCTCAACTTCGCCGACATGGCCAAGCAGGTCCAGGAGGGCGCGGGCAAGCTCGCCGAGCAGCTCGACGAGGGTCTGGACAAGCTCGACGACCGGCTCGGGGCTATGGGTGAGGAGACGTGGAGAGGAGTCTCCGAGACGGTCTCCGAGATGGCGCGGGGCGACGACGATGATTCGTCCGGCTCGGGCCTCGCCGCCGCGGGTGCGGGCGGCGCGATGCTTGGAGCCGCGGCGGCGCGCGGTGGTGGCACGGCGGACGTCGAGGAGGTGGAGGCCCTTCGCGCTTCCCTCGCGCAGGCGCGTGCCGAGATCAATCGCCTCGACGAGGAGGTTGGGCGCGCGACGAAGGAGGCGGAGGAGGCGCGCGAGGAGGCGACGCGCTTCGCCAAGCAGGCCGCGGCCGCTGCGATGGCCGCCTCGAAAAAGGCGAGCGGCGCACCCCCGGGCTCCCCCGCCCCCGCCCCCGCCCCCGCCCCCGCCCCCGACGGAGGGTCCCTCGCGGAGGCGCTCGCGGAGGCAAAGGCGAGCGCCGAGGAGAACAAGGACAAGTTTCAACGGGCGGTGAAGAAAGGCAAGGCCATCCAGGCGGAGCTGGAGGAGGCGCGCGCGAAGCTCGCCGAGGCGCTCGAGGCGGATAAGACCGCGCGCGTAGAAGCGGAGGCGGCCCACGGCGCGCTCCGCGCCGAGCTCGAGGAGGCGAAGTCGGTGAAGTCCACGGAGGACCCTTCTTCGTCGGGGGACTCCTCGGCGGCGGAGTCCCGCGCGGCTGCGGCGGAGGCGGCTCTGGAGGCTGCCCGCGCGGAACACGCGAGCGCTCTGGAGGCGGCGAACGCGGCGCTCGAGGCCGCGCGCGAGGAGGCGGCGGAGGCGAAGGCCCGCGCCGACGCCCCACGGTCCCCCGCGCCGCCGACGCCAACGAAGGAGGCGCAGAAAATCGCCCTGCAGACGCAGAAATCCGCCAACGAGCGACTCGCGAAGTTCATGGAGGAGGCGGAGGAAAAGGCGAAGGAGGCGGAGGAAAAGGCGAAGGAGGCGGAGACCGCGAAGGCGGCGGCGGAGACCGCGAAGGCGGAGGCGGAGACCGCGAAGGCGGAGGCGGAGGCGGAGGTCGAGCGCCTCCGCGGCGAGCTCGAGCGCGTCCAGACGGAAACGAAGCGCGGGGAAGAGAGCGAGGCGGCGGCGCTCGGGGCGAAGGTGAAGGCGCTCGAAGACAAAACGGCGGCGCTCGAGGCGAAGAACGAAACGCTGGAGGCGGAGGCGGGGAAGCGCGACGCGGCGTTGAAGGAGGCTCGCGATTCCTCCGCGGAAGCCGAGTCCCGCGCTGATGACGCCCGGTCGCGCGTCGCCGCCGCCGCGAAAGGACTGGCGGAGGCGCGCGCGGAGGCCAAATCCCACGCGGAGGCGGCCAAGGCGGCGGAGGCGACGGCGAAAGCTGCCGAGCACGCCGCCGACGAGGCGGGAGCGGCGCGACGGGCCGCGGAGGACCGCGCCGAGGCTGCTGAGACGCGCGCCGAAGCCGCTGAAAAGCGCGCGAGCGACGCGGAGGCGGCGAAGCTGGAGGCGGAGTCGAAGGTGGCGAAGGCGGACGCGGCGCGCGCGGCGGCGGCGCGCGACCAGGCGTCGGCGGCGGAGGCGAACGCGTCGGCGGAGGCGAACGCGAAGGAGGCGGCGGCGGCGCGCGAGTCCGCGGCGGAGGCGGAACGCCGCGCGCGTGAGGCGGAGGCGCGCGCGGAGGAAGCCGCGATGAGCGCGGCGGAGGTGGCCGCCGCGGGTGAGGAGCGCAACCGCCGGTTCGAGGCGCTCAGAGCCAAGTTCGAGGAGCGAGAAGCCGGCCTCGTCGCGCGGTGCGAAGCCGCCGAGGCGAAGGCGACGGAGAACGAGGCGCGGTCCAGCGCCCCCACCACTGAGATGGAGATGGCGGTCGGAGAGGCTCTGGCCGAGGCGGAGGAGGCGAAAACCCAAGCCAGGGGGCTTCGAAGGGCTTTGGAAGAGGCGGAAAAGACCGCCAAAGCCGCGTCGGAGGCGGCGAAAGAGGCCAGGACGGAACTCGAGGAGACCCGGGAGGGTGCGCGCGGTGAGGTCGAGGCTGCGCGGCGCGGCGCCCAGAAGGCCGACGCGAAAGCCGAGGAGGCGGAGGCTCGAACGGCGAAGGCGGAGGCTCGTGCGGCTGAGGCGGAGGCGAAAGCCGCCGAGGCTGAATCGGCGCGCGTCTCGGCAGAGGCCCGGGCGGCCGACGCCCTCGCGGTCGGGTCCGGGTCCGGGACCGGGACCGGGTCCGGGTCTCGAGCCGGCGGCTCGAGCGCCGCCGCCGCGGCGACGCTCGAGTGGCGTTCTCGACTCGCGAGCGTCATCGCTCGCGTGCGCGCGGCTAAAGACACCCCCCCCGGCGCGTCGGGGGCGTCGGAGGCCTCGGAGGCGTCGCCGTGGTCGTGGCTTGGCATCGGCGGGGGGACCGACGCGGACCCCTCGGGCGCGGGCGGGGCCGTCGCGGGTTCGGCGCTCGACGCCGCGCTTCGGGACCTCGACGCGCTCGCGGAGGGCGCCGCGCCGGACGCTTCAGGAGACGACTCCGTGCCCCGTCGCGTCGCCGATGACGCGCTCGCTCGCGCGGAGAAGGCTGAGCGCGCGCTCGCCGCGGCGGAGAAGGAGAAGGAGAAGGCTGCGGCGAGCGCGGGGACCGCGGCCGGCGGCTCGGCGGACGCCTCCGGGCCCCTGGCGACGGCGGCGGCGAAACGCGCGGCGGCGGCGGAAGGGTTCGCCGCGGAACTCGCGGGGAAGCTCGAGGCGTCGGAGAAGCGTAACAGGGAGCTCCAGTGGCAGGTGAGTATGCTCGCGGCGCCGAAGGAGCTCGAGGCGGGACCCGCGGGGGAGCCCCCGAGGGGGCCCGCAAACTGGCTGGCCGGAGCCATCAAAGGGTGCGTCGCGCCGAGGCCGGGACGCGCGAGGATCGGGTGACGAACGAAAGCGCCGACCAAGTACGATACCTTAAGGTTATGACACTTCAATCATCTCGCGATTGATCGTCTCTACGCGCGTCTCCGCTCGGGTGTTCCGGCGCGATCGTCGCCGTCTCCGGTAAAATAGAGCGCTCATCATCGCTCGACGTACGAGTTGTCCACGAGCTCGCCGAGCTCTCTGCGCCTCTCCGCGTCCGCCTTCGCCTTTTTCTTCGCCGCGAGCTCGACCATCCATTGCGGCTTTCCCCCACCAGAAGGCGCGACGGGGGCCGTCACCGGGACGATCGTCACCCCCGGGACCGACGGGGACGTGCCTTCGCCGTCGCCATCGCCGTCGTCGCCCCCCGCGCGGTTTCGGTGTCCGATGTTCGCGCGGAGTTCGCCGATGCTCAGCCCCCCGATCATCGGCCCCACGCCCATCATCTTTCGCGGGGCGTTCGCCGCGGGGGCGTCCGAGGGGGCGGGGGCGGGGGCGGCCGAGCTCGCATCCCCGCCCGATGCCTCCAACCACGTCGCCGCGAAGGACGTGAGCTCGGCGTGAACCTCCGCCGCGAGCGCGCGGAGAGCGGGATCTTCCGAACCACCGTCACCGAGATCTGAAAGCGACAGCGCGTCCAGCCTGGCGAGCGCGGACTCCGCCGCGACCCTCTGCGCCACGAGCGCCGCGCGGAGTGCCTTCGCGTCGGCGGGCATGTCCTTCGAGCCGAACAAGTGCCCCTCGCGCGCGCGAACGAGGAACTGATGACCGGCGCTCCGCGGTGTGTTGCGGACCACGAGCCGCGACGGGCGCGTACGAGAAAACGAAACGAAACTGCCCGTTGTTCGCTCCGAGTTTTATTAGCCCGACCTTCTCCGACGTCTTCCGGGTTCACGATGAGAGCACTGCGGGGCGCGCGAGGGCGGGCGAGGAGGCCACCCCCGCGCGCGGTGGGACCGCAAACTCGGTCGCGATGGGATGCAACCAGTCCATGATCGACAGGGCCAAGTCGTACGTGACGAAGGCTGAGACGACCGTGGACGACCTCCCCGACATTCTCCAGAAGCTCGTCTCCGCGAAGCAGAACGACGCGAGCAAGGCGGCGCTGCACGCGCTCATGGAGGTGGCGGAGAGCGACATCACCGCCTCCGCGGTAGTGCGCTCCGGGAAGATCGTCCAGAAGCTCCACGCCTGGAGCGGGTCTCGCGATCCCGAGGTGAAACGATCGGCGTTGGCGTGCTGCGCCATGCTCAGCCTCTCCGACGAGGCTGGGTGCGCGGAGGAGATTGCGACCCCCGACTTCCTCGCCAACGTCGGGAACATGTGCAAGAACAAGGACAAGCTCCTGGTGCGCGCGGCGGCGAGATACTTCTCCTACGCCGGGGGTAACGCGACCGTGCGCGAGCGCATCCTGAGTGCGAACATCAACGAGCAGGTGTGGACGTTCATGAAGTCGAAGGACCAGGAGGTGATGAAGCTCGGCGTGCAGGCGTGGAGCCGCATCGCCGACGACCCGCTTGCGGCCGAGCGGCTCGTCGCTAACGACGTGGAGGATATCATCAAGTTTTTCTTCATCAGAATCACGAAAACCGATGACACGAACGTGGAGAAGTGGTGCCTGATCGCGGTCGCGAGGCTGGCGCAGGCGGAGGCCTTCAGCGAGAAGCTCGCGACGATGGACAAGCTGCCGATTATTTTCGTCAAGGCGAACGATTCCATCGCGGGGCGAAAATTGCCCGCGGCGCTGTGCATCGCTAACTGCGCCGCGAACAAGCTCCTGCGCGTGCGCCTGGTGAAGCACCGAGCGTTCCAGCTCTTCGTCGAGATGTCGAAAGTCGGGTCGCACGCGCGTAAGGATATGGCGGACTTCCAACGCGTCGCCGCTCTCGGGTTGCGCAACCTTGCGAGCAATTTCGACCTCCGGGCCCTGGCGGGGAAAATAGGGGCGCTCGAGGCGGTGGTAAAGATGCTGCGGAGCAAAGACCTCGAGGTGGCGCGGTACGCCGCGAAGGCCGCGTCGGAGCTTTCGCTCCACGAGGAGAACGGGAGGAAGATGGTGCTCGCGGGGGCGTTCAAGCCGCTCATCGAGATGGCGAAGTCTGGAGACGCGTACTGCGAGACGGAAGCCGTGGCGGCGCTGGCAAACTTGGCACTCACGGAGGATAACCAGAAGCAGTTCCAGAAGGAAGGTGGGATGGCGGCCATCGAGGTGATGACGCTGAGCAAAAACCCGAGGGTGCAGCACCTCGCGAAACGCCTCGTGAGTCGCATGCGCGTGGCGAAGATGAAGACGGCGGCGCGGTTCGCGGTGCAGATGGCGCAGGCGCAGAAGGATCTGAACCGGCGGAGGCAGGGGGGGTACGACGACGATTGGAACGGGAGAGACGACGACTGAGTTCGATCCTCGTCGTCGTACATCACACGCCGCTATCTCCGACACACTTCCGCGCAGTTCTCCCACGGACGGCGCGATGTCATCACCGCACCTTCCGTTTCTTCCCCGCGGCCACCTCGAGGTGTTTCTTCGTGCACTCCGCGCACACGAAGTGATCCATCTTTTTCACGTACCGCTCGGTGAGACCTAAGCACTCCGGATGGAGCCACTCCTCGCACCCTTCGCACTCGACCATGCTCAAATCGGGGTTGTACGGCATCTCGCACACGCAGTACACGGGAACGCTGTCCGGGGAAAACCGCCCGGTCGTCGCTTTGTACGTGAACCTGCTGAAGTAGTCCATCTCCCCGATCTCCGAGAGGGCCTGGTACTGCTTCAGCGTGTGCACGAGGCACATCCCGTTGATGGTGTCCGACGTAATCACGTCCGCGTGATCGGACTGGAACAACTCCTTCTCGCCGTGGAACGGCTTACGTCCACCCCGAGCGTCCTCCGGTCGGTAAAACCACGTCACCCGCACGTTCGTCGCCCCGGACGAACCCTTGGGCGTGTCCAAGATGGTTTGAATCCTGCGGTGGGAAGGCGAAGGGGCGGAAGGCACGAGATTTTAACTTTCAGCGTTCGCGAGCGTCATCGTTTCCGGGCGCGTGGGCACGCACCTAGCAATGAACGGGGCGCCTCCGGAGGGGGAGCGGACGGCGACGCAGACACCCACGTCGAGGGTTTCCCCCCCGACGACGAGCGATTTCTTCCGCCCCATCGTGGAGGATGCGCGAGGCTAGTGACGAGGAGGAGATCTGCCTCTCGTTCGAACCGGGCACGACTGATGGTCGGGAATCCCCAGATGGGCACCCTTCGCAGCAGCACAGTGTTGACCCGGGTGCCAACAAACACAGAATTTCGTTGACAACTCCCCCACCTTGCTCTAGGCCTTCGCCGCGCGCCGGATGAACTCCCCGGTGCCGGTCGCGACGACGACGCGGTCACCCGCGACGACGAACGGAGGCACCTTCACGGATGCCCCCGTCTCTGTGGTCGCCGATTTGAACTGTGCGTCTTTGCTCTCCCCCTTGACGTGCGGAGCCGCCTCCTTGATCTCAAGCTCCACCTCTTCTGGCATCGACGCGCTAACGCGTTCGCCCTCGTGTGAGAGGACGCGAATCCGCCCACCCTCGACGAGGAACCGCGACGCCGTCCCGAGGTCAGAGAGTGGAATCTCGATTTGCTCGAACGTTTCCGGGTGCATCACCGTCCCGGTACTCCCCTCGGCGTAGATGTAATCGTAGTCCTGCGTGCGAGTGCGAGAGGCGAGCGTGAGCAGATCGAAATCGCCTTCGACGTCGTTCGTTCGCGATGGGGTACGACAGGTCGAGCGTCGCTCACCTCCGAGTCGAGCACCGCGCGCTCCAGCTTATCGGACGGCGAGAGTCGCTCCTGCGCCTTACTCCCGGTGCGCAGATCCCGGTACTCCACCTGCACGTGGCCGCTTCCCCTCGCCTGCCCCTGGGTGTACGAGTACTTCGTCACCTCGAGCAGCGCCCCATCTTTCCGCTTCACGATCGCGCCGACGCGAAGCTCGTTCGCCTGCGTCGTCGCGAAACCCCTCTCCGACACGATCGACGCGCGCGCGAGCCTCCCGCTCGTCTCGGCGGGAAGCAACCGAGACGCCAGCCGCCGCAGGGCGACGCGCGCTGCCATACCACGCGACGGATGCGACGCGAGCGTGCGCGCCGGAGAACATAATGAGAAACATGCTGACCGAGTTAGATATCATACTGACCGAGTTCACTGTGTGGGGTTCTATGGGGTTGATGACTCAAGAGTGAGGGTTTAAAAGTACGTCCTGAGCGACCTGGGCAAAGATGTAAAGAGATGTCGTCCTCCTCAATTTTACGGATGGGTGTGAGACATTTACGGATGGGTGTGAGATAGTCTCACACAACACGGATCGACCCAAAAAAACCCCCACAGAGTGCGATTTAGGACGTTTTTGGGTGATTCCGTGTGCATCGTTTTTCATCGGGCTCGCCCGGTCGATTTCTTTTTCATCCATCTCAGGTTTTTCCGGCAGTTTCAACCGTTGAGGTCGAACACGTTCCCTCGATCGTGTTTGGGTGATCACAGTTTTGGGTGGATCGTCTCAAAGTTACGGACGGAAAGTGACGGACCAAGTGACGGACCAAGTGACGGACCGAGTCGGTCCGTCACTTCCGGCGTCCCGGTCGGTAACTAGACTGTTTGCCCATACGATTTGCGCCTCGACATCTCGTATGGACAAACAGACTGGTCCGTCACTTGACTGTTTGCCCATACGATTTTGCCATCCGTAACTTTTGGAGATCGATTTTGAAAATTTTTTTTTGCCGATCTCGTATGGGCAAACAGTATGGTCCGTCACTAGACTGTTTGCCCATACGATTTTCGCCGCGTGCCGCGCTTTTCTGACTGCTCGAAAGAACGAAAATTTTCTAGATCTATCCTATCGTTCGTCGCTGGCGGCGTCTCCGGCGTTGGCTCCGCTCGCGGTCCCCGCACTTCCTCTCGTCATCCCCACGAGCTGTTCATGCATTCTCTTCGCCGTCACTTCGTCCGCGCAATACAGCGCGATTTCCCTCGTCCCCGCCGCCGACCCGTCCGTGCCGTACGCTCCCGTGGCGTGGCTCCTCCTCGGCAGCGCCGTCAGCGCGACGACGGCGCCTCTCCTCCGGACGTCGACGACGTCGCCGAGCGGCGTGGCTTCGCGCGTCAACCACGCATCCGCGGAATGCGCCTCGAACCCGCTCGGCGGTGGCGCCCACTCCCTCTCGTCCGTGTCCTCCGGCTCAGCCTCGGCGGCGGCGGCGGCGACGGCGACGCCGACGATGAGCCGCTTGGACGTCACCGCGCAAAACGCGCCGCGGGGCCGAGTCAGCGCCGCCCCGCCGAGGTACGCCTCGCGAGCGAAGCGCCCAAACGCCGCGCGCGCGTGGAGCTCGCGCGCGGATGCCTCGGCGCCGTTGAACGGGAGGAGGGGCTCGAGCGGCGAGGCGGGGGGCGGCCGCGGGGGTCGAAGCCGCGGAACCGTGAAGCCGTGGGACCCGGACTTCACCTGCGCGGGTCCGGACCCGACCCCGACCCCGCCTTCGCCGCCGTCGTTTTCGTCGTCGCCGCCCTCGTTTTTCGTTTTCGCGGCCCCCTCGAACACGTCCTTCCCTCCGTACTCGGCGAGCGCGTCGGCGAGGTCGGACGCGAGGTTCAGCGCCGCGGAGGCGACGCCCGCGGACGCGGCGAAGACGCCCTCGGCGGCTCCCTCGACGAGGCCGGGCAGGCCGCGCAGCTCCGCGCCCTGCAGTGGCCCCTCCACGAGGTTCCCCGCGGCGCGTAGGACGGCGAGGACGACGCCGTCTACGAGGCTGAGTTTTCCTTCTCGCCGTCCCGCGCGACGCGGCGAGGCGACCGCGTCGTCCCCCAGACGCGCGGCGAGTTCCAGTTCGGACGCGAGCTCCGCCGCGTCCGAGCTGGACGCGCGCTCCAGAGCCGGAGAGAGGAGCGCGGCGGTCTCGTCGAAC
>MDSW01215486.1_pt1 | contig 67322 bp, 69 predicted proteins | sample 811171 | NCBI WGS metagenome assembly MDSW01 (sample SAMN05326641, study PRJNA326480) | marine metagenome | isolation source: seawater | place: Atlantic Ocean: North West | collected 2012
AAAAGCATTAATTAAACTTAAAAATAATTACAAGGAGCTTTATACTAGAGCTCCTTGTAAGCATTATGAAAGCAGTAACATTTAAAAATTTTGGCAACTCAGATGTCTTAGAAATCTCAGAAATTGAAATTCCTAAATTTTCTGAAGATGAAGTTTTAATAAAAGTCAAAGGAGCAGGAGTTAATAGACCTGATATTATTCAGCGACTAGGATTTTATCCTCCTCCCAAAGGAGCGTCAGAAATTTTAGGTCTAGAAGTTTCAGGCACCATTGTAGAAATAGGAAGAAATATTGACAAAAGTCTTATTGGAAAAGAAGTATGTGCGTTATTAACTGGTGGTGGATACGCGGAATATGTAGCCTGCAATATTTCAACTGTTCTTCCTGTCCCAGATGGAATACCTCTCCTAGATGCTTGTACAATTCCTGAAACATTCTTTACTGTATGGACAAATCTATTTGATCAAGGAGCCTTAAAAAAAGATGAATCTTTATTAATTCATGGGGGAGCAAGTGGTATTGGGTTAACGGCCATTTCAATGGCAAAAGCTTTAAATGTAAAATGTTTTGCCACTGTTGGATCTTCAGAAAAAAAAGATTTTATTGATAAGTTAAATATTGAAAGATGCATAAATTATCAAATTGAAGACTTTGAAAAGATTATTAAAAATGACTATTCAGGAGTTGACGTAATTTTAGATATTGTAGGTGGAGAATATTTTCAGAAAAACATAAATATTTTAAATAAATATGGAAGGCTTATAAATATAGCTTATCTAAAAGGTTCAAAAGTTGAGGTTGATTTAATTCCAATAATGCTAAAAAGATTATTAATATCAGGTTCAACTTTAAGAGTGAGAAGCGATAAGGAAAAGCAAGAAATAGCAAATCAATTAAGAGAGAATATTTGGCCTTTAATTGAGAATAAGACTATTGAGCTTTTCATAGATAAAAAATATGAATACATTAATGTAAGAGATGCCCATAAATATATGGAAAACAATAAGAATATAGGAAAAATATTATTAAAATTTTAGTATATCCTTTTAAAATGTATTAAATTCACATATAAGAGTTTCTTTAACAATCACGGGAAAAATAATGAATCTACCTCTAATGCCGAAAGCCACTGCCATTTGGCTTGTTGAAAATACATCACTATCTTTTAAACAGATAGCAAACTTTTGTGGGATGCATGAACTTGAGATAAAGGGTATTGCTGATGGTGAAGTTGGTGCTGGCATTAAAGGCCTCAATCCAATAACTAATAATCAATTAACCAAAGAAGAGATAGAAAGATGTTCAAATGATTCTGATTCAGATTTGCAGATCATTGAAAATGAGATCTCTGCCAAAACTGAACAATCAAAGAAAAAGAAGAAATACACTCCTTTATCAAAAAGACAGGATAGGCCTGATGCTGTATATTGGTTGATAAGAAATCATCCTGAATTAAAAGACTCACAGGTAGCTAAATTGGTAGGCAGTACAAAATCAACAATAGATGCTATTAGAAACAGAACTCATTGGAATATGTCTAATATCCGACCACAAGATCCAATAGGTCTAGGATTATGCAGACAAATTGAATTAGATGAAGCGTTGGCAAAAGCAGAACGATCTATGAAGAGAGCTCAAAAAAAGAAAGAAAAGGAAGAAAGAGAACGCTTAGCACAAGCAAATGAAGCTAATCAAGAAAATCTAGATTCTACACCTGTCTCAATTGAAGAGTAGATACCAAATTTAAGTTCAGTATGAGCAAGAAACCTTTAGTAAGCATCATTATGGGAAGCCAATCAGATTGGCCAACAATGAAAAATGCTTCAAAGATATTAAAATCCTTTAAGATAACTCATGAAGTAAAAATTATTTCTGCACACAGAACACCTAAAAGAATGTTTGAATTTGCAGAAAAGGCTGAGCAAAGAGGAATTAAAATTATAATTGCTGGCGCGGGAGGAGCAGCCCATCTTCCAGGTATGACAGCATCAATCTCTAACTTACCCATACTAGGAGTACCAATCGAATCAAAAAAATTAAAAGGCCTAGATAGTCTTTTATCAATTGCTCAGATGCCAGCTGGCATTCCAGTAGGATCACTAGCAGTGGGTGAAGCTGGAGCAATAAATGCTGCATTATTAGCAGTTTCTATTCTGGGTATTGAAAATAATTCTCTTCAAAATAAATATAAATTATGGAGAAGCAAACAAACTTCTTCCGTTTCAAAAAAACCATCTAAATGAAATTAAATACTCTCAAGCTTGGCATCATTGGAGGTGGGCAGCTTGGTATGTTTTTGGCTAAATCAGCAAAAAATATTAATATTGAAGCTCATGTTTATTCTAATACAAAAGATGCTCCAGCAAAAAAATATGCATCAAAAATGTATTATGGACCTTTTGAAGATTCTAAAAAATTAATTAATTTTTCCAAAAAAGTAGATGTAATTACTTATGAGTTTGAAAATGTATCTGTTGAATCATTAAAAAAAATTAATAAAACAAAAAATATATTCCCTCCTATCAATGCATTATCAATTAGCCAAAATAGAGAATTTGAAAAAAAGTTTTTTATAAAAAATAAAATTTCTCATGCAAAATCTTTTTTTTTAAATAAAAAAAAAGATCTTGATGATATTAAAAATAAAATTCGATTTCCTGTTATTCTAAAAACAAGCAGATTTGGATATGATGGAAAAGGTCAATTTATTGCAAATAGTTTTTATGAATTAAAAAAATATTGGAAAGATCTTAATTTTATCCCTTGTATAATTGAAAAAAAGATCAAACTAAAAAAAGAACTATCAGTTGTTTGTGTTCGTGACCAAAATAAAAAAATTTTTTGTTACCCAACTTTTAGAAATATACATAAGAATCACATTCTCTTTGAAACCTATTCACCATCAGGAATTAACAACAAATTAGAAAAAAAACTTATCAACATTTCAAAAAAAATAATAAAAAAATTAAATTATATTGGAGTACTCACAATTGAATTTTTTGTTGATAATAATAATAGAATTTATACAAATGAACTTGCCCCTAGAGTTCATAACTCAGGCCATATAACTCTGGATAATTGTGATATAAGTCAATTTGATCAGCATATAAGAGCTGTTTGTGGCCTTAATTTAATTGACTCAGTTAATTTAAATAAAGGGTTAATGCGAAATTTAATAGGTAGAGATATCAAATTAATAGCTAAGATTGCTAAAGAAAAAAGATATAAATCGTACTCAAAGGTAAAGAGATACTCATATAATAAGCAAGAAGTAAAAGATGGAAGAAAAATGGGACATCTCAACTTCATTAAGTCTTAAAATCTCTTAAAAAAATCTTTATTTCCTAGACAATATAGTCCTCGAATGCTACAAACGCCAAAATTTATTTATGCTCTTAAGGAGGGCAGAACAATAGTCGAAGTAAGTGTAAAAGATAATAATATTGAAGGTGCCCTTCGAATATTAAAGAAAAAAATGCAACGAGAAGGTGTTTTTAAAGAAATGAAAATGAGATCTTACTTTGAAAAACCAAGTCAAAAGAAGTTGAGAGAAAAAGCAGAGAATATTAGACGTTCTAGAAAAATGGCTAGAAGAAAAATCTACGGCTAAAGATTATAAAGACTTTACAATACCCTCAACCATTTTCTTTGCATCAGAAAACAACATCATAGTATTATCTCGATAAAATAGCTCATTATCAACCCCTGCATAACCCAACCCTCTACCTCTTTTTACAAACAGAACTGTGTTAGCTTTTTCAACGTCAAGAATAGGCATTCCATAGATTGGTGAAGCAGGATCTGTTTTAGCTATTGGGTTAGTAACATCATTTGCACCAATCACAAATGCTACATCTGCCTGAGAAAACTCCGAATTTATATCTTCAAGCTCAAAGACTTCATCATAGGGTACATTTGCTTCTGCAAGTAAAACATTCATATGACCTGGCATTCTTCCTGCAACAGGATGAATTGCAAATGTCACCTTAACACCAGCATTTTTAAGTGCGTCAGTCATTTCTTTAATTGCATGCTGTGCTTGGGCAACTGCCATACCGTAACCCGGTACAATAATCACTGAACCAGCATTTTTCATTATAAAAGCAGCATCATCAGCACTTCCTTCTTTAACGGGTCTCTGCTCTACATCATTTGAAGTAGCTGAATCTTCTGCTCCAAATCCACCTAGAATTACACTAACGAAAGACCTGTTCATAGCTGCACACATTATGTATGAAAGTATTGCTCCTGATGATCCAACTAATGCTCCGGTAATAATCAAAGCAGTATTTCCAAGAGTAAACCCAATCCCAGCAGCAGCCCATCCGGAGTAAGAGTTTAACATAGAAACCACTACGGGCATATCTGCACCACCAATTGGGATAATAATTAAGAATCCAATTAAAAATGCTAATGTAATAATTATTAAATAAACGTATTGATCTTGATTGAAGCAAAAATAGACGATACCTGCAACAATCACCAGTCCTATAAGTAAGTTAAGTACATGTTGACCCTTGAAGACTATAGGTGCGCCAGACATAGTTCCTTGTAATTTACCAAAAGCGATTACTGAACCTGAAAATGTAATTGCTCCAATAACCGCACCAATTGACATCTCGATTAAACTAAGAGTTTTAATGTTATTTGGTTCACCAATTTTAAATGCTACAGGATCATAAAACGCAGCAAGAGCGACAAAAACAGCAGCTAAACCAACAAGGCTATGAAATGCAGCAACTAATTGTGGCATAGCAGTCATCTCTATCTTTCTTGCAATAATAGATCCAAAAGTTCCACCAATTAAAATTGCTATTAAAACTAATGAAATAGTAAAAATTTCTTTAATGAAGAAATTAACAGAAAGCAATGTTGCCAAAACTGCAATCAACATCCCGAGCATCCCAAAAATATTACCTCTTCGGGAACTTTCTGGAGATGATAAACCTCTAAGGGCCATGATAAAGAAAATTCCTGAAATTACGTAAGCTACCGCAATTAGATTTGCATTAATCATCTACTCTTTATCCTTTATTTTTGGCTTCTTTTTATACATTGCGAGCATCCTTTGGGTAACAAGGAAACCTCCAAAAATATTAACAGCAGCGAGTAACACAGCAATGAAACCAAAGCCTTTAGATAAAGAGCCTTCAAAAGTATTAGTTCCACTTGACACTAATGCAAATAGTCCGCCAACAATAATTACTGATGATATGGCATTTGTTACTGCCATTAAAGGAGTGTGCAAAGCAGGAGTTACACTCCAAACAACATAGTAACCTACGAAAATAGAAAGTATAAAAATTGTTAGTCTGAATATATTTGGATCAATTGCTTCCATTAATTTTTAAATCCTTCGTGAACTATTTCTCCATTTTTTGTTAAAGCGGTACCGATTATAATTTCATCTTCCCAGTCAATATTAATTTCCTTTGTTTCGTTATCAATAAGTATCATAAAAAAATTCAGCATATTTTTAGCAAATAAAGCTGAAGCATCTTGAGCAATTTCAGATGTAATATTTTTTGAACCCACCACTAAAACGCCATTAATATCTGTTATCTCACCAGCTTCAGAAGGCTCACAGTTACCACCACTCTCAGAGGCAAGATCTATTATAATTGATCCTGGTTTCATTGATTTCACTTGCTCTTCAGAGATAAGTATTGGGGCTTTCTTTCCAGGAATTAGAGCTGTACAAATAACAATATCTTGGCTTGATAGTGTTTGCGATATAAGTTCAGCTTGTTTTTGCCTAAATTCTTCACTCATTTCTTTTGCATATCCACCTGAAGTCTCTGCATCATTTAACTCATCACTTTCAACCATTATAAATTTGCCTCCGAGACTCTCAACTTGCTCTTTAGCAGCAGGTCTAACATCCGTAGCTGAAACTATTGCCCCTAACCTTTTCGCAGTAGCAATAGCTTGCAGTCCAGCCACTCCTGCACCAAAAACCATTACTTTGGCAGGAGCTATAGTTCCTGCCGCTGTCATCATCATAGGAAAAGCTTTACTATACAATTTTGAAGCATTAATTACTGCTTTATAACCTGCTAAATTTGATTGGGATGATAAAATATCCATAGACTGTGCTCTAGTGATTCTAGGCATTAACTCCATTGCAAAAGAAATAATCTTATGGTTTTTTAGTTCTTGAAGTAAGTCTGCGTTGTTAAAAGGATCTAAAGAAGCTATTAAAATTGCATTTTCTTTAAATAATTTTATCTCACTATCTGAAGGCTTATTAACTTTAAAAACAACGTCTGCTCCTTTTATTATCTCTGAATCTTCAAAAATAATAGCTCCATTTTCTTCGTAATCAGAGTCAGCAAAATTAGATTTTAATCCTGCTCCTTTTTGGACATAAACCTCATGATTCATTTCACTAATTTTTTTTACAGTTTCAGGTGAGGCTGATACTCTTGAATCAGAACTGCCTTCATTTAAAACTACAATTTTCATTTGTTATATATTATTAAAGTAGAAAAAAAGCCATAGCAGCTAATATTAGAGCAATAGCTAAGGTTCCATAAAGAACAAACTTTGTATAGAGTGAATAAGTTTTTTTTTGTTCTGAAATGTCCATGATTGCAGATAATATATTGCTTAATTTTAATTTTAAAAGTTTTTTTTAATTATAACTTTTAATCATTTTATAAACCTTGTTTTACTGGGCCTTTGAAGGCTTTGAATGATCCCAATCTATGATAAGTGATCTAAGTGCAGCCACTAAAGCTAATGGCTGATCTACCATAATATGATGGTGAGCCTCAGGAATATTTATTATTGGAGATTTTTTATCCATTAGCTCGTGCATATATTTTGCACTCCTTCCAGGAAATATCACTGACTTTTCCCCTCTAAAAATTGCAACTCTACATCTTAATCTTTTGAGTTTTTTTCTAAATATTGATTGCCTTTCAGCAAAACTCTCTACATTAAAGATTTTCATATATTTTGGATCAAACTTCCATGTCCAACCATTTTTTACTTTTTTAATTGATTTTTCAGCAATAAATTCCATTGTATATGGAAGAGCATCACTTTGAGAGGGGACTAGCCTAAAACGTTCTTTAATTTCACTCAGATTTTTGTAAACATTATTTGCTCTTATTTTTAGATCAAATTTTGGAGGGGTATTTGTTGGAGGCATAATTGCTGTATCAACAATTACCAACCCATAAAGTTCCTTCTTCATTATTGAAGCAGCAAGAACACTGCACATCCCACCAAGACTATGTCCAGCAATAATTGGTTTTTTTAACTTCTCCTTTTTACAAACGCCAACAATTTCTTCTCCCCAGGTCTCCATAGAATAATTTTTTCTCCAATCGCTATCTCCCATACCTCCCAAATTCATTGCAATTACTCTGTGAGTTTTAGAGAAATATGGTGCGATAAAACTCCACCAATCTGCATGCGCCATTCCACCATGTACAAACAATATACCGGGATTCTTTTTATCGCCCCATGCATTGTATACAATTTTAGAACCTTTTATTTTTACTGATAATTTTTGTGGCTCATCAGCAATTGCTTGTTGAAACCATTTAGGTGAATTTTTATCTTTCATAAATACTTTTTAAACTTTTGTTTTGAAGACTCAATAACTTTAAACAAAATTTCTGCAATTTCTGAAATATTTTTTGAACTTTGAAGTAAATCATTTCTAGTTTCAATTAAAGTATGAAGAATTCCATTTTGTAATCCGTGTCTATACATTGTATCTTCAATTAAGTTCCCTTCATAAGGCTGATTATCTCCAACCCTATATCCTTTTTTACTTAAAATCTCTATTAATATATCACTATACCGACGATCCTCATTTGAAAGAATACCAAATTTTATATTTCTTTTTTTCTTTTTATAATATGGATTAAATGAATGGAGAGAAATAATTAAATTAATTCCTTTTTTTTTTATTATATTGGATATTTCATTGTGATAACCATTATATATATGTTTTATTCTAAATCTTTTATCTCTACTTGATATTTTATAGTTTTGAATTATTTTTACACCGTGTGAAATACTAGAAATAAGAGTTGGATCCATAACTCCTCTGTTTAAATCAATTAATAATCTTGAATAGTTTCCAGTTACTAAATAAGCATTAAGCTTTTTTGAAAGTTTCAAAGAAAGTTCTCTAACTCCAAGGTCATAAGCTATATGGCTTTTTATAAATTTATCAGATAAGCCTAAATTATTATATTCTTTAGGAATGAAGTTTGATGCATGGTCAGCAATAATTAATATAGAATGTCTATCTGACATAAAGTAATTGGTAGATATTATTAAAGTAAGATCTAGCCCTGGCGAGCTTTCATTCGAGGATTTCTTTTATTAATTACGTATAGTCTACCTTTTCTCTTAATAAGCTTATTATTCCGATCTCTAGTTTTGAGATTTTTAAGTGAACTTCTTACCTTCATTGCTGCTCCGGTACGGGAGCATTAGCCTCTTCTATTCTCTTTAACCTTACCTTCTCTTTACGAATAATATTTTTACGAGAACGTTTTTTGTTAAGCCTTGCTTCTCTGATTTTATTTGGTTTTTTCATAATTATATGAACGTCTTTTATATTACGAAATTACAAAAAACAACAAATTAAATGATTAATATTCTGCGAAAAATGGTGGGCACGGTTGGAATCGAACCAACAACCCCCACGATGTCAACGTGATGCTCTACCACTGAGCTACGTGCCCCCTCCTACTAGAAAATTTATAATATTTAAATACTAATATCTATAAATTCTGCATTATTTTGCCCAACGCTTTAAGCCATCAGGTGTAAAAAGGTTATCTTCATGAGGAATATCGAGTCTCCAATTAACTTTGGGTACATCAGAAGACCTCACATTATTTAATATATATCTTCTTGTAGCAAAATCATAAGTAGCCGAATGAATCGAATTGCACATTGGTTCATCATAATAATTAATTTGTGGTAATTCTCTGTACCTCATAATATTAAGCTCTCCATCAAAAACATCTTCGGCTAGCATGTTATGGCTGTCATAATCAAAATACATAATTCTATGTGGTAAAATGTGTCGCTTTTCTTTTTTAAGATCGGCTCTCACAACATTTACTCTGACCAACTCATATCTTAAGAAATCTTGATTAACATGGAATGGAGTTAAAGTTTCCTCAACTTTTGCTTCATGAAATTCATACGCATTATAAGGCATAAATCTTAGTTGCTCTCCTAAGTTGGTCCAATTGTATCTATCTTTTGCTCCATTAAAGCCATCAAATGAGTCTGTCGTAGTTAATCCTTGCGAAAAACTATTATAATTATCATATGCAATATCTGGCGCTCTCCTTACCCTTCTTGTTCCAGGGTTATACACCCAAGCTCTTCTTGGATTTTGAAGTGCATTTAGTGACTCTATAACTAGCACTGCTCCATCAGCCAGTCTTGGAGGTTTTGTAACTTTTGACATTATCATGCCTTGTAATCCTTTATCACTGGATAAAAATGGATTCCAAAAGTTTCTTGCTATTGCTTTACCCGCTCCCATTGTTCTAGAGCCATCTGGATTAATTATGTAATAAGGAGAACCTCCTTCAATATCTACTCCTCTATATCTTAAAATATGATTCCACACATGATGAAGAGCCTCACTAGGATTTGGAAAGGGAATACTGCCTACTACACCTTCAATACCCTCGCCTTCATCTATCATGACTGCATTTTCAACTGTTAAATCTGATACTTCTTTTGGAACTGAACAGCTTCTTCTGGATTTATAAATATTCATCTTAAATGTTTCAGGATAAGTCTCAAACATTGCTATTTGACCTGCAGTGAGCACTCCTTCACCAAATTCCATATAATTTTTAAAAGTGATTGTAAAAAGAACAGGATCATTTTTAAATGGATTCACATATGAATTACTACTACTGTCAAACCCGTCTACAGGGCTATTTATAGGTATTCTTTCTCCAATTTCATCAATCGAAACAATAACTTCAGCAATTAATATTGAAGGAAGAAATTGTAAACAAAGTAAAATGATAATATTTTTAAACATAAATTTTATGATATAAGAAAGCTTTTAGATAACAATATATAATTACTATATATAATTAAATTTATATGGAAAAAAATATTAGATTCTTAAATCGATTTGCAAATCATCTAGCGGATGAAGCAAGGAAAATATCTCTATTTTACTTTAAAAAAAAAATTAAAATAAAAAATAAAAATAAAAATGATTTTGATCCGGTAACTGCTGCTGATATTGGAGTCCAAAAAAAAATAAATTCATTAATTAATAAACAGTTTCCTAACCATAGTATTCTTGGAGAAGAAGATAGTATAATTCAAAATAGTAAATTTGAATGGTGTATAGATCCAATTGATGGAACAAAATCATACATTCAAGGCGTACCTCTTTGGGGAACTTTAATATCTCTTTCAAAAAATAATGAAATTATATTAGGTCTAGCAGATATACCTGCATTGGATGAAAGGTATGTTGGTCACTCAAAATTATCCTATAAGATTGTTAAAAATAAAAAAACTTTACTCCAAGTTAGAAGTACTAAAAAGCTAGGTGAGAGCATTCTTAACACAACATCTCCATACGTATTTGCAAATAAGAGTGATCAAAAAAGTTTTGAACGTCTTTCATTAAAAGTAAAATCTACAAGACTTGGTGGAGATTGTTATAGTTATTGCTTGTTGGCTGATGGGTTAATTGATATTGTTGTAGAAAGTGGTTTAAAGCCATGGGATATAAGGGCTTTAGTTCCCATAATAAAAAATGCAGGAGGAATAATAAATACCTGGGAATCAAAAACAGTCTCAAGTGGTGGAAGAATAATTGCTGCTACAAATAAAGAATTATTTAAGAAAAGTCAGAAGGTTCTAAAAATGAAAAAACCCAGCCGTTAAAGCTGGGTTTTAGTAATTTAACTTTTTAGAGTATTAACTGCCTAAAGCATCCATTACAGATTGTAATTTCATTGCTATAGACATATCTCCAGAAACTTTTAATTTCCCTTGCATAAATGCACTTGTACCATCAACTTCTCCAGATCTCATTTGTTCAAATGTTTCCATAGACATTGATAAGGTACAATCAGCATCTTCATCTTCATCGGATACGGTATTTGGATTAGACTTGCCATCCAAAAAAATGCATCCAGCACCTTCAAAATCAAATTTTACAGTTGCACCCAATCCAGTATCTTTTCCTTCAATACCTTTTTGAAATTCAGCTAATAAAGTTGCTACATCAGCCATATTATTATTCTCCATTATTTGTTAAGATTAGCAAATAAAACATTTTATAGGGTATATGACAATAATTTTTTTAAGCACTAAGTATTAAGGTATAATGGCAAGAAAACCAAAGTTCTGGGGCAAAGCTAAAAAAGAGCTTTGCCTAAAAGATAAAAAATTAGGAAAGATAATAAATAAATATCCAAAGGATTTTTTATATTCTAAATCTGACCCATTTAAAACTCTAGCTAGATCAATTATAGGTCAGCAAATTTCGGTAAAAGCAGCACAATCAGTTTGGGATAAATTTGAGCAAAAATGTCAAAATGTTAATCCAAAAAAAGTAGCTAAACTTCACTACATGTCCCTAAAGTCTTGTGGCTTATCACGTCAAAAAATTAATTACTTAAAATGTTTATCAGATGCATTTATTAATAAGACATTAAATCCGAATACTTGGGTTAATCTGGAAGATGAAGAAATTATAACGCAATTAACTAAAATAAAAGGTATCGGGAGATGGACTGCAGAGATGTATTTAATATTTAATCTATGTCGACCAGATATATTTCCTGTAAAAGATATTGGTGTAATAAAAGGCATATGTAATTGTTATAATTTGAAATATCCAATTTCAGACCATCATGCTAAAACTCTCTCAGAAAAATGGAAGCCTTGGAGATCAGTTGCAACATGGTATTTGTGGAGAAGTTTAGATCCTATACCAGTTGAATATTAAGATGAATAAAATCAAAATTACTTACGCATCAAAGTCTGAACATAATTTTGCACAAAGACTGGTAATTAAATCTATTGAACGAGCTACAGGAAGTAAAAAACTGGAAAAATTATATAAAGAATATTCAAAAGAAATAAATGACCCAAGATTTTTTTGGACAAATATTCTTAAAATTATGGATATTAAGATTACAAATAAATCAAAAGTTAATCTTGAAATACCGCCCTCAGGCCCATTGCTGCTAATATCTAATCATCCTTTTGGAATCATAGATGGATTAATACTATGCTCTTTAGCTTCTAAAGTTAGAAGTGATTTTAAAATTATGACACATGAGACATTAAAACTAATCCCTGAATTAGATAGATTTATTTTACCAATAGACTTTGGAGGAAAAGACAAAAAAACCATAAAAAATAATATAAAAACCACTAAGGAGGCGAAAGAGCACTTAATAAATAACGGATTGTTAATCATATTTCCCTCAGGAAGCGTATCAGTAGCTAAAAGTTTAAAAACAGAAGCTGAAGACGATAACTGGAAGCTATTTCCTGCAAAATTAATTCATCAAACTAAAGCTGATGTACTTCCAATTTATTTTGAAGGTAAAAATGGATTCTTATTTCATTTATTTGCATCAAAAATGAAGAACCAAACCCTTAAATATTCATCTTACATACACGAAACAAGAAGAAAGATTGGCAAAGAAATTATTATATATCCTGGTAAAAAAATAAAATATAAAGATATTCAATCTATTAAAGATAGAAATGAATTAACTAAATACTTAAAAAATCTAACGTATAGTCTCAAGCACTAAGAATATTAAAAGATGAAAGATACTGATCTGCTTATTTATACTTTTTATAGATTTATTGAGATAAAACAAAAGAAGAAGATTAAAATTGAGCTTGATAAATACTTCAAGAATAAATTGATACGTGGTACAATTCTACTTGCAAGCGAAGGAATTAATGCGTCAATTTCTGGGACAAGAGAAGATCTATCAATCACTATTAGAAAAATAAAAAAGATTTTAGGTATCAAAAAATTAGATATCAAAATTAATAAAAATAAATTTTTACCCTTTAATCGAATAAAAGTGAGATTAAAGAAAGAAATAGTCTCACTAGGTATTGGAGAAATTGATGTTAATAAATTTAAAGGAAAACTTATCAAGCCATCAAATTGGAATAAATTAATTAATGAAAAAAATATTAAATTAATAGATACAAGAAATACTTATGAGATTGATATTGGTCAATTTAAGGGGGCCATAGATCCAGAAACAAATAATTTTCGTCAATTTCCTGATAAACTTAAAAAAATAGGAATTAAAAAGGATGATAAAATTGCAATGTATTGTACTGGTGGCATCAGATGTGAAAAAGCTTCTGCATATTTAACACTCAAAGGCTTTAAAGATGTTAATCAGCTAGAAGGGGGAATATTAAATTACTTAAGTTATGTAAAAAGTAAAAAGAAAGAAAATTTTTGGAAAGGTGAGTGTTTTGTATTTGATAGTCGTGTTACCGTAAATAGTAATCTAAAAAAAGGGAAATACATTCAGTGTTACGGTTGTCGGCATCCGATTACAAAAGAAGACACAAAATTAGCAAGCTATAAAAGAGGTATATCTTGTAAATATTGCTATAAAAAAAGAAATAAAACCCAGAAAAACAGGTCAATTACCAGACAAAATCAAATTAATTTAGCTGAAAGCAAAGGCCTAGATCACGTATTCAAAAAAATAAAAATTAAATGATCTATTTCTTAGTTTTCTTTTTATTTCCTTTTTTTAAAAATCTTTTGTACTTACCCCAATCATCTGAAGAAATTATATACCCTATACAGTTTTTTGAACCACACTTACACTCATGATCTTTATAATCTTCTTTATCAAACTCATATCCATAATCATAGCTAAGCTCTTCTCCTATATTAATATTTTTTATTGAAGAGATCCAAATATGTCCTCTGGATATTTCTACTTCACAGTTTGGACTACATGAATGATTTATGTATCTAGCTTTATTATATTTTGGAGAGCCATCTATATCATATCTTTGATTGAGCTCAAAAATATATACAGATCCTGTTTTTTTAGAATGAAGATATTTTTTGATCCTTTTTTCTGACCTTTTATCTCCCTCAGATCTAGAAATTTTTTCTCCAATATATTCAATAATCCTAGTGTCTTTTCGAATCTGCTGAGTAGCAAATACACCTGATCCATGGACTTTCGATTTATTAACTCTCCACATTTATTTTTATACCCTATTTATGATTATTTTTTACAGTATTTTGTATTTCAAATCTATATATAGATTTATTAATAACAAATTATAATATATTATAATTTTAAAATATTTAATTTAAATTTAAATAATGAAGATAACAGTTGTTGGATTAGGATATGTTGGACTTTCTCTTTCAGTTTTATTATCTCAAAAATTTAATGTTTATGCACTAGATATAGACAAACAAAAAATAGATAAGTTAAATAAGAGACTATCTCCAGTTAAAGATAGTGAAATAAGTTCTTACTTGAAAAAAAAGAATTTACATCTTACTGCATCTTTGGATAAAGAAGAATGTTATAGAGGATCAAATTATATAATAATTGCTACTCCAACAGATTATGATAGAAATACCAACAAATTTAACACAAAAATTGTTAAAAAAGTAATAAATGAAGCGATCAACATTGAACCTAATGCAACAATAGTTATTAAATCTACTGTTCCTTTTGGCTTCACTGAACATATAAAAAGCAAACTTAAAAATAATAATATTTTCTTTTCCCCTGAATTTCTTCGAGAAAGCAAAGCTCTGTATGATAATCTTTACCCTTCAAGAATAATTATTGGAGACAATACTGAAAAGGCCAAGAAGTTTGGAATAATGTTAAAAGACTGCTCTTTAGGAAAGGATATTAAAATACTTAATATGAATTCAAATGAAGCTGAGGCAACTAAACTGTTTTCAAATACTTTTTTGGCTATGCGAATTTCTTTTTTTAATGAACTTGATAGTTTTTGTGAGGTAAATAGATTGAACCCAAAAAGTATAATTGATGGGGTATGTCTAGATAACAGAATTGGTAACTTTTATAATAATCCTTCTTTTGGATATGGAGGATATTGTTTACCAAAGGATACACAGCAATTACTAAACAATTATAAAAAAATACCAAATAGTATTGTATCCGGAGTAGTGGAATCTAATAAAATAAGGAAAGAGTTTATTACGAATTCTATCTTGAAAAAACATCCTACTACTGTTGGTATATACAGACTTACAATGAAAACTGGATCAGATAACTTTAGAGAAAGTGCAGTTGTCGAAATAATGAATAGTCTTATTCAAAATAAAGTAAAAGTAATAATTTATGAGCCTTTTATAGAAAATAATACTTTTGAAAATATTACCTGCTATAGCAGTTTAGAAAAATTCATTGAGGACTCAGACATGATTATTGCTAACCGAATGTCAAAAGAAATAGAGCATATTAAGAATAAAATCTATACAAGAGATATATTTGGAGAAAATTAATTTTTATTATTTTTAAGCAATACCTTTTGGGAAAGCATTTCTTTGATCCCGTTGAGATCATTCAAGTTTATTAATTTTTCAGTTTCTGTTAATAGTTGTTGAAGTTCATCAAATTTTATAGATGTATCTTTTCCAAAGAAAATATTTTTATTTTTTGAAGGCTGTGCGCTCCCATCTACAAGAAGCTCTTCATAAAGTTTTTCTCCAGGTTTTAAACCCGTAATCTTGATCTCAATATCTCCATCTGGAAAGCTTTGATCTCGGACTTTCATGCCTCTCAGCTCAATCATTTTTCTTGCAAGATCAATTATTTTTATTGGCTTGCCCATATCTAAGTGAAAAATTTCCCCACCTTTAGCCATCAAAGAGGCCTGTAATATTAAGTTTACTGACTCGTGAACAGTCATAAAAAATCTTGTCACCTGTTTATCAGTTACCGTGACATAATTACCGTCTTCTATTTGCTTGTTAAACTTATTAATTACTGAACCTGAAGATCCAAGTACATTTCCAAATCGAACGATTGAATAAACAACTGAGGAATTATCTCGGTCTGAATATGCCTGTACTATCATTTCTGATAATCTTTTTGTTGCACCCATAATACTCGTTGGTCTTACAGCCTTGTCACTAGAGATTAGAGTAAATTTCTTGATTTTTAATTCTTCAGTTAATTCAACAACATTTAAGGTTCCAAAAAAATTATTTAATAATGCCTCAATTATATTTTCCTCTACCATATCTACATGTTTATAGGCTGCTGCATGAAAAACATAATCTGGTTCATGAGTAACAAATAAATTTTTTAAAAGGAGTTTGTTATTTATTGAAGATAAACTAAAGAATAAATCAACATTTAAACTGTTTGAATCTAATATTTTGATTAATTGTTCCTTAATCTTATAAAGATTGAACTCGCTATTATCTAATAAAATAATTTTTTTTTGGTTTTTGAATTATAATCTGTTTACATAATTCACCACCTATTGATCCACCTGCGCCAGTAATTAAAATTACTTTATTTTTTAATTCATTACCGTTTTGATCAATGACTATCTCTCTTTCTATAAGATCATTAATATTAAGATTTTTAATGTCATTAATTGTTATTTTTTCATCAATAAGGTCTGCTAAGCTGGGTAAAATTCGAATATCAATATTAAAACTCTCGCACTTGGAGATAATGCTTCTCTTTTGGCCAATAGTCAGAGAAGGTATTGCAATAATAATGCAATCAATTCTGTTATTTAATATAAAATTTTCTGTCTCTTTGTATGATAGAACTTTAAGTCCTGATATACTCTTACCTATCTTGTCTTTATCATCATCTAAAAATGCTTTAACTTGAAACTCATTTTCTTGATTTATTGAATTTAAAAGTTGATACCCAGCTATCCCAGCACCATATATAATAACATTTTTATTTTTCTTACTATTAGTATTAATAGATTGATAAACAATATTAATTCTTATTATACAAATTAAAAAACAAAAAATAATTGGCTGTATTAATGCTATTGATCTAGGAACACCAATTTTGACAATTGATAGTAACACAAAAAGAATAGCACCATAAATTACAGAACAAATGATAATTCTAGAAAGGGATACTAAGTCTGTATATTTTAAAATTGAGTCATATACTCTTCCAAAAAAAAAGATTGGGATAAATATCAGTGAACAAAATAAGTAAATATATAAACTCTTTGGTTCGTAACCAGGGTTGTATATAAATGGCACATAATAACTTTCAAGCCTGATAGAATAAGCTATAAAAGTTGAAAACAAGGAAATAATTAAATCTAAGATTAAAATTGAACTCAAACTTCTTTTTGAGATATTTCTTATAAATCTGATCATAAATATATTTTTTTGATTTATTTAATATCAGGCTATAATTCTTAAAACTTGAAAAGCTTCGGCATATTTACATCCATTCTGACTACCTCTAAATCTTGCAAGAGCTTCAGAAGCATCAATGGATCTTGATGGAGTTTGGTCATTTATCTGAGATTTATAAATACTTAATGCTTTTTTTTTGGAAACTATTTGTTTATCAATATTAAAGAAAACAGTTGGTTGAAATGTTGCTTCTACTGAAGGTACATTCCAATGTGTTTCAGACAGTGTCTCATAAATAAGCACATTTTTTGGAAATTTTTTAGATACAGGTCTGCATGCAACTGCGCAAGCATCAAAGATAACTCTATGATCAATATGCCTGTCTGGAAAAGGAATAAAAACTGTATCAGGATTTATTTTTGACATGAATCCAGAAATTTGATTATTCAAATCTACTGTTGCTACTTCTCTTACTTTAGTTGCTGGGATATTAAGAAATTTATATTTTTTTACTCCCAAATAATTAAAAACTTTTTCTGACTCCTTTATAGTCTTTTGATAGCTTTTTTGAGTATATATAGGTGGAGTATGACCTGAAACGACCAAGACTGATACATCTACTTTACTTGAAGATAGTCTTTTGATCGTTCCCCCAACTCCTAAAGTTTCATCATCAGGATGAGGGGCTATTATTAATGCTTTTTTAATTTTTGATATCATATTCTATACATTTTTAATTTGGGAAGAGGGACTAAAACTGTAAGATTTTTTAATTTATCTTTTTTTAACATTTTTATTATATCTGAAAAAAAGTTCCACGCAAAAACTATTACTATATCTGGATGTTTTTTTTGCAAAGTTTTCCTATCTAATATTTTTATTTTTGATCTAGGCATGTATCTGTTTATCTTTAAAGGATTATCTTCCACTATGTATGATAATTTATCATATAAATCTAAGGTCTTAATAATAAGTGAAGCCTTTGTTGGAGCTCCATATCCACAAATAATTTTTTTTTCTTTATTGCTTTTATCTATGATCAAATTGATTGCATTCATGCTTGTTTTTATTTCTGATACCCATTTTTTTACCAAAACTTCATTATTTATCATAGATTCATTTTCTTTTTGTAAAAAATAATTAGCTTTGTAAAACAATTTCTTTTTAAAATCTTTTTTACATAAAATCCTAAGTGATCCACCTTGAACTTTGTTAGTACTTATTTCAACTATGCTAAATCCAATTCTTTGCAAAAAAATTATTAATGGCTTAGCATGATGGTAGTCAAGATGCTCGTGATAAATAGTATCAAAATAATTATTTTCCATGACTTTAAGAAAATAACCAACTTCAAAACAGAAAAATCCATCTTTTTTTAATAAAAAGAAAATATTTTTCATTACCTCATTTAGATTACTCACGTGAGCAAGCACATTATGACTTGTAATGTAATCAATTTCACCATAGATGCTTTTAATCTTTCTTGCAGATTTGTTATCAAAAAATTCATTATAAGTCTTGATTCCTTTATTGTTAGCAAGTTTCGAAGGAAGCTTTGCAGGATCAATTCCAATAACATTCATTTTTTTCTTTTTAAAATATGATAAACATGTTCCATCGTTGGAACCTATGTCTAATACCTTGTCTCCTTTCTTAAGTGAGCAATTTTTAATTGACCAATCAGCATATTTACTGAGGTGATTATGAAATGATTTTCCTATCCCACTTAAATAAGTATAGTTTGTTGCATATAAAATTGATTTAGAAACCTCATAACCTAATTGGAAATGTTCACACTCAGAGCACTGATAAACTAAAAGAGGATACTTTTTTGCTTTCAAGGATAATTTTTCATTTCTTAAAAGATTATTTCCAATTGGAACAGATCCAAAATTAATTATTAGCTTCAGATTATTAGAAAAGCATAATCTACATTTTTTAATATCTTTTGATTTCATACATTTAAAGTGCAATTATAGCACAATTACTTAGAAAATTTATCAAGTAGCAAGCTAATATTTTCAGAGTTAACAAAATCAACTCTTACTGTATCTTTTTCATAAGTTTCTTGATCTCTTGGATTCTTACTACTTACTATGAGTTGAGTTTTAATTGGAAAATACGTTGCATGTATTTCCATTGGAGGAGTAAATATATTTTCACCTTTTTTGATTTTCAGGTATTTAATTTCATCATTATTAATATCTTTATAAAAATAATCAATTTCTCCCTCTAGAACGAACATATAATGAAAATCAGAGAGATGATAATGATTTGACCTAATGGAATTTGCATTACAGGTAATCAAAGATACATTGCTAATTTCTGAATCAACAATGGATATAATACTACCTCTATCATCTTTACTTCTAATAGAATTATTAATCAGGGTAGATTTATTTAATAAAACTTCATTCATAAGCTATTTATTATAATTTTTATAGATTTTCCAAATATATTCAAGATCAGTTAGCTTTTTCCTGACTACTTTATTTCTTTTTTCTTGAGAATTTATCCAAACACTAGGCTGCTGTTTAAATAATGTTTCAAATGAATTACTTTCATCTATTTTCTTTATTTCAACTTTTTCTCCCTTTTTATATTTTATTATCCTTTTACCAGGTCTTCCGTAAAAAAAAGGTTTAAACTGATAACTTTCTTTATTCTGTAAATCAAATGAAACAAAATTTTTATAAGATCTACTGATACCAAATTTTATTTCTACTATTAAGTTATTATTGACAAATCGTATCTCAAAAAGTTCTTTTTTTCTATCTTGATAATTTATGATTTTAATATTTTCTAATTTAATATTTAGACCCAACTCATGTATCAAATTCAAAGGGTAACATCCGATATCATACAAATTAATTGGAAAACTAGTTTCATTATTTCTAAATGATTTCTCAGGAAAAGAGGGTATTGTAAAATAAATTTTAATTTTCTTAATAAGCTTTTTATTCTTTCTCCATATTTTCTTAAATTCCTTATATTGTTTGGAATAGTTATACATCAAAGATTCTGTAAAAAAAAATTTTTTACCATTAAATTTTTTTATTATTTGATCTAGCTCCTGAGTATAAATAAATATTGGCTTTTCGATTATCAAGCTAAATTTATTTTCTAAAATTTCTTTAGCTTGCCTAAAATGTACATTGGGTGGAGAACATAATATAAATATAGTTTTCTTTGGTACATCGTTTAAGGCTGACTTTAAACTTTTATATTTATTATATTTAAATTTTGGTATATTTTTTTTTGTTACTATTCCAGCTATTTTAAATTGTTGATGTTCAAGAACTGGAAGTATTTTGCTCTCTGCATGATTTCCAAAGCCAACAAGACAAAAAATATTTTTTTTCAAATTATTATTTTTCTTTAATTATTATTTTTCTAAATACGAAATAAAAAATTGGAGTTACCAGAATAGATGAGATCAAAAATGAATATTCATCAGAAATATCACCATTTCTGATAACTAAATGACATAATATAATTAAGATAGCATTTATAAGTTGATTAAGGAGATAAGATTTATTTTTAAAATAATAATATGATTTATGATACAGGTGATGATAGTTTCTAGTTAACAAGTTTTCCTTCATATAAAGCCTTAAAAGGACTACATAAAATACATCAAAACATGGAAGAGCAAGAAAAGAAGCGAAGTATAAGAAGTTAAAGTCACCTAATAAATATGAATTTGTAATTATATAAGTACAGTAAGAACCTACTATAAAGCATCCTGCATCTCCAAAAAAAATATTATTTGATTTAAAATTAAAAAATGAGAAGCCCAAAATGAATCCTATAATAAGATATGCTTGGGTAACTAAATTTTTATCTTTTGAGAAAGCAAACAAAATTGTTAATGCAAAGAGTATTATAAGAGTTGATAAATTTAAATCTAAACCATCATAAAAATTAAATATATTTGTTAAAAAAATATTGAATATACCAGAAATAATAACAAATAAGATATACTCATACCCAAATTGAATTGAAGAGCTTTCTAATGCAAGTATTGATATAATTGCACCTAAAAAAAATTGAAGGAAAAATCTTACTGTAGCGGGTAAAGATTTAATATCATCTATCCAATAAATGAATGAAAGAATCAAAATTGAAACATACAAAAAAATACTTAATTCAAATATTACCGCATAAACTAATAAAAAAACTGATAGTAATATTCCAAATCCAGTTGGTATTTTTATTCCATTAAACTTAAAATTCCATATTTTTTTATAGAAAAAACATATTATAAAACTCATAATTAAAGAAACACCAAAAACACTAAAATTAATCATATTGCCTTTATAAACGTCTTCACAATTAATTCAGACAAAAAATTTTCTTGATAAAATTTAAATCCATTACACCCCATTTTTAGTCTTTCTTCTCTATCTATTGATTTTGCAAGTATAAAGGTGTTAATCACATTTTGAATTGTCATGCTCTCACATGTCAGCCCACTATTTGTTCCAATAACTAGTTCTTTTGATGCTCCTTCAGAAATACAAATCACAGGTTTTTTTGATTGAAAGTATGTCTGTATTTTACTTGGCAATATTAATGATTGTCTACCAATAGAATTTAAACTTAAAATAAAATAGTCAGTATTTTTAGTTATCTCCTCTAGATCTTTACCAGTAATCCAACCATGCCAATAAATGTTTCTTTTATCATACCTATTAGAAAACTCATCTAAATAAGCTCCATTACCACATAAGTTTAAAATATAATCATCTTCATTCAAATTACTGAAAGCCTCTAAGATAAGTTCAAGGCTTTGCGCTTTCCCGATATTTCCTGTATATGAAAAAACTAAAGGTCTATCATTGTGCGAATTTAAAATAACTTTATTTTCTAAATTTTTTCTTACTGGATTATATAATGTAACAATTTTCTTATTTGGCAATTGATCTTTAAGGTATTTAGAAAGCATTTCAGATTCAGCAAATAAAATATCACAAAATTTCCACATCTTGTTTTGGAAGAAGGTAATCATTTTTCTTAAAAATTTATTTTTTAAACCAACAGTAGTTTCAATTGCCTCGGGCCAAATATCTTGAATCCATTGTGATGAAGTAACATTTAATAGCTTGGACGCAATATAACCTATATACCCAACAAAAACTGGGGAACCACAAAATGTAATGATATGATCATACTTTTTTCTGTTAAATAAACTAAAAAAAATGAAATATATAAATGAAGTAAAAAAAAAGGATAAATAAAATAATAGAATCGATGTAACTGAATTGGAAAGTCTGGGTATTACAGGCAGTCTAGTAATATCAATTTTATTATTTGTTTCATTATATGGACCAATAATAGAAAAATTATCATAAAACCGATATTTTCTATAGTTTGGTAAAGATGTTATGACTTTAACTACCTCAACTTCTTCACTTTTCTGTAAATCATCTACAAAAGTATTAATAGGAAAAGGCTCTGGATTATAGAAAGGAGTAAAAACAATAATTTTTTTTTTTACTATGTTCTTTTTTTCCATGTATCTCTATTTACTACATCAATATAACTTAAAATTGTACGAACTACTTGCTTTGACAAATTTAAATTTTTATAATCCTGAATATCATCAAATGAATTTTTATTATTTTTATGATGACTAACAGTTATGTTGATAGACTCTAAAGCTCTTTTAGAACTTACACCTGATAGAATCACTGATCCATGGTCCATTCCTTCAGGTCTTTCATGGGCATTTCTTAAGTTAACAGCAGGAAATTTTAGTATTGATGACTCTTCTGTAATCGTCCCACTATCTGAAAGAACACAAAAAGCATTTTGTTGAAGAGCAATATAATCAAAAAATCCGAAAGGTTTTAAAAAAAGTATATTTTTTGAATTTTTGATTTTAGCACTATCTAATTTTTTTTGAGTCCTTGGATGTGTGGAAACAATTATTGGGTGGTTATAAGCCTTGTTAATATCTTTTAACATTTTTATTAAGTTTAAAAAATTTTCATTATCATCAATATTCTCCTCTCTATGAATACTAATAATAAAATATTTTTTCTTATTTAAATTCAACTTTTTCAGAATTGATGACTTTTTAATATCATTTTTAAAATAGTCTAATACTTCATACATATGTGACCCCGTTTTGAATATCTTATCTGACCTTATACCTTCATTAATAAGATATCTTCTTGCATGCTCAGTAAGAGTAAAGTTTACATCACTAATATGATCAACAATTTTTCTATTAATTTCCTCAGGTACCCTAGAGTCAAAGCTTCTATTTCCAGCTTCAAAGTGGAAAATTGGAATTTTTTTTCTTTTTGCAGCAATAGAAGAAAGGCATGAATTAGTATCACCATATAGAATTAGTGCGTCAGGTTTTACTTTATCAATAATTTTGTCAGACTTAGATATTATATTTCCAATTGTTTCTGCAGTAGATTTTTTCGCAGTATCAAGAAAATAGTCTGGCTTTCTAACTTTTAAATCTCTAAAAAAAATTTCATTAAGCTCATAGTCATAATTTTGCCCTGTATGTACTAATGAATGATCAAAATGAATATCTAACTCACCAATAACCTTACTCATCTTTATAATTTCAGGTCGTGTGCCTAAAATAGTCATAATTTTGGTCATTTCTTTAGCGCCTCATTGACAAAATCTAGTTTATTTAAAATTTCAATTGTTTCTTTTACATTTAAATTCTTTGTGGAGTTTGAATTATAATCTTCAATATGCGAGACTCCTTTTGCGCCTTTGATGAAAAACTCATCATAATTAAGAGATCTCATGTCTGCTTTAATTTGAAAATAATTCTTAGTTTCTTTTGCTCTAGCTAACTCTTCTCTAGAAACTAAGGTCTCATAAAGTTTTTCACCATGACGTGTTCCGATAATTTGGGTCTTTATATTAGAATTAAAAATCTCTTTCAATGCATCAACAAGATTTTGAATTGTTACTGAATTGGCTTTTTTTACAAATATATCACCTGATTTTGCTGTTTTAAATGCTTTAAAAACTAATGAAATAGAATCTTCTAATGACATTAAAAATCTTGTCATATTTGGATCAGTAATTGTTATAGGTTTATTATTCAAAATTTGATTAATGAATAGTGGTATAACAGAACCTCTAGACCCCATTACGTTGCCATACCTAGTTGCACAAAGTATAGTTTTTGAAGACTCTAACCTTGATTTAGAAATGATTATTTTTTCTGCTATAGCTTTTGTTAAACCCATTGAGTTTACTGGATAAACAGCCTTGTCTGTACTTAATAAGACTAAAGTTTTTACTTTGTTATAAATTGAACTACTTACTACATTTTCAGTTCCATTAATATTTGTTTTAACTGCTTCGAGGGGATAAAATTCACATGATGGAACCTGTTTTAAAGCAGCAGCATGAAAAACATAATCGACGTTCTCAAAGGCATCAATTATGCTTGATTGATCTCTTACATCTCCAATATAAAACTTTACTCTCTTATCATTGATTTGCAGTCTTAAATCTTCTTGTTTTTTTTCATCTCTACTTAAAATTCTAACTTCTGAAAATTTATTTTTTTTTATTAGATAGCGCAGCATTTTCTTTCCAAAAGATCCTGTACCACCGGTAATTAAATAGATGTGATTTTTATTAAAAGTCATTAATTTAAAGGTATTCTTATGTATACTTTATTAAAGTATTTAAGTATTAGTATCAACTAAAATTCTTTTAATATAAAATTTGTAAGTAAATGCCAAAAAACAAAAATGTATTGGTTACAGGTGGGGCAGGATATATTGGTAGTCATACCTGCAAGATTTTAAAATCTAATAATTTTAACCCCGTCTCTTATGATAATTTATCAAGTGGTAAAAAAAAATTTGTTAAATGGGGACCATTAGTAATTGGTGAATTGGGTGATAAAAACAAAATTATAAAAACAATAAAAAAATATAAAATTGAAGCTATTATTCATCTCGCTGCAAAGTCAATTGTTGAAGATTCTGAATTAAACAAAAATAGCTATTTCATAAATAATTTACATGGAACTATCACTTTATTAGAAGCGATGAGAGAATGTAAAATTAAAAAGATTATTTTCTCAAGTACCGCTGCAGTCTATGGAGAATCAACAACATTTAAAATTAAAGAATCTCATAAGTTATCTCCTATTAATATTTATGGCTTAACTAAATTAATGTGTGAAAATTTTATTAAAACAATGAAACAAATAGATCACTTAGATTATATTATACTGAGATATTTCAATGCATCAGGTAGTGATTATATTAGCAATATCGGAGAATTACATGACCCAGAAACTCATCTCATTCCTAAATTAAGTATAGCTTTCTGTCTAAAAACTAACTTTTACATCTATGGAAATAATTATAAAACTCAGGATGGAACATGCATAAGAGATTTTATTCACGTATTAGATATTGCAGAAGCACATGTTATTTCTTTGAAACATATACTAAAGAATAATATAGCAGAAACTTATAATTTAGGTACTGGGGAAGGATATTCTATAAAAAAAATAATCAATATTTTTGAAGAAATTACTAAAACTAAGATTAAAATTAAATATGCTAAAGAAAGAATAAATGATCCAAGAAAATTAGTAGCAGACCCCAAAAAATTTAATCTAAAATTCAATTGGAAAGCAAGAAAAAGTAGTCTTCATAAGATAATCTACAGTGAATTAGCGTGGAGAAAAAAACAACTCAAAATTAAGTAATCTATTTAAATTTCTGACAGCATCTTTTCCCAAGACTTTATTTTGTAGTCAAATTTTTTTCTAAAATTTGAAGTATTAAGAGATCTATCTATTACAACTTTTATATTTTCATTTATTTTAATTTTTTTCCCGTAAAATATTGCAAATTTTTGAAGAAGATCATACTTATTTATTTTGTTAGAACCAATATTGTATAGACCTCTTATATTGGGTGTTAAAAGGAAATAATCTCGAATAATTTTACCTAATTCTACAGCAGTTATTCCTGAAAAGATTGCATTTTTATAACCCTCACAATCTTCTTTTTGATTTAGAAACCACTCTAAAAGTCCATACTGCGTATTAATTTCTTTTCCTACAGTTGATGTTCTTAAAACTAAGTTATTTTTTTTTACTGACTCAGCTTCTATCTTTGAGAGTCCATAAATATCATTTGCATCTGGTATATCTTTCTCTGAGTAATTTCCTTTTTTCCCATCATATACACAATCCGTACTTATATGAATAAATCTTGATTCAATTTCAGTTGCTAGAGAAGAAATGTATTTAGGAAAAGAAGAATTAACTTTTATAAAATTATCTTCAGAAAATTGATCTTTTAAATGTTTGGTAATTCCTAAACAATTAATTATTAAATCAGGTTTCTCTTCGTAGATGAAATCATATATAGAATCATCAGATAACACATTAAATCTATATAAGTTCTGCTTAGGATTTTTATTAAAGTAAGTGTTATTACAAAAAGTGCCTAGTAATCTAATTGATCTATCTTTTTCAAATACTGATTTAATGCTATTACCAATAAGTCCTGAAGCACCTAAGATGATTATTTTCATTTAAAGCCATTCTTTATTAACTTGTTTTTTTTCAAAAAAACTTCCAATGATAGTTATGCGAACAAATAGTTTGTAGAGTTGAAATGAATAAAGTGAACGATATCTATCAGTATTGTAAAGAAAGTTCATTATCAAAAATGATAAAAAATTGAAAAATAAGCCTATAAGTTTGAATAAAACTATTAAAATAATATTTTTTTTTGGTGCACGCATACCAAGCTTACCCAGATAACTAAGAATTTTATATTCTTTCATATGCTCCACAATTATCTCGTTGCTATTTTCTTTATTTTTTGATGCAATCTTATCTAAGTTATATGGGTAAAACAAAAAAAAATAAGTCTTGGCAAATGATTGGAGCTTTTTATGATAAAGCTTTAGTGGAGTACTATCTTGATGTATTACAGTTGCTTGATTAGTTATAATTTTAAAACCGCTACACAATGCATCTATAGAGAATTGTAAGTCTTCAAAGCCGTAAGTATTGAATTCTTCATTAAATTCTAAGCTATTATCAATTAAAATATTTTTTTTAAATGACATATTCATTACTACAATATTATGTAAATTTAAGCTTTTTGATGAAATATAATTTTTATCAAATTTTCTATGACCTTCATCTCTAAATTTAAAATAATTTGATTTATTTATTAAATCTGGTTTATATTTTACCATTCCACAAATTAGAATTTTCTCATGATTAAGTCTTGTGAGGGAATAATAATGATTTTTTAAGAAATTTTCACATGGCAAACAATCATCGTCCATGATAATTATATTTTCTGAATTTGCTTTCGATATTCCAAAATTTCTTTTTACGCTTACATAGTCTCGAGTATCAAATATTTTGTAATTTAAGTTTTCGCTAGAACTATTATTTAAATCTTTTTCTAGACTAGATCGACTTTTACTGTCTACAAAAATAAGTTCTGTAGAAATATTTTCTTTCTTAGATTGATCACTAATTACATTATAAATCTGCTTAGCATAATCATCTCTTTTGTAAAATGGGATCACAACAGAAATGTCATATTTCATTACTTTACTGACTCCTTATTTTAATTATTAATTTTACAGGTAAGCATAATGATACTAATAATTTAATTATATGTAATATTTTTGACATATTGAATATTTCTCTAAAAGCAGCAAATCTTTTTCCCTCTAAAATAAAAATTATAGCCTTATAAAACAAGACATTATTTTTAAATAATTCAAAATTCTTGTTCTTAAAAAAAATTTCTTTTTTCTTTAATTTATCTAAAAGAATTAATAGCTCAATCGAGTTTAACTTTGTTTTTTTATAGGTAAGATTATTTTCATGCCATCTATAATAAGTTAGCGGTTCATTAATTCCACCCAATTTAGAAATTATTGATAATCTTATCACTAAATCAAAATCTCCAATAATTTCATATTGAGGATTAAATACAAAATCAAGTTTTTTGATAGTACTTTTCCTCACAATTAAAGATGACATTGTAATGAAATCTTTTTCAAATAATTGTTTTAATACCTCACCTGAGTATATATTTTTAAATGCTATATGTTTTTTTTTTGATTTTCTTTCATTTATTATCCATGAGTTTGTGCAAGAAAATCCTACTTCATTATCCTCAAATAATTTTATTTGTTTTTCTAGCTTATTTTCATCCCACCAATCATCTACATCTAAAAATGCAATCAATTCTCCACTGCATTTTTCTAACCCTTTATTTCTTGCCTCATACTGAGATGTATGGGATTGTGACTTAAAATATTGAATGCGATGATCTTTATAATTTTTAATTATTTTCTCTGAATTATCAGTTGATTCATTATCCCAAAAAATGAGCTCCCAATCATTGTATGTTTGATTAATTACTGAATTAATCGCTTCTTCCAAATACTTTTCACCATTAAAACAATTCATTAATATTGAAACAAATGGTTTAGACATAAAAAAATAATTTAATTAATTTTAATTAGACGTTACTCTAACCATGGGATTTTTTTTGATATCCACATTTCTTCTAGTGTATCTTTATCTCTTTTAGTATCCATACATTGCCAAAAATTATTGTGTTTGTAAGCTACTAATTGATTTATCTCTACGAGTTTCTCTAATGGTTCCCTTTCAAGCATAATCTCATCACCGCCAATAAAGTCGAATATATCTCTTTCAAATACAAAGAAGCCCCCGTTAATCCAGCCTTTTTGAAGTCTTGGTTTTTCTGCAAAATTAGTAACATTTATTCCATCTAATTCTAACTCACCAAATCTTACGGGGGGTCGGACAGCACTTAAAGTTGCCAATTTTTTGCTAGCTGAATGGTGATCAACAAGATCATCTATTCTAATATTTGATATTCCATCACCATATGTCATCAAAAATTTACTTTCTTTAATTTCATCTTTTGCTCTTTTTACTCTTCCTCCAGTCATAGTTTTTTCTCCTGTATACAAGAGAGTAATTTTCCATACATCTGAAGAATTGTTGGCATTAAACTGAAATTCTAATTCTACTTTTATCTCAGATAGAGTTTTAATATTTTTAGATTTTTCTTTAAAGTAATCATTAATGATATTAGATTTATAGCCTGTAGCTACCACAAATTCCTTGTACCCATACTTTGCATATAAGCTCATAATGTGAACAATTATTGGTATATTTCCTATGGGTACCATCGGTTTTGGAATTTCATTTGTGTATTCTGATAATCGGGTACCAAAACCCCCAGCTAAAATAAGGACTTTCATATTAATAGATTTTTCTGTTTAAGATATTTTAAATAATTCATTATTTAATTGATTCATCTTTATACTATTTTCTAAAAATTTAAGTCTCATCCATTTATTTGAAGCCCTAAAGTCATTTGGAATTTCTAATGAATTCACGCATTCAATTAAATCAGTTATTGATTTATAAGCATCAAATTTGGGATAATACTTTGAGCCTGAAAGAGATTCGTATAAACTAAAATCCACTTTATAAGATCTTGAATCAACTGCCTTATCTGTTGCTATAGAAAGCTTTGAATTTGGAACACTGTCGACAACAAATTTTGCAAAATCTCTGACTTGAAATGTAAATTCTTTACTTCCTACATTAATTGGTAAAAAACTATTCTGATCTTGATAATCTATTGACCACCTAATAGCTCGTGACATATCTTGCACGTGTACAAGAGGTCTCCAAGGAGTTCCATCACTCAAAACCTCGACATGCTTATTAATAATTGCTGAAGCAACAAGATCATTTAAAACTAAATCCAACCTGAGACTTGGGCTTGATCCACATGCGGTTGCGAAGCGCAATGCTAAAACATTAAATTTATCTGATGAAATATTTTTTAGTTCTGATTCTGCCCAAACTTTTGACTTAGCATACTCTGTCATCGGACTTAATTCAGATGATTCATTTGGAAAATTATTATCTGACATACCATACATGCTGCAACTTGAGGCAAAAATAAATTTTTCTATCCCTCTATTTTTTGCCTCTATAGCTACTTTCAAACAAAACTCTGCATTGATCTGATGAGTTACATTTGCAAATCTTTTTCCCATCGGATCATTAGAAACTGCAGCGAGATATATAACTGCATCATATTTAATATCCCAAATGTCTTCATTTAAAATCTCTTTTCTAATATCTCCTATCACTTGCCTTTTAATGAATTTTTTTTGTAGATTAAAACTTTCTTCATTGCCAAACCAATTGGCATCTACACCATAAATATCTATATTTTCTTCATAAAGAAATTTATTTAGAACACATCCTACATAGCCAAGATTGCCAATTACTAGTATTTTTTTATTATTCAATTTTTAATTCTCAATTTTTCTAACGTATCAGATATGCCTTCTCTAATACTTACTTTTGAAACAATACCCATATTATCTATTAGTTTATTTGATATTTTAAATCTAGGTAGTTTTTTTAACAATTTAATCCTTCTCACTAATTCTTTATCAGAAATCTTTTTATTTTGAACATATATAGTTGGATTGTCTCTTTTCTTCATAAACTCTTCTCTGACTAGGCTAGCAATCTCTAACATGCTTAATGTTTCTCCTGAAGCTAAATTCATAACCTTTGGAAGATTTTTTTTTGATTTTATGATTCTTTCAACGGCATTAGCTATGTCAGATATATGAATGAAATCTCTTAAAGGTGAACCATCAGAATTTATTCTTATTTCACCAAAATTTTCTATATTTTGACAAAAATCGTTTATAACAAGCCACCAGCAATCACATGACTTAAGTTCAGGATAGCCATATCCATTGGACAACCTCAGAGAAGTAGATTGAATATCACTATAGTTTGACAAACTAGATAAAACATTTTCACACATCAAATGAGTAAGTGCATAAGTATTATTAAGCTGAATATCAATCGATTCATTTATAGTTCTTTTTTTTGCATAATTTCCATAAACTTGCATAGTTGAGAAATAAACAAACTTTATATCAAGTTTTTCTTTTACAATTTTTGAAGCAATATCTAACAAAGGAAGATAGTTTACTCTAAGTGAGTTATTAAGATCAATCTCCGAGTCTTTATGATTTAGAGAAACTGTATAAATAATTGAATTAAAGCTGGATGAAAAAATTTTGTTTTGAGTTTCTTTGTCAGAAATATCTCCCTCTATAATTTTAAAAAAAGAGTTTTTAAAATCTTTATTTTTTTTTGGGAATTTTCTGCAAACCCCTATTATTTTATAGCCCTTCTTTGATAAGTGCGAAGATATACGACTGCCTAAATAACCAGTACACCCAATAATACAAACAATCATTATTTATGAATTAGATCCCACTTATATGGAACTATATCTGAAAGAGGATCATGCCTTATCATCTCTCCATCAGCAACATGAGGAATTGTAGAGCAATTGGCAACAATAGCTGTTTTGTCTCCAATACATTTGTAACCATTTATTACGCCAGTAGGGATTCTTACAAGAACATAATTTAAGTCTCCCATAAAGATCTCAATCAGTTCTTTATACGTTTCTGAGTCTTTTCTATTATCATATAGGACAAGCTTAATCATTCCAAAAACAACAGCATAATTTTGCACTTGTTTTGTATGCTCGTGCCATCCTTTAATTGCACCTGGATATGCAGTAGAAAAATATACTTCTCCAAATTGTTCAAAATGCTCATCATCATTTCTTAACATATGCATAATTGAACCTCTTTCATCAGGTATCTTTCTTAATGGCTTTATTATAACTCCTTCAATTTTTTTCATAATATTTTAAATTAACATACTAATTTTTTATTCTCCAGGTTTTTTTGGTCGCAAAAGATAAGAGATTGATAACCAGAAAGGTATTGATGCTATTGGTTGGAATAAAACTCCATTAGCTACAAAAAGATTGATAGCAAAAATTGCATTTAAAAAAAAGAAGATTTTTGAGAGCCTATCATTAAACTGAATCCAGTTTATAAATAATTGTATATTTGCACAAATAATTAAACCAATTAAAACTAATGGTAAAAAAATTCCTCCCATTTGATATAAATCAAGATATTGATTATGAGTCGTTCCAAAACTAATCATTGGATTTATCCTATGATCCATTTGCATATCAAATGAAGAGGTAAATGAATAACCCATTGCATGAGATCCTCCAGGGATACCCCAGCCAAATAACAATTCAACTATTCCACTAGGGGGCCTCAACCATAACAACTGCCTATCTATAAACCGATTAAGAATTGAGTCATAAATACCTACATGAAGTAGAGATCGACCTTCTAAACCAATTTCAAAACCAAGAGTATTTGAGACTAAAGATAGCATGTTTGTTAAAATTCCTGGATACACAAAGATTAGCAAGGAAATTAGTAAGATGGATATTAGAAGTAAACTTAAAAACGTTCTGATATTTATTACAAACAATAAAATTGTAAAGGCAATGATTAAATTTATGAGAGAGGATTTTTGCATGGTCAAAAATACTCCTAAAATTAGAATAGAAAATATTACTCCTTTCAAAAATAAATTCAATTTATCACTTAAAAAGCAACAAACAATTGCCATCCCAACACCTGAACCGAAAACAGTGATGTTTCCTAAAGATGAAGGATAAACGTTTAAGCCTGCAAATCTTGGTGGTCCAAAATTACCAAAAAAATATATATTGCCTACAAATTGCTGTAAGAGCATCGTTAATGAACCTATGCAGTAAGCAAAAATGAAGAAAAATAATATTTTCTCATAATCTTCTTTTCCACTAAGCAACTTTAAAAAAATTAATGCTATTAAAGGCATTAACATCATCCTACCGATTCCAACAAAGTATTGGCGAAAATCAAATGTTATTACATTATTTTCCAAATTATAAAAACGCAAAGTCCAAACAATTAACCAGATAAAGAATATCATTAAAATAGAGTAAAATAATGCTGTTGGAGAATTATAAAAATGTATTTTTTTATCAGATATTATGAAGAGCAGTGAAGAAACATAAACAATTGAAAGTATTAAGTAGTAAATAGGAAATTCTTCTTTGAAGAAATGAAAAAAGATAAGCGACATTAGGGAAATAAGTAAAAACTGCCTTGTTACAGAATATTGAGTCATTAAGACCAACTTACATTTCTTTTTTTCGCTAATTCCTCATATTTTTTAATTTGGGCAACCGTCTTTATGTGAATATCTTTTGGACTTTTATAATAAGAAAGATACCACTCCATAGTCATTTCAATTGTTTCATCGAAGGTCAAAGTAGGTATCCACTTAAGTGTATTAAGAGCTTTATCACAATTAAGTTTCAAAAAATGATGCTCGTTATTTTTATTGGCCCCCCTTTTAACAATTAATGTTTTTTTGGGAAGATATTTATAGATAGAGTTAACAACATTTCTGACAGTTTTGATCTGATTATCATTAGGACCAAAGTTGAAAGTCTCTCCTTGGAGTCTATTGCTTTCAGACATTTGAGCTGCAAGTGTTAGATATCCACTCAGCGGTTCAAGTACATGTTGCCAGGGTCTAGTCGCACTTGGGTTTCTAATTTTAACTGGCTTATGATTAGACCATGCACTTATAACGTCTGGTATGATCCTATTTGATGACCAGTCTCCACCTCCAATTACATTGCCGGCTCTCACGGAGGCAATCTGAACTGGGTGATTTTTGGAAAAAAAAGATTTAATAAAGGAATTAATTAATATTTCAGCCGAGGCTTTAGATCCACTATATGGATCTGATCCGCCAAGTACATCAGACTCGCGGTATCCCCAAGCCCATTCTTTATTATCGTAACATTTATCACTTGTTATGAAAATTGCCACGCAGGACTTCTTATAACCCCTAAGAGAATTTAATAGATTTGCAGTTCCTAAAACATTTGTCTTCCAAGTTTTTAATGGATCTTCATGGGAGTCAGTAACTAAAGACTGGGCAGCAAGGTGAAAAATGAAATCAGGTTTGAATTTATTTATTTCATTTCTTAAATTTGGCGAATTGATATCCATTCTTAGATCTGTAATTTCTTTTGAGAGATTTGTTTTTTCAAAATGAGATGGTTTAGTAGGTACATCAACTGAAATTCCAACGATTTTAGCACCTAAAATTTTTAACCAAGATGTTAACCATGTACCCTTAAACCCAGTATGTCCGGTGATTAATACCTTCTTTTTATGAAAGGTTTTATACAACAAGCTATTATTTTTCATGAAAAATTTTTTCTAAATTTGCCTTCCAATAAGTTAATCTCTTATCTAGATAGAAACTGTCTTTTTTAATTATATTCTTATTATGTTTACTACTTATTATTGATTCTAGCAAGCTCTTAGGAGTTGAGGCAAAGTGTATTTCTTTAAAATCACTTAAGGGGCTCAGATTTAATTTGTCCTTACTAAGAAAAACTACTAAAGGCTTATTCAAAAATAAAACTTCCAAAGCCACAGAGCTTGATCCAGAAACTATTATCATATCATTTCTATTTATATCAACTTCAAGCAATCTTTCTCTTGAATTTAAAATATTTAATTTATTTGCTTGATTATTTAATATTTGTCCAGGATGACTTCTAAAGGTGATATTATATTCTCTAATTTGACTTTTAATTATGTTAATTGATCTGATAAGTTCTATAGTATTTTTTTTATCTATATCTCCTATTAATAAAATATTCTTTATTTTTTTTCTTTTATTATTATTCTTATTTTCTAAATATTTATTCAAATACAAAAATCTTAATGCCTCAGTTTTTAATAACAATTTCCTATCATACCCCCCTCTCAGTAAGGCATTCATTGCCAGAGTTCCATTAACAGCTATATTATTAGGGAATTCACTATTCAAAGATATTTGATTTCTTAAGAAATTTTTTGATTTAAAATATCTTAAATCCCAAAATCTTATCGTAGAATGAGCTACTCCAATTAGTTTTCCATGTTTAAACTTATTCCAAGATGAAATTAAACATTTTTCCCAAGCTTGGTTCTCATATAAGTATAATCCAATTTTTTGTTTAGGTATATTTGACAAGATGCTATCAAATAAATTTATCATCATAATTGAATAAAAGAGATTGCTACCTTTAAATGATTTATCCCAATCTTCCTGAAGTAAATACCAAAGATTCACATCTGAGTTTTTTAAATTAAAACAGGAAAATCTTTTATTAAAATTAAAATTTTTTAAATTATATCTTAAAAATAATAATATTGACTTAAAAAATATTTTAAAAGTTAAAAAATCACTGATGATATTATGATTATCCTTTAATTTAGATAATTTTAAATCCTTTTTAATAGGATAATTTTTTTTTTGAAATTCAATAGGTAAATGAAACCAATTGGTGCCATTAAACTTTTTACTAATAATTTCTGGTAATTTATTCCAATAGTTAGAGTGAAATGATATTTCCTTTTTGTTATCTTTTTTAATTTCAAAATTTAGCAAATATGAAAAAATAGAAATTTTACTATTGTATTTATGCAAGTCATATTTAATGTCTGAAAGTTTGATGTATTTGAGTCCAATTCTAAAAATAAATATGAATGTCTTCAAACTCAGAGGTACTCTAAAGAAGCTAAATATTCTTTTAATACTAATATTCTTAGATCTAATGAGTTTAATTCTTTTTCTAGAACATAATAACTCTATTGATTGAGATATATTATGATTATGAGAATAAAGTGTAACCTGTTTTATTTGTTTCTTTATTAAAATCTTTTCTAAACAGATTAGTTTTAAACAATCAATAATTTGAGGTGACTTAATTGGACACTTCTCGTTAATCAGTGAAGTATTCCATAAGTTATGGTGACTATCTAATGAAAAGGAATTCAATATACTTTTATTATTAATTCTTTTATTTGCTAGTTCATCAACAAAATTTAAATAAGTATTTCTTATTTTTTCTTTATTTTTTTCAAGATAACTAGGGAGCATCTGCCCTTCATTGCTTTCTTCAGAGTCCCAATGCAACACATCTTTGTTTTTATGAGTTAATTCTAAACCCATATTGACTATGACAGTTAAAGATTTCATTGCAGTTCTGTAAGATATCCCTTCAATTCACTAAGGTCTTTAATTATATCAATTCCTTTTCTTTTAAAAAAATGATCTTTTCCAACTGCAACGAAATTAATTTTTTGGCTTAAAGCAGCCTCGTAATCATTTTTTGAGTCTCCTAAAAATAGTATGTCTTCTTTATTAAAATTGTATTTTTTAATAATTTTTTTAATGTGACTAATCTTTGATTCTGGGGATCCGTAAACACCTTTAAATAAGTGCTTTATTTTTTTTTCTAACACAATTTCATTAATTTCTTTTTGTGGTGTCCCTGTAGAAATAAAACATTTATATTTTTTATAATTATTTCCTAAAAATCTTTTTGCTCCATTGATATAAGGTGCTTTAATAACTTTATGTTTAACTTTAAACTCAAACTCTTTTGATAAAATATTTATTTTGTTATTTGTACACTTTTTTTTCAAAATAACTTCCTCATAGTATTTAAATTTTTTAAATCTTGACATGCCGCCATTGTCTAAGTGAAAATTTTTAACCTTTTTAGCAACATTTTTGCCATAATGTGAATACATCTGTTGAAATGAATATGTTTTAATATTTACGCTATCTAAGATAACTCCATCAAAATCAAATATAAGACATTTAATCATATTTCTTAATTTATTTGTTCCAAAGAATTGTAACTTGATTAGTAAAACTTTTTAAAAGTTTAATATATGGCATGTCTGAATTTTGTTTAAATTTCATTATTTCTTCCACTATTCCTTTTTTTTCTTCACCACTAAGTATAATAAAAATAGCTTGAGATTTAAGTAAACTATTAAACGTCCAGGAAACTCTATAATAATTATTATGTTCTTTTGAAGAAAAAAATATTGTTTCTTTACTATTTTCATCAAAATCGTTTGGGAAAATAGATGCTATATGACCGTCGGTTCCCACACCTAAAAAGGTTGAAAATCTTTTTAAGAATTCTTGTAAATTTGATTGGTCATAATTTTTTTCGTTTTCTGGTAAACGAATAAAGTGCGGCTTTTTCATATTATCTATAGATCCTAAAAGATGATTATAAATATTAGAATAATTTAATTGACTTAGTTTATGATACTTCTTGTTCAATAGTCTCTCGTCAGTAAGCGAAAAAGTTAGTTTGCCCCAATCAAATTTTTGTTTTGAGAGTTCTTTGTAAAAATCTATTGGAGTTTTACCACCTGGTAATAAAAAATTTGTAATTTTATATCTTACAAATTGCTCATTAAATATTTTAATTAATTCACTAATAAATTCATTTTTACTAGTAAATATGAGTAGTTTAGTTTTTTCATTTATTTTTATTTTTTTTTGCATTTTGAAAACTAATCTCTTCTATTATTTCTTTAATACCATCCTCAAATGAAATTTCTTTAACCTCCTGCAAATATTCAACTTTTCTTTTCTTAAATGTAAAAGGCGAAGTTTTATAATGAGCAAAATCTCTTTCACCATTGTAGTCAATCTTTATTTTTTTATTTAGTTTAGATTTGATTAAATTTAATACTTGCTTTATTGATTTTCTTTCTTTTCCTAACATCATTATATTTTTATTTTCATATTTTTTTTGTAAGGCAACAATACAATATTTTGCCACATCTTTAACATTAATATAGTTTCTAATTTCTGAACCATCTCCATTTCGAACCATACGCCCCTTGGTATTTGCATCGTTAATCATTCTATAAATAAAATTTGAATTATTTGCTTTAATTCCATAAAGAGAACCAAATCTCAAATTAGTATATTTTAATCCGTATATTTTACTGTAATTCTCGATTAATAATTCACATGCTTGCTTAGTGGTTCTATAAACGCCCCCTTGTTCACTAAAAACATATATACTGCTGGCAAACATTAACCTTTTAATATTTTGCTTAACTGCCTGCTCAAGCACTATTGTTGTTCCTAAGATATTTTTTTTCACCGCTTGAAGTGGAAATTTATTAGCTTTATAAATATCCGCTTCTCCAGCAAAATGAAAAACAAAGTCGATATTTTTCATTGCGCGCTTAACTGTTTTTTCATTTTCTACACTTCCTTTAATGTATTTGATACTTTTACTTCTTGCGTTGTGAGGAGTGTTGACGTCAAGAATTGTAATATTAAAATTTTTTTTCTTACATAGCTCGGTTAAGTGTTGGCCTATAAAGCCCATACCACCAATTATTAAGACATTCTTTTTTTTCATAGTTTTTATTGTAATTTATGTTATTGGAACACCCTCTTTTGTATCAATATCATTTAGATCAAAAAAATTTTTAAATTCGTCAATTACCAGTAAATGATGTCGCATAGAAGTAGAAAAAGTTGGCAATAAACAATCTTGATTCTTCATAAGACACAATGCAATCACCGATGTAAGTTCACTTTGCATGCTTATTTGACTTTTTTTACTAAATAAATTTCCATTTAAATTAAATTCACAAAATATATCGTTGTTTTCATGCTGAATTTTAACTTTATTTTTATTTTCGTCATTTAGATTTACAATAGTTTTCTTTAACCTTTTATTATTATGAGTTTTAAGTGATAATGTAGATCCTGAATTAGTTAGAATTTCAATTTCTCCTATTATTTCATAAAATCCCTTCCTTTTACTGATAATAACTTCATCAAATTTTGAATTATTTACTTGCATATTTTGACTCCTATCGGTGATATAATCAAAGAAATCAATGTAGTGAACACTGTTTCCACAGAGTCCCCAGTTTCCGCCCTCAACAGACATGTTTATTCGCTTTGAATTTAAAAAATGCGTAGCAACATCGATAAAACTTTTTTGCATAGTATAGTTTTGATTTACCCAAACATTTAAATTATTTTCTTTAATTAATATATTTGCATTTAAATAATCTTCTTTCTTTTGAAATAAAAATTTTTCTAAAATCGTAAACTTTGGTTTATAATTTTTAATTAATTTTTTAAATATTTTGTATCTAATATTAGAATTAGTAGCCACAATTAATAAATCTATTTTGTCAGGGAGTTCATTTATATTACTATAACTATGAATAACTCTAGTATTTTTACTATTAGAAATATCAATAGCATTTTGTATATTTTTAAAATTTGGATCTACGATATGAAATTCCGCAGATAAAGTTAATTGACATAGGGACTGGAGATGTCTAGCACCAATATTGCCACAACCTATTAAAATAATATTTATCATTAACTTTTTTTAATTCTTGTATTTCACTATATTTTAAAATTTTTAGCACACAAGTTTTGCTATATAAACTTTAATTTAAATAAATTTTATATAAAATGCAGCTATGATTAAGTTAGGTATAATTGGTTGTGGTAATATAGCAAGTTTTCATTTGCCAGTAATGAGGAAGGCTGGCTTTAAAATAAATGCATTATCAGGGAGGCCTGGAGGTTTTGAGACAGTAAAAAATTTTGGAAAAGAAAATAATGTAAATTCATGTTATGAAAATTCTTTTGAATTAATAAAATCAAATTGTTGGGATGCACTTTTAATAACCTGTCCAGTCAAGAATACAATTGAATATATCGAGGCTGCAGCAAAATTTAATAAACCAATTTTATCTGAGAAACCTGTTGCAGAAGATTATAAAATTCTTAAACCATTTATTAAATATAAAAATATAAGGGTAGCATTCAACAGAAGGTTTTACAACAATGTTGCTGAAGCTAAAAAATTTATTAAAAGGAATGGAGTTTGTCTTATAAAGGTTTCAATACCTGAGTCAGAAGGAAAAGAAAAATATCAATTTCCAAAAAGACTACCTCAAAATAGTTATACAAACTCGACACATATTTTTGATTTGATTAATTTTCTGGCCGGATTAGTAAGTTGGGATTTTGTAAGCAAAATTAAAAAAAACAATAAGTTTACATCAATTTCTGCGATTGGTAAGTCAACAGAAAAGCATACAATAATGTTAGACAATACATACAATTCTTCAGAAAATTTTTCTATAAATATAATTTCATCAAGAAAAAGGTTTCATTTAAGTCCAATCGAGATTGGTAGATATTATGAAGGCATGAAAATAAATGAACCTACTAAACAAGTACCAATAAGAACTTACATGCCTCATATGAAAAAAGAATTTATTGAAAACAAAAATTCGTTATACAAACCAGGTTTTCTCGAACAATCAATGGATTTTATGAGATTTTGTAAAGGAAAAGGATCTATAAGCGCTGATATAAATGATACCTATAAAGCTCTTAAGTTGGTTCAGTCACTTGTAGATTTTTAAATATAAATAATTAACAATGTAAAAAATTTAAATTTTCAATTAGATTCTCAGCAGATTCTAACTCCATTTGAGCTCGAATTTCCTCAGCATATGAGCCAATATGTGGAGTAAGCAAAATATTATCTAAGTTAACCAATCTGCCATGATATGGCTCCGTATTGAATACATCTAATGCAGCACCAGCAATTAGTTTATTTTTAAGAGCAGATCTTAAATCTTCCTCATTTATTAAACTTCCTCGAGAAGTATTTACTAGTACAGAATTTTTTTTCATAATACCAAAAGATTTTTTATCGAATATTGCTTTAGTTTTATTTGTTGAATTAATATGCAAGGATACAATATCAGAATTCTTTAAGAGCTTATTTAAAGATACTTTCTCGCAATTATATTTCTTACAAAATATTTCATCATAATTTTTATCGTGAACATAAATTTTAACTCCAAACGAGCTGGATAATTTAACTAACTCTTTTCCAACTTTTCCAAGTCCGATTATTCCTAATGACTTAAAAGAAAATAAATTTCCCATTTCTTTATTCCAATTTCCTATTCTTATGTTTCTATCAGAAGTACTTATTTTTCTTAAAATACCTAGTATCATACCTATAGCAAGTTCAGCAACTGAACGAGAAGGTGATGATTGGGTCACCAAAAGTTTTATTTTCTGATTTGATATAGCTTTTATATCAATATTATCAGTTCCAACACCTAAACGAGATATGACTTTTAGTTTTTTTAATTTTTTTATTACCTGTTTGTTATACAACTCAGTACCAGCTATAATTCCATCGCAGTCACTTGCTAAACTAAGTAATTGATTTTGATTAAGCTTAGATTTATATTTATTAAAAACTAATTTACATTTAGCTTTTTCCAATAATTTAATTGGTTTATTTGAGATGCTTCCAAATGTTGAGGGTGCAAGTAGTATTTTATACATTAAAATTTTTTTTGTAACTCATGAATAATTCATCTTTTAGCATCAATTTTTCAATCTTTTTTAGATCTGCAAAAGTATCCACTGGGAATGGTTTATTTTTTGTATAGATGAGCTTGATTGGAATTTTGTTTTCAACAAATCTATTCATATCAACAGATTCTAATATTTCTAAATTACTTTCTGGCAGCAATTGAAATTTTTTCATCATTTTTCTCGTAAAACCAATAATGCATATCTGACGAAGAGTATGTTTTTTAGAAAAATCATTTAAAAAAGGGATCGGTTGTCTCGAAAAATATATAGCATTGTTATCCTTATCACTTAAAACCTTAATTAAGTTTTCATTCTTCCATTCTGACATTTTTTCTATTTCAGTAACAATATTTGTTACACCTACATCTTTTCTATTTAAAAAAGATATAGTGTTATCAATCATTTCAGGATAAACAAGGGGTTCATCTCCTTGAATCATAACTACATTTTTTACTCTTTTCCCTACGATCATTTCTATTTTTCTCATTGATTCTTCAACTCTATCTGATGCTCTAGTATGGGTTCTCTTTGTCATAATGCACTCTGCACCTATTTTTTTTGCATACTGGGCTATTTCTCGATCACATGTAGCAATATAAATTTTATCTAGTTTTTCTGAATTCTTTACTCTTTCATATATATGGGCAAGCATTGGGATTTTGCATATTTTCTTGAGAGGCTTTCCAGGAAATCTGGAACTGTTCATTCTTACTGGTATTACACCTATGTTTAAAGTCATTTTTTTAATTTTTTTAATAATTGTTCACAATTTTCTCCAAGAAAAATTGTATCTAACTTCAAACCAATAAACTTGTACCCTTTCTTAATTTTATTTCTTATTTGCTTTTCATCTTCATTAACCGCATGCATACCCATTGGTTTTTTAGATAATTTACAAGTTTTTTCATATTTGCTAATTGCGTTTAAAAAGTTAGCATCATCAAACTTACCTGGCCTGCCATATGATGCAGATAAATCGTAAGGTCCAATTAATGTACCTGAAATGCCTTTTGTATTAATTATTTCAGATAAATTATTTATTGCTTCTTTATTCTCTATCAAAGCTAAAATTGGAATCTTCGAACTAGATTTTTCGTAAGATTTAAATTTAAAACCATATCCCTGTGCACGAGAGAGGCCTACTCCTCTCTGACCAATTGGATGATATCTGCAAAATTTTACTGCTAATTCTGCTTCGTATTTGTTTTTGATGTTTGGAATAATTATGCCTTTTGCCCCCGCATCCAATGCTCTTTTTATTTCTAATTCATCATTTTTTCCCACTCTTACTATTGGTTGGCAATTATTTTTTTCTACTATAGGAATTAGGTCATATAAATCAGAATAGCTAATTGAGGAATGTTCTAAATCAAAACAAAGCCAATCAAAATTAAATGATGACATTAATTCACATACAGCACTGTGACCAATGGTAATCCATGATCCAAGGCTAACTTTTTTATTATTTAGCATTCTTAAAATATCCTTGAGTTTTATATTGACAACTATCTTGTAATGAATTCCTTAATTTACCAGTATCATTTTTTATAAAATATAGTTGATCAGATTTTTGATTTATGAATATCTCTGAATAATCCATATTTTTACTTAGACAAAAAATAACATTTTGAGCCGAAATATAGACTGAAGCATTCCTATGACTTGACTCAATATCACTAAAATAATCATAATCTTCAATTTGTTTTAACAATTCTATATCTACAATACTCTTGTCATAAATAATATCTTTATCAATTATTCCACATTGCGGCAAACCTTCATTTGCATAGAGATTTGATAAATTAAAGACATCGTGAATAGGGCCAACATCTATTTCAATTAATTCTGGCCCAAAAGCTTCAATATCTTTGCACATTAATGGATTGTATGCGAATTTCTCAGTATTGAGACCTACAAGATCATAAGTTTTAAATTTTGTTATAAAAGGAAGGGCTCCAGCTTCTGTGACCATTATACTATTTAAATCATTCGATTTTATACTGCTTGCAACAGCTAAGAGAGGATGATTGGCAAATGATTTTTCTGTAAATTCGCTGAAAATATTTGTGGTTGGATTACTAATATTTCTATCTTCTATATTTACAATTCTATTTAATAGATTACTGTTATCAAAAGATCCAATAGCAATTAATATCATACATATTACATAAATATTTCTTGACTTATGTAAACGTGTTAAACAATACATTGAAATTAAAAAAACAATAAAATAGACTGGTGCAAAATATCTAAAAAAAATATTTTGAGATTGGTAACCGGTTGAAATACTAAAAATGTAAATTAAACTAGAAATACTAATCAAAATAAAACTGAGAAATATTTTATTTTCAAAATTATAAAATTCCTTTCTTGATTTTAATAAGAAGATTATAATTGGTAAAACAAGGGTAATAAATAGAGTAGAAGTCAACTGGGATATAGTTGCAAAAAAACGATTAATACTTAGTTCACCTCCATGTTGCTTGACTGTCAAAGGAAGTGGCAATAAATTTTCAAAATATAGATATCTCCAACAAAAATAAATAATTCCAATACATAATATGGAAATAAAATATTTTAAAAATAATCTAATTTCAGATGTTTCCTTGGCACTTTTATAAGCTAAAAATATTGAAGGAAGAAAGAAGATTAAGGCTTCAGGTCTAAATAGACAAAAAATAACTGATGCGACGCACCAATTAAGAAAATTACCTCTATAAGCCTGCTGATAAACCATTAAGCCAATAGCACAAAAGACAATTGTGCTGAAACCATACAAGGAAGATCCAGTAATCTGACCTAAATTTAAAAGGAATAGACAAAATAAAATGTAGAAAAAAGCGTTATCAGATCTATAAATATCTTTATAAAATATATTTAAAATTAAATAAAAACATAAGGTAGAAAATATAATAGTCGAGATATATGGATCAATTTTAAAATAAATTAAAATACCTAATAATATCATCCATAAAAAATCAGTTGCTCCTTCAGTACGTATGCCATTTGGATTAAAAACAATTTGTCCTGTTTCAGCTAAATTTGAGGAGTATCTATATAGAATTAATGCATCTTCCTGAGGATATGAATAAAATCCAATTAAAAGAAATAGGGAAAAAAATGTAAGTGAGCTTATTAAAAAGATAATCTTGATTTTGTAATTCATTAAGTATGAAGAACTATTTTATAAACCGTACATTTTTAAATAAGATGGTAAGTAGAATTGAGAGAAAAAAACCTATTACGGCACCAACTAATGAAATTAAATTTGCAGAAGAGCCTAGTGGTTGTACTGTTGTATTTAGAAATGATCTGTCAAAAAGTTTTGAAGGCTTTTCCACTGAAATACCATTCATAGATAGTTGTTTTTCGTAGCCATCAAAAGCATAGTTTGACTCAACAAAAGAGGTGGTACCTTCTTTACTTGCAAAGGACCGTTCAAATTGCATTCCTAAAAGGTAGCTAATTAACATGTCAGACCTATCATTATCACTTAGTAAGTCCTCAAGAGCATTGATATCGACATTTCTATTCTTTTTATTTTCATAGGCATGCTTAATATTCTCTATTTTGACTGAATATTCTTTGAAGACCTCATTCTCATAAGCATCTAATATTGAGTTGTAAAGCTTTGAAAATCTTTGTGATGCTATTTCTGAGTCACTCTCAACCATCACAGATATAATCTTTGTATTATAAACACCACCATCTAATATAACAAACGATTCTACATTAGCTGTTTCGTCTTTGCTTAAAATTTGATTAAAATATTTATTTACATATTCAGGGAATGTTTGGGAAATATCAATTTGGAACTCTTCCAAAAAAGTTTGATGTTTTATTAAGTCAAACTTCACAAATGATGAGGCTTTTAATTTACTTTGATTTGAAGAAACTGTTACATATCCAATTATGAAACCTATTAAGCTTAAGCCTAAGATAAACAATAAATTGGCTTGAATTACTGCAAAAAATTCTTTCAAATCTATTGTAGATATTTTGTAGATATTTTTACTCATTATAAATTCTCTAAAATGCAATAAATAATCATATTCTAATATTCTTAAAAATAAATTCAGGTATTAGTTTGATAGCGTACATAATATATCTCCAATACCTTGTAAATACTACTGCTTTATTAGCCTTGTATGAATTAAATATTAATTCTGCTACCTGCTCTGGAGATGATATGAGAAATTTAGGAGCAGAAATATTCTCAAGCATCTTTGTATCGATATATCCTGGAATAATGGTTGTAACTGGAATTTGTCTTTGATTTAGTTTTTGCCTTAAGCCAGAAAGATACTGTGTAAACCCTGATTTTGCAGATCCATAAAAATAATTAGAAGCTCTTCCTCTCTCACCTGCAACAGAAGATACTCCAATTATATTAGAACATTCATTAAAATTTTGTATTTCATTTGTAATTAATTCTATAAGCATTGAAGGTCCTACATAGTTGGTTAACATTTCCTCTTTTATTTCATCATATGGATCTTGATTATTTTTCTTATTTATCATCTTACCTACAACACAAACAATCACATCTGGAATATTTTTCTTTTCGTCATGAGAATCACATAATTTCTTATTTATGCTAATTATCTCATAAATAAATCTTTTATGATCGTTGAAATTTAAAACATCAAAATCAATTAATTTACATTTATTTCCAAATTCATTTTCAAGATCATCTTTTATTTTAACGTGAGTAGAAATATTTCTACCAGCCAGAATTATATTAAAATTATTAGAGGAAAACTTCTTTGCTATACTTAAACCAAGTTCTGATTTTCCACCTAAAACTAATATGCTTGATTTAGACAACTATTTAAACAGCCTTTCAGATTGTAATGACGAAAATTTTTTAATATCAAAATATTTACTTTTTTTAAACTTTAATAATTCTTTCTTGTGCATTTTTTTAAAATTAGACTTACTAATGCGAGAGTCCTTCGTTAGATAAATTTTACCATGGTATTTTATAACAATTTTATCTAAATGATTTAAGATGGGTATTAATTTTTTTGACTGAGGAAAGTCCATAGCAAGCGTAAAACCCCTTATTGGAAAAGATAATATTCCAACATCAGAGCTGTTAAAATATTTTAAGACTGGTAAAAATGGGATTGTTTTCTTCATATTTAAATATTTAATTACTTCCAGAATTCCCTCGTATGATTTTTCTTTTGGTAAAACAAATTGATACTGAACGAAACCTCTTTTACCATATAAGAGATTCCAATTTTTAATTTTATCCAATGGATAAAAAAAATTATTTAAATCAGTAAATTTGTTTTCAAAAATTTTTTCTGATAAATTATAAAAATAATTAAAGATTTTTATCGTATAATAATTTATGAATAAAAAAGGTGATTCAAATTTAATATTTAGCTTTAACTTATCTTGAAATAATAGTGCAAAGTCTACATTTGCTTTTTTTAAATCCTTTTTTTTTGCATGATTCCCTAAATATATGATTGACCTTCCAATACTCATATTATTTGCATTAAAATCAATCCAAGCAACAGAATATTTAGTTTGTTCATTTTCAAAAAGATTCATTGTATCTCTTAAATCTTTTGTAAAAATTTTCTTCTGCAAAATCTTTGAAGTCTCAATTTTTAGTAGTTTAAATGTTATCTCAGTAATAATGCCTGTTAATCCCATTCCTCCTAAAGTCATATAAAATAAATCTCTATTAGATTTTTTAGAACACTGCTTTTGGTTTCCAGATACATCAATAACTGATAAATTTTCAACAAAATTTCCAAATCCACCATCTACGTGATGATTTTTGCCGTGGACATTTGACGCAACCATTCCCCCAATAGTTACATTTTTTGAACCAGGCGTTACTGGCATGAACCAACCGTGCTTTACAATTAAACTAAGGAGTTGAGAGATGCTTACCCCAGATTGAACTTTAATAATGCCTTTAGATCTATCAAATTTAATTATTTTATTATGTTTTGTCATGCTTACTGTCAATTTAGGCTGTAAAGCACTATCTCCGTAAGCACGTCCTAGTCCTCTTGGAATTAATTTGGATTTAGGAAAATTTTCACTAAATTCTTTTTTATCATAATTTATAAGTTGGCAAGAAGCTTTTATGTTTCTACCCCAACCGCTTAAATTGAAATATTTATTTTTTACCATATTTTCATTTGTGAAATAATGATAGTAAACATGGCAAAGAACAGTAGCCAGCTTTTTTTATTCCTAATAATATAAAGTATTGGATCATCGAACATCTTTTTATTTTTTGTGTCAAAGAAAATATTTAATTGCCAATAAAAAAACAAGGGGCATATCAATAGTAATATGTATTCATTGTGATACAAAGTTAATACTTTTTCTGAGAGAAAATAGAGAACTAATAAAAAGATTGAAATTACAGAAGATAAAAGAGTAAAACTCTTCACAAGTGCTATACGTCCTTTATTGTAAGATCTTCCATATGTTGCAAGATTATCATCTTTGAGACTTAATAATTCTGCTAATCTTTTTATAAGTGCTAAGAAAATAAAGAAAAAAGCACTAAATACAAATAACCAATTTGATAGATTGATTTCACTCGAAAGTCCACCGCAAATAATTCTGATTACATAGAATATAGAAAGTGTGACAACATCTAATAAAAAGATTTTTTTTAAAATTAAAGTATATAAAAAATTCAAGAAAAGATAAAAAATTAAACCTATAGTGTAAGCATAATTTAAAAAATACAGTGATATAACAAAACTAATAAATAAGCTCACTATTGCCACTATTACCATAAAAGGGATTTTCATTTTGCCAGAGGCGATCATACGATATTTTTTTCTAGGATGACTCCTATCATTCTGAATATCAAAAATATCATTAAATACATAGACAGAAGAGGCGACAAAAGAAAAGCAAATAAATGCTATGAACGAGTTTAAAAAATTTTCTTGAGTAAATTCTTGGGACAAAACAATAGGCAAAAATATAAGTAAATTTTTTGACCATTGATAAAGTCTAATTGCACTAATGAAATTAATTATGTGTGATACAATATTTGTATTTTTGACTATCTCATTAATTTGAATATTTTTTTTAATAAGTATTTTCTTTACCCTATTACTTATATTAACTGTATGTACTGTATTTGATTTTTCCCAAATAACAATGTCATCAATACTATCACCAATATAATCAAATTGTTTTACTCCAAACTTTTTTATAAGTAGTTTTGCTTTATTTTTTTTTATTAAGTTTTCAGAGAATGATGATGAAAAATAATCATTAAACAATCCTAAGTGCTCATGAACTTTCCTTACCTGGTTTTTTCCAGCTCCTGAGCATAAAAATATTTTTCTACCTTTTTTTTTCTCATTTGTAATAAAGTCTAAGACTTCACTTCTATAGGGCAGCAACTTGGGATCAACAGAGAAATTTTCTGAAACTTTATATTTAAAAAAACTTTTTCCTAAAAATAACCAATATATTAGTTTGAATAAATTTAAAAAATTTTTTGATAATGCTTTTATTGATGATTCTACCAGTGTATCTGAGTTTACTAATGTATAATCCAAATCAACAATTAAAGGGACTTCATTTATTTTCATAAAATTAAATAAAAATTGCTAAATAGTTTTATAAAAATCAGCAACTGATTTCCATATAGTTTCATATTCTTTAATATTATCCTCAATTAAATAGTTTTTAATATAATTGCTATACAAAATGGGGTTTGTAATTGGCATGTCTATCTCTCGATATTTTTTTGAGATATTTATAGATTTGTTTCCTAATCTCATAGACATAACTTCAATTAAATATTGGTACTGTCCAGTGTAGTTTGTAGAATTTAAAAATAAGATTGGTTTTTTTGATAAAACTGCAAAACTTATAGACTGACTTGAATGTGCAATAGTTAATTCTGACTTTTTAACTAATTCTTTTGTTTTATTTAAAATAACTCTTCTGCTACCATATTGTTTTTTTACTCTGTCGTAATTGCCTTTTGGATGTCCAGCAATAATTACCTCTAGGTTTGTTTTTTTTTCGAAATTATCAAAAAATGAATTAAGTTCTTTCAAGTATATTTCTGGTTCACAGTTTGGTTTAGCATTAAGATAAATAATATCAGGATGCGAAATATTATCCTCATCGAGAAATACTGCAAATTTATTTTTTACATCAACATCTAATTTTTGATCATCAGAAAAGAAATAATCATAATTAAACGATCCTACTGAAAATAATTTATCTACTTGTGGAAATTGTTTTTTTATAATTCTAAGAATTTTTTTACCTGAATAAAATATAAAATAAGGAGTAAAATTAATTTTTTTTTTAGTTAAAGTAAAATTTTCTAATCTCGTTAATAATTTATCAAAAATTGTTTTTGGGTATTTACAATATATTTGTATTTTTCTTTTTATAGAAACATCAATGTTAGGAAGGTTTGCTAAATACATATTGCCATATTTAATTTTCTTAAAATTTAATATATCTATTAGCTTGCCATAATAATCATTATTAAAATTACCAAAAAATATAACTAAATCTTTATTAGATAATTTATTCACTTCTTTAGATAGGCTTTGAAAGGATGAGAATTTTTTGAGTGATGATTTATAATTTTCATCAAGCAATGTATTTATTTTGCTCTTATTTTCAAAATAGTTTTTATTAAAAATTTCTAAACAATCCCATGCCTCTGGATTGATATTTCTTTTTTTTAAATCATCAAAACCAAATCGATGGTAATCTCTATTGCTAAATTTATTTAATAGAAAAAAAACAATCTTCATTGAAACAAATCAGAGATTTTCAACCGCTTTTTTATAACTATCCCATTCACCTACATCTCTCCATAAACTTTCGTGTATTGGATATACACCAACCTTATAACCTCTTTTTTTAATATCTTTTATAAGATCAGTAATATCATAAGACTGATTTCTAGGGACCATTTTTAGAACTTCAGGACTCAATACATACAATCCAACATTTACAAGGTAATTACTTTTAAGCTTTTCTCTGATTTTTTCTAAGTTTCCATCTTCATCTAACTCACATACGCCATAAGGTATTTTATAATCTTTAGAAGATGCGACCAATGTAAGCAAAAATTTATTTTTTTTGTGAAATTTCATTAAGTCAAGGTAATTTACTTTAGTTAGTGTGTCACAATTAGTTAAGAAAAAAGGACTAGAAATTTTTTTATCTAACTTTCTTAAACTTCCTGCGGTACCCAGAGGTCTATCCTCTTCAACAAATTTTACTTTATAGTTAAAATTTAATTCTTTAAAAAAAGATTTAATAATATGAGACTTATGATTTATAGAAATAAAAAATTTATTTATACCAAAACTGGTAAAACTATCTAAAATTATTTCAATGATAGTTTTATCTCCTACAGGAATTAAAGGTTTAGGTAAAACGTTAGTAAATGGCCTTAATCTTGTACCTCTCCCACCAGCCATAATAACTAATTGAGGAGACTTAACAAATACCTTGTTTTTCTTTTTTGTATTAAATATTTCTTCCCAAGTAAAATAATTAATTACTTCTTTGTTAGAGTTTAAAATTGGTACTAAATCAATTTTAAATTTTAACATAAGTTTTTTTACTTCTTTAAATTCAAAGCTGCTTTCATATACAAATTTTGGTTTTGCATTAAAAATATTCTTTAAAGTCAAATTAAAATTTTTATTTTTAAGTATATTTCTTCTTATGTCTCCATCAGTTAATGTACCCATCATTTTTTTATTATCATCTATGACAATAAGACAGCTTTCTCCTGTCTTTTCTAAAAGCAACATGGCTTCTCTAATAGTTTTTTTATAATGAATAAGTATATTTTTTTTCACTCAAATTCTCTTTTTTGATTTAATCTTTATAAAATAAAGTTTTATCACCTATAGTTTTTTTATTATTCAGTTTTGACCAATTTGCTTTAATGGTATTATAAATTTCAAGATTATGTATTTTTTTGCCAATATAAAATTTATTCTCTACATTTCCCATCTTTTTCTTAAACTTAAATAAGTTATCTTCTTTTGAAGCAGAGTTACCGCCTCCAAAATGAAAATATTCTAAATTCGAGTCTTTCGCGAAATCAAGAGCTTTATCTAGTAAAGCATTGGTTAATCCTGCATATTCACTACTTTTGATTGTGGCTGAAAGATGATAGTGGGAAATTTTTTTTCCATTTAAAATTACAATACCTCCTAAAAAATTTTCCTCATTATCCTCTGAAAAAATAATACATCCATTTTTATTTATAATTTCATATAATTGTTGAAAATATTTATCATTAAATAAATAAAATTCGGAAACATTTTTTGACAGTATATTTTTTTTGTAAATATCTACAAATTTTAAAAATTTATCCTGACATTTGGTTATAGATATATTGAAATTATTTTTTTTGAATTTTCTTATCATATTTCTTGTTTTCTGATCATATTTTATTTCAGATAGTTCTTTTAGATTTGAAGAAATCGTATACCTATTTATCTCTAAGCTATCTAGCATTTGATAGAATCTAAAATTATTTATTACTGGGTGAAAGCGAACAAATTCTGCCACTATATTATTTTCTTGGCACCAATTGAAAAACTCATTCTGAGCGTGATTTAAGAATGTCTCATCGTCTGTATTTGAAATTGGACCACCATATCCATAAGGAGTTTCAATATCAAAATAGCACTTTTCTTCTAAGGGATAGAATTTTTTATCAATTTGACTCATAATAAATGAATATAGCCAGAAATAATTATTTTTATGAAAACTAAAAAGTATAGGATTTGACTCTAACGACAGATTATTCATTTGTACAAATTTACTACTGAAATAAATGTCATTTAATTCATCAGGAACTCTGCTAATCTCTTGTTCCCAAATATCAGATTCTTCTATAGCATTAATTACTTTAAAGTTCATTTTATACCTGAGTTTAATAAGCAGCTAGCTATATATATCATGTCAGTCTTTTTATATCTCTGATCTATTGGTATTGTTAAAATTTGTTTTGAGATGTTTTTTTCAAACGAAAATTTTTTGTTATTTACTTTAGTAGCAATTGGCCAATGAATGCTGGTAAAAATCCTTTTATCTTTTAAATAATTTCTTAGTTTTTCTCGATCATTAACAAGTATAACATACCCTAAAGGCACTTCATTTCTGTAATTAATATCAAATATTTTCTTGAATTTATTTTTTAAAAGATCATCAAGAACTTTCCAGTTTTTTCTTCTTATCTCTGCAGATTTAACCCAAGGAAAATTTTTAATTTCTTTTAACAAAGCATTAGGGGCCTTATTATTTGAAATAATTTTCGATATTTTTTCCTCCATACGATCAAACGAATTAACAAAAAAATCTTCCTTATTTATATACTTATTTTCATCAATTAATTTTTTCTTTTGTATTTTGAGCTTGCGTGACTCGTTAAATATATCTTTGTGTAGCTTATTTATTTTAAATAGATTTTTTTTTGTATTTGACCATCCTCCCATATTTATGTGACTGTGTTTTCTTAGTGAAAAAAAAACATAATGTTTTTTTAAAGTGGGATTAAAGTTCTTACTTAAAAAATTATGAGTAGCATCTTCAATTAAAAAATAATTATTATTTTTATTTCTCTCATATTTCTTAACCATATCTGACTCTCTACCAAAATAATTAATTACGAGCAAAGCACTATCTTTTTCAGGTTTAACGATTGGGTTAAGTTTTTTATCTAAAGAATAAAAAGAATATTTTATTTTACTATATTTAATAGTTATAATTATACTCTCACAACAAAACAGGGGAATATAAATTTTTTTTATATTTTGTATTTTTAGCTCTAACAATATATGCAGCAATGATGATCTGCCGTTGATAGAAAAATTTCCTATATGATTTAAAAAATTTTTTTCTAACGATTTATTAACTGAAGAATTTTTGCAATATTCAAATACTCCACCAATATTAAATTTATTTTTTATTGATCCCATCAACTATTTTTTCCATTCCTTTTATAATTACATATGGCTCTAAAAAAGAGAAAACAGCTTGATAAACTTCATCCAATGTCATTTTTTTTATATTGAATTTTTCTTGAAAAATTATTTCTCCTGCATCCACTTTTTCTTCCATATAATGTAAGGTACTACCTATAAACTCTTCATTTTTTTTATAAGCATTTTTAATAGCGTACAAACCCTTATATTTTGGCAGTAAACTCGGATGTGAGTTTAGATATATTTTGTCTTTGGCTATTTTAGATTTCGGTAAGATAAATTTAAATCCTGAAGAAAGAACGATATCTACTTGAGTATCAAATATTTTCTTAAATATATCTTCTTTTGAGAAATCATTAATTAAAAAATAATTATGTTGATTACTAAAATCACTTTTGCCAATAAAAGATTCTTTCTCGGTAATGATAGATTCAATTTGTGTATAATAACTTAAAGCAGTTAATGCCTCTAATCTTGTTCCTATAAACATACTTTTAAGCACTTTAAAAATTCCTTTTACTATATTTTTTTAAAAATAGAGATTAATCTAATTTTTATACATTATATCTTTAATCTTATTGTGATTAATAAGCAAATTAACTATTTTACTAGTCGTGCCTCCACTGCCAAATAAATACTTCATTTTTTTAATACTCTTTAAAAATTTTTTAGAAAGTGATTTTTTTATTCCTTTTTCTATTGAATCAACACTATAATCAACATCAATTATACTGGGATGTCGTAATCTATTTTTCTGTCTTATTCCTATATTGATGGTTGGTTTTTTATAGTAAGGAACCTCAATTATTCCACTTGAAGAATTTCCTATTACAAAATCAATATGATTTAAGAGCTGATGATATTTCTCAAAGCCTAATGAATCAAAAAAATAGTAGTTATGATTTTTTTTAACATAATCTAAAAGTAAGTTTTTTATTTTAGTGCTTTCTACTTCAATATTTGGTGACGTAATGATTAAATTAATATCAAAAGAGGATAATGCCTGAAACATATTTTTTATTTGCTTTTCAATACTAATACCAAATTCCAATGTAACTGGATGATAAGTAAGAATAGCAATCGGCTTTAGATTATCTAATTTATAAATTCTTAAAAGTTGATTTTTAGAAATTTTTTTTACTTCCTTAAGAGCGTCAACACTTAGAGATCCTACGTTAAAGATTCTTTTACTCTCTTCACCCAATCCCAATAGTTTTTTTGAATACACAGAAGATGAAGTAAAATGAATGTGTGCAGATTTACTAATCATTCCCCTAATTTGATCATCAATTAAACCTTGTGTAGATTCACCTCCACCAATATGAACAATAATTTTTTTAAATAAAATTGCATTTAAAATTATTGGAATGATCTCATATCTGTCACCTAGAACACATACGATATCAAAATTATAATTATTAAATATTGAACTAATCCTTTTGGAAGATATGGACATAGTTTGAGCAATGGAAAAAGGGTCGTCTTTACTTGTCGCATAATTAAATATTTTACTTATTTTTATTTTTTTACCTTTAATTTCATTAATCGTTTTCCCATAGCTTTTAAGAGTATGTGATCCACCTACAAATAGGAATGATATAAATTTATTATTTTTCTGCACAGACTTTATGAGAGTAGATAAAAGGCCAAACTCAGCCCTAGTAGTTGTAAAAAAACCAATTCTAATTTTATTTTTTGATTTCATTAACTGTTTTCAATTTAATAAAGCCATCAGATGACTTTACAATACATCCATTTTTTCCTAGGAATTTAATAATACTTCCATTAGGAATATTTGAATTAAATTTTATTGTGTTCTTTTTTGGCAGTATATCACCTTTCTTCACAAAAAATTTTTTTCTTTTGTAATAGAAAAAAGCGCATGGATATGGATCAGAAATTGCCCGTATTTTGTTATATATTGCTTCAGAGCTTAAAGACCAATTAATCTTAGAATTTTTATTAGTTCTTAATTCACGATATGTGGCTTCTTTATGATTTTGTTGTTTCCGAGGAGCTGTATTTTGTAAAACAGAAACTAAGTTCTTTTTGATTAATTTATATGTAGCCTCATCACATTTTTTTAAAACAGATTTTATCGTATCTTTTTTTAAAATTTTAATTTTATATTGATCAATTATGTTACCTGAATCAACACTGGAAACTACATAAAACATAGTTAAAGCTGTTTCAGTATATCCCTCCTCTATTTGCCAAGCTAAAACAGACCTACCCCTATCTTTTGGTAAAAGTGATGGATGAAACCCAATGGTTCCTTTTTTTGGTATTTCTAAAATTTGTTCTGGTATTATTCCTGACCAGCCTGCTATTATTATTAAATCCGGTTTTATTTCTTTTATCTTTTTTATGTGTTTAATGGCATTAAGATCATAAATAACTTCAGTAAATTTCTCGTAACTAGAAAATTTAACATGACTTTGAATAATAAGTTTTTTTGGGTGCGTTATAATAAGACTGAGTTCAATTTTTTTTTGACTTAAAATATAGTCAACAATTATCTTTCCATTAGTCAAACCTCCAATAAAAACAACTTTCATCAATTATTCGATACTAAAAACTAACATAAAGGCTTCTGCATACTTCTTTCCAATGCGACCACCTCTATATTTTGCAAGAGCTTGTATATTTTTTATACTTCTTGGAAAGTTGTTTTTCATAACTTCGGACTTATATATCGAAAAAATACTTAGTTTTTTATCTAAAAAATTAGATATATCGACAAAATAATTTGGTACAAAAGTTATATTTTCTTTATTAATGGCAAACTCTGTTTCAGAAGGAGTTTCATATAAAAGAATTTTTTTTACGTTTGGAAAATTAAAATTTTTAACTGCACTCATGAATGATTGAAATATAATTTGGTGATCTGTATGAATATCATGTGAAAAGTTAATATATATTATGTCAGGTTTAACTTTCTTTATAACTTTCTTGATTGAGTCTATTAGAGAATGAAATGGAACTTGATCTAATGCTCCAGTAGGATAACCAAGTTTAAAAACATCGGTCATCTTGTATTTTTTTTTAACCTCATTCACAATTTTATCCCATTTCTTCATATGGGCATTATCATGACCCATGTCTTTATTACCAAATGTCACTATACACCAAGAGATCTTATCTTTTTTACTTTGATGTTTTAATAAGGTTCCGCCACAACCTAATGTTTCATCGTCTGGATGAGGTGCGATAACTAAAATTTTTTTCATTCAATCATATTCCAATAAATTGGGGTGTTGGCATCAATATTTACTATTAGTCGCTTACCAATTATTTTTTCAAAATCAATTGCGTCTATTCCAAGTGCCGGTCTTTTAATTGCAATATTTTCAAGATTGATAACTTCTCCTGCATTAATTTTACTATTTGAAATAACACCTCTCCTAAATATTTTTTTCATTTCTTCTTCTTTAATACTTGGAACCTTTTCTCCATTGCCCATCATTTTTTCAGTATTTCTAATGATTTCAACAAATTCTTTAAGTTCGTTAGGTTCAAGTGCCATAGAGTGATCAGGCCCAGGTAAAGTTTTATCAAGAGTAAAATGTTTTTCTATAACCTTGGAACCAACAGCAATAGCTGCTATTGCGGCGTTATAGCCTAGTGAATGATCACTATATCCAACTATTGATCTAAATTTGTTTCTTAAAGTTACAATAGCATTTAAATTTAAGTCTTCTTCATCAGCAGGGTAATTTGATATACAATGAAGTAAAATTAATGGTGACTTTAAGTTCTTAGAAATTCTTTTAACTGCAATATCAATTTCCTCAATTGTTGCCATCCCAGTACTCAAAATAATTGGGACATTTTTTTTTGAAGCATATTCTAATAATCTTAAATTGGTTATCTCACCAGAACTAATTTTAATTAAATTAGCTTCTAAATTTTCAATCAAGAAATCTACAGCATTTGTATCACAGCATGACGATAGATAATCAATGTCTAATTCATCACAGTAGGCCTTTATTTTAACATGTTGCTCCCAATCTAAATCATAGTGTTTTGCCATTTCAGTCATTTTTTGCTTACCAGAACCTTTTCTTTGATAAGGTGCATTAATAGCAATATCCGATACCTGCTCTTTAATTTTAAATAATTGAAATTTAACTGCATCTGCACCAGAATTTTTAGCAGCTTTAACAAGTTTGAATGCCAAATTAATATCTGCATTATGATTGACACCGGCTTCGGCGATAATGTAGGAATTTTTTAAATTTTTAAAATTGACCAATTTTATATCCCCTTCAAATTTAAATAGTTTTTAAAAGTTTTAAATATCCTGTCAAGATCCTCACTTTTTAAATCTGAACTTGATGGAATACATAGAGAATTCTTAATAATATTTTCAGCATTTTTTATCATATATCTTTCACAGGCTCTATATGGTAATTGTAGATGGTTTGGAAGCCAAATAGGTCTGGTTTCAATATTTTCTGTAGAAAAATATTCTAATAAATTATTAATATCAACTTTAAGCCTCTCGTTAATCATAAGTATATTCATCCAATTATTACTCCTAGAATAAAATGGAGATTTCATAATCCAAGCTTGATCTGGATTATTGAAAAGTTCAATGTAATTTCCATGTATCTTTTTTTTACTTTGAAGTATTGAATCAATCTTTTCTAATTGAGCTAAACCTATTGCAGCTTGTATATTTGTTAGTCGGTAATTATAACCAACTTCATTATGAATAAACTTAATAGGGTCATCTTTAGCCTGATTTGATAGATAAAATGCTTTATCTGCTAGCTTTTGATCATTAGTTACTATCATGCCACCACCACCAGAAGTAATAATTTTATTGCCATTAAAGGACAGACAGCCTAGCCGACCTATCGTACCAGTATGTTTTAAATTTAAATTACCTTTACTATAGAATGTACCCAAGCTCTCTGAGGCATCCTCTACTATATCTATATTTCTCTCATTTAATATATCTAAAACTGGCTCCAGATTGGAAGCATTACCCCAGACATGAACAGGGATGATTGCTCTAATTCTATTGTTAGTTTTTTTGTTAAAAGTTTCACCATTTTTAAAATATGTTTCATTTGCAATGAAGTTTTTTAACTTTTCTACATCGATATTGCAAAAATCATCTGTATCAATAAATATTGGCTTAGCTCTATTATAATTTATAGCATTAACTGGTGCGATAAAAGTTATGGTAGGAATAATAACTTCATCATTTTCTTTCACGCCAATTATTTGTAATGCAATTTGCAAAGCTGCTGTACCACTATTAAATGCAACAGCAAACTTAGATCCAGTAAAAGAACTTACCTTAGACTCAAATTCATTGACATAACTTCCTGCAGTAGATACCCATGAAGTATCAATACAGTTATTTAAATATTTTTTTTCATTAGATGAAAAAGATGGTGCATTTAATGGTAAAAAATTTTTCTGCATACCTTAATTTTTGATTTTATTATTACCAAAATTGTCGTCTACATCATATTTATCTTCTTTTAATTTTTCTAAATGATCAATAATTTCTTTAATTCCATCATCAACAGAAAATTTACAATTATAATTAAATATTTTATTCAGCTTCGAAAAATTCACACGATAGTTTCTTTTATCGCTACCTTCTTTATCTACATATTGAATATTTGAGGAGTTTTTATATTTTAGAATCATTTCAATAATCATTTTTTTTGTTAAATTATTGCCATCTGATCCAGCATTAAAAACTTCGAACCATACTTTTGATTTTTCTTTTTGAAGTGCAAGAGTTAAAATATTCGCAAAATCCTCTACGTGGCAATAAGGCCTCCATGTATCAGAGTCATAGATTTCAAGTTTTTTTTCATTAAAAATATCTCGGGTAAACTCGTTTACAGTTAAGTCATACCGCATTCTTGAAGATAAACCAAATGCTGTTGCGAATCTAAAAATCGTAATACAACTTTCTGTATTGCTTTTAAGCGATAAAATATATTTTTCAATACCAACCTTTGCCTTAGCATATAAGGAAAGTGGATTTAAAACAAAATTTTCATCTGCCATTTCATTATCTTTTATTAATCCATAATTCGAGCATGTGGAAACAAAAATAATTCTCTTAACATTATTTAATATTGATAAATCAATTACTTCCTTAATTCCTAAATAATTAATATCATGCGACAAATCGGGATACTTTTTTGTTATGGGATCACCAACTAAACCAGCAAGAATAATTACACCAAAAATATCTTTCAAAGATTTTTTTAGTTGATTGAGGTCTAGAAGATCGGCGTAAACAAATTTAAAATTTTCATTATCATCAAATATTTTTAACCTTGGCTGATCATATATTAAATTATCGTAGGAAATTACTGCAAAATTATTTTCTATTAATTTTTTACTTACAATCTGGCCAATATATCCTTCACCACCTACAATTAAAATCTTTTTTTTCATCTTTTGTAATACAATTTTTGAGCGATATTAAAATCTTCAATATCATCAATATCAATTCCATATTTTGATTTTAAAAAATATGGATAGGATTGTTTATTTGTAAAAGTTTTATATTTTCTTAAAAATTTTGTATTTGCAATATATATTGATCCATCAATGAAATAGTAATTTTTTTGATAATCTTGTCTTCTATATTTACTATTGTTAATCAAAAAGTTTAGCTTGTTATTAGATATACTTACCATTTCATAAGGGCTTTGTATTGTAGGAGAAATACTTACTAAGCTTTTCAATTTATATTTACAAAATAAATTTAAAGCTGAAATAATGTCACGATACTGTCTTAAAGGTGAAGTGGGTTGTAAAAGTACTACATTTTCAATCTCACATTCTTTATTTTTTTCAATCCAATTAATCGCATGAAAAGCAGCATCAATAATATTTGCTTTATTTGAAGAAAGGTATTTTGGCCTTTTGTACCCATGATAAAAGTTGTATTTTTTTGCAATTTTCAAGACTTTGTTACAATCAGAAGATACTAATATCATTGCTTCTTTAGATTTTATTTTTTTACACTCTTTTAAAGTATGCTCTATTAAAGGTATTCCACAAAATTTCCTTGTATTTTTATTTTTAATTCCAACGGAACCTTTTCTAGCAGGAATTAATATTAAATTAACCATTACCTAATTAAATTGAAATAATTTGTTTAGCAACTTTTTTATATATATTCAGTGACTTGGATAACCATATTGGGATAGCGATAGCAGTGTCTAATAGATCTTTTGTGTATTTTGAATTTTTTATTTGTTGTCTTGGTAAAGCGTGATCCCAATAAAAAGAGCAATGCCATTCTGTTGCATCGGGAAGATTCTTCGTTCCAACTCCACTTGAATACAAAATTTTTAGGATTTTTGATTTTACACTTTTATTTTTTACATAGAAAATAAATGTATCAAAAGTACCACTTGATAAATCTGGTATTTCTCTGATTGCAAATCTTTCTTTGATTGATTTTTCTAAAGCATTATATCTCTTTTTATTATTACCAATCATTCGTTTTAACTTTAAAAGTTGTACTTTACCTATAGCCCCTTGCATTTCTGTCATTCTATAATTAAACCCATATATTTCTTTTGTATCCTTTCCTCTAGGAAATTTTGGATTGTTTTGATGTCCATGGTCGTGATATTCCCGACAGAATTTATCTAGTTTTCTATTATTAGTTAAAACCATTCCTCCCTCCCCAGTAGTAATCATCTTTCCATAATCAAAACTAAAAACACCAATATCACCAATGGTACCCAAATAAATATTGCTGTACTTTCCTCCAATGGCCTCACAGTTATCTTCTAGCACTGGAATTGAATATTTTTTTGATATTTTTAAAATTTCATTCATTTTTGCAGGGGTTCCAAGCATATGAACTGGTAAAATAACTTTTGTTTTTTTTGTTATAAGCTTTTTAAGAACAAGCGGGTCCATATTCAAAGAGTAATCAACATTTGCTATAATAGGTTTCGCTCCGCAGTCCAGTATAGCTTCTATAGTTGCAATAAAATTAAATGCTTGAGTTATAACTTCATCGCCAGGTTTTACACCCAATGCTTTTAAACCAATTTTTATGGCTGCAGTGCCAGAAGAGACAGCTAAACAATAATTAGATTTAAAATATTTACTACAATTTTTTTCAAACTCTCTTACATGAAATTTTTTTCTTTTACCATCTAATCCATGCGCAATAAGTACACCGCTCTCGTTAAACAATCTAGAAACTGCATTTCTTTCCTTCGCATCTATAACTTCAAATCCTGGCAATTTTTCTTTTCCTCATCTGCATTTTTAATTCCCTTAAATACCTTTCTTCTTGGTAAATATCCTTTTTTGACTTATTAGATTTATATCTAATTGTCCAACCAGATCTAGGCATGTTTGACTTGTTTTTTTCACTTCCATGAACAACTAAAACATTGTGCACCACACAGTCTCCAGGTTTAAGAGAAGGATATACTTTTTTAAAAACCTTCATCCCTTCTGGATATTTAATGGTTTGAGAAGAACCTGGCGCGTAAGAAGGCTCATGTTCTAATAGTCCAAGTTTATTTGATCCACTAAAATAATAAACCCCACCATTTTTTTTATTAGAATAATCAAGAGATATCCAAAATGTTAAAGCATTTGCATCATCAATAGCCCAGTAATAATTGTCTTGATGAGGCGGTACTTTTAGTCCTGTTTTTGCCGGTTTAGCAAAAAGTTCTGCACCATAGTTAACTGGTTTTTCATTTAGAAAAATTTTTGCGAGCTTTTTAATTCTTGCAGTATTTTGTATTTTTTTCGTCCATTTCCAATTATCCATATAATGAATAGAATTTATATCTCCATTTGAAGTAAAATTTATATCTCTTCCTTTCAGAATATTGGATTGTTTAACTTTGTATTTTTCTAAATCATCTTTTATAGTTGTTACTTCATCTCTGGACAGTAATGACGGTATCAAAACAAAACCATTTTTATCAAATTGTTTTTTTAGTTTAGCTGTATTTAAAGACATAAGTTTTATGAATTCGAGTATTCTATAACACTATCTGCAATTCTTTGCCATGTTTTTCCATCGCTTGGTGCAGAATAACCATTTGCAATGTCTCTGGCAATTTTCTTGCTATGTTTTGATATCCGGCCAGATAAATATTTCATTATAGCTTTATCAATATCATTGAGATTATTACACAAGAAAGGATATTTATATTTGTACCAGATAAGACATGACTTCGTTTTGAATCTTACATTGTAAGGTATAACTAATTTATTTTTCAAAGCAATTGATTCAAGTAAAAGTGAACTTGTATCACTGCCTACAATAATATCTACAAAACTAATTAGCTCATAAGTATTAAACTCATGATTAATAAAATAAACATTTTTATGAAGATCAGGATTGTATGAAATAATTGATTCTAGAATTTTTGAGTCTTCAAAAGTTCGACATCTAAATATTAAATTAATATTTTTATATTTTTTAAATTGATCAATTATTCCCGAGTATTTTTCTCTTATATTATTTATTGAATCAAAATTACTATTTCCATTAATTGTAGGTATTGCAAATAGAATATTAGTTTTTCCATGAAAAATTTTTTTCAGTTTGTTTTGAATAACTTTATTTGACTTAGCAGCAAATATATAATCTATATACGGCTGACCAACAGTTTTATAGTTTTCTGAAAACCAAAAATTGCTATACAGTTCGTTTTTATATTTTTTACCAGCAAGAAAATAATGATTAAAATAGGTGTATGTAAGTAAAGTCGAAATATATGGATGCAAAAAAGCTGAATGATGAAATCCAACGTGTTTACAATTATATTTATTTAATATTATAGTTTTTACAATATGTGAGGCGTTATAGTCATCCCTTCCAAAAAATACCTTAGGTCTATAATGTTGTAAAAATATTTCCACTTCATAAATATTCTTTAATAACCTCAAAGTAGGAAAGCAATAGTAACAAGTATTTTGACCTTTGAGTGAACTTCTCAAATTAATGAAAATGATATGAAAATAATCTGCAAGTATATGTTTTACAAAATATTTTAAACTAACTGAATTTTGAAATTCATAAATGTATTTAATCCTCTCCTTTTTCAAATAACTTTGCATTCTAATTGTTTGTTCTTTACCAAATTTCCAATTCGAGAAAATAAATGCAAATGAAGATTTATGTTTAGAGTCTAAATTCTTATAAAGTAGATTATCAAGTCTTGATTGTTTGAATTTATTCTCATTTTTAAGATTAAAACCATTAGCTATGTGTTGAGTAATTCCAAGATTTTTTGGATTCTTATGCAGATGAATTCCATTTCTTATAATTAAACCAATAAACCAAAATGGTAGGTAAAACATTGAATAAATAAAAGATTTAACAACATTTTTTATAATAGGAAAAAAATTAGAGTCTCTCTCAACATTCATTTTTTTTGCAATATTGCAAAAATCTATGGAACTCTCGTATCTTATAATTTTTTTATTTGGATATTTTTTTTTTAAAAAATTATATAAAGTATAAAATCTTACTTTTTTTTCCAGGTCACTAAGAATACTTTTCCTAAAGGCATATTTTATTTTTTCACTATTTACCCTTTGTTCAATCATATTAAAGAAAGGATTTTTTAAATCAATCTTACCTATAAAATCTAAAGCTATTTTATTGGCTCTAAAGGTAACAGTTTCATTCTCATACTTGCTTAATTTAATATTTTTAAGGTAGCAAAAGTCTTTCTTCTTATTGCTATAATCAGTTAATTGGTAATTCACGAATATACATTGCATATCGTTACTCTTATTTGCATTTAGAAAAAGTCTAAACTTGTTAAATGTATCATTAGTTTCTATCAAAAATAATTTATCAGTCATTTCTTTCCAGTTTCTTTATTAAATTGTCAAATTTGATTTTTTGCTTAAAACTATTTATTTTTGCAGCACCATTATTCTTTATTTTGTTTTTTTTAAAAAATATTTTTTTTAATTTATGTATATTGTTTATTTGATCAACAATTTTTAATTGCGATAGTCTAAGATTTTTTTTAGAATTAAGTCTTAAGCTGAAAACATTATTTCTTATTAATCCAATCTCAGCAAGAAGCATAGAATTAATCCCAATAATGATTTCATAATTATTTACTAATCTAATTATATTTTTTTCCTTAACAAACTTACTTATATTTCTATAATTTTTGTATTTACTTTGCTTTTCTCTTGGATGTAATTTTACACAAGTTTCCCAATCTATAGGGGCATGTTTTATAATTAAATCTAAACATTTAAATTCACTATTAATAATTTTACTTCCAGTTTTAAATGCATCTTCAGTTATTGGCTCTGAAATAAATAATATTTTTTTTCTCATCTTGTTTAGATGCTTATGATGAATAAATTTTATATTTTTTTTAAATAAATTATAAAGATAATTATTACCAAAAATAACTATTTTGCTTCTTGGCAATCCTTGTTTTATTGCTATATTTTTTGAATGTTTATCATTTACAAATATATAATTAGGATAAATTTTTTTGTTACTTAAAAGAAATCTTTTATCAAAATTTGTCCAGTGTTCTATTATAGAAATAGACAAAATATTATTTTTTAGAGCCCACTCGCATAGTTTCTTATCTATAGAGTTTCCTAAGGCTGATCCTGTTAAGACAGCTAAAACTTTTGTATTGTTAATATTTTTTTTTAATAAAAGCGCATTATTAATTTTTCTAAATTTATGCTTTGATTTTGATATGATGTTTTCTTTGATAAATAATAAGGCTCCTGGATCACTTGAACCATATATAATCATATTAAACCATTAATTAATTTGGGTAAATGGACACCTAAATTTCCATTAAGATGCTCGTTTACAATTTTATTATCAAAAAGATTATAAATTACTCTAAGATGATATGGTTTAAAATCACTTGTATAAAATAATTTGCCTGTTTGATTTTGTTGAATATATTCAAATGGTGAATCCTTCTCTTTTAAATAAATTATTTTTTTTAAATCCTCTAACGCATGTAACACAGCTTTTGCCGATACATCATGTATACCGTCATCATGTGATAATGATGGACAACATTGATGTAAAATTCCTCCAGCATCGACTTTCTTACTAATTCTATGAAATGTTACACCGGCAAACTGTGGTTCGAGATAATAAAATGGCCAAAATAATGTAGCAGCCCCTTTATATTGTGGCGACAAACCCAAATGCATATTAATAGAGTCTTCTGGAAGAATGCTTAGAATAGGGTCTTTAATTATCGTGGGCCCAAACACTAAAACTAAGTCCGGATTGAATTGTTTTATCAGTTTAGCATTTTCTTCAGTGTTCATTGTTTCCTTAGTACATATTTTATAATCAATATCTTTAAATATTTCCTTAGTTGATAAGTCTCCATAAACTTCATGCTCTTTTTTTAACCTAGAATTAAAATGATATTCCATATTTTTTACATCAATGCTAGGAAGGTCTTTAGGAATAACAGGGAGCATTTCTTCTCTACTCATAACTAAAGCTTTAGTTTCATAACCTAGATTAATAATCTCTTTATGTATGTGAAGATGCCTGGGATGAGAACCTGATATTAGAAAAATTTTCATTTGTTAAATTTTAATTAAAAGATCTTTTTTACAAAGATAATTTGATAATTCAATAATTTTAGCCTCATTAACTTTAATTTTTTCAGAAATCTGCTGTGTATTTAAGATACCGTCACTTAAGAAAAGTATCCAAAGAAGTATATCTTGCCTGCTTTTGTGTTTTTCCAAGAATGATCCTCCAATTTTATTATATAAATCTTTTTTTGAGAGCATATACTCACAATTTGGCATTATGGTTTTATAAATTTTCCACTTCTCGATTTTTCTTATTGTATGTAAATAAATATCTAATGTTTTTAAAATATTTATACTTTTTACGTAGTCCAAATTATCTTTTGAGGAATGATAAAATTTATATTCAAAATATTTGTCTTTAGAAATTGTTGCAGAATTAATTCTAAATGCCTGTGATGATAACTGTCTCTCGTCACTTCCTCTTATATCAAACGGGTACTTTATGAAATTTACTTTCCTCTCTTTTAGTACAGTCTCGATTGTACTATTTATTTTGTGATTTTTGTCCCAAGATTCCTTAAATCCTATTTTGCCTCTACCACCAACAGTTGTAACAACCAAAGCAGTATCTATATCCTTCATTTTTTTTTCATTTATCTTACAGTAAGCTATCATCCCTATCGTTTCTGGAACAAAAACAAATCGATAAGACCATTTTAATTTTAAATTAGACATCTTTCTTGCCAAAAGAGCTGTCAATATCATTCCACTTAAACAATCATTAGCCATCGATGGATGGCAAATATATGTTGATATTAGTATTTCTTTTTTTGACTCGCCTTTTATAAAATATTCTCCATAAACAAGCGATCCATTTTTGTTGAATTCAGTGTCAATCTTAACACTGAAAGGACCATTTGAATTTTTAAGTTCATTATATTGCTTTTGATTTACGCAAAATGCCCAATTGGGATCATAATATGAAGTTCTGTATGGAATTGCATCAGAAAGTTTTTTATGTGTAATTAGTTTATTTTTTAAACTGTGCCAATTCATTTTTTTATTGCAGGGAATGCTATAACTCATTAGATGCAAATTATTATTCTTTATAGAGATAATTTTTTTTCCATTTGAGTCCTTTATATAT
>MDSW01049749.1_pt1 | contig 67096 bp, 54 predicted proteins | sample 811171 | NCBI WGS metagenome assembly MDSW01 (sample SAMN05326641, study PRJNA326480) | marine metagenome | isolation source: seawater | place: Atlantic Ocean: North West | collected 2012
GAGCCGGCCCGACATCCGCGACAGCTGGTATGTGCCCGCCCCGGCCGATCTGACCGATCTGCCGAAGCGCGCCGCGATCTGCACCAACCCGGACGGTCTCGACACCGACCCCCGCGTCGCCGCCGCGCTGAAGGCGGCCGCCGAAGACCTCAAGGCCGCGGGCTGGATGGTGGACGAGGTCGATTGCCCGCCGCTCCGACCCGCCGTCACCATGCAGCTGATCTTGTGGATGGCGGAGTTCCAGGGCGCGGGCGCGGAAGCCGTCGAGAAAGAAGACGATCCGGACGCCAAGTTCGTGTTCCAGCAATTGCAGCGCCATGCCGCCAGGGACGGAGAGACGTCGCTTGAGCGTGTGCTCTGGGCGCTCCGTGAACGCGCAACGCTGGTCCGCGCCTGGCAGGCGTTCCTGAGTGAATATCCGGTGGTGTTGCTGCCGGTATCCGGCGAGCCGCCGTTCCCCGATCAACTGGACGTGTCGTCGGAAGCGGCCTTCGACCGGGTCGCCGAGGCCCAACTGACGCAGATCGCGTTGCCGGTCGTCGGCGTCCCGGCGCTGACTGTCACCATCGATATGGACGACGGGCCGCTCGGCGTGCAGTTGGTCGGCCCGCGTTACCGCGAAGACGTGCTGTTCCAGGCCGGCGAAATCATTGAGCGCGCCCGGCCGGTGACGAACCCGGTCGATCCAATTGATTCCGCGGGCCATTAGGCCCGACCGGATACTCCCCTACTCCCCCGGTGCCGGGCGCGGTGTTCGGCCAGCATCTCGCCGGCTTCGCCGCCGCCGGTGTTGCGGAGCGGCCGATTCCCGGCCAGCGCCCGGACCAGCACATAGAACACCGGCGTCAGGAATATCCCGAACGCGGTCACCCCGATCATGCCCGAGAACACGGCGACGCCCATGGCGTGACGCATTTCGGACCCGGCGCCGCTCGCCAGAACCAGCGGCACCACGCCCATGATGAACGCCATCGACGTCATCAGGATCGGCCGCAGCCTCAGCTTCGAAGCCTCGACGGCGGCGTCATAAGGCGAATACCCGGCGAATTCGAGATCGCGGGCGAACTCGACGATCAGAATCGCGTTCTTCGCCGACAACCCGACAAGGACGACGAGGCCGATCTGCGTGAAGATGTTGTTGTCGCCCCCGGTCAGGTAGACGCCCAGCAACGCGGCCATCAGGCTCATCGGCACGATCATGATGATCGCGATGGGAAGCGTCAGGCTTTCGTACTGCGCGGCCAGGACCAGGAACACCAACAGGATCGCAAGCGGGAACACGATGAAGGTCGAATCCCCCGCCAAAATCTGCTGGTACGTCAGGTCCGTCCATTCGAACGCGAAACCCTTGGGCAGCGTTTCCGCCGCGACCCGTTCGACCGCGGCCTGCGCCTCGCCCGACGAGTACCCGGGCGCGGGCGCGCCGCTGACATCGGCGGCAAGGAAGCCGTTGTAGCGCATGGCGCGTTCCGGCCCGACGTCGTGTTTGACGTTCAACAGGACCGAAAGCGGAATCATCTCGCCCGATTGCGAACGCACCTTGAGCTTGCCGATGTCCTCGGCCCGCGCACGGAATTCGGCGTCGGCCTGCACCCGGACCGAATACGTACGCCCGAAACGGTTGAAGTCGTTGACATAAAGGCTGCCGAGATAGATCTGCAGCGTATCGAACACATCCGAGACCGAAACGCCGAGCTGCTGCGCCTTGGTGCGGTCGATGTCGGCGTAAAGCTGCGGCACGTTGACCTGGAAGCCGGTGAACAGGTTGGCCAGTTCCGGCTGCGCGTTGGCCTTGGCGAGGAAGTTCTGCACCGCCTGGTTAAGCGCCTGATAACCGTGCGACGCCCGATCCTCGACCTGCAGCTTGAAGCCGCCCGTCGTCCCGATGCCAAGGATCGGCGGCGGCGGGAAGACCACCACGTACGCGTCCTTGATGCCCTGGAACTTGGCGTTCAGCCGTCCGGCGATGGCGCCGGCGCTTAAACTCGGGTCCGTGCGCTCGTCGAACGACTTCAGCGGCGCGAACACGATGCCGGCGCTGGAGCTGTTGGAAAATCCGCTGATCGAAAGCCCCGGGAACGCGACCGCGTGCTCGACGCCCGGATCGGCCAGGGTGATCTTGCTCATCTCGCGCACCACCTCTTCGGTGCGGTCCAGCGTCGCGCCGTCCGGCAACTGGGCGAAGCCGATCAGGTACTGTTTATCCTGCTGCGGCACGAAACCGCCCGGCACGGACTGGAACAACCCGTAGGCCACGCCCAACAAGGCGAGATACATGCCCATCATGATCGCCTTGTGCGACAGCACGCGCCTGATCCCGCCGCCGTAGGCCTTCGACCCGCGGCCGAACACGTAATTGAAACCCCGGAACACCCAGCCGAACAGTTTGTCCATAAGCCTGGTCAGCCAGTCCTTGGGGGCGTCGTGGCCCCGCAACAGAAGCGCCGCCAGCGCCGGCGACAACGTCAGCGAGTTGATTGCCGAGATCACCGTCGAAATGGCGATGGTGAGCGCGAACTGCTCATAGAACTGTCCCGACAACCCGCTGATGAACGCAAGCGGCACGAACACCGCGACCAGCACCAGCGCGATGGCGATGATCGGCCCGGACACTTCGCGCATCGCGCGGTAGGTCGCTTCCTTGGGGTTGAGGCCTTCCTCGATGTTCCGTTCCACGTTCTCGACGACGACGATCGCGTCATCGACGACGATGCCGATGGCGAGCACCAGGCCGAACAGCGACAAGGCGTTGATCGACACCCCCAACAGGTGCATCGCCGCGAACGTCCCGACGATGGAGACCGGCACCGCCAGCAAGGGGATGATCGACGCCCGCCACGTCTGCAGGAACAGGATGACGACGAGCACGACGAGCGCGACCGCTTCCAACAGCGTGTGCACCACGGACGTGATCGAGGCGCGGACGAATTGCGTCGGGTCGTAGACGATTTCGTAAGTCACGCCTTCGGGCATGTAGCCCTTGAGTTCCTCCATCGTCTTGCGAACGTTGTTGGAAATCTCGATCGCGTTGGAGCCCGGCGACTGCGAGATCGGGATCGCGACCGCGTCCTTGCTGTCCAAGAGCGAGCGCAGCGCGTACTGGGCGGCGCCCATCTCGATACGGCCGAGATCGCGAAGGCGCGTCACCGCCCCGTCGGCATCGGATTTGACGATGATATCGCCGAACTGTTCGGTGTTTTCGAGCCGCCCCTGCGCGTTGATGGGAAGCTGCAGATCGACACCCGGGAGTCCCGGGGACGCACCGACCACACCTGCCGCCGCCTGGATGTTCTGTTCGCGGATCGCCCGCACGACGTCACCGGCGGAAAGCCCGCGTTCGGCGACCTTCTGCGGGTCGAGCCAGATGCGCATGGCGTAATCGCCGGAACCGAACAGCCGCACCTGCCCGACACCTTCGAGGCGCGCGAGCCGGTCCTTGATGTTCAGCACCGCGTAGTTGCGCAGATACGTCATGTCGTAGCGGCCGTTCGGCGACAGCAGGTGAACGACCATCGTCAGGTCGGGCGAGCTTTTAATCGTCGTGACACCAAGACGGCGCACTTCCTCGGGCAGGCGCGGTTCGGCCTGCGTGACGCGGTTCTGCACCAACTGCTGGGCGCGGTCCGGATCGGTGCCGAGCTTGAACGTCACCGTCAGCGACAGGTTGCCGTCGGTGGTCGCCTGGCTGGACATGTAGAGCATGTCCTCGACGCCGTTGACCGCTTCCTCCAGCGGCGTCGCCACGGTCGCGGCGATCACCTTGGGGTTGGCGCCGGGATACTGCGCGTTCACGACAACCGTCGGCGGCACCACGTTCGGGTATTCCGAGATCGGCAGAATCCTGAGCGACAGCAGACCGGCGGCAAAGATCATGATCGACAGCACGCCGGCGAACACCGGGCGGTCGATGAAAAACTTCGAGATGTTCACGGAACGCTCCCGTGTTCAGAAGGTTGAGTTACTGCTTTTCGGCGACTTTGGTCGGCGACGCCGGATTCATAGAGACGGTTTCCGGCTTCACGAGCGCCCCCGGACGGACCCGCTGCAGGCCGCTGACGATGATCCTGTCACCGGCATTCAGACCCTTGGTCACGATCCTGAGGCCATCGGCGATGGCGCCGAGCGTAACCTCGCGGTATTCCGCCTTGTTCTCGTCGTTGACGACCATGACGTACTTCTTGTCGAGATCGGTGCCGATGGCGCGCTCGGAAATCAGCAGTAACGGCTGCGGCGACGCCTCGCCCATCCTGAGGCGCGCGAACTGGCCCGGCATCAAAAAGCCGTCCGGGTTCGAGAACACGGCGCGCACACGGATCGTGCCGCTGGCCGCGTCGACGGCGTTGTCGACGAACTGGACCTGGCCGTGCACGGTGGGCGCGTCCGGGGTGACGCCTTGCATCTCGACCGGGATACGGCCGACATCCAGGTTACCGCCCGATTTCCGGAGCTCGTGCAGCTGCTGCATGACGACGCTTTCATCGGCGTCGAAGGCGGCATAGATCGGATCGACGGACACCAGCGTCGTCAAGGCGGGCGCACCGGCGCCCGCGGGCACCAGGTTACCGGCCGTGATCAGGGCCTTGCCCACACGCCCCGAGATGGGGGCGCGGATTTCGGTATAGCCCAGATTGAGCTTAGCCACCTTGAGCGACGCCTGGGCGGCCCGTAACGCCGCCTGCGCCTCGCGGTAATCGTTATCCCGGCGGTCCATTTCGCGGACCGGCATCGCCCCGGTCCCGGCGAGCTTCTGGGCGCGTTCGTGTTCCACCTTGGTGAACGAAAGCTGGGCGCGGGCCGACGCCACGGCGGCCTCGGCGCGGGCGACTTCCGCTTCGAACGGCGCCGGATCGATGGTCGCCAAAAGATCGCCCTCGTCGACCAGCGAGCCTTCGCGGAACAGCACGTCCTGCACCTGACCGGCGACGCGCGAGCGGATTTCGACCCGCTCGACGGCTTCCAGGCGGCCGGAAAACTCATGCCAGCGGGTGGTTTCCTTTGCTTCGACGGTGGCGACCGAGACGGGCACGGCCTGGGGCGCGCTTTGCGCGGCAGGCCCGGCGGCATCGCCGTTCCGGGACGTGAGCGCCACGCCCGCGACGATTCCGGCGGCCACGAGAATACCGGCCGACCATAAGAAGACCCGGGACTTCCGCCCCGAAAAATGATTGTTCGCAGTCATGGAATTAAACTCTAAGTTATATACCGATTGGTACATAACTAAGGCTGGACATTCGACGAGTCAAGCTTATATTTTACCGTAAGGTATAAAACAATAGGGAAGTCATCCAATGGCACGGCCTCGCGGTTTCTGCGAAGAGGAAGCGCTGGATAAAGCACTCGATCTGTTCTGGCGGCACGGCTACGAAGGGGCGTCGATTGCGGCGCTCACCGAAGCGATGGGGATCAATCGCCCCAGCATGTACGCCACATTCGGCAACAAGGAAGAGCTGTTCCGCAAGGCGCTCGACCGTTATGTCTCGATCAAGAACGCCATCTTCGAAAAAGCCCTCGCCGAGCCGACGGGCCGCGACGTGGTCCGTCACCTGCTCAGGAAGGCCGCCGAGATGATGACCGAACCGGGCCATCCGGTCGGCTGCCTGGCGGTTCAGGGCGCGATCAGCTGCAGCGACGAATCCGAACCCGTGCGCCAGGAACTGATCCGCATCCGCCGCGGCCATGAACAGCAGATCCGCGACCGCTTCGCCGAGGAACAGGCCGCCGGCCGCCTGCCGCCCGGCACCAACCCCGAAGACCTGGCGATGCTTTTAGCGACCATCGCCAACGGCATGTCGATCCAGGCCAGCACCGGGGCGACCCGCGAACAGCTGCTGACCGTCGCCGAAAACGCGTCCCGCGCCTGGCCGCAGACCGAGACCGCCGTCACCGACGCCGCTGCCGCAGAATGATTTGAGGATGAACTTATGAAACTGGCAAAAGCTATTCTGATTACGGGTACAGGCGCCTTCCTGCTCGCGGGCTGCGCCGACGCCGGTGACCGGGGGCTCGGTCCGAAGTGCGAGTCCCGCCTGAATGCCGCTCAAAGTGAACTCAGTCATGCAAAGGCGAACAGTGTCGGCAAATCCATCGACTGGGCGCGCGCGGCAACGCTGATCGCGGCGGCACGAACCCAGCAACAATTCGACGAGTTCGAGAATTGCGTCATCAAAGCCGACCGTGCCCGCGAAATCATTGCGGGAAGCAAATAGCCCGGCACCACCTATATTGCTTCGGTGCGTTTATCAGCCACAAAAACAGACAAGGCGGCCCGAAGGCCGCCCCGTGAACCCGTTGATTTCCAACAGATCTGGATTTTGGTAGCGGAGGAGGGATTTGAACCCCCGACACATGGATTATGATTCCACTGCTCTAACCAACTGAGCTACTCCGCCACAAGCGAGGAACCGGGGATTTACGGCGTTCGCACGCCCCTGTCAAGGTGCCGAAGCCGATATGATTTGCCCCCTCACCTCACCTCTCCCCCTGCAAGGGGGAGAGGGATTTTGGGAGACCTTTGCGTCCGGGTCCCTCTCCTCCACAGCGTGGGGGAGAGGACAGGTGAGAGGGACCTTCATCGCGATGACGACTTTTTGATGACACCCGCCGCGGATTCCCGATTAGCATGGTCGGCGCGCTGCATGAGGAGGCCCGGATGCGCCGTTTATCGCTGTTTTTCGTCGTTGTTGCCGTCATGGCCGCCCTCGCCCGCCCGGCGGTGGCGGAGAAAGTCGACCTGGAACTGGTGCTCGCCGCCGACGGATCGGGCTCCATCGACGACGACGAACTGAGATTGCAGCGCGAGGGCTACGCCGCCGCGATCACGCATCCGAAAATCCTGGATGCGATCCGGGGCGGCTATCACCAGAAGATCGCCATCGCCTACGTCGAGTGGGGCGCGCCCTGGTCGCAGCACACCATCGCCGACTGGGCGGTGATCGACGGCCCGGAAAGCGCTGCGCGGTTCGCGAACGCACTGCTTTCGGCGCCGCGCATGGCGGAGAGCTATAACTCGATTTCGGAAGCGATCTTCTACTCGGTCAACCTGATCGAAACCAACAAATACGACGGCCGGCGCAAGATCATCGATATCTCGGGCGACGGCCCGCAGATCAACGGCCGCCCGCTGCCCGAAGCCAAGGCGCTGGCGATGGTGAACAACATCACCATCAACGCGCTCGTCGTCTATAAACCGGACGGGTTGCTGACCGGTCCGTTCGGCGAGCCCCTGATCGAGCACTACAGGAAAGACGTCATCGGCGGGCGCGGCGCGTTCGCCCACATCGCCGAGGGCCGCGACCAGTTCGCGCCCGCGATCCTGAAAAAGATGATCCTTGAGATCGCCGAGGCGGTGCGGCGGGAATAAGCCCCCTCCTCTTCTCTCCCCCCCTCACCTTCTTTACCCCCCTCACCTAACCTCTCCCCCCCTTATGGGGGAGAGGGATTAGAGCGTCATATTGCGGCAGCATCCCTCTCCTCCACGAATGTGGGGGAGAGGACAGGTGAGGGGGCCGGCGTTCAGGTTATTCCAGGTCCGCCGCCGGGTCGGGGAGCGTAAAATTCGCCGGGGCCGCGGTCTCGGATAGCGCCGGGTCTTCGCCGGTGGCGATGCGGCGCAGGAAGGCGCGCGTACCCGTACCCGACGTCTCGAGGGTTTTGATCTGACGTATGTTGGCCGCTTCTGCCCGGCCGTCCGCCGTCAGCCACGGCCGGTCGGCAAGATCGCCCTTGGCCATGGGGCGCGGGACCGGCTCCGGGTCCTTGACCCAGTAGTTCACCATCTCGGGCGCCTTGAAGTTGGGCTCTTTCATCGGTTCGGGGGCGTCATAGCGGCTCGGATGCGGGCCGTAATAGTTCACCAGCCGCAAGCGGTCCGAATATTTGGGCTCACGATAGCACTGCACCGCGCCCAGAGACTTGTAGCAGTACGTCGGCTCCCAGTCGTGGACCTGACGCTCGTATTCGTCCACATAACCGCACGCCGAGAGCGACACCGCGAAAATCAATGCAATCCCGAGTTTCCTGAGCATTTCGACCTCCTGAACATCTAACTCGAGCGGATAAATGCACGATGGATGCCAAACCGGGGTCCGCACGCGAAAAAGCCGCCGGAAGCGAACTCCCGGCGGCTTATCGTTTCAGATTCAACAGCTTAAGACGCGTTAACCTTTACGCATTGACGTCGATCACCATGCGGCCGCGGATCTGGCCCTTGAGAATCTGCCCGGCCAATTCGGGCAACTCGGCAAAGCCTGCCCGGTTGGTGACGCTGTCCAGCTTGTCCATCGGCAGTTCTTTCGAAAGCCGGTCCCAGGCCACGATGCGGCGGTCTTTCGGACACGTCGCGCTATCGATCCCGCAGAGGTTGATGCCCCTTAAAAGGAACGGCAGCACGGTGGTTTCCAGCTTGAACGAACCCGCGTTGCCGACCGACGCGCAGGCACCCCAATACGCCAGCGTCGCCAGCGCATGGTGCAGGGTCGGCCCGCCGACGTTGTCGATGACGCCCGCCCAGCGTTCGCGGCCCAACGGCCCTTTCGGGGGTTCCAGCAGTTCGTCGCGTTCGACGATGGTCGTGGCACCAAGGCTTTTCAGGTAATCGTGCTGTTCGGCCCGGCCGGTCGATGCGGCGACCTTGTAGCCGATGTTCGAAAGCACCGAGGTGGCGATGGAGCCGACGCCGCCCGCGCCGCCCGTCACCAGCACCTCTTTGTCCGTATCTTTCGAAAGCTTGTGCTCTTCCAGGGTCATGATCGCCAGCATCGCGGTGAAGCCCGCGGTGCCGATGGACATCGCCTGTTCCAGCGAAATCCCCTTCGGCAGCGGCACCAGCCAGTCGCCTTTGACCCGCGCCCGGGTCGCCATGCCGCCCCAGTGCACCTCGCCGACACGCCAGCCGGTCAGGATCACTTCGTCGCCCGGCTTGAAATCGGGATGGGACGAGTCCTCGACCACGCCCGAAAAATCGATACCGGGCACGTGCGGATAGTCACGGACGAGTTTGCCGATGCCATTCAGGATCATGCCGTCCTTGTAATTGAGGGTCGTATACTTGACGGCCACCGTGACGTCGCCTTCGGGCAGACGGTCGTTGGAAAGGGTCTCGAAGCTCGAAGACACCTTCCCCTCGTCGTCGGCGGTCAGCAGCAGGGCCTTGAATTCCGTATCGCTCATCTGTTCTCTCCCGGGAATGCAGTTCTCCCAGACCTTACGCACGCCTGCGCATAGGTCAATCCCTGCACCTTTAGGTCGTTGTCGCGCGGAATCACAGCCCTTATGTTAATCCAAGCAGGAGAGCTTTTTTGAACGACCCCAAGGTCCACCAGGCGCCCGAACAGGACGACGGGGAATTTGAACTGGAGTACCGGGAATACAAACCGGGCCAGATCATTTTCCAGCAGGGCGAAGTCGGTGCGGAGGCGTACTTTGTCGATCGCGGCAAGGTCGAAATCGCGCGCGGCGACGGCAACGCCGAACTGGTGCTGGGCGTCATCGGCAAGGGGGAACTTCTGGGCGAAATGGCTCTCATCGACGCCGAAGAACGGATGGCGACCGCCCGCGCCATGGGCAAGACGACGCTGATCGTCGTGCCGAAGAAGGTGTTCGACCGGGTGCTGCGGAAAAGCAATCCGATCCTGGTCGCCATGATGAGGACGCTGATGCGTCGTCTGCGCACCGAGGGCGGCGCCAACACCAAGAAAACCCTGGGGTAAATAATACGTCTAACCCGGACGGGCCGTAGGCACGATCCGGGACCTATTTCCGATCACGACCGATATCGCCCGGTCCGAGATAGGCCCCGGATCACGTCCGGGGTAGAGGGTGGTGGTTCGTTAGCCGACCAGTTTCCAGTCCAGCGTTTCGCCCGCCATGAAGGGGGTCAGGGTCTGGCCGTTGCCGGCGTCGATACTGTCCGGCACCGTCCACGGTTCGCGCACTAGTGCGACTTCGTCCTTGTTCGCTTCCAACCCATAGAATTTCGGGCCGTTCAGGGAGGCGAAGGCTTCGAGTTTATCCAGCGCGCCCTCTTCTTCGAACACCTGGGCATAGACCTCCATCGCCACGGGCGCGGTGTAGATGCCGGCGCAGCCGCAGGAGGCCTCTTTCAGATGCCGCGCATGGGGCGCGGTGTCGGTGCCCAGGAAATAACGCGGATCGCCCGACGTCGCGGCTTTTCTCAGCGCCAGGCGGTGCACCTCGCGCTTGGCGATGGGCAGGCAGTAAAGATGCGGGCGGATGCCGCCCTTGAAGATGTCGGTACGGTTGATCACCAGATGATGCGCGGTAATCGTCGCCCCCAACCGGGACGCGTCGCCCGCGGCGACGAAATCGACTGCCTCTTTGGTGGTCACGTGCTCGAAGACCACCTTCAATGCCGGCAGCCGACCCAGAAGCGGTTCAAGGATGCGGTCGATGAACACGGCCTCGCGGTCGAAGATGTCGATGTCGGCGTCTGTGACCTCGCCGTGGATCAACAACGGCAGACCGATCTCCTGCATGGTCTCGAGAACGGGTATGACGTTCTTGATATCCGTGACACCCGACGCAGAGTTCGTCGTGGCCCCGGCGGGATAGAGCTTCACCGCCGAGAACACCCCCTTTTCCGCGCCTTCGCGCAATGCGCCCGGGTCGGTATCGTCCGTCAGGTAGGCGGTCATCAGCGGGGTGAAGTCCACGTCCTTCGGGACGGCGGCCATGATCCGCTCGCGATAACGGACGGCGGCCTCGATATCGGTGACGGGCGGGACCAGGTTGGGCATCACGATGGCGCGGGCGAATTGCTGGGCGCTCGCCGGCACCACGGCCTGCATCATATCGCCGTCGCGGAAATGCGCGTGCCAGTCGTCGGGGCGCCGGAGGGTGATTCTGTTCGTATCGGACATGATTTTTAGCTCGCACGTTTACGCCGCCCTGTCCAGCGACAAGCGCTTCCAGCCGGTGGTCATCGTGCTAACATGACCGAAATATCCGGGAGGAGACGGCCATGCGCTCGTTCGTTTATCTATTCGCCGCGATCATCGTGATCGCGTCTCTTGCACCATCGCACACCGACGCGCAAAACTCGCGCTATTCGACCTGGTCCGACCCGTCGGGGCAGGCAAGCGGCGGCGAGGATTTAAAGACCTTCATCGAAAAGCTCAACAAGCTGATCGACGAGGCCGAAAAGGCCAAGGCCGCAGACCCGGTATTCCTGCAGGATCTCAGAAACCTCGCCAACGGCGCAAAGTCACCGTGGAACACGGTGGTACTCGATGACGCCTTCGCCGACGGCAACTTCACCGCCAACCCGGCGTGGGAAGTCTTGTCGGGTGCCTATTTCATCGAGACCGGCTGGGGCCTCAGGAACAAGCTGATCCAGACTCAGCCGCAGCAATCGTCGGACAGTGGCGGCGACGATCTGGCGAAGGTGTTACTCGGCACGATCCTCAAGAGAGCGACCGGCCAGCAGGGTGCGAGCCAGCCCGCCAGCAACGTGATCGTGACCCGGACGAAGATCACCAACGCCTTCCAGATCCAGCTCGAGCTGTCGTCGTGGGAACCCGGCGGCAACTTCACGGTCGGCGTTTTCCAGGGCCAGGACGCCAACATCGGCTACCGGCTGCTCTATACGTCCGGCAAGGGCGTGCAAATTCACCGGGTCGGCAATTCGGGTTCCAGCGTCGTCGCCACGTCCGAACCGCTGACATTCGAAGACAAGAAGTCCCACACCATTACCTGGAACCGGGGCACCGACGGTGCGATGCGTGTCAGCGTCGACGGCAAGGAGATGATCTCGACCTCGGACCGGGGTTTCTCGGATCCGTTCGACGGGGTGCGGCTTTCGAACACGTCGGGGGACTTCATCGTCAAGCGCATCACGGCGAAGGGGATTTAAACCCCCGCACCTGTCCTCTCCCCCACATTCGTGGTGGAGAGGGACCCAGCCGCAACAGCGCCTTCTACCAATCCCTCTCCCCGTTCAGGGGGAGAGGTTAGGTGAGGGGGTAATCAGCGTTCCAACACCCCGAACACATCCCCCGATACGTCCGCGCCCTCGATGTGGCGCTTGTGCCAGAGCGCATAAAACAAAAGCGTCCACTGCGCCTGACCCTGATCACGGCCGGCACTGAACAGCCGTTTGACCGCGTCCGGGTCGCAAACCTCGGCAATGCCAGCGTTGGCAGCCACCAGTTCGCCCAGTTTCTCGCCCTTGTCCGCGATCCAGTCGCCGACCGGCACCGTGAACCCGCGCTTTTTCGTGAAAGGCTTCGACGCCGGCAACGCCGTTTCCAGCCATTTCCGCAACAGCCATTTGCCCCTCCCGTGACGGACTTTCATCCGGTCCGGCAGCCGGAACGCGAAATCGGCGACGAACGGGTCCAGGAACGGCACCCGTCCCTCGACCCCGTGCGCCATCAGGCAACGGTCGAGTTTAGTCAGAAGATCGTTCGGCAGCCAGTCGGCGATATCGACGGCCTGTGCCGCCTGCAGGCGTGTCCGGCCGTATTCGCCGGCTTCCGCCTCGGCGGCGGCGATGCCGTTGCGCCATCCCATGGGCTCGTCGCGCAACACGCCGGTGCCCGCCAGGATATAGTTGTGACGCATCCTGCGCCCGCCGAAGATCGCCAGGCGTCTCTGGCGCCTGTAACGGCCATAGCCCGCGAACAGCTCGTCTCCCCCCTCGCCCGACAAAACGACCTTGAGTCCGCTTTCCTTCGCTTTTTGGGCCAGCATGTAGGTCGGAACGATAGCGTAGTCGGCAGCGGGATCGTCCATGCACGCGGCGATCGCCGGCAATTCGCGCCAGAAGTCGTCCTCGGTGATCGTAATCTCTTCGTGATCGGCCCCGCAGGCGCGTGCCACGTCCTTGGCGTGTTCACGTTCGTCGTGGACGCCGGTACCGGGAAAGCCCGCCGTCAGCGCATGGACCGGCGCCGGGTTCAGGCGCCGCATCACCGCCAGAATCACCGACGAGTCGATTCCGCCCGACAAGAACATCCCGTAGGGAACGTCCGAGCGCTGGTGCACGTTGACGGCGTCGGTGATCACCCGGTCGAATTCGTAAAGCGCCTCGCCCCGGCCGAAGTTGTTCGATGTGCCCGGCGGCAACGCCGACAACTTCACCCGCTCCGCGATCCGGCCCTTTCTGACAACGATCGTCTCGCCGGGAAGGACGCGATAGATACCGGGAAAGATCGTCTCCGTACCGGTCGTGAACTGCAGGGCCAGCAACTCGTCGCGCTTGGCTGGCTCAACGGCGGGCGTCACCAATCCGGCGGCCAGCAGCGCCTGCGGCTCGGATGCGAAGACGAAGCCGTCCTCGGCCACCCCGTAATAAAGCGGCTTGATGCCGAACGGGTCGCGCGCCAGGATCAACGCGCCGTCGTCGGGGTCGTGGATCGCGACCGTGTACATACCGCGCAGATGCTCGGCGAAGTCCATGCCATGCTCGCGATAGAGATAAAGCATCGATTCGCAATCCGATCCGGTCGCGTAGTCGATGTTCGACATCTGCTGGCGCAATTCGATGTAGTTGTAGATTTCGCCGTTGGCGATAAGGGCGAGGCGGCCGTGATCCTCATCCGCTGGGGCGTAGAGGGGCTGATCGCCGGTCTTGAGATCGATGATCGCAAGCCTGACCTGCATCATCGCGACGTCGCCGTCGACATAGTCGCCCCGCCCGTCCGGGCCGCGATGGCCGATCGCCATTGCCATGCGGTCGAGCACACCGGTCGCGGGGGCTGTGCCGTCTGCCGTCATCAGCCCTGCGATTCCGCACATGGCTCAGCCCGTCACCTTGTCGAAGAAATCGAGATACAACTGCACCACCTTCTCTTCGGTGAAGTTGCGTCGGTAAGCGTCGTGCCCCTGGCGGGCGATGCGTTCGGCAAGGTTGTCGTCGTCGAGCACGCCGCGAATGGCGCGGCCCATCAATATCTCGTCGTCGACGGGCACCAGGATGCCGGTCTCGCCGTTTTCGATCAGGGTGCCCGGCCCCATGGAATCGGCGGCAACGACGGGAAGACCCTGCGCCCAGGCCTCGATCACCACATTGCCGAGCGGCTCGTGCCGGGACGGACAGACGAACAGGTCGCCCGACGCCAGGATGTTTTCGGTATCGTCGCGCCAGCCCAGGAAGCGCACGCGCGGCTTGATCGCCAGTTCCTCGGCGAGCTTGATCAATTCGTCCTTGAGCGGCCCGTCGCCCGCCAGCCACAGATACGCATTCGGCACCCGCGCCAACGCCCTTAACAGGGTGTCGAAGGCCTTGTTCTCATGAAGCCTGCCCATCGATACGATCAGCGGCACGCCCTTTGGCGTGTAGTACTGGCCGCGATCCAGCGGCTCGCCGTGCTGGGCAGAGACGAAGTTCGGCAGATAGTGGGCCTTCTCCTTCGGCCAGCCGTGTTCGACGAGGTATTCGACGATGTCGCGGGTATTGCCGATCAGATGATCGCAGTTCTGGTAGTACTTGAGATCGTAGTAACCGCCCTGCCGGGCGACATGCACGAAGTCGCCCTTCGGGCACATCACGCTGGCCCGGTTCATCCAAGTCAAAACCACGTCCGGTTTATAGGCGGCGATTTCGCGTTTCATTGCGCGCGGGGTCGAAAAATCGAAACGCCCGCCGAAGGCTAGCTCGACCGGCTCGATTCCCGCATCGCGCAGCAGTTTGGCGCGCGCCGGGTTCTCGCGGATGATAACCTTCTGGTCGAGGCCCGCGCGATGCAGACCGATCGCAAGGCGCACGAAAAACGCCTCCGCGCCGCCGAACTCCGCACCGGCCATGGCTTGCAGAACTTTCATGGGACCTAGATCAACTCCTCGAATGCGGCGGCGGCGTCCGGCCAGCGCCAGGAACGCTGAACCGCCAGCGCGCGGTCATGCTGCGTACGCCAAAGCGCATCATCCGTGAGCAGCCGCCTCGCGGCAAGGGCGAAGGACGCGTCGTCGGGGGCAATAAAGCCGGTTTCCCGATCGCGCACGCGTTCGACCATCGAGCCGATGGGCTGCACCACGCACGGCACGCCCAGGCACTGCGCTTCGGCGATGGCGAGGCAGAAGGTTTCGTTGATATCGCCCTTGTAGAGCATCACCCGCGCCAACCGCAACTCGTCAATCAGCGCAGCCTTGCCGACCGGTTCGCGCAACCGCACCCCCTGACCTTCGAGGGCCCGGGCCTTGTCGAGAACGACACCCATGGCATCGCCCTTGCGCGCCCCCGCCGCCCCGTACGTCGCGGCGCCGGAAAAGATATGCAGTTCGGCCCCCGGCACGTCCGGTTCGATCTCGTTCGCCCACCGGTCCAATAACCAATCCAGGCCCCTCAATGGGTTCGACGTGAAGATCGCCCTGGGTCCCGGCACATTCGAGGCCGGCTCGGCATCACAGAAAAGATCCGGCAGACCGTAAGGGATGGTCCGGCGCCCGCCATCGGGGACCCAGCCCGGCAGCGTATCGGCGTGATAATCACCGATAAAGACGATCACCGGCTTCCGGCGCCAGAATTGCCACAAATACCGCATCTTCAACATGTAACCGCAGGGATTGTGGGTCCAGAACACGGTGCGGTTCGCGCGCTCGCACAGCTTCAGCAGCTTGTCGCCCCGGTTGGCGATATAAAGATCCGCCGTATCCGGCACGCCGTCCGAAATCTTGCGCCACTTGACGCCTTTGTAATCCAGCGGCGCCGCGCACTTGTTATAGACGGTGACGTCGTGGCCACGCGCCGCCAGAATCTCGACCAATTGGATGACCGAGCTCTCGGCGCCGCCGAGCGGGCCCTTTTCCGGGGTCTGCCCGTCGAAGCTGATCCCGTCGTCGGCCAGGATGATGACGGCCATCGCTTAAGACCCCTTCCGCATCTCTGCGGCCTTGATATACGAGATGAGCGGAAACAGCCCGGCGCAGATCGCGATCAGAAGCCCCAGGCCGCCTTCCTTGTACCCCTTGCGCGACACAAAGCACTTGAAGAACCGCGAGAAGAAACGCCGGACGTTGTTTGCCATCGAGCCGATATCACCACTGTCGAGCAAATCCTTCGCCCGCGCCGTCGAATAGCTGTCGAGCCGCTTGATCATGTCGGAGATATCCCGGTCCACATGATGCACGAGACGGTTTTCGAGCATCCGGCCTTTCTTGCCCGACCATGTGAGCGACGGATGCACGCGCTGCATACCCCAGCGTTTGACGCCTTTCCTGAACAGGCCCGGATACGCCGCCTTGCCGAACGATGCGCCCCAACCATGACGCACCAGCCGTTGCCCCACGTAATTGTCGACCAGGATCTCATGCCAATCGTCGTCGGTCGTCTCGATCACGGTTCGGATTTCCTTGGCCAACGCGTCTGGGACACGTTCATCAGCATCGATTTCGAATATCCACCGGCCGCTGCACGCGTCAATTCCGGCGTTGCGGCGCTCCCCCTCGATTGCCCAGTTCCCTTCGACGATACGATCAGTGAATTCCTTTGCGATCTCTTTCGAGCCGTCGGTGCAGTTATCCAGCAACACGACGATTTCATCGGCGAATTCAAGTGTCGCCAGACAGTCGCGAAGCTGGTGTTCCTCGTTATGCACGCTGATCACCGCGGAAAGATCGATCCGGTCGCTCACGCCACGGCGTCCCGGGCTCTGGCCCACAAGGCGTTCGCTGCATCCTCGGCCTGATTGACGGAAAGGCTGTCCATCAAGGTGTCGGTGTTTCGATGATCGAAGTTGTCGGGGAAGATCTCGTCGAACCCCTTGGCGGCCTGTACGTGATCGCAGAGATCGCCCCACGGCGCGTATTGGTCCGCCGGGGACGGCCCGAACAGGCCCAATGTGGGGATGCCGCTGGCCGCCGCCAGGTGCATCAACCCCGAATCATTGCCGACATACAGGGACGCGCGCCCGAGACACGCGTACACAGTCAGGAGGTCGATGCGCCCGACCAGATCGATCAAACTGTCTTCGGGAACCGATTCGATCACCGGCAAGGCCATCGGCCGCTCGTCGTCGCGCCCGAAGATCGCAACCCGTGCACCCGGCAGGATGCCCGTGGGCGCCGTCAGCCGCCGGATCAGCTCGGCGAACGAATGGCCGCGCCATTGCTTGCCGCGCCAGTTGGCGGTCGGCCCGATGGCCAGCACCGGCGCGCCGTCGGGAATCAAATATGCCGCCGCTTCCCGCCTCGCTGCGTCGAGCCACAATCTTGGTGCGGGGGGATCGTTCTCGGCATCGATCACTTTCGACAACGTGCGAATGCGGTGCCCGCCGTCACGGCTTCGGATCAGCCGGTAGCGCTTTTTCGCGCGCAATAGATAGGTCACGGGCGCATTGCGGAGATCGACCAGAATGTCCCAGCGCGTGCCGACGGTCTGCGCCCACAGATACGCCCAGTGCAGTGAGCCCAGCATCTTGTCGAGCACGATGATCCGCTCCAGCCCGGGCATCGCCTCGAACAGCGACGCCGCCGCCGGCCCACACGCGAGCGTGACCTTGAGCCCCGGATTTTCCTCCAGGATTCTGGACAGCACGCCAGTGGAGAGGATCGCGTCCCCGACCCGAGTGGATGTGACGAATAAAGCGCGCATACGCCCTTAACCCCTTGTTCCGCCCCCCTTATAAGGGCGCCCGGCGCCGATGCAAACCCCGGCCCTTGCAAGGGCCGGGGGCCTGCCCCCATCTTATACGCCAGGGCCCAAGAGGAGCGCCATGAAACGTATTCAACTAAGCGACCGCTGCATCATCCGGATTTCCGGCGAAGACAGCCGAACCTTCATGCAGGGGCTGATATCCAACGATATCGAAAAAGCGGACGGCTCGAACGCCGTGTACGCCGCCCTGCTGACGCCGCAGGGCAAATACCAGTTCGATTTCTTCATCGTCGCCGACAATGGCGATCTTCTGCTGGACGGCGTCAAAGCCGATGCCGACGCATTGATCAAGAAATTGACCATGTTCAAGCTGCGCTCCAAGGCGACGCTGGAGGACGTGACGGCAGATTACGCCGTTTATGCTTTGCTCGGCGACGATGCGGCCGATGTCCTCATCGAGGGTGCACAAACGAAGACCGAGGACGGCGCCATCCTCTTCGCCGACCCACGGCTTCCGCAAGCGGGGGTGCGCGTCATCGCACCGGCGGACATGGACGCGACCGCGCTCGGTGGTGAGAACGGCTCGGAAGACGACTACCAGAAACACAGAATTTCGCTGGGTTTGCCCGAAGCGCCGCTCGATCTGGAGAAAGAGAAATCGATTCTTTTGGAAAGCGGTTTCGACGAACTATCCGGCGTCGACTGGAAAAAGGGCTGCTACATGGGCCAGGAACTGACCGCGCGGACCAAGTACCGCGGGCTGGTCAAAAAGCGCCTGTTCCCGGTGACGCTGTCCAGACCGGGTGTCGAAACCGGCAGTGACGTCATGCAGGAAGGCAAGGTCATCGGCGAAATCCGCTCCGTCATGGACGACCGCGCCATCGCCATGCTGCGGCTGAAAGCGCTCGGCGGTCCGGAGATGAGCGCCGGCAATGCCACTGTCTTCCCCGCCGTCCCGGACTGGATGCAGCTCCCCGAAAGCGACGACGCAGAAGCTTGAGCCTTTTTTGCCGCGCAGCGGTTTCGCAGAAAAATGTAAACCACAGAGGCACCGAGGACACAGAGATGCTGCGGAATGTACGTTCCTCTGCGTCTCTGTGTCTCTGCGGTTAGACTTCACCCCGTGTCCCCGCTCTCGCGGGGATGACGCATACGTCAAACAACCGATTGGCAGAAATCGTCCCACCGGCTAGCCTTGCCGGGTGATCATCCAGATTCTCAGACGCGCACCGAAACTGCTGGCTCCGGTCGCCCGGATCTACGGCCGCCGTCTCGATCAGTGCGGCGCCAACGCCAAGGGCGTGTTCTGGAAAGGCGAAGTATGGCAACGCCGCCGTTTCGAACGCCTCGCCGACATCTTCGAGCCCGAAGACATGGCGAAGGGCGGGATCACCGTCAACGACTTCGGGTGCGGTTACGGGGCGTTCTTCGACTATCTCGCCGACTTCCCGGTCATGGGGGGCAGCTTCTATTACGGCTACGACATCTCGCAACCGATGATCGCCGCCTGCCGCGACCGCATCACCGATCCGCGCGCGATCTTTTATCGGAAGATGTGGGCAACCAGGCACGCGGATTACAGCTTCGCGTCGGGCACCTATAACCTGCACGGCAGCGCCGATGACGACGTCTGGTGGGAGTATGTGGAAGCGAGCCTGCGCCAACTCTGGCACAAGACGGGGAAGGCGCTCGCGTTCAACATGCTGCGCGCCGACGAGGACGAGCAGTTCGAGGGGCTTTATTACGTGGATCCTGAAAAGGTCCTCAGGTTCTGCCGCAAGCATCTGTCCGAAGACGTCGAAATGTTCGACGAACGCCCGATGCCGGACGCCACGTTCTTTGTCAGGCGATAGCGGGCGGCACCCTTCGAGACGCGGATTTACCGCGCCTCAGGATGAGGCATTTGGGTATCTCCTCGTGCCGAGGCTGGCGCATCGCGATCCGCCCCGGCGCATGACATGCGGGAAAAATTACTCGGCGGCGTTCGCGGTCGGGAACGGGACCTCGCCGTAACGCAGCGTCCCGCGCAGGTCTTCGGCCAGCGCCTCGACATGCGGCTTCAGCACCTGAATGTCGCGCCAGACCCCACGGTGGAATCGCGCTTCTTCGGTTCCCTGGAATTTCCACACGATGTATTCCGGCGCGCCGGGGAACGTGCGCGGCAGGGCTTTGGCCGCGTCGTCACCGATCATCACGACGACGTCGAACATGCCGATTTTCGGGTTCGCGAACCCGTCCCAGTGCTTGGGCCACAATCCCTCGTTGCCGAGGCCGGCCAGCGTCAGCGCAGACAGCGCGAACGAATCCGCCCGGTCGGCCGGGTCGATACCGGCACTGAAGGCGCGCACACCGGGCACGCGATGGCTCCTGAGTAGCGCTTCTGCTATCAGCGAGTGACGTGCATTGTCCGCACAAACGAACAACACGTTGATTTTCTTCTCTTCGCGGTTTTGAAACACGTTCATCGGCTTCTCCGATCTGTACTGGGATCGAAGTATGCGCGCCTAGCCTGACTTGAAGATGACAAGCCGGCATCAATTAGAAAACGCTGATATTAATACCGGATTATTCGGCCGCCGTCCGCGCCGCGATCTTTTCCGCCAGCTTGCCGATCTCGTCCATATCGCCCGGCACCATGTCCCAGTTCATCGTCAGTCCGTCGCCCAGGTTACGCGGGATAACGTGGAAATGGATGTGAAACACCGACTGCGCCGCGCCCTTGTCGTTGGCCTGCAGGATGTTCATGCCGTCGGGTTTTACCTCATCGCGAACCGCGCGCGCGACCCGGCTGACGGAACCGAGCGTCGAGCCGAGCCATTCCTCGGGGGCTTCATAGATATTGGGCGTGTGGAACTTTGGCACGATCAGCGCGTGGCCGGTCGCCACCGGGTTGATGTCCATGAAGGCGTAGGTCCTGTCGTCTTCCCAGATCCTGAAGCTCGGGATCTCGCCCCGGATGATCTTGCAGAAGATGCAGTCGTCGTTCAGATGTTCGGACATCGCTCAGGTTTCCTGTCGTTTCCTTCGAAACCATTGTCACCCCGGCGCAGGCCGGGGTCCAGTCTTCGGCATTCTGGATTCCGGTCTTCGCCGGAATGACGTGCTTTTTGTTTACGTCAACCGCCCTTCTCGGCCAGCGCTGCCTGCGCCGCCGCAAGACGTGCGATCGGCACCCGGTACGGCGAGCATGACACGTACGTCAGTCCGATCTGATGGCAGAAATGCACCGACGCCGGATCGCCGCCGTGCTCCCCACAGATACCCAGTTTGATATCGGGGCGCGCTTTCTTACCGCGCTCGATGCCGATCTTCACCAGTTCGCCGACACCTTCGGTGTCGATGGTCATGAAGGGATCGTTCTCCATCACGCCCTTGCGGTGATAGACATCCAGGAACGGCGCCGCGTCGTCGCGCGAGAACCCGAACGTGGTCTGCGTCAGGTCGTTGGTGCCGAACGAGAAGAATTCCGCCGTCTCGGCGATCTCTTCGGCCATCAGGCAGGCGCGCGGCAGTTCGATCATGGTGCCGACCATGTAGTGGAAGTCGGCGCCCGTCTCTTTCTTGACCGCTTCGGCCGTCTTGTTGACCAGATCTGCCATCATATCCAGTTCGGATTTCATGCCGACCAGCGGAATCATCACTTCGGGGACCGCCGCAACACCGTCTTTCTGGACATTGACCGCGGCCTCGAAAATCGCCCGGGCCTGCATCTCATAGACTTCCGGATAGGTGATCCCCAGACGGCAGCCGCGATGGCCCAGCATCGGGTTGGCTTCATCGAGCTGATTTTTGCGGATCTTGATGTCCTTGAGCGTCACGTTGGCCGCCTTGGCGACGTCCTTCAGCTCTTCTTCCGAATGCGGCAGGAACTCGTTCAGCGGCGGGTCCAGCAGCCGGATCGTGATCGGCCGTCCCTCCATGATCCGGAACAGGGTCTCGAAATCCTCGCGCTGGTAGGGCAGCAGCTTTTCGACCGCCTTGCGGCGCTGTTCCTCGGTCGACGACATGATCAACTCGCGCATGTGCACGATGCGCTCGGGATCGAAGAACATGTGCTCGGTTCTGGAAAGGCCGATCCCCTCGGCGCCGAACTTGCGGGCGGTCTCGGCATCCAACGGGGTTTCCGCGTTGGCGCGCACACCCATGGTGCGGAAGGTGTCGACCCACTCCATCAGCTTACCGAAGTCGCCGGTCAGTTCCGGCAGGATCATGTCGACCGCACCGTCCATGATCTGGCCGGTGGTGCCGTCGAGGGTAATAACGTCGCCTTCCTTGTACGTCTTGTCCGGGCACGACAGCGTTTTAGAGATCGCGTCGACCCGAAGATCGCCGGCCCCCGACACGCACGGACGTCCCATCCCGCGCGCGACCACAGCCGCGTGCGACGTCATCCCGCCCCGCGTCGTCAGAATCCCTTCCGCCGCATGCATGCCGCCGATGTCTTCGGGCGACGTCTCGGTCCTGACCAGGATCACCGACTTGCCATCCGCCTTCCACGTTTCCGCGTCCTCGGCGGTGAACACGACCGCACCCGTCGCCGCACCCGGCGATGCGGGCAGACCGCGCCCGACGACGTGCTTTTCCGCGTCGGGATCCAGCATCGGGTGAAGCAACTGATCGAGTTGCATCGGGTCGACCCGTTTGACCGCGTCGGCCTGGGAAATCAGGCCCTCGTCGACCATGTCGCAGGCGATCTTGAGCGCGGCGCGCGCGGTGCGCTTGCCGTTGCGGGTTTGCAGCATCCACAGGCGGTCCTGCTGGATGGTGAATTCCATGTCCTGCATGTCCTTGTAGTGCGCTTCGAGGCGCGCACGGATGTCGCAGAGTTCCTTGAACGTCTCCGGCATCGCTTCTTCCATCGACGGCAGCTCGCCGCTGGCGGCTTCGCGCTCGGCCTTGGTCAGCTGCTGCGGCGTGCGGATCCCCGCGACAACGTCCTCGCCCTGGGCGTTGATCAGGTACTCGCCATAGAACGCGTTATCGCCGGTGGCCGGGTTGCGCGAGAAGCAGACACCCGTCGCGCAGTCGTCGCCCATGTTGCCGAACACCATGGCCTGGACGTTGACCGCCGTGCCCCAGCTTGCCGGGATGTCGTGCAGACGGCGGTAGGTCTCGGCACGCGGGTTCATCCAGGACCCGAACACGGCGCTGATCGCGCCCCAAAGCTGTTCGTGCGCATCCTGGGGGAACGGTTCGTCCAGCACCTCGACCACGCGCTCCTTGTACATCGGCACAAGCTGCTTCCAGTCCTCGGCGGAAACCTCGGTGTCGAGGCGGTAGCCGCGGTCGACCTTGTAATTGTCGAGGATTTCCTCGAACTCGCCGTGATCGACGCCCAGCACCACGTCCGAATACATGGTGATGAAGCGGCGATAGCTGTCATACGCAAAGCGCGCATCGCCGGACTCAGTTGCCAGCGCCTCGACGGTCTCGTCGTTGAGCCCGAGGTTGAGGACGGTATCCATCATCCCCGGCATGGATGCCCGAGCGCCCGAGCGCACGGAAACAAGCAACGGTTTTTCGACCGACCCGAATTTGCGGTCTAGCGTGGTCTCGATCTTGGCAAGGGCGTCGGCGACCTGCGCTTCCAGATCGGCGGGATAGCTTTTCGCGTTTTCGTAATAGTGGGTGCAGACTTCTGTCGAGATGGTGAACCCGGGCGGGACCGGCAGGCCGAGATTGGACATCTCGGCGAGGTTGGCGCCCTTGCCGCCCAACAGGTTCTTCATGTCGGCGCTACCGTCGGCCGACCCGTCCCCGAATGCGTATACCCACTTGGTCATCGCGTATCCTCGTATTTATACAAAATCCCCTCACCCGGCGCTTCGCGCCACCCTCTCCCCAGGGAGAGGGTTGGTTCGGCTTGAGTTCCCTCTCCCTTGGGAGAGGGGCAGGGTGAGGGTTAACCCTCCACCCTTTGATCATTTCCTTCGTCATTCCCGCGCAAGCGGGGATGACGGGACTATTACTTACCTTCGATCTTCGAGAAATCCGCCACGCCGTCGAGGGCGGAACGGATTCCGTTCAATAGCTTGAGCCGGTTGACCCTGAGCGCCGCATCGTCGGCGTTAACCGTCACGTCGTCGAAGAATGTGTCGACGGGCGCGCGCAAGCTGGCCAGCGCTTGCATCGCGGCCACGAAATCTTCCGTCGCAAGCGCCTTTTCAATCGCAGGCGTCGCCTGATCCAAGGCATCGGCCAATGCCTTTTCGGCGTCGTCGCTCAGAAGCGACGCGTCGGGCGCATCGCGGTATTCGGTGCCGTCTTTCTTTTCCTCGGCGCGCAGGATGTTGGCGGCGCGCTTGTAGGCGGTCAGCAGGTTTTCGCCGTCTTCCGTTTTGAGGAATTCCTGTAGCGCCTCGACCCGCTTGATCAGGCGCACCAGATCGTCCTCCCCTCCGAGGGCGAACACCGCGTCGATCAGGTCGTGGCGCACGCCCTGCTCGCGAAGGTGCACTTTCAGGCGGTCGGCGAAGAATGAGAGGAGTTCGTCTATAACTAGACTACAATGCTTTAGTTTTGTCGGGAACTGACTCTCAATAAGGTCTCCGTCACCGGGGAACGTGATAGTTAGACCCTCTGCTATCCAAACCTCATCGTAGTCGTCATCATCAAAGCGAGACAGTACACTTTGGCGGCCAACTTCGAACTTATGCTTTGGATTTGAGAAACCTTGCTCTCGATACAAGACAACGGCTCTTTCCGCGTCTACCAAAATTGATTTGAATGCACTCCGCAAAAGTTCACTAAGAGAGATGCGCACTGCATTTTCCAGGACCAGCCGGATCACGCCGAGCGCGGCGCGGCGCAGCGCGTACGGATCTTTCGAGCCCGTCGGCTTTTCGTCGATGGCGAAGAAACCGACCAGCGTGTCGATCTTGTCGGCGAGCGCGACGCAGACGCTGACCGGCTTGGTCGGACAGGCATCGTTCGGGCCCAGCGGCGAATAGTGTTCGGCGATGGCGTCACAGACCTCGGCCGCTTCGCCGTCGTGACGTGCGTAATATTGCCCCATCAGGCCCTGAAGTTCGGGGAACTCGCCGACCATGCCGGTCGAGAGATCGGCCTTGGCGAGACGCGCGGCACGCCTAACAAATGCGCTATCCGTTGTTCCAACATGACTGTTGATGCCGACTGAAATTCTAGAAATTCGCAAAGATTTTTCGAACAAAGTGCCAAGCTTTGCATGAAACATTCGCTTCTCAAGGTCATCTTCGCGGCTTTCCAGCGTCTCTGACCGGTCCTGATCCCAGAAGAACTTGGCGTCCGACAGTCTGGCGCGCAGCACGCGTTCGTTACCCGCCACGACCTGCTTGCCGTTGTCGCCGGTTTCCGTGTTGGCGACGACGATGAACTTGTTGGCGAGCTTGCCGCTTTGATCGAGCGTCGAGAAATATTTCTGGTGCGCGCGCATGGAGGTCGACAGGACTTCGTCCGGCAACTCCATGAACGGGGCGTCGATGGTGCCCATCAGGACGACCGGCCATTCCACGAGGCCCGTGACCTCGTCCAGCAGGCCGGGGTCGTCTTTCAAAGACAGCCCTTCTTTCTCGCAGAGCGCCTTCGCGTCGGCCTCGATCTTTTCGCGGCGCTCGGCCGGGTCGAGCATGACCTTCGCGGCGCGCAATTTGGTTTTGTAATCGGCGAAGTCCGTGACCGTGATCGCATCGGGCGCGAGGAAGCGGTGGCCGACCGTCTTATTCGACGCCGTCACCTCGCCCAGCGTCGCGGTTATCGTATCGGCGCCGAATACACAGACCATCGAATGTACCGGACGCACCCAGCGCCCGGGGTACGTCGCCCAGCGCATGGATTTGGGCCACGGCAGATCGCCCATCGCCTTTGACAGCAGGCCCGGCAGAACATCTTTCGTCTCTGCCCCCTTGGTATCGACCAGTGCGAAGAAGAACGTGCCCTTTGGGGTCTCGCGCTCCTCGATCTTGGCGCCTTCGGGGAGCGAGCCCTTGAAGCCGTTGATGGCCTGTTCGGGCGCGTTGACGTTCGGGCCGCGCTTTTCCTCGGACACGTCCGGCTGCTTTTCCGGCAACCCGTCGACGACGAGGGCCAAGCGGCGCGGCGTCACATATGATTCCGCGGACGTGAATTCCAGCCCGGCCGCCTTGAGGCCGTCCGTCACCAGCCGCTTCAGATCGTCGGCCGCGCGCGCCTGCATGCGGGCCGGGATTTCTTCGGACAGGATTTCGAGAAGCAACTCAGGCATGGGACATCCCCTCACCCGGCGCTTCGCGCCACCCTCTCCCCAGGGAAAGGGATACTGCGGCATACCTGCCCTCTCCCACCGGGAGAGGGAGGGACCCATGAGCGCAAGCGAATGGGAGGGTGAGGGGCGCGTTCATCACGATCCCTCCTCGCCCAGTTTCTGCGCCATCCACGCGTCGGCGCAGCCCTTGGCCAGCGCGCGGACGCGGCCGATGTAGGCCTGGCGTTCGGTCACGGAAATGACACCGCGCGCGTCGAGCAAGTTAAAGAGGTGCGATGCCTTCAGACACTGATCATAGGCGGGCAGCACAAGCTCCTTGTTGGCACCCGCGTCGAGCACCGCTTTGCATTCGGCTTCCGCGTCCTCGAAGTGCTTGCGCACCATATCGGTGTTGGCGTGTTCGAAGTTGTAGGTGGAGTATTCGACCTCGGCGCGGTGGAACACGTCGCCGTAAGTCTTGCCGCCCTTCGATTTGTCGATGCCGTCCCAATCCAGATCGTAGACGTTCTCGACTCCCTGCACGTACATCGCCAGGCGTTCGAGGCCATACGTCAATTCGACCGGCACCGGGTTGCAGTCGTAGCCGCCGACTTGCTGGAAATAGGTGAACTGCGTCACCTCCATCCCGTCGCACCAGACTTCCCAACCAAGGCCCCAGGCACCCAGCGTCGGGCTTTCCCAGTCGTCCTCGACGAAACGGATATCGTGCATGTCGGGATCGATGCCGAGCACACGCAGACTTTCCAGATAGAGTTCCTGGATATTCGCCGGCGAGGGCTTCATCAGCACCTGGTACTGGTAATAATGCTGCAGCCGGTTCGGATTCTCGCCGTACCGCCCGTCGGTCGGGCGGCGGGACGGCTGCACGTAGGCACAATTCCAGACGTCGTCGGGGCGGCCGAGCGCGCGCAATGTCGTCGCCGGATGGAACGTCCCCGCGCCCACTTCCATGTCGAACGGCTGCAGGATCACGCAGCCCTGATCGGCCCAGTAGCCTTGCAGCTTCAGGATCAGATTCTGGAAGCAGGTTTGTTTATCCGGTGCGTTCGCCATCGATGGGGTGTTCGGCTCCGTTTCGGTGCGCCGCAACATACGGTCCGGGGGGCCGTTGATCAAGGATTAGGGGCAGTTAAATTATCCTTCGAGACGCGCCTGCGGCGCGCCTCAGAATGAGGTCGTGGTCGCGTCCTCATCCTAAGGCGCACACCCCGCGTGCGTCTCGAAGTATGAGGGCGGTCTCTCAGCCCGGATAGGGGCAGTCCTTGCGCCCGCAGGACTTGGCGCCCGTGCTGGCGACAAAGGCGTCGCAGACCGTGCAGCGAACCATGTCCTCGACCGGGTCGGCCGAGCCCTGCGTCTCGGCGCGGGCCTCGCGGACCTTTTCGTGGCGCTTTTTGTCCTGCACTTCCTGGCGGCGCTGCAGGTACTTGAAGCCCTGCCACACGCCGAAAATGATCAGCGCCAGAATCAGCAGTTTGGGGAGTGAAAATCCGAACATCCGTTGTTTTACGTGTCCTAACGATTCGCGGTCAAGGAAATCCCCTATTTCACAGGTGATGGCCTCCTCACCTGTCCTCTCCTCCATGCCTGGAGGAGAGGGACCCAGCCGAACCACATTACGTCCTAATCCCTCTCCCCCTTCAGGGGGAGAGGTTAGGTGAGGGGGTTATGCACATGTGAGGGAGGTAAGCCTCTATCCCTCGCCGGGCAGGCTCGACGAGCCGTCGCCGATCGACAGCAGCGACGCGTTGCCGCCCGACGCGGTCGTGTCGATGGACAGCGAGCGCTCGTGCGCGAAGCGATGCAGGTAGTGCGGGCTTCCCGCCAATGGCTGACCGGCGCCGATGTCGTCGGCCGGGTTTTCGCGGAACGGAATGACCGGCCGGATCGCCGCGTCCGATCCCGCCAGCACGGCGCTGATCTCGGAAACGAGATCGACCGGCCCGGCGACGGCGATGGCTTCCAGTCCCTTGAGGGCGACCAGATCGCCGATAGACGCGTCCTTGCCCGCGGATACCGCCGCGATGCAGCCTTTATCGACGCCCGCGCCGGTGAACATCTTCACCACCGCATCGGCAATGTCCGTGTCCGGATACCAGACGGCGGCGGCGTTGCCGGTCGCGAGCGCGGCGCCGGTTTCGGCGATGAGCGCCGCAACGCTTCCCGCGCCGCCTGACGCGATACACAGGACCGGGCCACGGGCGCTCAGACTAAGCTCGTTCCGCTCCCCGGTCGGACCCGGCAGTGCCTGGGGGGCTGCGAATTCGGCATCGACGTGCGCGGCATAGGCCCTGAGATACGCCGCCGCGCGTGCCGCGTCCTCGTCCGCGACACCCTTCACGCCCTTGTCTTCCAGTTTTTCGGCCACGTCCTCGATGATGTCGCAGCGATGCTCGACACCCATCGACCATGTATCCATGCCGTCCAGCAGCTTGCCGAGCGCGGTCCGGTCGATACAGCTTTCGTCGAGCGAAAGATTGTCATACGCGGGCGCAACGGCGGCATCGCCGGTTTCCGAGACGAACCTGTGCAGGTAATCCGGACCGCCCGCCTTGGGTCCGGTCCCGGAAAGCCCCTGCCCGCCGAACGGCTGCACGCCGACGATGGCGCCGATCTGGTTGCGGTTCACGTAGGTGTTGCCGACCTTGGCGGCGGCGAAGACACGGCGCCAGTTGTCGTCGATGCGGGTGTGCACCCCCATCGTCAGGCCGTAGCCGGTGGCGTTGATCGTCTCGACGACCTTTTCAAGCTTATCGGATTTAAAGCGCACCACGTGAAGGACCGGTCCGAAGACTTCGCGCTGAAGCTGGCTGAGGCTTTCGATCTCGAACGCGGCGGGCGTCACGAACGAGCCGTTTTCGGTGCCGGCGCCCAGTTTGGTGCGCATGATCTCATTGCCCTCGCCCAGCATCCGCTTGATGTGGCCGTTCAGCATGTCCTGCGCTTCGGTATCGATCACCGGCCCGACGTCGGTGGAGATGAAGGCCGGATCGGAAACCGTCAGTTCCTCCATCGCCCCCGCGACCATCTTGATCGTCCGTTCGGCAACATCGTCCTGCACGAACATGACGCGGAGCGCCGAGCAACGCTGCCCCGCACTCTGGAACGACGACATCATGACGTCGCGGGTGACCTGCTCGGTCAGTGCGGTGGAATCGACGATCATCGCGTTCTGGCCACCGGTTTCGGCGATCAACGGCGGCAACGTGCCGGACCGGCTTGAAAGCGTCCTGTTGATGATGCGCGCGACCTCGGTCGAACCGGTGAAGCACACACCGCCGATGCGTTCGTCTTTGACCAGCGCCGCGCCGACACGCGCGCCATCGCCGGGCAAAAGATGCAGCACGTCCGCCGGAATACCCGCCTGGTGCAGCAGTTTCACCGCTTCGGCGGCGATGACGGGTGTCTGTTCGGCGGGTTTGGCCAGCACCGCATTGCCCGCGGCGAGGGCCGCCGTGACCTGCCCGCAGAAGATCGCGAACGGGAAGTTCCAGGGCGAGATGCAGGTAAAGACCCGCCCGCCGGTCATCTCGATGACGCGGCCGCCGGTATCCGGGGCACGGAGCCTGACCCCCTGGCCGATGTCTTCGCGCGCCCGGATCGCGTAATAGCGGCAGAAGTCGACGGCTTCCCTGATTTCAGCGACACCGTCGAGGATCGTCTTGCCCGCTTCGGCGGTGCAAAGCGCCATCAGCCGGGGCATTTCGTGCTCCATCAGATCGGCGGCGCGCTCAAGACACTGCGCGCGCTCATCCGCCGATCTCGACGCCCAGCCGGGGGCGGCCTTTGACGCCGACGCGATGGCTTTCTCGATATCCTTATCGGTCGCTTCGGATGCCGTGCCGATGCGCAAGCCGTGATTCTGCGGGGAGAGCACGTCGCGGGACTGCTCGCCGTCCAGGTCATTGCCGTCGACAATGGGACCGGCCCGCCATTCGGTCTCGTAAATCTTCGGCATGTCGGCGGCGAGATCGCGCAACTGGGCGCGGTCCGACAGGTCCATCCCCCTGGCGTTGGGCCGGGACGCGCCATAGATATCGCGCGGCATCGGGATGCGCGGGTGCGGCTTGTGGGCATAGCCTTTCACCTGGGCAATCGGGTCGGCGATGATTTCGGCGACCGGGGTTTCGGCATCCTGCACGCGATTGACGAATGACGAGTTGGCGCCGTTTTCCAAGAGCCTGCGCACCAGATACGCCAGCAGGTCCTCGTGCTGGCCGACCGGCGCATAGATGCGGCATCCGGTGCCGACCTTGTCGCCTTCGATGGCCTGTTCGTAAAGCTCCTCGCCCATTCCGTGCAGCCGTTGGAATTCGAAATCCCGGTTGTTGCCGGCGAAGTTGAGGACGGCGGAAATCGAGTGTGCGTTGTGGGTCGCGAGCTGCGGATAAAAGACGTCCGTGTTCTGGAACAGCTTCCGGGCGCAGGCCAGATACGAAACGTCCGTGTTCGCTTTCCGCGTATAGACGGGATAGCCCTTGAGCCCCAGTTCCTGCGCGCGCTTGATTTCCATATCCCAGTACGCGCCTTTGACGAGCCGTACCATCAGGCGGCGCTCGTGCTTTTTGCACATGTCTGCGAGGTAATCCAAAACAAAGGGCGCACGCTTCTGATAGGCCTGCACGACGACACCGAAGCCCTGCCAGTCCTTCAGGTCCGGATCGCCGGAGATCGCTTCGATGCAGTCCAAAGACAGATCGAGCCGGTCGGCTTCTTCCGCATCGATGTTGAGGCCGATGTCGTATTTGGCGGCGTCCAGGCAAAGGGCGCGGAGACGCGGCACCAGTTCGTCCATCACCCGTCCGACGTGACCCAATTCGTATCTGGGATGCAGGGCCGACAGCTTGACCGAAATGCCGGGCCCTTTGTAGGGCCCGCGGCCGTCGGCGGTTTCGCCGATCTTTTGAATGGCTGTCTTATAGGCCTGGAAGTAGCGCTTGGCGTCGTCCATCGTGCGCGCGGCTTCGCCCAGCATGTCGTAGGAATAGCTGTAGCCCCGCTTTTCCCAGTCCTTCGCCCGCTCCAGCGCTTCTTCGATGGTGCGGCCCATGACGAACTGCTTGCCCATCACGCGCATCGCCTGGTTGACGCTTTCGCGCACCACCGGCTCGCCCAGTCTGGCGACGAGACGGCGCACCGCCGCGTCGGGCGAGCGGCCCTTGTAATTGTGCATGTTGACGACCTGGCCGGTCATCATCAGCGCCCAGGTGGATGCGTTGACGAACAGAGATGATGAATGGCCGAGGTGTTTGCGCCAGTCCGCCGTGCCCAGCTTGTCACGGATCAGCGCTTCGCGGGTGTCGTCGTCGGGGATGCGCAGCAACGCCTCCGCGACGCACATCAGCAACACGCCTTCCTGCGTCGACAGGCCGTATTCGTGCAGGAACGCATCTATGCCGCCCTTGTGGACGGTCTTGTCGCGGACTGCCTCGACGAGGGTCCGGGCATAGCTTTCGATGCTGCCGAGCGTGTCCGATCCGAGATCCAGGTCGCCCAGCAGCCGCTCCACGCATTCGGTTTCGTCGGCGCGGTAATGAGCGTCGATTTCTTCGCGGCCCGGTTTGGTGTGGGTTTCCGCGTTCTTGTAAATCATCGAATTGTGCACTTTGCCTGTCCCCGTTCGATCAACGTCCAGCGCTTCGCAGACAAACATGATTCCCCAGCAAAGAAAACCAGGAAACCGGCGAATTTCGACGAGATGCAGCGGTTCAGACCGACTGGGGAGCCGCATTTTTAAATGACGGCAGCGTCACCGGGCGTTGGTCAGTGGCAATCTACAGCGTCATGCGCCGGCGGCACCTTCGGCATAATTCTCCACGAACGCCGCGCTGGGCGGGATCGGCTTGATGACATCGATGAGCACGCCGTTCGGATCGGCAGTGATGAAATGGCGCTGGCCGAATGCTTCGTCACACAGATCCTTCAATACCGGCAAGCCGGCCCGTGTGGCCGACGCATAGACCACGTCCGGGTCTTCGACTTCGAAATTCAGGATCACGCCTTGGGAGCGTTTGCGCGCAACTTCCGGGACGGTATCGTGATCGTATCGCAGGATCGCCAGATTCACGGCCTCGTCATCGCGCGACTGCAAATGCACATACCAATCGGCCTCGAAAAGCGGCACAAACCGGAAATGTTCGACATAGAACTGAGCGGTCGCGGCAACGTCGGCAACCTGCAACACGGGGTAATAACTGGTCGTTTTCATTGTGTTTGCGCCTCTCTTCAAAAACGTACAGTGTGTATGTATCTTCATATAAACATACAGGCTGCATGTATGCAACAATCAAAACCACCACGCCCCAACAAAGTCCGGACGGAAACGACGAAGGCCGCGCTCAAGGCCGCGGCACGGGAACTTTTTCTGGAGAAAGGGTTCAGCGAAACCGGCACGCCCGAGATCGTCCGCCGGGCCAATGTCACCCGGGGCGCCCTTTATCACCACTTTGCCGACAAGAAAGCACTGTTCGAGGAAATCATCGAAGACGAGTGCGCCGCCGTGACCGCGCAGATAGACAAACGCAGTATGGATGGCCTGAGCGCCCTCGATGCATTGAAGCAGGGCGCCGACGCCTTTATCGAAACGATGGCGAGCGACGGGCGCACCAAGCTGATCCTGATCGAGGCGCCCAACGTGCTCGGCCGCGACAAACTTCTGGAAATCGAAGACCGGCATACCCGGCGGTCGCTCAAGATCGGCGTGAGCGAAGCGATGAAAGCAGGCCAGCTACGTCCGCTGCCGCCGGACGCCCTGATTGAAATTCTGAGTTCGATTTCGACAGCGCGGCGCTCAACATCGAAGCCGGCATGCCGGCGCAAGACATCACGCGCGTGGTTCACGGGATCATCGACGGCCTGACCGAGACGGCGAACACGTAACCGGACGCAGGCGGCCCGGCGAAGCTACATTCGGTAGCGATCCCAAATCAGACGTTCCTCGACGGCGGCGATCAGGCCGTCGGCCCAGACCGCGGTGTCAGGCCCGGCACCTGCGCCGAAGCGGCGGCTCAGCCAACCCCGGCGTTGCTTGAAGACCGGCATACGGACCCGGTCGCCGAAACGCGCGCGGAGGGTGTCACGGATCTCGCCGGTCGCGTCGGCAAGGCCCAGATCGACCGCGCGCCGGCCGGTCCAGAACGCCCCCGAAAACAGGTCGGGATCATCCTTCAAGGCCGTGCCGCGGCGGGACTTCACGTAGTCCCGGAAACTTTCATGCATGTCGCCCTGGATTTCCTTCAAGCGCGCCACGTCGGCTTTCTTTTCCGGCATGAACGGGTCCATGAACGATTTCTTGTCACCCGCCGTATGCAGGCGGCGGGTCACGCCGATCTTCTTGATCGCTTCCGAGAACCCGAGGCTCGACGATATCACCCCGATCGAACCGACGATGGAATTATCATCGACGACGATTTCGTCCGCCGCGCAAGCCAGCCAGTAGCCGCCCGATGCCGCCACGTCCTCGCAGAACGCGATGACTTTCTTGTCGTGCTCGTCGGCCAGAGAGCGGATGCGCTTGGCGATCAAGGCGGATTGCACCGGCGAGCCGCCGGGCGAATTGATGACAAGGGCGACGGCATCGGCGTTCTTGACCTTGAAGGCACGCTCCAGGATTTCGGCAAGACTTTCGAGGGTCAGGCCCTTTTTCATCGGCCCCATGTGACCGATCACGCCCTTGAGCGGCACCACCGGCACGATAGGCGGGCGGTCACCGGTGACGATTTCCTTGATCTTCGGGGTAACGGTGTCGGATATGAATCCCATCTTGTCGGCTCCTGAGTTGTCCCCCATGCATAGCCTAGGACATGGCGAGCGGCTTTGCATTCCGCAAGACCGCCTCGGCTTCGGCGGTGAACCCGCCCGATGCGTCGTGCACCACCAGGCGCGTTTCGGCGACCCTATGACTTTCCGCCCCCTTCACGGCCTGAATGATCGCACGCTTCACGGGCCGGTCGTCGTCGACGGGCTGCAGGTCGAGGCGCGTCATGCGCCCGAAACCGTTCTCCAGTATCGCGACGATCTCGGGTATGCGTTCGGCGCGATGGATGATGCTGAGCGTACCGCCATCGCGCAGCCTGTCCGCCATGAACATCAACCAGGTCTTGAGGTCCGCCGTGCTCTCGACGCTCGCCAGCGCGCGGGCTTTGTCTTTCGGGGCCTGGCCGTGCCGGGCGTCCAGAAACGGCGGGTTCGACATGACGTGATCGAATAAACGGGTCTGCATCGATTTCGGCGGCTGAGCGATATCGGCAACCTGGAAATCCACGCGATCTTCGAGATCGTTCCTGACGGCCGCACGCGCCGCGAGCGCAATCAGTTCCGGCTGCACGTCGATGCCGGTGACCGAGATATCCGCCAACCTGGCCGCCAAGGCGAACGCCGCCGCCCCGGTACCGGTGCCGCAATCCAGCACCTGATCCTTATCGACTGCCGGCACGCACGCCGCCAGAAAGACCGGATCGACGGCGGCGCGGAAACCCTGTTTCGGCTGTAACAACGTCACTCGCCCGCCGAGGATCGCATCTTCCGTCACCCGCTCCTCGGCTTCTTCCAGAATCGCCCAGGCGCGCCAGTAATCGTCGTCGCCGACCATCACCCGCTGCAGGGCCGTGACGTTCATGGGTTCCAGCACGGATGACGCGAAAGCGTCGAGCACCAGCGCCTCGACTCCCTCGGCGGCGAGTTCGGCCTGTATGAAGGACAGGAACACCGGATCATTGGAACGGGTAATTTCGCGCATCGAAATCCTGCGGTTCTCTGTTCTTGCTCACTCTAATGGGGGTCCTTATGCTTTGAAAGCAATGCGGCCGACGCCGCAGGGGAAGCAGTGCGGCCCGCGCCGCACGGAAGAAAACGGCCCGTGGGCCGAACGGGACAACCGGAGAGGATATTTCGCGTGGGTGTAGTCGTAAGCCTGGATGGCGAACGCGATAAGCGGCCGTCACTCGATGAATTGCATGCGCTGATTGCGGACGACCTGCAGGCGGTCAACGAAGAGATCGTCAAACGCATGCAAAGTCCGGTGGCGCTGATCCCGCAACTGGCGTCGCACATCGTCGCCGCCGGCGGCAAGCGCCTACGGCCGATGCTGACGCTGGCATCGGCGCAGCTTTGCGGCTATGAGGGCCACCGCCACGTGACGCTCGCGACCTGCGTCGAGTTCATCCATACTGCGACCCTGCTGCACGACGACGTCGTCGACGAGAGCGAGCTTCGCCGCGGCATGCAGTCCGCCAACGCCATCTTCGGCAACAAGGCGAGCGTGCTGGTCGGCGATTTCCTGTTCTCGCGCTCGTTCGAACTGATGGTCGAGGACGGCTCGCTCAAGGTGCTGCAGATTTTAAGCCGCGCATCTTCGGTGATCGCCGAGGGCGAGGTCCTTCAGCTGATGACCACCAACGATACCGAAACCGGCGAAACCCAGTATCTTGAAGTCATCAAATCCAAAACCGCCCAGCTTTTCGCCGCCGCCTGCCGCATCGGCGCGGTCGTCGCGGAACGTCCGAACGTCGAGGAAGACGCGCTTGAAGCGTTCGGCATGAACCTGGGGATCGTGTTCCAACTGATCGACGATGTGCTCGATTACCGTGCCGATCAGACCAAGCTCGGCAAGACGGTGGGCGACGACTTCCGCGAGGGCAAAATCACCCTGCCGGTCATTCTCGCGTTCCGCCGCGGTTCGGAAGAAGAGCGCACGTTCTGGCGGCGCTGCCTGGAAGACCTGGAACAGGAAGACGGCGATCTCGAACGCGGCATCGAGTTGATGAACAAGCACAACGCGCTGACCGACAGCATCGACCGTGCGCGCCACTATGGCGCCATCGCCCGCGACGCGCTGGGGATTTTCGACGACTGCCCGGAAAAGCGCGCCATGATCAACCTGATCGACTTCTGCATTCAGCGCGCCCACTAGGGCACGACTGCATTCAGCGCGCCCACTAGGGCACGACTGCATTCAGCGCGCCCACTGAGAACCATAACCGCCACGTCATCTTTGGCGTGCCGCCCGCTTCGCGCACGAGACGGCCCTTCGGGCCTCCTCAAGATGAGGTACTATTAAAGCTTGCGGTTGATGCCTCATCCTGAGGAGCATCCCGAACAGCGTTTGGGATGCGTCTCGAAGGATCAGGCTTTCTTGGCGTCCTCGCCGTCGTAGTCGACGACGCCCGCATCGAGCGCGAAGCACGCGAGGCGCACCGATTTCGGGATCTGCACGCTTTTGCCGTCGCGCTCACCCTTTTCATAGTACTGAATCATGCGCGGCTTGAGGCCAAGCAATTCCGCCGCTTTTTTCTGTGAAAGCTTGCGCTCCTTGCGCCACTTCCTGAACTTCTTGCCGTTCATTCCCGATCGCTCCCGGAAAGCGCTGGCGTTTCCCCCAATGCCCGGACCGCCACCGGCATACCGGTTTATCGCGGGCGAGCTCATTCTACGCACTGGGTGCGTTTACTCAAGCATTGCGGCGCTTCGGCCCCACGAAAGATATTTTTTGATTTTGGCCCGCCGCGGTTCTTGCTCTAACGCATTCGCAAGGCTATAAAGCGCGCCGGTCCGGACGGAGTGTAGCTCAGCCTGGTAGAGCACTGTCTTCGGGAGGCAGGGGCCGGAGGTTCAAATCCTCTCACTCCGACCAATATCTTTATGGGTTTACCGCCCGGCTTGATGGCACACCGTTCATCGGTGTGCCATTTTTGCGTTTACGGACAGCCGCCGTCCGGCAAGAGATTTTCAACATTGACGTCTGGTTTGGTCTTCGAAGACAGACCGGCCGATTCCGTCGGTCGATTGTAGGTTCGCCATCTGACCTAAAACTTGGTGATTTAACGTCCGAGAGTTGACATAGAAAAACGAACACCGGTTCAACCAATCGTTGCCGGGATTGTCGCCTCACAGAAAAATGACTGCTGGCAACAGATTCAAGACGTCGACGCGGCAGCCCTTCGGAGGCTCCCGGCCATACCAATCTCCGGTAGAATAGGTTAAGTATTTATCCAAAAATGCAAAGCATGTCTATTGCATTGACCATAATATGATAAGGGGTTTTTGAAGTAATTTTTTGTGCGATACTCACTTCAAAAGACTTGAGTACGGCGTTCGTACTCAATAAAAGCGCCGTACTTGCTTAAGTCAGAAGCCGGAAGAGCTTCGGCAAGGTTGAGGAAACGGGGGGCCAGCCGAATGGTTAGGGGTTTGCCCTTGTTAAGTTGCGAAAACCGCAAGCTGATCTTTTTTCCGTCTGATACGGTCGGTTGGGCCAAGGCGTGTGGATCGTCATGCCCACAGCTTGATCCGGCATGCCGCTGGCGCTCGTTCCTGCGCTCGTGCGTTGCTGTGCTGACGGTTTCGTTTGTCGCTTTGCTCGCCTTTCCGGGGCCGCAGCACGCACAGGAACCTGACAACAACCTGGTCGCAACGGAAACACTGACCGTCGGTATTCCTGAAGGTTTTCCTCCATACTACCTCGTCGACAAAGCGGGTAAGGTAAGCGGTTTTGCCGTCGACTTTATGGAAGAGATCGCACAGCGGTCTAATGTGAATGTCCGTTATGAGGTTTTCCAATCGTGGTCCGCGGTTATAAGCGCGCTCGAGACGGGCGAGATCGATCTTATTCCAAACATAGGAATTTGGTTGCCACGCAGAATTGCGGGACCCTTCACAATACCTTTTGAAACGATGGAGATTGCGCTGTTCGTTCGCAGCGATGCGAAGGCACTTGAAGATTTCCACGAACTAAAAAACCGAAGGGTTGGTGCCGTCGAGGCTAACAGGGCGCCATCGATGCTTCCGGCAGGACTAAATATCGAACCCGAGATATTTCCTAATCTTAAAACAGCGGTGTACGCGCTTATGGACGGAAATATCGATGTGCTTGCCTACCCCAGGGTTCCGGCGAAACTTCTTGCTGAGCAGATGGGATTTCCTGAAAAACTGAGAGAATCAGGGCCCCCCGTCGGATTTGTGGAGCGAGGACTTCAGGTAAGTAGTCATCGGCCTGACCTCTTAAGGGCTCTTTCACCTCATATTCGCAACTTTGTAAATTCGAATGCGTTCGATCAGCTCTATCATAAGTGGTTCATTGGCGATCAACGGGCCGCGATAACAGATTGGTGGAAGCTTGGCAGCCTTGGGTTTTTGCTGCTAACTGCCGGGCTCGGCGTTCTGGCGTGGTTGTCGCACAGAACGCTGGTACGGAAGAACGCGGACGCCGCGCAGCGCGACCTCGAACTTCGGCTTTGGAAGCGGACTTTCGGGATCGGGGTCGGCCTGGCACTGGTGCTCGTCGTCGCCACCGGATTGGCGGCGGTGATGTTGTATCAAATCGCCTTTGATAAGGAACGGCATGCTCTGCGAGAGGCGCTGCAAGGCCGCGCCAGCCTGATCTCGGCCGTGGCACGGTTCGACCGCGAGTTCAGCACTTACCCGGGCAACCCGCGGCATGGAACAATCAATCAAGTACTTCAAGGCCTCGCGAACTTGACGGGACCCTCGGAGGTTTTGCTCGCGGAGCGTGACGGTGACGACATCGTCTTCATCTTCCGTCAACTTGCATCGCAGCGGTTTGCGACTAAGCGCATACCGATGAGCAGCGATCACGCGGAGCCGATGCGGCGAGCGCTGCAAGGGGAAGAAGGAGTGATTCGGGCGACCGATTCCCTTGGCAAGAAAGTCCTGGCCGCGTACCAACTTATCCCGAACCTCGATATGGGGATCGTTATCAAGCGGGATATTTCGGAAATCCGCGCGCCTTTTATCTCGGCGGGCTGGTTCATCGCGGGTCTAGTAGTCGCTTTAAGCCTGATATGCAGCTATTTGTACTTCCGTCTTTCAATGCCGCTTGTCGGCCGTTTACTTGATCGTGAGAATCAGTTCCGCGGACTGTATCGGTCGATGGTCAGCGGGGTCATCATCTGCCGCCCGAGCGATGACCGGGCGAGCGACTTTATTATTTCAAACGTGAATCCCGCCGCTGAACGGATCGAGGGCTTATCGAGTGCCGAGTTCGTCGGCCGAAAAATGACCGATGTCTTCCCGAGCATCACCCGTACAGGTTTGCTTCGCACCATGCGGCGGGTATGGGAAAGCGGAGAATTCCGGCAGTTGCCGCCCACCTATTATGAAGACGCGCGGGTCGCAGGATGGCGGACCTGCAACATTTCAAGGGTTCGCAGTGGCGAACTGATCCTCGATTACGACGATGTCACGGCGCCGATCGAGGCTTCGGAGCGGCTCCGCGTCAGCGAGGAGCGTTTCGACCTGGCGATGCGCGGCGCGAACGACGGCTTGTGGGATTGGAACGTTCTCACCGACGACGTCTACTATTCGCCCCGATGGAAGAGTATGCTCGGACATGCCGAGGATGAGATCGGAACCTCGTTCGAGGAATGGCGCAGCCGTGTGCACCCGAGCGACGTCGAACAAGCCGAGGCGCATGTTTCGGATTATATCGCCGGCCGAGTGCCCAATTTCGAATGCGAATTCCGCATGCGGCACAAGGATGGGCATTGGGTGCATATCCTCGCACGCGGACTAGGTGTTTGGAACGACACGGGCGAATGTATCCGCCTGATCGGCACGCACACCGACATCACGGCCTTGCGTGATGCCGAGAAGTTGTTGCTGCAGGAGAGAAACCGCTTCGAGCAATATCTTCAGCTTGCGGGCAGCATCCTGGTCGCACTGGACGCCGATGGACGGATTCTTCTCGTTAACCGTGCAGCGTGCCGGATCCTGGAATACGACGAAAGCGAACTTCTCGGCGCAAATTGGTTCGAAAAGGTCATCCCTGCGGAACAGAGAAATGTCATGCGGGGTGTGCAGCGCCGGGTCATGGCCGGCGCTACCGAGGTCGAACATGTGGAAAACGAAGTCCTGACGAAAAGCGGCGCACGACGTGTCATCCGCTGGCATAACGTCGGTCTCATGCATGACCTGGATGCCGAGGGCATCACCACGCTGAGTTCCGGCGAGGACGTCACCGAGATGCGCCAAGCCGAGCAAGAACTTCAACAGAGCCGCGAGCGCTACCGCGAGCTGATCGAGAATATCACCGATCTGGTCTGGGAGGTCGATAGTGATGGGATCTATACCTATGTAAGTCCGCGCGCTTACGAATTGATCGGATACCGGCCGGAGGAACTTGTCGGCACCGACTCTTTCGATCTTGTTCCCGATGAAGACAGGGCACGAATCAGAAAAATCTTCGGAAAGCTGTTGGCTAACAAAGAACAGCTTCATGGCGCCGAACGACGCTTCGTCGGCAAGCAAGGGCAAGTGGTCATTCTTGAACGGAACGCCATTCCCATCATCGATGCCGAGGGCAATACCGTCGGGATCCGGGGCGTGGACCGCGATATCACGGCACGCAAGGCGGCGGAAGACGCCTTCCGCCGCGAGGCTGAGGCTCGGGCGGAACTGACGAACATCATCAACCAAAGTCCGGCGGTCGCATTTGCCTGGAAGAACGAACCTGGCTGGCCGGTGACGTTTGTTTCAGAAAACGTTCGCCAGTTCGGCTACACGCCGGAAGAGTTTCTCAGCGGCCAACTTTCGTACGCCGAGATTATCCACGATGACGACCGAGAGCGCATCGAGGCGGAGGTCGCGAACGCTGTGGCGCAAGAACGCCGCGAACTAGATCTGACATATCGCATACACACGAAATCCGGCGAAACCCGCTGGGTCGATACGCGTATCTTCGACGAAGAAGGAACCGGCACCGAAGGAAGGGGCGTCATTCTCGACATTACCGAGCGCAAGCTTGCCTCGGAAAGAGCGGAGATATACCTGCAAACTGCCGGAAATCTTTTCGTCGCATTAGACCAGGACGGCATCACCCGGCGCGTCAACAACCGGACCTGCGATATGCTCGGTCTCAGAGAGAGCGATATTCTCGGCTCCGACTGGATAAACAGGTTTGTGGCGCCGGATCATCGCGACCGTGTTAAGGCGTATTTCGACGATATCATCTCAGAAAAGGTGCCGGCGACGGGCGAGTATGAAAGCGAGATTCTTTGCGCCAAAGGTCTGCATCGTACCGTTCGCTGGTATCATACGGTTCTTTTCAATCCCGACGGATCCTTCGACAGGCTCAAGGCCTTCGGCGTCGACGTGACGGATCAACGTGACGCCGAGCTACGCGTCAAGGAATACGCGGAGTTCACATATGACTATCCGAATCCCGTCCTGCGGCTGGACGAAAAAGCGAACATCGTGCTGTCCAATGCCGCAGCGCGGGATTTCTTAACAAACCTCAGCGACAAGGTACTGGAGGGCGGTGCGGACGCCGACGCATCAGCCTGGCTGGATCTTCTGGTCTATGCGCGTTTTTGCGAGAAAACCGAACAGCGGGAATTTCACTTTGGCGACCGCACGCTGTTGTTCGAGATCGTTCCCAGCCCGGAAGAAGAAGGCGGCCGGCACACGAACCTGTATGCGACCGATATAACCGACCTTCGCGCGACGGAGCGACGCCTGCAAATGGCCGAGAAAATGGAAGCCCTCGGGCACCTCACAGGGGGAATCGCCCACGATTTCAACAACCTGTTGACGGTGATTCTCGGCAACCTGCAGCTCCTCAAGCGGCAGCTTGCGGATGATGAGGCTGTCACAAAGCGCCTTGATAGAATCATATCTGCTTCGGAAAGCGGGGCCGGGTTGATCAGCCGCATGATGTCGTTCGCCCGTCAGCAGGTGCTCGAGGAAAATTACATCGACGTCAACGAACTCGTCGTCCGCATGGAGGCGCTGTTGCAGCGGACAATGGGCGAAGACATCCGGATCACGACGGCGTTAAGCGATCAAGATTGTATCGTGCTCACCGATCAAAACCGTTTGGAGAACGTGATGCTGAACTTGTGCATCAATGCGCGTGACGCCATGCCGGACGGAGGCGAACTGACGATTGGAACAGCGCGCCGCACGCTCGATGCCGAATACGCAAGGGTATGGGATGACGTGACGCCCGGCGAGTACGTGGAGATCATCGTCTCCGACAATGGGACCGGCATGACCGACGAGGTCCGGCGGCAGATTTTCGAGCCGTTTTTCACCTCCAAACCAAAGGGAGAGGGCACGGGGCTGGGTCTGAGCACCGTCTTCGGCTTCGTGAAGCAGTCCAAGGGGCATGTTTCCGTCTATAGTGAATTGGGCGAAGGATCGGCATTCAAGGTATACCTCCCCGTTTCCGAGGAACCGATGCCTGCACGGCTCGCCGACAAGGTGGAGATCGCGCGGAAGCCGCGCAAACCGGCACGTATTCTCGTTGTTGAAGACGACCAGGACGTTCGCGAATTCGCCGTCACGGCACTTACGGATGCCGGTTATCAGGTCCTGGAAGCGGAGAACGGCGAACGTGGCCTCGACCTGTTTACCGGTCCCGAGCACGTGGATCTGGTGTTCTCGGACGTGGTCATGCCGGGTGGCCTGAGCGGCCCTGAACTTGCCCAGAAAGTGCGACACATACGTTCCGATATCCCGGTGCTCCTTGCATCCGGGTACGCGGAACAGATCATCAAGAAACGGGTTCAAATTGAAGGGAATGCGGATTTTCTAATGAAGCCATACGTTGCCGACGACCTGATCCGCCGCGTTGATAAGTTATTGGAGGACGCGCATGAATAATATTTACGGGAATGGCGGCGGCGCCCCATCGGTGCTGGTGGTCGACGACGACCGCATGGTGTCCGACCTGATGTGCGAAGTGTCCGAGGGATTGGGCTTCAAGACGGTCGCGGTTTATGACGGCGACGAATTTATTGAGGTCTATAAGCGGCTTCGCCCGGATATCATCTTGCTCGACCTCAATCTGCCGGGGCACGACGGCATTGAGTTGATGCGGTACCTGGGCGAGCAGTACTGCCGCTCCAAGATCTTTCTTACCAGCGGCGTGGATGCCCGAACCCTCGCCGCGGCGGAAAAAATCGGCCAACAGCACAACCTGGATTCAGGCGGGATTCTGCCCAAACCGGTGACGGTGGAAGCGCTGGAAAACGCGCTGCGCCCCTTGGATAGCTCCGGTGCGGAGATCTCCGCCGAAGAACTTAAACGTGCGATCGATAATGACGAATTCATCGTCCGATACCAGCCGAAGATCACGCTCTTAAGTCGTAATGCGGATGAAATGGACGGTGTCGAAACGTTGATCAGATGGGACCGCCCCGGCGTGGGTCTTGTCAGCCCCGATGAATTTCTCCCCGCGGTCAGACGCCATGACCTGATGGCGGATGTCACCAAGATCGTTTTCAAGAAAGCCGTTCAAGCACTCAAAGGCTGGATCGACCTGGGGCTGCATCTGAATGTAAGCGTCAATTTGGACGGTACGCTGCTGGACGATCTGCAGTTACCGGACCGGCTTCGTGAAATCACGGATGCTTACGAGGTCCCGGCCAACCACATTACCGTTGAAATTACCGAAAGCGCGGCGATGGCGGACCCGTCTACGACCCAGGACATCCTGACACGGTTGCGGGTGAAACAGTTCAATGTCTCCATGGACGACTTCGGTACGGGCTACTCCTCGCTGGTGCAGCTTTACCGGCTGCCGTTTAACGAACTCAAGATCGACAAGTCCTTTGTCATGGACATCGGCAGAAATGCCGAAGCTGACGCCATCGTCGAAGTGCTTGCCATGCTCGGCTCGAAGCTGGGTTTGAAGGTATGCGCCGAAGGTGTCGAGACGCAGGCTCAACTGGACCGGCTTCGCGAATTCGGATGCGATCTGGCCCAAGGATATCTTTTCAGCAAGCCCATCGAAGAGTCGATGATTGCACCACTCGCGCGCGAATGGGCGACACGCGCCGTCCCTGCGCGCAAGACTCCGGAACATTAGAAAGAGAGAACGACGTGTCCAGCGTACTTATTATCGATGACGAAAAGAACATCCGGGAACTTTTTTCGGAGGCCCTCGAGGATGCGGGCTACGACGTCCATCTTGCCCCTGACGGCGATTCCGGCATACGCGCCTTTGACCGTCACGCCCCAGACGTCGTCATTGTCGATGTCTTCATGCCGAAAAAAGACGGCATTGAGACGATCCTGGAAATTTCGCTTCGCAAGACGCAGGCCCGTATCATCGCCATATCGGGCGGCGGGTTCAGTCAAAACTTTCAATTTCTGGACATGACGCAGCGTCTTGGCGCCGATGTCATGCTCTACAAACCGGTTTTGCCGGATAAGCTCGTAGCGTGCGTTGACGAACTGATCAGCCGATCCGGATGAAAACGAAGGGGGACGAACGAATGGCGTTGAAGCATGCGATTCGAGCGCTTTTCAAACTTCGGGCCAAAAAGGGAGATGGGGCTTCGGGCCCACCTGAAAATCGCAACAAGACGCAGACAAAGCCCAAACAGCGCGCATCAGAAACCGACGTCGAGGCAGCCATAACCGAGCTCGCAACCCACCTGCGGCAGATGGCAACCAACGGCCACGCTGCGGCGGCCGGCTCGATTCAGGTGCTTGGACTGGAAGATACGAAGAAGCATTTCGGACCCAAATGGCCGCGTATAGCCGAACGGGTCCACCGCGTCATTGCCGACATCATCGAAACGCGCCTTGCCCGGCACGATAAGTATGCCCGCCTGCACGAAACCGCCTATGTCATGGTCTTTGCGGGTCTCGACCGCAACACGGCGGCGATGAAGGCCGCTCTGATCGCGGAAGAAATCTCGAAAAGACTTTTCGGCGACAAGGAGCAATCCTCGCTTATCAAGGTCGGTGTTGCGGAGATCGATACGGACGATGCCGCGGCGTTCGAATTGCTCGATGCGCAGGCGCTCATCCGAAAGATTACCGGTGAAACGGCGAAGCAGGAAAATATCGTTCATGTTGGCCCGGCGACGCCCGCGACCAAAACGTCCGACAAGGCAGATCAAAAACGCGACGGCACTAAGGCAAAACGCGGTCAGACAAACCGCCCCGGGTCGAGAAAGCCGAGGTCGGATACGTTGGGCCAACCGGGCAAGGAAAAATACGCTTGGGGCGCCGCAGAAGTTTCGGATGAACCCGCATCCCCGGAATGGGTTGCCTTGCGCGAGGAGCTGCTCGTTCCCGAAGAGCTGTTTTTCGTTTATCACCCGGCGTGGCTGGTGCGGCGGGAGATGATTGCAGCGCATTGTTGTGTGCCGGCGCGGCTTGCCGTCAACGGCACACTGATTACAGGGGGGCGCGCGATGCCGGCGCGCGGGCGGGCGCTGGAGAATTTCGGCCTCGACGTGCTCGGATTGCACAAAGCCCGTAAAGATCTGGAGGAGGCGGCCACGAATGACTTCGCCCCGGTCGTCGTCATCCCGGTGCATATCGAGACTCTGGAGACGCCGAAGTTCCGTGATTCGTATGTGGAATGTGCGTCGGGGATTGACGAACAACGCCGCCGGCAGGTGCTGTTCGAGATCATGGGTTTTACCGACGAAACACCGTCGGTAACGTTGGTCAAGGCGATCTCGTATCTGCGCCCATATTGCCGCGAAATTATCGCACGCACCCGGCTCGAAACCAGAAACCTGCACCTGCTCAGGGAAATTGGCGTGCAGGTCGCAGGCGTCGACTTGGCGAATTTACCGTTCAGGGAACATGAATGGTTCCCAATGGTGACGGCGTTTAACGAGCGCGCCGCCAATGCGCGTTTGACGACGTTCGCCCACGGACTAAAGACACGAAGCAGTGTCAGCGGCGCCGTCGCCGCCGGCTTCCGCTATCTGGACGGCCGGATCATCGCATCGCCCGTTGAAAAGCCGTTGCCGAACCGTCCCTGGACGGCGCGCGACGTCTATTCGTCACTCGTGTCGGAATTGCAGGCAGGAACCGATCCGGATTAGCAAACAATACCCGGTTACGCCGAGTTGATCCGGATCATTCTCCTCTGGGACGGTTCCCTCGCGGCAGGTCACTGGGGATCAATTCTGCAAATCTCGGGCGGCGATGACGTAGACATGCGAACGCCCACGGTCACGGTTATAGGACTTCACCGCCATGTCGTGAATTTGTGCAGACATCCTATCGAACGCCGACAGCAGGCCCTGTTCGTCCAACGATGTGTCAGGCACCATGCGTAACAGGGCATCCGCCTCCACAAAAAACGTTATCTCAATGGCGCTGTCATGGCCCCAAAAGCGAACCCGCCGCTGCGCGGGTTCGAATGAACGGCTTTTATTCGGAAAAACAAGTGACATAGGTTGTCTTCAAACCAACGAGGCCCGACAGCTTACGTTTTCGGCAAGCCTGCACGTTTGGCCTGCGCAACGGCATCGCTCAACCGGCTGTACTTGAAACCGTCGACATGGAAGCAATCCACCGGCTCGTTCGTAATGCCGTATTTGATCATCATCTCCTTAGTGGCGGTCTCATCGGCTTTGCCGACATTCTTTAAGTTCGGTTCGATCACTTTCTTCTCCTTCATAAAGGGATTCCCGACGGCGACTGACGGTGTTCGAGGCACCGACGCTACCCGATACGGTTTCTGGCCAGACGCATGGCGTGGCGCTTCGATTTCTGATCGCGGCGAACGAGGCTTTTGAGTTCCGCCGCCAACGTGCCGACGCTCTTCTCCGGCCTGATAACTTCGATTTCCGCCAGGTTGAGTTCAATCCTCGGGGCAACGGTGACGTCGATTTCATCGGTCTGCTCAACCGGATGGAACGACCTGCTTTCGGATTGCATCGCTTTTACCTTGTTTCATTCCACGCTGCGACCACATCCGCGACCGCGCCGGATCCGCTCGAGACCGAACTGAACCCGGCGCCGGGTCGCGCGATGGGCCGTCTGTCGCCAGACGAATTCATTGGCGGGCGACACTTCCGGACCGGCAGGCGTTATTTCAGGACTTTTTGCTCGATTCCTCAGCAGGCACCGCTGCCGACGGTGCGGGCGTAGCGTCGCTTGCCGGCTTGGCCGTTTTGGTCTCTTTCGCTGAGTTGGAAAATTGCTTGAAGGACATTTGATGCCCCTTTCATTTCGCGCAGGGAATATACCCTGCGACTTAAACACTGTAACGATTTAAGAATAAAAACTCAATAACTATTAATATCATATAAATTTTACTTTCATATATTATTTCATAATACAAGTCTTGAATTAAATATTATTTTTCGTATCCAAAAAATAAACTCAACAACTCCTTCTCCGCAATCTAAGTAATAAATTTTCCGTTCCGCGCACGCTGACAAGCTGCACCGCCCGCTCAGCAGCGGCGGTGTGATGCCGAACCTCCCTGTTGAAGCGGCGGATACGTTAGCGCGCACATTTGTGCGCGCATTCGCCTAGTCCCCCGGTCCGACCGGTAGCTTGATCCGTACCACGTATTCCGTCGAATCATAGTCGGCGCGATCTTCCGGCCTGCGGAAGAATACGTAAACACCGAGGAAATGAGCGAGTTCGCCCGCGTCGTCGGCAAGCGGCAGAAAGACCCGCTCGTAGTGGATGTAGGAACGGTCCTCGTGAATGACCCCGGCAGGCCGCACCCAGTAATGGGGCAGACTGTTTTCTGCCATGTTGCGGTAGACTTCAATCGCCGCCGCGGTGGTTTCCGAGTCATGGGTCTCGTGCAGGAATTTGCCGGTCAGTTCCATCCCCCAGATGTCGCGAAACGTCGAACCGGCAAACCGCCAATAGTAGGTTTCGTCAGGGATCTCGCCGACGCGGTCGGCAATGATCATCCGGCTCGCGATATCGTAGAAGTCCATCAGATCAATCTCGCGGATAAGCGGCACCCGGCCTTCTTCCGCAAACAGCGCACGCCGGTTCTCAATGACGCGGGCCAGATCGGCGTGCAGTTCGATATCGGTCAACTCATGTTGCGGCAATGCCGGGGCCTCTTCTGAATTCCCAAAGTAAGAATGTATAATAAGGCATGTCTACTGCCACAGCCGGGAGCGGCAAATACGTAATGTCCGCACTGCGCGAATACGCATGAGGAAACTCAACCAGACAATATACATTTAATGAATGTGTTATCCGCTCTAGGCTGTTACACTGAGCCCATGGATACACATACAGATACCCGAACCGACGTCGAGAGCTTCTTCGACCCGGACACCTTCACCCTCACCCACCTGGTCACCGACCCGGCGAGCGGCAAATGCGCGCTGATCGACCCGGTGCTCGACTTCGATCCGAAATCGGGCCGAACCTCGACCAAATCCGCCGATCATGCACTGGCGAGAATACAGGAACGGGGTCTCGACCTCGTATGGGGGCTGGAAACGCACGTTCACGCCGACCACCTGAGCGGCGGCGACTACATCCGCGACAAAACAGGCGTGAAGATCGCCATCGGTGCCAACGTGTGCACCGTCCAGAAGACATTCACCGACATTTTCAACATCCACGACGTCAAGACGGACGGCAGCCAGTTCGACCGGTTGTTGGATGACGGTGCCGAGATCACGGTCGGCGGGCTCAAGGGATATGTGATGTTCACACCCGGCCATACGCCGGCCTGCGCGACGTACGTGTTCGGCGACGCGGCGTTCATCGGCGACACGTTGTTCGCCCCCGATTACGGCAGCGCGCGATGCGATTTCCCGGGCGGCGACGGGGAAACCCTCTATCAATCCATGCAGCGGATATTGGCGTTACCCGACACGACACGGTTGTTCCTGTGCCACGACTATCAGCCGGGCGGACGCCCGCTGGTAACTCATACCACCGTCGCCGATCAACGTGAGAAGAACGTCCACCTGACCGCGTGCACGGACGCCAAGGCGTACGCGAAGATGCGCGCCGACAAGGACGCAACCCTGTCGATGCCGGTGCTGATCCTGCCCAGCGTGCAGGTCAACATCCGCGCCGGCCGCCTGCCCGCGCCCGAAGACAACGGCACCAGCTACCTGAAACTGCCGCTCAATCGCCTCTGAGCCCTGATCCGGCGGCACTGGAAGCCCGCCCTTGGTCGTGCTAACGATGTGCTGATCGCGCGCGGGCGTATGGGCCCGCTGCGCCGCCAATTCAGCGACAACGGAGGATCAATGCGCAACGCCGTCATCGGCCTGATCATCGGAATCGTCGCCGGGATCGTGCTCGGGACCACCGTCATCGCCCCCAGGCTGGCGCAGAACGTGAAAAAGGAAATCGGGCTTACGGAATCCGACGCCCCCGCGCCCAAGGATCTGCCCGATGCCGCCGACACACAGGAACAGGACGCCGGCAAACAAACCGGCCCGGTGCCGGATGCCGTGCGCATTAACATGGCAAGCGCCTTTGCCGAGGGACTGGCCGGGCACGGCAGCCTCGCCAAGCGTCTCGAAAAGCACGTCTGGCAAATCTCGGACGGGCGTCTCGATGTTCGCTTTCACCCCCCGGGCGGGTTGGTCAAGGAAACCGACGCCCTGGACGCGGTGATCTCCGGGGCCATTGACGCCTACTTCACCGACATGGACACCTTGGCCGCACGCGATCCGTCAATGACGCTGCTGGCCGGCCCGCCCTTCGGCGCTTCGGTGGCGGCGTATCTCGGCTGGATGGCCGAAGGTGGTGGACGCGGGCTGATGCTGGAACGTATGGCGGAGATGGGCATTGGCGGTGCGGTCTGCGGGATCGTGCCGCATGCAGCCGGCGGCTGGTTCAAGAAGCCACTGACAACGGCGGAAGACCTCAAAGGGATGCGTATTCGCGCGACCGGCGTGCAAGGTGACCTTTACCGCCGCCTCGGCGCCGATGTCGTCGATTTTTCATATTCGGAGACCTTGATTGCGATGGAATCCGGGCTCGTCGACGGCGCTCAGATCTCGGCCCCGCATGTCGATCTTGCGCTCGGCGCGGCGCGTGGGGGATGGACCTATTACGTGCCCGGCTGGCGCACGCCCGCGCGCGTGTTCGTTCTGGCACTTTCGAAGGACAAGTGGGACGCGCTCAGCGAAGTGCAGCGTTCTCAGATCCAGACGGCGTGCAGCGACAACATCCGCCACGCCATCGCCAAGGGCGAGGCGTTGCAGTTCGACGCCTTGAAAGAGATCATCCGGCAAGGTGCCGATGTCCGTCCGTGGCCGGCGGAAATGACGGACGCGGCCGAGAAAACCTGGAGCGAAATGGCCGCCGAAATGCAGAAGTCCAGCCGCCCCTATTCGCGCATCCAGAAGTCCTGGCGTCAGTTCGTCAAAGGGCAATCGATCTGGGAAGAACTGGCGCGGCCGAAATAGGGCCGGGCGTTACCACCACGAAAAACGCCGCCCCGAGGGACGGCGTTTTCCATTCACCAGAGTTGGCGATTACGCTTCGCCGGGCCCCTTCCCGCGGCGCCTTTGCACCACGATGATCAGCCCAAGCAATGCCATCGCCGGGATCCAGAAGATCTCCTTCGGCAAGCGGTCGGTCGGCAGTTCGATGATCTTGACCTCCCAGTCGAAGTCGATCTTCGCCTTTTCCGCCGGGCTGCCGAAGCCCACATCGGCAACGATCATCTTGCCGTCTTTTTCTTCCAGACCGATGCCCGCCTGTGACAACAGACGTTCATGGCCGTCTTCCATCTTCTCGCCCAACGGCAGGACCACGAACTTCTCGACCTGTTGACCGGTCGCAAGATCCTCACCACCGACCAGAATCCGGAGGTCGGATCCGGCCGGAAGATCGGCCGCCAGTTCGTCGATCTTAGTCGGGTCGACCTGATGGTACGGCGCCCACACCATATCGAGCCAGAAGCCGGGCCGGAACAGGGTGAACGCGATCAGGATCAACAGGACCGATTCATAAATCTTCGAACGTGCGAAGAAATAACCCTGCGTGCCCGCGGCAAACACCAGCATCGCCGCCGTCGCCACGATAAAGACGATGATCCCGTCGACCCATCCGACATCGATCAACAGAAGATCGGTGTTGAAGATGAACAGGAACGGCAGCATCACGGTCCGCAAGCTATAGAAGAACGCCACGAACCCGGTCTTGAGCGGATCGCCGCCCGAGACCGCCGCTGCTGCAAATGACGCAAGCCCCACCGGTGGAGTCACGTCGGCCATGATGCCGAAGTAGAACACGAACAGGTGCACCGCGATCAGCGGCACGATAAGCCCTTCCTGCGCGCCCAACTGCACCACGACACCCGCCATCAGCGACGACACGACGATATAGTTCGCCGTCGTCGGCAGGCCCATGCCGAGGATCAGACTGATGATCGCGACAAGGATCAGCATCACCATCAGGTGACCGCCGGACAGGAATTCGACCAGTTCCGCCATGACCTGACCGATACCGGTCAGCGACACCGCACCGACGATGATACCGGCGGTCGCGGTCGCCACGCCGATCCCGATCATGTTGCGCGCCCCGTCGGCCATCCCCATCAGGAGATCGGCAACACCGGACTTGAACGCAGCCACATAATCGCTTTCGCCGCGGAAGAACGCCTTCAGCGGTTTCTGCGTCAGCACCTGGAAGATCAGCAGCGCCGTCGCCCAGAACGCGGACAAGCCCGGCGACTTCCGTTCGATCATCAGGAACCATACAAGCACCACGATCGGCAGCAGGTAATGGAAGCCCGTCTTGGCGGTCGGTCCCATTTCCGGAAGTTCGACAACTTCGGCGTTGGGATCGTCCAGTTCAAGATCCGGGTATTGCGCCGCAAACCGGATCAGCACGACGTAAACGGCCAGCAGGACCAAGCTCAGCGCCCAACCTGTGTTGTCGCCGAAAAGGTCCTTCATCCAGCCGATGCCGTAATACGTGATCGCGGCCAGCACCGCCGTCACGGCGATACCGATCAGGAAGCCGTTGACCTTCTGCATCGCGGTCCGGATCGGGCCGGACTTGGGCAGGCCCTTCATGCCGTTCTTGGCCGCTTCGAGATCGACCAGATAGAACAGCGCGATATAGGAAATGACGGCCGGCAGGAACGCGTGCTTAACCACGTCCTGATACGAGATGCCGACGTATTCCACCATCAGGAACGCCGCCGCGCCCATGACCGGCGGCATGATCTGACCGTTGACCGACGACGCGACTTCGACCGAGCCCGCCTTTTCGGCGCTGAACCCGACCCGCTTCATGAGCGGGATGGTAAAGGTCCCGGTCGTCACCACGTTGGCGATGGAGGAACCGGAAATCAGACCGGTCATCGCCGACGCCAGAACGGCCGCCTTGGCCGGGCCGCCGCGCAGGTGACCCAGCGCCGCGAACGCGACCTTGATGAAGTAGTTGCCGGCGCCCGCTTTATCCAACAGCGCGCCGAACAACACGAACAGGAACACAAAGCTGGTCGAGACGCCGAGCGCGATCCCGAACACGCCTTCCTGCGTAATCCAAAGGTGCGACATCGCTTTGTCGAACGACGCGCCCTGCCAGGCGATGATTTCGGGCGCGTGTTGGCCAAAGAAGATATAGGACGCAAACACCATGGCGACGATCATCAGCGGCGGGCCGAGGGCGCGCCGCGTCGCTTCCAGCAGACAGACGAGACCGACACCCGACACGACCAGGTCCGCCGTATTGGGCTGTCCGACCCGCGAAACGCTCGCCAGGTCATCGGCGAAGATCGCGAGATATGCCGCGCATCCGGTGCCGACGAGGGCCAAAATCCAGTCGCCGATCGGAATGCGGTCCTTGGGTGAGTTGGCAAATGCCGGATACGCCATGAAGGCGAGGAAGATCGCGAAGCTCAGGTGCGTCGGCCGGGTGTGCGAGTTGTTCGGGATCGGAATGATGTCCGCGAAGATGAACGGCAGCGGCGACGCGATCCAGAGTTGGTACAGAGACCAGCAGATCGCGACGATGGTCAGGAACTTCCCGACGCCCCCTTCCGGATTTCGCCCACCCGTATCCGACGATGCGACGAGATCGTCGAGATCAATTTCCGAGAGTTTATTCTCTGCGGCCGTTTTCGCTTCCGCCATTTTGCGTTTTCCCTTCTCGCCCTGGCCGGATTTTCCGGCCTACTATTGCTCCCCAGCAATCCCCTGTCGCGGCGGTTAATGCCGCTTTTCGCAAAAAAATAAACCGATCAAAAATGACCTAAAAGGAGACGGGGACGGACCGTTGGGTCCGCCCCCGCACCGGCGATTATTTAATCAGGCCGGCTTCCTTGTAGTACTTGGCGGCACCGTCATGCAGCGGCGCGGAAAGCGAGTCCTTGACCATTTCTTCTTTTTTCAGGACCGCAAACGCGGGATGCAGCTTCTTGAAGGTGTCGAAGTTTTCGAACACGGCCTTCACCACGTAATAGACCGTATCGGCCGACGTCTTGGTGGAGCTCACGAACGTGGCGCCGACGCCGTAGGTCATGGTGTCGTCCGGCGTACCGGTGTACATACCGCCCGGGATCGTCGCGGTACGATAGTACGGCGCGTCCGCGACCAGCTTGTCGATCGCCGGACCGGCGACTTCAACCAGGTTCGCTTCGCACGACGTGGTGGCTTCCTTGATCGAACCCGACGGGTGACCGACCAGGAAGAAGAAGGCGTCGATCTTGTTATCGCAGAGCGCCTGCGACTGTTCCGACGACTTGAACTCGGTCGCCAGCGCCAGGGCGTCGTCGCCCATGCCAAGCGCTTCCGCCATGACTTCCCACGACGCACGCGTACCCGAACCCGGGTTACCGATGTTCACGCGCTTACCCTTGAGGTCCATGACCTTTTTGATGTTCGCGTCCTTGCGGGCGACGATGGTCACGGGTTCCGGGTGCACGGAGAACACGGCGCGCAGTTCCTTGAACGGGCCCTGATCCTTGAACTTCGAGGTGCCGTTGTAGGCGTGATACTGCCAGTCGGACTGAGCAACGCCCATGTCCAGTTCGCCGGCACGGATGGTGTTGATGTTGTACACCGAGCCGCCGGTCGATTCGACCGAGCAGCGGATTCCGTGTTCCTTGCGGCTCTTGTTCACCAGACGGCAGATCGCGCCGCCGGTCGGATAGTACACCCCGGTGACACCGCCGGTGCCGATCGAGATGAACTTCTGCGCGGCGTCGGCCGAGCCCGCGCTAAGCGAGATGCCGACGATGGCAGCGCTAACCGCCAGTGTTTTCTTGAAGTGCATAAAAACTCCTCCTTGAGATTTTGATTTAGTTAAGCTCTCCAAATCATTTAAGGCATCGATGGCGGCAACTGCCTCCCTTGCCGTCAATGCCGAATGACGGACGGCCCTTAAGGCCGACCCTCAACAAGCCAGGCGCAATGCCCTGGCCAATCGTTCGTCGCTTGTCCCAGCAAGTGGCTCGGCCGACGAGCGAATTCCTTGAATACCTGTAAGTCCGGAGAGGCGCGAAAAGCGTCCGGCGTATCCCCGGACGTCGTCTCCTGCCTGTTCAGTCTCCCTGACGCGGTCATTTTTATTCCCGTCCGTCATTATTAGGAAAAGTGTAGCATAGCACGATTAACGTGCAAGACGGGCCTTCCCGGCCGAGATATCCATTTAAAATCAATATGTTATTTCGGAAAGCGACGTTTCGACGGCGCTGGCCAGCTTATCCACGAGCTCGTCAAGCTCGGTGTCCGAGATAATGAAAGGCGGCGCGATCAGGACGTGATCGCCGCGTGCGCCATCGGCCGTTCCGCCGCCCGGATAGCAGATCAGGCCGCCTTCGAAGGCGTGCTTCTTGATCTTCAAATGCAGCTTCTGCGCCGGATCGAAGGTTTCTTTCGTCGAACGGTCCTTGACCAGTTCGATGCCCTGAAAGAGCCCCCGGCCGCGAATATCGCCGATGTGTGCGTGATTGCCGAAACGCTCGTGCAACTTGTCGACCAGGGCCGCACCCTGTTTCTTGACGGCGTCCAGCAGGTTGGCGCTTTCGATCTTTTGCTGGACGGCGAGCGCCCCGGCGCAGGCGGTCGGATGGCCCATATACGTGTGTCCGTGCTGGAATGCACCCGAGCCTTGGATAAAGGCATCATAAATCTTGTCGGTCACCATGGTCGCACCGATCGGCTGATAGCCGGCGCCGAGCCCCTTGGCGATGCAGACGATATCCGGCACGACGTCGTCTTCGGCGCAGGCGAACAGATACCCGGTCCGCCCCATCCCGCTCATGACTTCATCGAGGATCATGACGACGCCGTATTGGTCGCAGATTTCCCGTATACGCTTGAGATATCCCTTCACCGGCGGCAGCACCCCTGCCGTCGCGCCGCCCACGGTCTCGGCGATGAAGGCCGACACGTTCTCCGGCCCGAGCCGCAGGATTTCCGTCTCCAGCTCGTTGGCGATGCGAAGGCCGTATTCTTCCTCGCTCTCACCGTCGCCCCTGTCGCGATAGGGGTAGCACGGCGCGATCAGCGAGGTTTCGACCAGCAACGGCTGATACGGTTCGCGCCGCCAGACGTTACCGCCGACCGCGAGCGCCCCAAGCGTGTTGCCGTGATAGCTCTGGCGCCGGGCGATGTAGCGCCCGCGCTTGGGCTCGCCGCGTTCCAGGTGGTACTGGCGCGCCATCTTCAAAGCCGCCTCGACGGCTTCGGACCCGCCCGAAAGGAAATAGACCGCGCGCATCCCGGCGTTTTCGTCACGCGGTGCGCGCTCGACCAGAAAATCCGCCAGCTCTTCGGCCGGCCCGGATGTGAAAAAGCCCGTGTGCGCGAACGGAATTTCGTCCAGCTGCGCCTTGATCGCCGCGATCACGTCCGGATCGGAGTGGCCCAGGCACGACACCGCCGCGCCGCCCGATCCGTCCAGGTAGCGTTTGCCGTTACTGTCGATGACGTAGATACCGTCGCCCTTGACGGCTTTCGGCAACGCCGATTTCGGCGCCCGGTGAAATACATGCGTTTCGGATGACACGTTCAGGGACTCCCAACCCGGAAATGGCTGATAAAGCGAACCATGTTTAATCGGGGGTTGCAACTCTGCATCCGACACTCGGCGATTGCAGAGCGACCACCCCGTGCTAGGATACCGCTCCGAAATCTGGAGACACGTATGGACCTCAAAGAACATATCCGGGGCATTCCGGATTTCCCCAAACCCGGCATTCTTTTCTATGACATCTCGACCCTTCTCGCGCACCCGGACGCGTGGCAGGTGGCCCTCGGCCGGCTCGCGCGGATCGTCGCACGTCACCAGCCTGACATGCTGGCGGGGATCGAATCCCGCGGCTTTCTGGTCGCGGCGCCTTTGGCCGCCAAGCTCGGCCTCGGTTTCTGCATGGTCAGAAAACCGGGCAAGCTGCCGGGCGACGTGATCAGTCACGATTACGATCTCGAATACGGCTCCGACACCATTCAGGTTCAGGCCGACGCCGTCGCCCCCGGCCAGCGCGTCGTGGTGCTGGACGATCTTTTGGCGACCGGCGGCACACTCGGCGCGTCGTTGGAATTGTTCAACAAGGTCGGCGCCAAGGTCGTCGGCGCGGCATGCATTATCGAACTGACGTTTCTGGGCGGGCGCGAAAAAATCGGGGTGCCGTTCGACGCCCTCATACAATACGATGACTGACCATGGCTGATACCGCGACCTGGGACATTCTCGACCGCCGCGCCATCGACGACCTTGTCGCCGACAAGGGGCGCGAGCGTGTGCTGGGCGGACTGATGAGCGACGACCCGACGCCCGAGGACCGCGCCCGGCTTATGGCCCAGCTCGCCGTCGACGGCAACATCCTGCAGCTAAGAAACGAAACCGCGTCCTTCCAGCGCTGGGCGGAAGCCCACGGATTCCGGCGGCTCGTCAATACGCTCATCGAGCTGGACCGGGTCTTGGCGCTTTCCGAGCGCGGCCAGGCGATCCTGCAGGCGCAAGCGTTGACCCGCCACATCGTCCGCACGCTGAACGACGACATCCAGACTTTCAAACGCGCCGTCGCGGCGGATTGAAATACCAAATCCGTCTATCCCGGAACCGGGCGAACGCGAGGTATCCGGTACCCATTTTCAATCGCAACGGCTTTCACCCGGCCAAACATGGGTCCCGGATCAAGTCCGGGGTAGACGGTATGTTTGGTGTGAGCCAGGTCGATCCACACCCGTCACCCCGGCGAAGGCCGGGGCCCAGGGCAACGCCCCCTCACCCGGCTCGCGATGCTCGCCACCCTCTCCCGAGGGAGAGGGATTCAGGCGCTGCCGTCCCGCACCAGCCCCACCGCTTTCTTGATCACGGTCGGCAGGGCATGCGCCGAAAAATCTTCCGGGCGCACCCAAAAGCCATCCGTATTGGCGCCGGCACGCGCGGTGCCCTTCAACAATCGGATCGTCAGGCGGAAGTGGGTAAAGACATGCACGGCTTCTCCTCCGACCGGCGCCCAGTCCATATCGACCGGCTGATGCGCGGCAATCTCGTCGGCGTCCGGCCACGCGCCCTCCCGCCACGGCGTCGAGGGGAGTTCCGTCATGCCCCCCAGCAGGCCGCGTTCGGGACGCTTCCTCAGCAAAACGCCGCCGTCACCGTTTTCCAGCCAGAACATGACGCAGCATCGCTCGGGCCGGGCCTTTTTCGGGGCCCGCGCCGGCAGCCGTTCCGGTGAACCTTTTTTCCGCGCCTCGCAGGAATCCGCGAGCGGACATAACAGGCACTTGGGCGACTTGGGCGTGCAGACGGTCGCGCCCAGATCCATCATTGCCTGGGCGAAGTCGCCGGGACGGTGATCGCCGGTGAAGGTTTCCGCTTTTGCCGCGATGTCGGCTTTACCCTGCGGTAACGGCGTCTCGATATTGAACAGTCTGGCCGTCACCCGCTCGATGTTTCCGTCCACCGGCATGGCCGCCCGGTCGAAGGCGATGGCGGCGATCGCGCGGGCCGTGTAGGGACCGATCCCCGGCAATTCGAGCAGACCCTCGACCGTATCCGGGAACCGCCCCCCGTGCGTGTCCGCGACCACGCGCGCACATTTATGAAGATTGCGCGCCCGGGCGTAATAGCCCAGCCCCTGCCATGCCACCAGCACGTCGTCGAGATCCGCCTTGGCCAGCGCCGTCACGTCGGGCCAGCGCGCCATAAATTCGCCAAAGTACGAGCCGACCGTCGCCACCGTGGTCTGCTGCAGCATGATTTCCGACAGCCAGACCTTGTAGGGGTCGGACGCCTCACCCGGCCCGGCGCGCCACGGCAAGTCGCGGCGGTGCGTATCGTACCAGTCAAGGAGCGCGCGCCTGATATGTTCGGTCCCGGCCATCGTCTTAATAATATAGGTCATCTGCGCTCTGGCGATACCGCCCTCTCGGCTGGAACACAAGATCGCGAGCACGAGTTGCATTCCCTTGCCCCGCCCCGGCCGCGCCCCTACGATCCGGTGCTGAACAAGAACACTTTCGAACGGGATCGGAAACGTTTCACCGGCATGGCACAGTCGCCCTACAGTTCCAACGTCGAAGCCGCCCGGCGCGCCCGCTCGCAGCCGTTGAGCCGTGTCGTATCGGGGCTAACGCGGAAGGCGCTGGACAAGCGCGGCTTCGTCGACGCCGCCATCGTCAACGAATGGCCGGTGATCGCGGGCGAACTGATCGGGCAACACAGCCTGCCCGACCGCATCCGGTTTCCGCGCGACCGCTCGCAGCCCGGGACGCTCTATCTGCTGCTCGAGAACGGCGCGCTGGCGACCGAGGTCATCCACTTCCAGCCGATCCTTCTGGAGCGCATCAACCGGTTTTTCGGCTTCCGCGCCGTTGGCGACATCAAGATCATCCACGGCCCCCTGCCGAAGCGCGGTCAGGATAAGCGCCCGCCGCTGCCGCAGATCCGGCCCGAGCGCCGCGACGAAATCGAAAAAAGCCTTGCGGCCGTCGGCGACGACGAACTCCGGGATGCGCTGTTGCGTCTCGGCGAACACGTCGCCCGGCGCCGCCAGGCCGACAAGTAATGGCCGACACCTAATGTCCGACACCTGATTAGTTACAAGAACGGAGACCATTCCATGCTGATTTCACGCCGTATGTTTTCGGTTCTGGCCCTGGGCGCCGCTGCCGCACTGGCGTTGCCGGGTGCAGCCCACGCCAAGATCGTCGATACCGAAACGGCCATGACGGAACTCGTCATCGGCAAGGACGACGCGCCGGTTGAGATCATCGAGTACGCGTCCCTGTCGTGCCCGGCGTGCGAACATTTCCACGCCAACATCTATCCGGTGATCAAGACCGAGTACATCGACACCGGAAAAGTGAAGTTCATCTTCCGCGACTTCCCGACCAACTCGCCGGGTCTCGCCGCCGCCATGATCGCGCGCTGCGCCGGGCCGAGCCGGCATGCAGGCATGGTCGATATTTTCTTCGACACCCAGCAACAGTGGGGCCGCGCCGAAAACCCGCTGCAGGCGCTGGGCATGGTCGCGCGCATGGCCGGTCTCGGCCCGAACGACGTCGATCAATGCGTGCGCAATTCCAGCCTGATGAACGCGATCCAGGACAAGGCCCGCAAGGCCAATGAAGAAATGGGCGTCAAGGCGACCCCGACCCTGTTCGTCGCCGGCGAGCAGGTCGAGCACGCGCTGGAGCTGGAAAAAGTGAAGGCCGCCATCGACAAGGCGCTCGAAGCGGCGAAATAACACCGCCTTCCCCGCGAGACGATGCCGAAACTGGCATAAAACCTGCTGGGTCCGTCAAAAGCCCGCCTGGCCGGCGGGTCTCGACGATGTCTCTGGGGAAGACACATGGACCGTGAAGACCGAGCCTTGCTGGCGCTGATTCAGCGCGACGGACGCATGACGTATGCGCAACTCGCAAGACAAGTCGGGCTCTCCGCGGCGGCCGTTCATGATCGCTTGAAGAAGCTGAAAGCGGGCGGCGCGCTCAGATACTGGAGCGCCGTCGCCGATCCGGCCCAGCTCGGCTACCCGGTGCTCGCGTTCGTCCGCGTGCAGACCGATCTGCCCGGAAATGCGCGGGCTTTGGCCGACACCCTCGCCTTGCTGCCGGACGTGCTGGAATGCCATCTCGTGAGTGGCGCATGGAACTGCCTGATCAAGGTGCGGGCAAGCGGCCCCGCCGGATTGGACGCCCTCGTTTCCGAACGGATTGCTCCATGTCCGGGGATTCTCCGGCTACAGACCGAGGTCGTCTCGCTGAGCACGAAAGAGAGCCATATCGTCCCCACCGGGGATTCGTCGGCGGTCGGTCATGCCGCCGATTGAGTGCAGCCGTTACCCGGCAAATTCTGCCTAGGGACGGCAGAAAGTGTCCGCCCCGCAAGCCGCCAACCCCGCCGTTTCCAACTGATTTCCGGTATTCCGGTTTCGACGCCGATTATTTTCCGGCCCGATACCGAACGCACCGAAAAATGTTCAGCGCCTGCACTGGCACGCGTATTGCTGGCATTCCTGGCAGAAAACGATCTCGTGCAATCATAGAAAGATGAGCCATGTCTTCCGATATCGACACCAGCTACCAAGGCCTGTTCAACCTTCGCTCGACCTATTCCCAGCAGAACCAGCGGATGCTGGACGCCCTTAACCGCGTACGGGAGCGAAACGAAAACGCCCTCGAAGACCTGCAGACGGGGGTCGCCGACGAAAACGGCGACGAAGACGGGCACGACGGACTGATCAGCGGCCCACGGGCAACGTTGTTCCAGAACTTCCTCGAAATGCTGGAAGAGTTCATGGCCAACGCCGGTCTGAACCGCGAGGCACAATATAACTACGATGAGAACGGCAATCCTGTTTCGTACTTCGGCGGCGATGGCGACGACGAAGTGCGGGGCTACAACAACTTCATGGCCGCGGGCGGTGACGGCGACGATGACATACAAGGGTACGACTACCTGTTCGCGCTGGGCGGCAACGGCAACGACCGGATTTCGGGTTACTCGAACACCAGCGCATCCGGCGGCGCAGGCGACGACAGCATCGACGGCTACGACAATCTGCGCGCCTACGGCGGCAGCGGCAACGACCGGATTTCCGGCTACGACAACACCACAGGATATGGCGGCAGCGGCGATGACGTGATCGACGGCTACGACAATCTCAGGGCCAACGGCGGCAGCGGCAACGACCGGATCAGCGGATATGACAACCTGCAAGCCGTCGGCGGTGCGGGGGACGACATCATCGACGCCTACGACAACGCCGTCATCGATGCCGGTTCGGGGGACGACCATATCTCGGTCTATTCGAACGCGTCGATCATAGCGGGCGAAGGCGATGACACGATCAGCGCCACCGGCAAGAACAACAGCGTCGACGGCGGTGCGGGCGATGACCGGATCAAGGGCGGCAAGAACGCCAAGATCGCCGGCGGGGACGGCAACGACCTGATCACGTCGGGTATGAATGCCATCGTCGACGGGGGCAGCGGCGACGACAGGATCGCCGCCGCCGAAAATGCGGTCGTGAGCGGCGGTGCCGGAGACGACTATGTCCGGGTCGGCAGCAATTCGACCGTCCTCTATAACAAGGGCGATGGGATGGACGTCATGGACGCCTCCCTCGCGTTAAGTGAGAGCACGATCCAGTTCGGCCCGGACGTCTCGCCCGCCGATCTGAATATTGAGAAACGCGGCGAGCACCTCGTGATCAACATCGGCGACAAAGGCGATGCGCTCGTCCTGCGCGGTGGCGCGGGTGGCGATCTGCCGGCATTGTCGTTCGAGGACGGCACGACGATGGAAGGCGCGGACGTCCTTGCCAATGCGACGGTCAACGATGCCCCGCCGGACGAGCGCTTGAACCGGGCGCTTGAAATCGAGGGGCCGGGCAACCCGATTTCGCTGGCGACGGCCAAGCTGTCTTCGCTCAGACAGGTCGATCTCTCGGTATAAGCGGGCCTTGTCGATCGGTCGGGGGGGCCGGTTCGGACACCCCTGACTTATCCCCAGAAATCGCTGCTGAAATGAGTCGACTCCGGGCGCGCCACGCCCCTATAGTCCCACCATATATTGTGTAAATATGACAAAAAGACGCCATATTTACATAAAATAAGGTATAGTCAGGGTCTTAGGCCACGGCTTAAGGCCTCGCCGGCCGGGTTTCGGGAGCTAAAACGAGCGTGCTGCACTTCAAAAAGTTACGCCTGAGCGGTTTCAAATCCTTCGTCGAACCGACGACGCTGGAGATCGACGCCGGTTTGACCGGGGTTGTCGGGCCTAACGGCTGCGGCAAGTCGAACCTTGTCGAAGCGCTGAAATGGGTGATGGGCGAAACGTCCGCCAAGCAAATGCGCGGTGGCGAGATGGACGACGTCATCTTTTCCGGGACCGACCGCCGCCCGCCCAGAAACGTGGCGGAAGTGGTGCTGACCCTCGACAACGCCTTGAAGGGCGCACCGAGCCAGTTCTCGGAAGCCGACGATCTGGAGATCGCGCGCCGCATCGAACGCGAGAAAGGCTCTTTATATAAGATCAATGGCGCCGACGTCCGCGCCCGCGACGTGCAGCTGTTGTTCGCCGACCAGGCGACCGGCTCGCGCTCAACCGCTTTGGTCAGCCAGGGCAAGATCGGCGCGGTGATTTCGGCGAAACCGACCGAGCGGCGCTTGCTGCTCGAGGAAGCCGCCGGCATCCGCGGCCTGCATTCGCGCCGCCACGAAGCGGAACTGAGACTGAAGGGCGCTGAAACCAACCTGGAACGTCTCGACGATATTCTCGTCACCCTCGAAGCGCAGATGAACGGCCTCAAAAAACAGGCCCGCCAGGCGACGCGCTACCGCAATCTGTCCGATCTGATCCGCACCGCCGAAGCGACGCTGTTTTATCTGCGCTGGACCACTGCCGAGAGCGAGCTTGAGCAGTACCGGATGCGGCTTTCCGAAGTCGAAGCCGAGGTCAACAGGCTCGGCGTGATCGTCGGCGAAGCCGGCACCGAACAGGCCGAGGCCGCGGCCGATATTCCGGCGCTCCGCGATACCGAGGCCGCCGCCGCCGCGGCCCTGCAAAGATTGATGATCGCGCGCGACGGGCTGGACGAGGAAGAAAAGCGGATCGAGGCGCAGGCCAACGACACCCGCAGCCGGATCGAAGAAACCATCGCCGACACGACCCGCGAACAATCGCTGATTTCCGACGCCGAAGCCGCGCACGCGCGCCTGGCAGAAGAACAATCGGGGATCGAAGCCGCGCGCGAGGGCGAGGAACAGAACCGCGCCAAGGCGCAGGAAGACCTGTCGACCGCCGGTGAAGCCGTGCAGGCCCACGAAAACGAGCTTTCCGGACTGACGCAGCGTGTCGCCGACTCGGAAGCGCGGCGCGGCTCGCTCGAACGGCGCCGCGAAGAACTGACGCAACGACAGACGCGCCTGACGGGACGGCTGGAAGAACTTCGTTCGGAACACGCGCGGCTTGAGGCCGACGCCCCCGAAGCGGAAGCGATGGCCGACGCCGAAGCGGACATGACGCGCACCCAAAGCGCCGTCGAGGACGCGCGCGCCATGCTCGAAGAAGCCGAGGAATCGCACAAGGCCGCCGAAGGCGAGCGCGAACGGCTGCGCGGCATTCTGAACGAGGCCCGCGACGCGTCGACCAAGCTTCAGGCCGAACGCGAGGCCCTGACCAAGCTGCTGGACACCGGCGATCCGGACATGTTCCCGCCGCTGATCGACGCGGTCACGGTTGAACCCGGCTTCGAGGTCGCGCTCGGCACAGCGCTCGGCGACGAGATCGAGGCCCCCATCGACGAGGCCGCGGCCATCCACTGGCGCGCGCTGCCGCCGATGACCGATGCGCCGGCCCTGCCCGCCGGTGCGACACCGCTGAGCCAATGGGTACAGGCGCCGCCCGCACTCGCCCGCCGTCTGTCGCAGATCGGCGTCGTCGATTCGGTCGACGCCGCGCGCAACCTGATCCACAACCTGCGCCCCGGCCAGCGGCTGGTGACGCGCGACGGCGCGCTCGTGCGCTGGGACGGCTATACCGTCGGTACCGGCGCCACGACATCCGCGGCACGCCGGCTCGAGCAGCGCAACCGCCTTCGTGAAGTCGAGGATCAGGCGACCGGCGCCAACCAACGGCTGTCCGAAGCCGATGCCAATTTCGAGCGCGCCCGCGAAACGGTCGAGGCCCGCAACCAGGCGGTCCAGACGGCACGTGAGGGATTGCGGAACGCCGAAAACGCGCTCGGCGAAGCCCGCGATATCCTCGCCCAAATCAAAGAGAAAATGGCGGCGCACGGCTCCAAGCTGGCGGCCGTCGGCGATCAGATCACCGGCGTCGAAGGCGACCTCGCCGAAGTGACCGGTCAGTTGGAAGAAGCGGTGCAGGAAATTGCGCAGCTTCCCGACATCGACGGCGACCGGGCCCGGATCGAGACGTTGCGTGAAGAACTGAACGAACGCCGCTCGCATCTGATGGAATGCCGCGCGCGCCACGACGAAATCGAACGCATGGCCCGCGAACGCAGCCAGCGACTGGAGGCCATCGCCCGCGAAACGCAAAGCTGGAGCGACCGCAAGCAGTCATCCGCGACCCGCCTGGAGGAACTGACCGCCAGGCGCGCCGAACTGGAAGCCGTCCGCGAGGAACTGGCGCAGAAGCCGGCGGCCCTGAACGAGAAGCGACAGGCGCTGTTGAGCGAGATCGAAACCGCCGAACAGAACCGCCGCGACGCCGCCGACAAACTGCAGACCGCCGAAACCCGCCTTGCCGAAGCCGACAAGCGGTTGCGCACCGTCGAAGCCGACATGGCCCGCGCCCGCGAAAACCGGGTCCGCGCCGAAGGCAGCGTCGAACAGGCGTTGCAGACCTGCCACTCGATCGCCGAACGGGTCGACGACCGGCTCGAGTGCCGCCCCGATCAGCTGTTTGAGATCGCCGGCCTGGATCCGGAAAAGCCGCTCCCCGATCTGGAGCAGACGGAGCGTAAGGTCGAACGCCTGCAGCGCGAACGCGAAACCATGGGGCCGGTCAACCTGCGCGCCGAACAGGAAATGCGCGAACTCGAAGAACAGATCGAGACACTTAATGTCGAGCGCGAAGACCTGATCAAGGCCATCGACAAGCTGCGCCGGGGCATTTCGGAACTGAACCGCGAAGGCCGCCAACGCCTGTTGCAGTCGTTCGAGGAAGTGAACGAACACTTCCAGGAACTGTTCCAGAAGCTGTTCGGCGGCGGTCACGCGCACCTTGAACTGACCGAAGCCGACGACCCCCTCGACGCCGGTCTTGAAATCATGGCCTCGCCGCCGGGCAAGAAGCTGCAGAACCTGACGCTTCTTTCGGGTGGGGAACAGGCCCTGACGGCGCTGTCGCTTCTGTTCGCGGTGTTCCTGACGAACCCGTCGCCGATCTGCGTGCTCGACGAGGTCGACGCACCGCTGGATGACGCCAACGTCGACAGATTCTGCTCGATGCTGGAGCACATGTCGAAACAGGAAAGCACCCGCTTCCTGGTGATCACCCACCACCGCATGACCATGGCCCGCATGGACCGGCTCTACGGGGTCACCATGTCGGAGCGCGGCGTCTCGCAGCTGGTGTCGGTCGATCTGCAGAAAGCCGAGGAAATCCGGGAATCGGCTTAAATGCCCCCTCACCCGGCGCTCGTCATGCTTCGAGACGGGCGCGTTGCGCCCTCCTCAGCATGAGGAATTTGTTCTTGCCTCATCCTGAGGAGCGCGAAGCGCGTCTCGAAGGATGGGGACTTAGAAACAGCGAATCCCGCACCCGCGAAAACAAGGCTTGCGGCAGCCGGGTATTTTGCTACAACACCCCCGGACTTAAGGACGGGAAACGGGGTGGCATAGTCCATTTTTTGAAGCGGGATACCGCTTCGGGGGACATTTCATGGCATCCGACGACAACACCGGCCAAGGGCCCCATGGAACCCCTAAGGGGGACCTCGACAGTTTCGGGCAAAAGCTGAAAAAAGCCCGGGAATCGGAGGAATCCAGACGGCTCTGGAAAAAGCAGCTCAATAAGCCGCCGAAGACGGCTCTAGGGCTTGCTTTTCGGGTGTCTGTCGAGTTAGTTTCCGCCGTGGCCGTGGGGCTGGCGATTGGCTGGGCCCTCGACGAGTGGCTGGGTACGCGTCCGTGGGTCATGGTGGCGTTCATCGTTTTGGGGTTCGCCGCCGGTGTCATGAACGTATATCGCATGGCCTCTGGTATGGGTAATACCATGGGCTATAGAGAAAAAGACGACGCGACCGGAACCGAAGCATCCGGGACGCCCGAGGAAGGGAAAGATCGAGGTGGCTGAGGGACATTCCCCACTCGCACAGTTCGAGATCAAGACGCTCGTGGACATCAACGTCGCGGGCATCGACGCATCGTTCACCAACTCATCGCTGTTCATGGTGCTGACGGTCGCGACCGTCACCCTGTTCCTGGTCGGCGGGATGCGCAAAAGCGCGCTGGTCCCGGGCCGTTGGCAGTCGATGGCGGAGTTGAGTTACGTTTTCATCGCCAACATGCTGAAAGACACGGTGGGCAGCGAAGGCCGCCCCTACTTCCCGTTCGTCTTCACGATTTTCATGTTCGTGCTGGTCGGCAACATGTGGGGCATGATGCCCTACTCGTTCACCTTCACGAGCCATATCGCCGTCACCTTCGCGATGGCGTTCTTCATTTTCGTCGGCGTGACCCTGATCGCCATCGCCAAGCACAAGCTGCACTTCCTGGCCTTCTTCATGCCGCCGGGCGTGCCGATGTACATGGCGCCGCTGCTGGTCCCGATCGAAATCATCTCGTACCTGTCGCGCCCGATCAGCCTGAGCGTCCGGCTTTTCGCCAACATGCTGGCCGGCCACACGCTGTTGAAAGTGTTCGCGGGCTTCATCATTTCGCTCGGCATTGCCGCGGGCTGGCTGCCGTTCGTGTTCGTCGTCGCGCTGACGGGCCTCGAATTCGTGATCGCCTTCCTGCAGGCGTTCGTGTTCACCATTCTGACGTGCCTCTATCTCAACGATGCGCTGCATCTGCACTAAGGCACGCGGATAACCTATCAACTCTTGAATTGAACTAACCTAGAAAGGATCTGACCCATGGAACTTGAAGCTGCAAAGCTCCTCGGTGCCGGCCTCGCCGTTATCGGCGTTATCGGTTCCGGTATCGGTATCGGTAACATCTTTGCTTCGTTCATCCAGGCCGTTGGCCGCAACCCGTCCGCTCAGGGCGCGGTGTTCCCGATGACGATGCTGGGCTTCGCGCTCGTCGAAGCCATCGCGCTGTTCGCGCTGGTTATCGCACTGGTCATTCTGTTCGGTTGATTTCCGGGCGGCCCTGGTGCCGCCCGCGGAATCCGCCGCTTGAAGCGGGGATGTCATGCCTCAGTTAGACGTCACCACATTCGCACCGCAGCTGGTCTGGCTGGCGATCACGTTCGCCGCGATGTTCCTCATCATGTGGAAGATCGCGGTGCCGAAGATCTCCGATGCGCTGGAAACCCGGCAGATGCGGCTGGAAGACAATCTGAAAAAGGCCGAGGACCTGCAACGCGAAGCGGAAGCGACGCTTGCATCGTATGAAAAGGCCCTCGCCGACGCACGCGCCCAGGCGCATGAGGATATTCAGAAGATTCAGCAGCAGCTCCAGGAAGCCGCCGCCAAGGAAGAAGCCGAGCTTTCA
>MDSW01077567.1_pt1 | contig 66991 bp, 23 predicted proteins | sample 811171 | NCBI WGS metagenome assembly MDSW01 (sample SAMN05326641, study PRJNA326480) | marine metagenome | isolation source: seawater | place: Atlantic Ocean: North West | collected 2012
ACTACGTGAGAGGATTGTTCGTAGTGCGGTCTGCTCGCTTCTAGATCACATGTTTTACCCGGATGGGTTAGAGCTCAGTCTTTTTGTAATCAGATCTACTGTACAGTACTATTATCACACACACAGTACTACTGTAACTGATTGCCCATGCGAGCACGGAAGGGAGGTTACAAAGAACAATGATCCGATAATCAGCCTGTTAACCTGTCCGAGGCCCACGAAGACGGGTCTGTTTTCACGCGACGGCGTTTTCCCTGTTTGGATTTCCCCCCGTCAAACTCGAGCGCGTCCTCGTCGCACGCGACGCGATGCCTCCTCCGCTCATCGACGTGCAGATCATTCGCGCCGGCGACGGCAAGTACTACCCGAAGCCAGGCGAGACGGTCGCGATCCACTACACGATCAAGCTCGCGAGCGGAAAGGAGGTGGACAACACGTACAAGCGGAAGCAGCCGTTCCGGTTCAAGGTCGCGTGCGGGCAGGTCGTGAAAGGGTGGGACGCCGCGGTCACGCAGCTGAGCGTGGGGGAGAAAGCGACGTGCGTGTTCCCGGCGCGGCTGGCGTACGGTGAGAAAGGGTTTCCGGGTTTGATACCGAAGAACGCGGAGCTTCACGTCACGCTCGAGCTCGTCGCGATATCGATGGGGGACTGAGGATGATCGAGAATTAAGAGGGTGATTGACGAGGTCAGCGCGATCGCGGTTCAGGAGGACGCCGCGCGATGACGATCGGATGACCAATAGCTTTTTCGTCGTAGCAAACTATAGGTACTAAATCAAACATCACGTTTCGTGTAACGTCGTGACACGTCCCACCCACCCCCACCCTCGATCGCGGAGTCGCTCGTCGTCACCGCGGCGCCGCCGGGCGAAGCTTGATGTTCGCCGCCGCCTTGACCCCCTCGGTGAGCGAGTCGCTCTTGCCCAAGACGTCGTCCCAGTCCTGGGAATCTTGCAGCATGCTGAACAAGCTCTTACCCGGCTTCGTGGACGCGCCGCCGGTGCCGAGCCTGGACGGCGCCGCCGCGGTGGACGCGCCGTTTGATTTCCCGGCCGCCGCGGGGTGCTTGGACATCGCCTCTCGCGGCGCCCACCCGAACCTCGCGTTCTCGTTCGAACCGAGCTCCGCGAAGTTCGCCGGCGCGGCCATCGTGCCTTGCTCCTCCGCGTCCTTCTCCCACATGCTCTGTGAGTCTCCGCCGCCGCCGAACACGAACGACCGCGACGCGCCGCCGTTCCCGAGGGATACAGACCGCGCGAGCCCACCGGCGCTGTGGTTCGACCCGCTTCCGCGGCCGAGGAACGACATCGACCCGCCGCGCTCGAGAAGCGGCGCGGGGGCGACCCTTCCGGGGGCGCTGTTGACCCTTCCGACTGCCTTGACCGGCGCGGGCTGAGAGAACGCCCCGGCGCCGTTATCCATCGCCGCGGCCGCGGCGGACGTGCCTCGCCGCACGCGGTTGTTCCGTCGCGCTCTTCCGGCGTCGAGCATCGCGGAGAAGTCTTGCGACGCAAAGTCGCGCGCGGACGGCAGCTGCGAGTCCCCGTCGCCCGCGTTCGCGTTCGAGTCGTCGTTCGCGGCGAGCTTCTTCGCCGCCTCCGCGGCGGCGGCAGCCTTCTTGCGTCGCTCCGCGCGTTCCGCCCACTCGCCGTCGTCGTCGTCGGACAGCTCCACGGCTTCCCACGCGCGGTCGGGGACGTCGATCCCGAGGTCTTCGTCGTCGCTCTCGGACTCCCCGTTCGCTTTCCGTCGTCGCTGCCAATAATCCGGGCCGTCCGCATCGTACCCGTTGTTCCGGTTCGGTCGTCGGAACCCGTTCTTGAGCGCCTCTTTCATCTTGCGAAGATCCTCCTCGTCCTTCTCTTCTTCGAACCGAGCGTGCGCGGCGGCGCGTTTCGCCGCGCGCCGTTCGTCGCCGTCCGCGGTGTCGTTGAAGTCGATGTAATCCACCATCTCCTCGAGCTCATCGCGATCGAGCAGACCGTCGTTCCTAGACGCCACCTTGCGTCGGATAACCCGCTCGTTCTCCTCGCCGAGCTCCTCGACCTCGACCTGCTCTTCGTCGTCGGTGTGGCCGCCGTCGTCGGACATCTCCGCCTCGTCCTCGAACGCGCCCCCCTCGCGTCTTTTGTTCGCCTTCGCGTCCGCTTTGAAGAACGCCTTTGCCTTCTTGAGCTGCCGCTGGCGTTCCTTGCGAGTCATGTCCACGAACGCTTCTTCTTCGCTGAGGTCGTCCTCCGAGTCCTCGTCGTCTTCCGCGTCCTCGCCGTCGCCGCCGCCGAGTTCTTTCGCCTCGTCCAGCTGCGCCGCGAGCTGCTGCGCCGCTCTCTCCGCGGCGATCGTCTCTTCGTCGTCGAAGTCCACCGTCTTTGCCTTCGGCTCCTCCACGGGCTTCTTCGCCGCGGCGTTCGCCTTGACCTCCGCGAGGATCGCGAGGAGTTCGTTCTTCACGTTCTCGTCGTCCAGCGTCAACCCGTCGACGTCGTCGTCCACCTCGAGCTCCATCATCTCCTCCTCCTCCTTCTCCTTCTCCTCCTCGCGTTCGTCCCCAGCCTGGGAGTCGTCCTCGGCTTCTTCGTCGTCGTCGAGGTCGTCGTCGGATACTTCCTCGCCGTCGTTCTCGTCGTCCTCGGACTCGCTCACGACCGGGTCCGGCGGCGGCGGCGGCAGGTTCAGAGCCGCGACTTTCTCGCGGATGATCGCGATGATCTTCCGATACGCGAAGGGGTCCCGGTCGGGGGCGACGTGATCCCCAGTCAGACGCACGCGCTTCCCCGCCTCTTTCATGATCTCCTCCTGAACTTTCTTCGTCTCTTCTTTCTCGCGCGCCATCCTCGCCGCGAGCTCTTCCTCGGTCTCGTTCTCCGGCGGCGGCCCGGACGCGTTGGCGGCGGCGCGCGCTTTCGCCATCTCGCGCAACTTCTCCGCGGCGTCTTCAAACTCGTCTTCGCTGTCGTTGAAGTCGCTCTCGTCGGACTCGGAGACGTCCCCCTTGACACCCGCGCCTTCGTCGTCGCTCAGAGTTCCGTTCTCCGCGAGGCGCTTCTCCATCATCCCTTCCTCGTCGTCCTCGTCGTAGTAAAAGTCTTCGCCGTCGTCGTCCTCCATCGCGGGTTCGGCGTCTTCGTCTTCGTCGTCCGCCATGAGCTCCGCTTCCTCCGCTTTCGCTTTCGTCCTCAGCTTGAGCTTCTTCTTCCCCGGGAGCTTGATGCCGTTCGCGTCCGCGCCTTCGTCGTCGGACGACTTCGGCGGGCTTTCTTGCTGGCTCGCGTCGAACGGACCGCGCGGGGAGACGTCGTCGTCGTTCGCCGGATCTGAGGCGCCCTTTTCGACCGGCCTCGCGCGCTTGCGACGGACGACGACGACGTCCTCGTCCTCGTCTTCGTCGACGACTTGCACGAGCGGTTCCGTCATTGGGATCTCCTCAGTCATCGCGACGGGCGCCTCCTGCGTCATCGCGATGACGTCAGCGGCGCTCATCTACCTCGTCGCCTTCCCGCGAATGCGCGTGCCAGCTTTGCGTGCGGAGACGAAAAATGATTCCTCCGCGCGAGGTGAACGACAACTCTTCGACGCTTTCCCACGACGCGCACGCTGAATCGTGCGACGTCGGCCTACGAACGCTCTTCTACGAGTCGTCCCTGCGCGATGCGACCGCGTGCGTTGCGTCCGCGCGCTCTCCTGAGTGACGGCCGGACGAGCTGCGCGTCGAGGAAAAAGCAGATTTTGAACGAACGGATTTGAAATCCAAAGAAACCCCTAGGTTCTGGGCCTCCTCGTCGTCCACGACGACGCGGACGCGCCACACTCGCGCCACACCCGCGCCCGCGACGTATCCGCGACGTGCACGATGCAAGTGAGCTCACTGAAAGTCTTGATATGCGGCGGCGGCAACGCCGCGACGCTGTTCGCGGGTCAGGTCCGTCCCTTCCCGCGGCCTCCTACTCCTCGTCGTGGTGTCCCCACCACCGCGTCTGGCGTTTTCTGAGGCCCCCTCCCTCTTTCTCGCGGCAGCTCGCCGCTCGCGGCGCGAAGACGGCGATCTTGAGCACGTACCCCGGCGAGGCCGCGACGTTCCAGAGCGGAAGCTGCTGCCCCGAGCCGATCACCGTCCGAGGGTGGCCGAGAGACCCGAGCACGCTGGTCGGATACTCCGTCGCGTTCGACACCGTGGAGCGCGCGTTCGCCGCGGACCGAGGCGAAGGAGACTTGTGCGCGTACGACCTCGTGCTCCTCGCGCTCCCCGCGTTCGCGCACGACGCATATCTCAACGCGCTGGCGCCGTGGATCGAGAAGAGCGCAAACGCGCACGCGCACAGACCCCCGTGCGTCCTCGCCGCCGCGGTCGCCCAGGGCGGGTTCGACCTCGCGGCGAGAAACGCGCTGCAGGCGGCGAGAGCGCACAAGACGGTCGTCGTCGCCGGGCTCGAGACGTTGCCGTGGACGTGCCGCGCGCGTCGGAGACCCACGGGCGGGCACGACGTTGACATCGGCGGCACGAAGCACGAGGTAGACGTCGCGATCTCCGTGCACCCGGTCACCGCGAACGCGACCGGGGATTTGATCGAGCACGGCGCGAGGGCGCTGGACGTCCTCCAGTGCGCCGTCGGCGAGAATCCTCTGCTCGTCGTCGCGAGCGGGTTCTTGGGCGTCTCGATGATGAACATCAACGCCCTGTGGCACCCGGCGCTGATGTACCACCGGTGGAAGAACTGGGACGGCCGCGAGACGTTCACGGAGCCGCCGCTTCTGTACGAGGTCGCGTGCGACGAAGCTGGGATCACGATCAGCGCGATGTCGATCGAAGTCAAAGCCGTGATCGACGCCCTGAAAGCGGAATTCGGCGACGAGCTCGTCGACGACTTGCACTCGGTGCGAACCGCGCACGAGTGGTTCGTGCGGTCGTACGGGGACCAGCCCGGGATCGACACGACGTCCGTGGCGACGATGCTCCGGACGAACCCGGCGTATAAGGGCCTGACCCACCCGATGAAACCGGTCGAGGAGGGCGTCCAGAGCGACGTCGCCCCGAGGCTCGTTCCAGACTTTAAGCACCGGTACCTGACCGAGGACATGCCGTACGGCCTCGTCGTGTTCCGAGGCGTCGCCGAGCTCGTAGGAATACCGACGCCGACGATCGACACCGTGATATCGTGGGCGCAAACCGCCGCGGGCAAGACGTACCTCGCCGCCGCGAAGCCGGGCGGGCACGGCATTTCCGAAACCGAGCTTCCCGCGAGTCCGGGGGAAGCCGGGACGCTTCGCTTGACCGGGGAGTCCGTCGCGGAGTCGCGATGCCCGCAACGGTACGGATTCTTCGAGCTGAACTGGTTCATGAAAAATAGCGGGTACGTCACGACGCCTTCGGCGGGGAAGAACGACGACGCGGGATGGTTCCGGATCCCGAAAGTCAAAGGATCGAGCGACGACGTGACGGGTGCGATGGAGCCGGAACAACCACGGAGCCCCGCCGCGGCGTGACGGACGAGAGGAAGAGAACGACGACGGAGTGACGACTCGACGATCGACGAGAGAGTCAGCGGGTTTGACCTGAAATACGATTCCTTGAAAGCTCTACTCTATTCTCCTATTCACGAGCTGACTCTCTTCCGCGTTCCACCCATTCCTCGGGTTCCACGCAGGGTCAGCTCACTTCTACGTCTATCCTACCTTCCAAGGCCTAGTAATTATTAGTCTTTTTCGACAGAGGCAAGTGCTCAACCTGGAGAACCTGAGTCGCTCAGGTCGCTGCTGTCTGAGTCCTCGTCCACGTCGTCGTCGCCTGGTGAACCTCCTTCTTCCGCCATCTTGCGTCTTAACTCGAGGAGCCACCACCGCACGACTTGCTCGCTCCGAGGGTTCACTCTCGCGGGGACGTTCGTGTTGAAGTTTTGCATCGTCGCGTCATCGCTGTCGCTGCTGCTGTCGAGCGGATTTCTGCCCCCTCGGCGCGCGCGAACGGCGGCGAGCCACTGCCGTAAAATCAGCGAGGACTGCGGCGTGATCCGCACCGGACCAAAGTCGCCATCGCTGCTGCTGTCGTCCGACCCTTTCATTCGTCCCACGCGGGACCGCGCGCGCTCGAGCCAGTCTCTCAGAAGCGCCTCCGCGGTCGGCGAGAGCCTCGGCGTGCCCCACGCCCTGCGGTTCGCTTCCTCGTCTTCGGTGTCGGATAACATCTGCGCCTGTTTATTCTCTCTTTGTGCGCGCACAGCTTTCGTCGCCGCGAGCCAGCCTTTCATGAGCGCGATGGCCTCCGGGCTGAGTTTCGCCGGCGGCCACTTCGGCGCGCGGTCGGCGTCGCTGTCCGACGTGTCCGAGAGCCCGAGCGCGCGTTTCGCGAACGCGCCCTCCGTGCGCTTGGAAGCTTCGTGACGCCACATGAGCATGATCGACCGAGACGAGTCCGCGAGGATGACTTCGCCTTCGAACCTCTCCTCGCCTTCGTCGCTGTCCTCGCCGTCGTCGAGGCTGCCGCGGAGCTTTCCACCGAGCTTGCGGAACTTCTTCGCGGTGCGCGGCGTGAGCAGCTCCGCGAGCTGGTCCAGCAACCACAGACGGTTGTGATCGAGGAACTTTCGTCGGAACGCGTCCGTGGTGAGATCAGCCATGCTGAATTCGCCTCTGGAGCTCGCCGCGTCCGTGCCATCCCTTTCTGTGTCCGCGCGATCGAGTCCGCCGATGTAATCGTCGGGAAGGTCCTCCTCCGCGACCATGCCGTCGTCCATCTGCGCCTTCGAAATCTTCCAGAGGCCGATGATATCCGCGATGAACATCGCGATTTTCTTCGTGATGACACTCAACGTGAGGAAAGTGCCGACGACGAGACCGAACAAGATGTCCTCGAACATGTTGTATTGCGCGCGAAGCATCATGGACAGGGATAGGACGAATAAGAAAGAGCCGGCACCGCCGAGACCGAGCACGAAGTAGAATTGGCTGCTGAAGCACAGCTGATCGACCGTGCGCAAGGTGTAATCGATGGATTCGTCATAAGACCTTTCAAGACCCTTCCAACGCGCCGTCCTGTTCAGGTACCGGTATCGCGCGTACTTCATGTACTCGTAAACTTTCCAGCCGTGGAACAGCTCTTGGATGTTGAAAAAGAAGATGTCCATGACGACCTGGAAAGGAAGGATCACGAGGCCGAAGAGCAAGTAAATAAGTAAATCCTTTTTACGGAATCCAAACAAGAACGAGAGCTGCAGCTGGTCGTTGTAATCCCAGTAAAAGTAGATGAAGAACGGTGACATGTACGTCGACGCCGTGGATGTACCATACGCGGTGAGATATCCCATGAGATCCTCAACGACGCTGTCATCCTGAACGCTCGCATCCGGGGTGATTTTCGCCGTGTTGTTCCTTCGGCGCAGTCTGCGGAAAAGATTCGTCCGCAACATCGGCACGATCTTCGTTACTTTCGCCAAGAACGCGTCGAGGTACACGAATTCAAGCGACGATATGATCAGCTCGAGGTAGTAACCCATCGTGAAATCCGTGAAGTCATCAGCTGCGATCGTGACCAAGCCACCGGTCATCGCAAGACCTACGCTGATCGGCGTGACGAGCATCACGTCGCCTAAGAACGCCTCCGCGTTCATCTCGAGGAGGAGATGGAAAACCTTCATGAGAAGGAACACGGTGAAGAAGAAAATCCCGTACGTGTCCGTGTACGAAAATTCCATGAGCGCAAGGTTCGTAATGTTGATGAGGATGTTTGCGATAATGAAGTGGCTTCGTTTCCACTGCTCGGGCTTCACCATCGCCTTGTTCTTCTGGTCCATGTCGTCCTCGTCCGAGTCATCCACGGACGGGACCAGAATCTGCGATGTGCACGACATCATGTAGCACGCGATCGTTAAGAACGCGAGCGCAATTCTCCCGTCCGTCGCCATTTTCACGACATCGGAATCAATCTCGCGACCGAAGTCGTCGATGTTTATGGGGAACTGCGTGAAGAACGTGATGGAGGTCATCACCTGACGCACGCCGACTTGCGCGAGGAAAAACGGAAGCATAGAGAGGAAGATGCCTTGCACCGGTCCTTGCGTCATGATTTTGAGGTACGGCGTGAACTTGAACCGCGGCGGGTCCTTCAGCGTGGTGAATATACGATTGACTGCCCAGAACGCGGCGATGATTGCCACGGAAATCATACCGAGGGCGAGGAACAGGGCGATGTAGAAAATCTCTGGAAACGCGAAGAAGTTCAAGAGATCGAACCATCCCAGTGCCGACGTCGTGATCGTGAGGAGGTACGTCCCGTCGTGTTTCTTCGCGTTGACGTACTCCGAGTACGTGCCCTCGATTTGAATCATTCGCTTGTCGGTCGGAGACGTCTGATAATAGCTGATATCGATCGCAATCTCCGTGGGGATGACGCCTTTCGCGACTTCGATGCCCTCTTCTGGGCCGAACGACACGGGAATCGACTCTTGCGTCGCGACTGAAGACGTGTACGCGCCGAGGTTCACCTGGGGTTCGGACTGATCATTCGCGAGAATGGACGCCTCGAAAAGCTTTTCCGGTCCCTCCGCTTCTTGGGTGACGTGGAAGAGAATTTCACCCTCGACCTCGAACCAACGCGTGTTCGCCGCCGCCTCGCGGAAATTTTCCTCGTAGAAGCACTGAATTTCCACCTCGCACGCATCCGCGATCGCTACTTGGACTTGCGGCGCCCACGGATCGATGAAGATGGTCTTTTCTGGTTCCACGAGATCGCACTTACCGTAGTTTACGAAGTCCTCAATTTCAGTCCACACGGTCTCGGTGAGGTAGTAGAAATAAATGTGCGAGTCGAAGCCGCGGCAACCGGAGAAGAACGGAAGGTAATCCACCGCGAGCAACGGACGGTCGTCGACCCAGTAGTCCTCGACGAAGATGAACTCCGATTTTTCGAGGACGTCTGGAACGTGCATCTCTCCGCTCTCTTCGATGATGACGTCATCCGTCATCTCGACGTCCGCGGTGTCGATGCTCACGATCTCTGCGCCGGACGCTTCGATCTCCGCGAGCTCTATCAGTTTCGTGTACATCTTCCATTCTGACGCAAGCGTACTGTTGTAATCCAGCGTGACGGATGGGTAGACGTACCGACACGACGGATCCATCTGAGTTTCCGTGCACATGAAATAGTCTAACTCGATAGACCGTTGATACGGCTCGCGGAACGGAATGTTAAGCGGGACCTGAAGTTCGTCGTTGTTCTCCAAGATGATGTGGAACGACGCCTTCTCTTCGCCGCTGCCGCGTTTCGGGTACGTCGTGTCGATGCACATCGAATCCAAGAATCCACGACGAGTCGCGTTTTGGTACAAACCGTGAAGCATCCTTACCTCGAAACGGAACGTGACCTCGTCGAGACCACCGATGTTAATTTCGTGCAGGCCTCTCTTCCACACGAACGTCCCCATCTCGGGATCGAGGACGTTATACGTCGTCGCGCCCTGTACTCCGTTGCCGACGAACCAGAAGGGCAGCTCCAAGCCGTTCGTGCCCTTCGGACACTTCTCCTCGAACTCCGCACCCTCGATAGGACCCATGGTCTTGAGGTTGATTCCATCGCCCGTGTCCCATGGCGGGCACGGCACGCGTTCAAACTCGTCTACGGGGCACATCATGTCGTTGACGTAGTCGTCCACGAATAACGCGACTTCGTATTGCGCACCGTGGCGGATGAAATCATCGATAAAACGGAAATCGAGCTTCACTTTCGCGATGTGCCCTCTGGGAAGCGTGAACTTCACCATCGGCGTACCTTCGATGTCCACCGCGGGAAGCCCAGTCTCTTCGTCCATGATGAACGTCGGCTCGAGAAGAGCGAAGTTTTCGCCCTTGCACTCGCCAAAGTAGGCGTCGTCGAACGTGCTGTTTCCGATGGTTAAACCGCCATCGCCGTCCGTGGTGACCCCCGTCGTGTTCGTCCCCGCGCCCGTTCCATCCGTCGTGGTCGTTCCGTCCGTCGTGGTCGTTCCGTCCGTCTGAAGCAACCGCCTTCGGTTCATCTCGTTCACGCGGCCGGGAAGCGTTGGAAACGTCGATATGTGCTCCCCGAGCTTCTCGAGAGCCTCTTGAGAGACGTACTGGCCGTACTTTCCGGGTTGGTAAATTCCACCGATGCGGCTCGCCTCTTCGCCCGGGCCAATCTCGAGCAAACGCCTTCTCGCATCCGTCGTCGTCGTCAGCGTGCTGTTCTGCAGAAGAATCGCGTACGCTTCGTCGATGAGCCATTGTTTGAGCGGCTGGATGCGCCAGAACGTGATCCTGTCCGCGAAACACTGGTCGATGTTCTCCGCGTTCGGCTCAGATTTCGTCCCTTCAGGGCAACGCGGCATGATGATGCCGGTCCCTGCGGGGCAGTAGTGACACGCGGCGCAAGGGAACTGATACCTCCCGGACGCTGCGGTGCCTTCGGGACAGAAGTAACCCATCGGACACTTGTTCACAAACTGCGTCTCCGGCGAGGTTCCGTAGCCGCAGAAGTATCCGTCCGGACACTTCACGAACGCAACCTCCGTGCGCGCGTCGCAGACGTACCCCTCGGGGCACAGCGACGCGCCGCCGAGCGGCTGCAGCTCAATCGTGATGCACGAGTCCAGCCCGGCTTCGCAAGGCAAAATGAACTCGTTCGGCACCTGCTCGACGTTGTCGCCGAACGGCTTGTTGTTCTCCGTGCCCTCCGCAGAGCACACGTACCCGGGGTTGCACGGGATGCACAGCGACTCGTCCGTGAGCCCTCGGAACGGGTTCCACGTGCCTTTCGGACAATTCTTGCACGTGATCGAGTCGCGCAAGGAACGCACCATGCCGGACGGACACACCTGCGGCTTGTACGTGCCGTCCATGGAGCACTCGTATCCCGCGGGGCACGCCAAACACGCTTCGAAACCTTCGTAGTGCGTGTACGTCCCGGGTAAGCACTGCGACGCTTGCGAGTTGCCTTCGCCGGGGGCGAAAGACCCGCGCGGCGCCGGAATCGGAATGTAGGTTCCCTTGGGGCAGTAGTTACCCGGCGGGCACCGGTACATCGGGCTCGAAACGTCGCCTTCGACAGCGAACGTCTTGTCGCCCGTCGCCCACTCGCAGTACGAACCTTCCTTGCACGGCTGCGGTTGCGTGAACACGCCCTCGAGGGTGATGTTCGTCATCGCGCCCTCCATGCAAAACGTCGCGGGGAGACACGGCAGCGGCCGGAAGTTGTTCGGATCGAGCAAAATAGGCGATGACCGCAGAAGCTTGTCGAAGTCGAGCGCGCTGAGCGGATCCGGCGTGAGCGTGTTCGGCAGACAGAAATGCCCGGACGGACAACGCGTCGCGGGGATAGGCAAACCTTCCTGATCGCACACGAACCCGGGAGGGCACGCCTCCGGGAGCTCGCGCGCGAACCCCGGGCAAATCGTCCCGAGCGGACACTTTTTACACTCCGACTGCCCGTACTCTTGCTGGTACAGACCGGGGACGCACGGCTTCGGTTCCGTGTTCGCGACGCCCGGGCAGTATGTCCGCGACGGGCACGGTTCGAGCTGACCCGGGGGACAGTAGTGTCCGGACGGGCACGGCCCAGAACCTTGAGGTGTCGCGCTCCCGGGCTCGCACATGAACCCCGCGAAGCACGTCTGCGGCGTCGTGAAGTTGTTCGCGATCGTTCGATTCGTCGTGACCCCGGGGCCGCAATACGTCCCGAACGGACACGGAAGCGGCCGTTCCGGGGTGCCAAAATCTGTAAAGTTCGACGTCCGCGTGCCTTCGAGGCAGTAGTGACCGGGAGGGCACATCTTGCTCACGCCAGCGAGGCCGGTGACGTCGCACACCGCGCCGCGCGGGCACACGTTCGGGACCGTCGTGCCGATGTCCGGCGAGATGAACCCGATAGGCGTCGGGAGGCAGCTCGCCTGTCCGGTGCGCGGCTGGAACGTGCCGACGGGGCAGAGCGTGAAGTTGCTCGCGGCGCCGCTGCCGCCGGTGCAGAACGCCCCGCGCGGGCACTTGATCACCTCCCCGTCCGGGCAGTACGACCCCGCGGGACACGGCGTGAAGTGGAACAACGTGCGCTGCGACGTGTAGTCGCGGCCGTTGTTGGACACCTCGATGAACACCGTGCCCGCGCCGGAGGGTTGCTCGGGTGCGATGCACATTATCGAGAACGGCGACAGGAAGAGGGCTCTCACGACCTCTTTCCCCATCTTGCACGACAGCGACGTGCCGTTGATGAAACCGCTGCCGGTGACGAACACCGGGGTTCGCCCGCCGGTGACGCCCGAACGCGGCGTCACCGCGGTGACGCGTAAATTCGTCTGATAATTCAACATCGCGAACGAACCAAACAGGCCGCCGCCGGGGGAGTAATCCCTCCCGTTGCCCGCGGCGCCTAGGGGCACCGCGGTCGCGGTGTGCGCGGGCGCGACGCATTCGATGCGCTCGACGTCGACGAACGTCGCGGCGACCGGGTACGTCGTGCCGAACCGGCACGCGAGGAACTTTCCATCCTCGAAATTTCTGCCGTTTAAGAGAATCGACGTCCCGCCCGCCTCCGGGCCGGACGGCGGGAACGAGTCCGTGACGTGCAGGAAAGGGACGAACACGTGCCGAACGTTCGTGTCGCTGTACGTCTCGCCCATGTCGGACACGGACGCGGCCACCTCGACGAGGCCTCGCGCGCGAGCGGGGGTCTCGCACACCATGAGCGCGGACGAGACGACAAAGGCGGGCGCGCCGCCCCTCGACGGTTCGTCGCCAAACGCGCACGACGGCGCGATCCGTCCCTCCCCGGGACGCAAGTGCACGCCGTTGACGAACACGAGCGCGCCGCCGTCGGTCGGGCCTTCGCTCGGGAACGCGCGCTCCACGAACGCGGGAACGTCGAACGAGAACGTCAGGGCGTCGCGCGGCGGCGTCTCCGCCTCGTGCGCGACCGCCACCGTCGTGAACCCCGCGGCGAACGACGGCACCGCGCACGAGAGCGCGGACAGGCCGTAGCACCTCCGGAAGTCGTAATTTCTGTTCCCCGCGCACACTTCTTCGGGGAGGACGCCGGGATGGCCTTTCGGCAGGCGCGGCGGCGGGAACGCGTCCACGTGCCTGTCACCGAACCGGCACTGTAGCCGGTCGCCGCCCTCGCGGAAGAGGCCGGCGCCGTACAGCGTCACGACGCCGCCGCCGGCGACGGAGCTCACGTCCCAGTCCGCGCCCGCGAGCGTCGTCGGGATCGTGTACGTGTACGCGACGCCGTTCGACGTCCACGAGTTCGAGCCACCGGTCATGGGGTTGACCTCGACCGGAACGCGGGCGTGTCCGATCTTCTGCGCGGGGGTTAAGATCTCCCCGAGCTCGTCGGAGAGCCAACGCGTTGCGATCATCGTCGTCCCGACGCGCGTCACGCCGTCGTTGGCGAACGCGGCGCCCATGACCCGGACGAGCGAGCCGCCGCTCTCGACTCCCTCGGCGGGTTCGACGCCCAGGACGTACGGGTCCGCGACGTACCCGAACGATATCAGCGACTTGGAGTAGGACTGCCCACCGTCGCTGACGCTGACTTCGACGTCGACCATGCCCTCCTCGTGCGCGGGGGCTTCGCATTTGATCATCGCGGAAGACACGAAATCGAGCGCGAACGGCGGCGTGTTTCCAAACCTGCACAGCGGCGCGTTGCGGTCCGTGATGTGGATCCCCCCCAGGGTGACGACCGTGCTCCCTGACACGGTACCGAACGGAGGGTTCGCGCTCGTGATTCTGGGCTCGACCTCGAAGACGAAGTCGACGTCGTTCTCGATGTTTTCGCCGTCGCCGGAGGAAATTTGGAACGATTTGTAGCCACCGACGGCGACGGGCGGGGTGAAGCACGAAGCCGTCTGCCACCCGATGCACGTCTTCAGACGGCATATCTCTCCGCCGTCTAAAGCACCGACGATCACCGCGGGAACGACGACGTCGTCGAACCTGCACTCCATCGACGGCACGAACGCGGTGCCTCGCACGAGAACCTCCGCGCCGCCGCTCGTCGCGGACGCCGCCGGGTGCACCGACATCACGGATATCGTCCTCTCGTACGTAAACGCGAGCTCGTCCGACGTGAAATCCACGATGTTCCCGCTGACTTCGATCGCGACGGGACCGGGCGCGTGCGCGGGCGTCGTGCACTCGATCGCCTGCGTGGAAACCTCGCGCGACGCCACCGGGGAAAACGTCCCGACCCTGCAGTCCAACGCGCTCGGTTCGTCCGTGTTCGTCAACGAGACGCGGAGAAGCGTCCCGCCGCGTTCGCCGCCGGCCGTCCGCGTTAAAAGCGCGAGAAGCCTCGGCGTCGTCGTGAACTCGAACGACGCGCCGCTGACGCTGAAGTGATGATCGTGCTCGTTCGCGCTCGTCTCGACTTCGACCAAGCCTTCGTCGTGGTCGACGGATTCGCACTTCGCGAGCGCGGAGGAGACGAAACCGGCGCTGGAAGGCGGCGCCGCGCCGAAGCGGCACAGCGGCGAAATCGCGCCAACCATGTGCCGTCCGGACAGGTACACGACCGTGCTCCCGGACGCGGGACCAGAGGACGGCGACAGGAGGTCAACTTCCGGTCGGGACTCGAAGTGGAACGTCAGCGCCTCGGTGAAGATCTCGCCGTCGCCCATTCGCAACTCCAACGACGTCCAACCTGCGGCGAACCTCGGCGTCTCGCACGCGACCGCGGACCACCCTACGCACACGTGAAGGTACTTCGTGACGACGTGGTCGATGCCGTTCGGCACGATCGCTTGCGCTTTGTTCACGCACGTTTCCGTGATGCCGTCGACGGCCATGACGCCCGATGCGGGCGTCGTTTCGTCCCCGAACCGGCACTCCATGTTCGCGTTGAAACCTTGCCCGTAAATCGTGACGTACGCGCCGCCGACGACGAGCGAAGACTCGGGGTACACCGCGTGCGCGTCCACGGTTTGGCGGTATACGAAGCTCACGCCGTCGCCAGCGAACGATTGCGAGTTTGTGGAGATCCCGACTTGGACGGGCGCGGGGACGTGCGAGGGCGTCATGCACTCGATCTTGCTCGGCGACAGCGCCTTCGCGAAAATCGGACCGATCGTGCCGAATCTGCACGAAACCGCGCGCGCGTACTCGACCGAATCCACGGTGAGAAGCACCGGCGTCCCGCCCGTGTGCACGCCTTCGATTTGGCTGAGTGCGTAGATTCGCGGCTCGGCCTCGTACTCGAACACGACGCCGCTCGAGGTGAACGACTGCCCGTGGTCGTTGACGCTCACCTCCACGACCGCGGCGCCTTCGTCGTGCGAAGACGCTTCGCACTTCACGAGCGACGACGAGACGAAGTTGGCCTCCGTCGGCGGGTCCCCGCCGAATTTGCACAGAGGCTCGTGCGCGCCGAGCATGTGCTCGCCCGTGAGCGCGACGATCGTCGAGCCGTCGGAGGGACCGGACGATGGGAAGATCATGTGCACCTCCGCGGCGACTTCGAACGAGAAGCTCACGTCCACGGCCGGGGCGTTGAGATTCGCGTGGCCGCCGCGACGGCCGCCGCCGTTGACGAGATCGTTTCCGTAGTTGAACGAGACGGTCCCGGCGGTCGACGGGGGGGAGATGCATCGGATCGTCGCGTACCCCAAACACTTGTAGTCTACCGCGTTGTCCGCGGTGTATTTGGACGAGGACGCGAGCATGTCGAGCGACGCCGCGTCCAAATCGCCTGGGAAGTGCAGGATGTTATCCGAGATGCGTCGCGAGTAGCAAATCTCGAAATTTTCGATCACCGTGCCTTGCACCATCGCGCCGCCGAACGTGCACGCGAGAAGGTTCGATCCGTGGGACTCAACCATCGCGATGATCTCCGTCCCGCCTTGCATCGGACCGGACGTCGGGTACACGTCCAACACCGCGGACTTGTCCATGAACTGGAAAACGCTCTCCGTGTTCGTGTAGTCGAGCATGTTCCCGGTGAGCTCAAACTGCGCCGCGCCCGCGGCGTGCGTCGGGCTGACGCATTGCATGACGTTGTCCACCTCCCTCGCGTGCACGGGGGCGATAGAGCCGAACTTGCATCCCATGAGCTTGTGGTTGACGAGGTCGACGTGCACGGTCACGACGGTCCCGCCCTCGAGCGGCCCCGCCGCGGGTTCGACCGCTCTCACCGCGGGCGCGTGTTCAAACTCGAAGAGCACGCCGCTCGACGTGAACACCCGGCCTTCGTCGCTGACGCTCACCTCCGCGACGACGACGCCCACGGGATGCCCGGGGGTCTCGCACACGAGAATCGCGGAGGACACCGCGTACGCGGTCACCGGTGCCGCGTCGCCGAAGCCGCACACTGGGCCCGCGCCCGCGAGATGCTCGCCGTAGACGCGAACGAGCGAGCCGCCGCGCGTCGGCGCCGCCGTCGGCGAGAGCGCGCGCACGTCGGCGTGGACGTGGTACTCAAAGTCGAACGCTTTCAACGTGCGGTGGAAGCCGCCGTTCTTGTTGCTGATCTCTACGGTCGTGTGGCCGGGCGTCAACGGCGGCGCTGTGCACACGACGCGCGCGGTGTTGTGCCACTGCGGCTGCGCGCGACGTGGGGTGTAATCCAGCAGCGTGCCGATTTCCGCGTCGGCGTCCATCGCGGTGTGCGCCTGCCTGGGCGCAGGCCAGAGCATGCCGTCCATGAGGACGTCGCCGAGGTCTTCGACGCGCGTCGCTTCGACGACTTCTGTGCCAAAGCGGCACTGGACCTCATCCTGGACGCCGTGACCGGTGATCGTGACCATCGTGCCGCCGCTGATCGGGCCCGCGGTCGGCTCGACGGAGAGCACGCCCGCGGCGGGCCAGTATTGGAACTTCGCGCCAGAGTCGGTGTACTCCACGCCGTTGTCCGTGATTTCGAGCTGCGCCAAGCCGTTCTCTTTCGACGGGCTCATGCACTGCATGATAGTATCGCCCAACTTGCGAGCCATGACAGGCGCGACGGTGCCGAACTTGCATCCTAGCATACGCAAACCGTCGAGGGAATCCGTGACGTGAACGTTCACGACGCTGCCGCCGGAACTCGGACCCTCTGCGGGCTCGGCGCCGCGCAAGGACGGCATCTCCGCGTATTCAAACACTCTTCCGCTCGTCGTGAAGTGCTGCCCTCGGTCGCTCACGCTCACTTCCGTGATGACGCCACCGGCGGGATGCGCGGGGGTCTCGCAGATGATGATCGTCGACGACACGATGACCGCCGTGACGGGATCCGCGTCGCCGAAGCCGCAGAGTTGATCGCCCCCGACGAGGTGCTCGCCGTAGACGCGGACGACGGAAGAACCGTCCGTCCGTCCGAGGCTCGGGGCGAAACCGTAAACGGTCGCGATCGCTTGGTACTCGAAATCGACCTTGCTGTTGCTGAACCCGCCGTACACGTTGTTAATCTCCACGGTCGTGTGACCCGCCACCGCCGGCGGCGTCGCGCACGTCACGCGAGACGTCCCGCGGAGGTCGTTCGCCGCGGCGACAAACGCGCCGTCGACAACCTCGGTGCCGAAGCGGCACTGCACCGCGTCCATGACGCCGTGACCGGTGATCGTGACGACCGTGCCGCCGGTGATCGGACCCGCGGACGGCTCCACCGCGAGGACGTCCGCGGTCGGCCAGTACTGGAACCGCGTGAACGAGTCCGTGTACTCGACGCCGTTGTCCGTGATTTCGAGGTTCGCGAAGCCCACGTCGCGCGACGGGCTCATGCACTGCAGGACGTTCTCTTGCGAGGACTTCCGCGCGGACACCGGCGCGATCGAGCCGAATTTGCATCCGAGCGTGTTTCTCCCATCTAACGACTCCGTCTGCACGTTCACGATCGTGCCGCCCTGTTTCGGGCCGTCCGCGGGGTCGACGCCGCGGACGGCGATCGTCTCCACGAATTCAAACACGCGTCCGCTGCTCGTGAACGTCTGCCCGTTGTCGCTGACGCTGACTTCCGCGACGACGCCGCCCGCTTCGTGCGCGGGAGTTTGGCAGATGATCATCGTCGACGTCACGAACGTCGCCGTCGTCGTCTCCGAGCTGCCGAATCCGCACAGCGTGGAGTCCCCGATGAGGTGCTCGCCGAAGACGCGCACGAGCGAGGACCCGTCCGTTCGCGCGTGCGGCGGCGAAAACGCGTACACGCTCGCGTGCTCTTGGTACGCAAAGTGTAGCCGGCTGTCGCTGAAGACGCCGTGCTGCACCGGGCCGGGCATGTCGCTGAGTTCGACGGTGTAGAAACCGGCGTGATAAGGCGGCGCGGTGCATCGCACGGTTTGGAACCGCTCGCGCCATCCCATGCACTCGACGCCGTCGACGCCGTAGAATTCGCGCAGCGGGTTTCCGCCGCTGACGTCCGTGAGGTTTCGCGGCGGGTCGAAGCACGAGCTCGTGGCGCCGACGAAGACGCCTTCCGAAATTTCCATCCCGAACCGGCACTTCACGCCGCGCTCGGCGTGCAGCCCTTGCGCGATGACGCGGACGATCGTACCGCCGCGCACGGACCCGGTCTCCGGGAGCACCGCGTGGATCTTCACGGAGGTGTACCCGTACGAAAACGCGACGTCGGACGTGCTCCAGACTTCGCCGTCGTTCAGAGACGTGCTCACGCCGACGGTGCCGCCGGCGTACGTCCGCGCGGGGTTCCACCCGGCCGCGTTCGACGTCGGCGTGACGCACTCGGTCCCGAGCGCGTCCGCGCGACCGCCGACCGCGATCGTGCCGAACCGGCACGGTTGCGTGTTCGACCGCGGCTGGTAAATCGGCGAGCTGTGCACGAACAACTTCACGGTCGTGCCGCCCTCGAGCGGACCTTCGCGCGGGTCGATGCCCCACACGTCGACCTCGTCCGTGTACTCGTACACCATCCCGCTCTTCGTGAACGTCTGCCCGTCGTCCGCGGTGCTTAACTCCACGGAAACGAGCTCGGACGGGTGCGTCGGCGGCTCGCACCTCGCGAGCGTGGAGGACACGAGGTTCGCGCGCGCCGGTTTCGACGCGCCAAAGCTGCACAACGCGCCGTCGCCGATGAGGTGCGCGCCGAGGAGTTTCACGACGCCGACGCCCGCGGCTGGACCACTGAACGGCTGCAGCGCGTACACCGTCGGCGTCGCGCGGTACTCCACGGTGAGACCGTAGGAGATGTACTCGCCGCCGCGGACGCCAACCTCGACGGAGACGAACCCGGCCGCCGCCGCGGGGGCTTCGCACACGAGCGTCGACCACCCGTGGCAGTACGCGTTCAAGACGTGGAACGCGGCGCCGCGCGCGACGGAGCTCACGACGCCTGGTCGGACGTCGTTGCAGAACTGCGACGACACGGACGACACCACGGTCGCGGGGACGATGTTCAAGCCGAAGCGGCAGGACATCTCGCCGAAAGATGGAACCTCGCCTCTCGTCTCGACGATGACGCGCGTCCCGCCGACGGACGGCAGCGCCGGGGGATCGAGCATGATCCCGGCGACGCTGGGGCGGTAGTGGAACGTCGCGGACCCGGTCGCGCGCACGCCGTTCGGGGACGCGGTCAAGGGCACGAACCCGGCCGCGTGGGACGGGGACACGCACTCGACCGCGAACTCGCCGTCGGGGCTTCGTCGCGCGGGGACGGCGATGGCGCCGAAGAAGCACGACGACGCGCCGCTTCCGACGCCAGAAGATTCCGCGTGCACGACGACGAGCGCACCGCCGTCCTCCGCGCTGTCTTGCGGCGTGACGCCGTTGACGGTCGAACCGGTGACGTACTCCACGACGACAGCCTGGTCGACGCTGGATTCCGAGAGGTCCCCGGACACGCGCGGGGCGATCCTGAACGACCCGGACGGGTTGCTCGGAACCTCGACGGATGCGAGCGTCGACGACACGACTCGGACGGGCACCGGCGGCGCGGGACCAATCTGGTACGTGACTTCTCTCCCGTCGGTCATCGCGTCGAAGTGCTCGCCGACGACGTGCGCGACGTCGCCGCCGTCGCTGCTGACGTAGATCGGCTGCACCGTGAGCATCACCGGCGGGGGAACGACGATGATCTGCACCCCGGGGAACGTCGTCCGCGGCGCGATCGCCGCCGCGCCGAGGACGAGCGACGGTTTCAGCGTGATCCACACCGGGAGCACGCCCGTCGGTAACGTCGGAGAGACGCACCGCAACACTTTGTGCATCCCGGAGACGTCGTCGCTGACGACGCTCGCGGGGACGATCTCGTTCCCGAACACGCACGCCAAGCCAGCCTCCGCGGTTTCCGCCGCCGGGTGAAACGACGCGACGGCGAGAACCTCGGCGCCGCCGGAGGCGACGAAGTGCGAGTCCATCGTGCTGATGATCGCAGGCTCGGGCAGGTTCGAGAACCACACGTCGGTATGTTCCAGGGTCTGGTCCGACAGCGCGCCGTTGATCGATACGAACACCGGGACGGTGAGCTCGACGTCCACGTCCCGCGCGGGGGTGACGCATTCAAACCCGGCGAGCGAGTGCCTCGCCGCGACGCGAATCGTTCCGACGTAGCACGACGGCGCCGCGGCGATGGACATCCCGCGCGGGGTCGGGCTCACGGTGACGACGACGGAGGCGCCGCCGGATGAGGTTCCATCGCGCGGCGCGACCGCGTGCACGCTCACGGATTCCGTGTACGTGAACGTCGTGAGCGAACCGTCCGCGGGAGGGACGTCGTCCGCGGCGCCGACGCCGATGCCGACTCTTCCGGGGGACTCGACGTACGGCGTCTCGCAGGCGATTAACGTGGACGAGAAGTGATGGATCGCGTCCGTCGGGAGTGCGCCGACCTTGCACGCGCTCGCGGAGTGCAGGTGATCGCCGATGAACCGCACGACCGTCCCGCCGGTGTGCTTGCCTTCCGAAGGCGTCACCGCGTGCAAATCCGGCGCGGTTGCAAACTCGAATGAACGCCCGCCGACACCCGGAGGAGGCGCGTTCGACGCGTCCACGGTCACTTGCACGAACCCAGACGCGTGAGCGGGGGCGGCACAACGCACGGTCGTGAACCCCAAGCACGTGCCTAAGCGGTTGAACGTGGGATATCGTGAAGGCGCCCAGTTCGCGTCGCCGACGGAGGCGCCGGAACTTTGCAGCATCGCGTCGATGTCCAAGCCGTACAGGTCCGCGTTCGTGAGAACGCTCGGCGCGCTCGGCGCGTCGCCGATGCCGTCCGGTAAGCTCGTGTTCAGCGCTGGGAAGTACGATGCGCTCGCGTCGGACACGCACACCTCCCACGTCGACACGAACGTCGCGGGCGACGCCTCGAGGCCGAAGTGGCAAAAGTTTGGGAACTGCTCGTCGCTCTGCCCGCCTCCTCTCGCGAGGGTGACTTCCACCTCCACGCCTCCGGTGCTCAGCGTCGACTCGGGAGTCGTCGCGAGGATGACCGGCGGCGCGCCGTGCGCGTTGAACCGCAGCGTATCCCCCGCGGGCGCGGACGACGACGCGTCCGTGGTCGCGCCGACGGAGACGACGCCCGGGGTTCGCGCCGGGGTGATAAACTCGAAGCCGTACCCGCCGTGTCCGCCGCGCGCGCGGACGGCGACCGGGTACACCGTGCCAAAGGACGCGGCGACGCCCGCTGGCGAAGCCCCTGCGCCCCAAGTTTCCGCTCCAGAGAGCACGAGCGTTGTCCGCGTGCCCCCCGCCGCCGGTCCCGCGGGGGGATCGACCGCCACGGGCGTCGGGACGGAGATGTACTCGAACACCGCGTACCGCGCGCTCGGAGCGAATTGACTCGCGCTGAGTTCGAGCGCGACGGCGCCCTCGCCGTGACTCGGGGACTCGCAGATCGCCAAGACGGACGACAGGAGCTCCGCGGACGAGGGCTTCGTCGCGCCGAAGTGGCAGAGCACCGCGTTTCGCTCGAACGAAATCATCTCCGCGCCGATGACGCGTACTAACGCGCCGCCGCCCGGCGCGCCCGCGGGCGGGGTCGCCACGAACGTCCTCGCGGGTTCTTGGTACAGGAACCACGCGCCGTCGTGATAATCGCGACCTCCCGGGATGCCAACCTCGAACCCGTCCGCTACGCCGATGCGCACGAAACCCGGCGGCATCGGAGGGGTGTTGCACACGACGACGTTTGGTCCGGTTTGTCCGTCCGCGAGGACGAGCTCGGAACCGAATCGGCAGAACGGGCGGTCGTCGCCCTGGTCAAAGTACGCGCCCGTGATGGTGACGCGCGCGCCGCCGCCGACGGATCCGTACTCGGGAGTAATCGCGTCGATCTCCGCGGGAGGTCGGTAACGGAACATGAAGGGTTCGCCTTCGATATCGCGGATGTTGTGCGACACGTACACCTCCACGAGACGCGGGGAATGACTCGGCATGACGGTCATCACTTCGCTCTCGCTGATCATGCGCGTCCGGACCGGGCCGATGGTGCCAATCCGGAGGCCGAAGTTGATGCCTTCGTCGAACGTGTCACCGAACGCGGTCACCATCGCGCCGCCGACCGCGGGCGCGGCGAACGGCATGATACCGGTAAGGAAAGGCGCCTCTCGGACGCGAATGGATACCTTCGAGTTCGAGAGGTCCTGGTTGTTTATGGAAACCTCCACGTTCGCGTATCTCGACTCGTACTCTTGCGTCACGCACTGCACGAGTGTGCTACTGATGAAATGCCCGGGTTCCCACTTCGATATCCCTATCGAACAGAAAGTGTTCGCCTCGTTCGGCATCTCTCCGATTTCTGCCGCGCGCATGAAGTTAATGCCGTTGACAAGAATGATGTCACCGCCGCGCGTGGCCACGATCGGGGGTTCGACCAAAGTCACGAAAATCCTCGAGTGAAACATGAACTGATTCCCGAACGTCTTGATCTCTAGGCCGACGATGAAGTTCAGAGCGACGAAACCAGCCTTGTTCACCGGGGATATGCATAACATCGTGAAGTTGTCCTTCTTGTACGCGGGCGCTTGCGTGGATTGGAACTTGCAGCTCGTCTTCTCGAAGTCGAAGTTCCCGCCAACGACGCGCAGAACCGTGGCGCCGGTGACGGGGCCGTGCATGGGTGAGATATCGTGTATGCACATCGGTCCAGGAAGTAAGCACATCTCTTCGAACACGCTAAGCGTCTTGCTTCCCTTCAGTTCCTCGTCCGAAGGTTCGTAGGTGAAGATGAGTTTCTGTGATGTGTAATCGACGCCGTTCCCGGTGATTTCAAACGTGTTCTCTGGGAACGTGCCGTCCTTTTGGTACCCAGGCGTTCTCGCGGGGGCGACGCATGACATGAGCGTGTCGGTCTCGTACGTCCCGTAAATCGGACGGATCGTGCCGAAGCTGCACGCGAGGGACTCGGAGTTGACGAAGTTGTATCCCGTGACCTCGACTCGTTGACCGCCGTCTGATTTTCCCCTGTCGGGGTCGAGTGCAGCAATCGTCGGTTGCAGATAATAGTCGTGGACGGCAGTTTCGAGGGACGTCATCACGAGATCATCGCCCGTGCCCGTGCTCATCGCGAACACTACGTCGCCGATGTACTGCCTCGGGGACACCTGACACTTCGCGAGCGCGGTCGACACGAAGTGAGCGGGCTCGTCGGCGTTGCCAAATTGGCATCGGTGACGGCGCGGCATGAAATTCGAGCCGTAGAGCTCAACGACGGTGCCTCCGATCGTCGGGCTTCGGTTCGGGTAGTGCGCTCTCACGTCGAACGGAGAGATGTACTCGATATCGACCGAGCTGCTCGTCAGAGCGGCGCCGTACGCGTTCGACGCGTGCGCGATGGATACTTGCACGATACCCGGCGCGTGCGGCGGCATCACACACGATACGGTCGTGGACGATTGCATCACCGCAGCTTGAACGACGCCGTCGACGTGGCACGCCAAGACGTTCAGAGGCAATCGGTACACGGACGCGAACGATACGCTCGAGCCTCCCGTGGACGCGACGTGCAGCGGGACCGCACCCGTAAACTCTGGTGTTCGCACGAATTCGAACGCGGGCGCGCCTCGCTGCAGACCGCGTCCCGGAACGACGCCGATCGCTCGGGGCCCGGGCGCCGACGCCGGCGCGGTGCACAACATCGACGTCCCGCTCGCGCGCGCGGCGACGGGCGCGATCGAGCCGAATTGGCACGCGAACGGAGGGTACATCGCGTTCTTCGCGGGCGCGGGAGGGAGAGAACTGACGTGTACCTCGACGGAGACGCCACCTTCTTCCCATCCAGACGACGGATCCACCGCGACCGCGCGGATGAACGGCGTCACCTCGAGCACGGACGAGCTCTCCGTCGTCCACACCTGGCCGTGGTCGCTGATGAGGTCGAGCTGAACCATCCCGGGCGCCTGCGCGTGCGCTTCGCAGATGATCATCGCCGTGGAGACGAAGACCGCGCGCGTCGTGGACTCGAAAGAACCGAACGCGCAGTACATGAAGCCAGTCTCCGCGGACCCTCGTTCCTCGGGCAGGTTGTCCCCGAAGACGTGAATCACCGCGCTCATGTCGTCCGTGATCGTGCTCGGGTGAATCCTCTGCACGGACGCCAAGGGCGAGAACGTGAACGTCACGTCCGAGGGCTGCGAGCTGCGCGCGGCGTGAATCGAGAACGACACCACCCCGGGGGATGACGTGGGCGTCTCGCAGCTCACCGCGCTGTAACGGTCCGGGTGCACGACCTCGCCGGGGATTTCGTTTCCGGTGATCCACGTCGTGGACGTCGTCCAGTCCCCGAACGCGCACAGCCCGCCGACGCCGTCCTCGACGGGCCTCTCGAGCGCGCTCATGCCGACGCCGACGACCGTGACCGCGTTACCTGAGGTGACAGGGACGTGAGTGGGGAACGCCACGACCGCTTTCGCTAACGGTACGACGGACACGACCGTCGCCGCGGACGTCACGTCTCTCGCGTTTTTGAAACTGACCGCGGACAATGTCTTGTCGCCCAAGGCTGCGGCTGGGGACACGCACTCGAGTCGATCCGCGTTGAGTAATTTCCCGGACAGCGGCCCGATAGAACCAAACACGCACGCGTTGACGCCGTCCGCGTGGAACGCCTCGCCGTGCAGCTTGAAGACGTTCCCGCCGGACTCGATCACGAACGACGGTTCGATCGCATACACGGGAAAGTGCTCAACGTACGCAAACAGCACCGTGTTCTCGGTCCAGCGCTCGTTCGACGCGTCCAAGCTCATCTCCACGGAGACGGCGCCTTCGACGCTCGCGGGCGATTCGCACGACACCAGCGCGGAGCTGACAAACACCGTCGATGAAGGCGCGGCGGATCCGAAACCGCACGGTCGGTTCGCGCGCGAAAAGTGCGTTCCTTGGACGTGCACGACGGAGCCGCCGCTCGCGGCGCCGACGCTCGGAATCGTGAGAAGCACGGACGCGGGGACTTCGTACTCGAAGTCGACCATCGCGCGGTCGGACGGGAACGCGTATCCCGCGCCGTTTCCGGTGTCGACGCCGATGTCGATCGTCGTGAAACCCGCGGGAATCGCCGGCGCGTCGCACGTCACCGCCGCCGGTTGTCTCGCGACGTTCGGGTTGTAGTTCCCACGTTCGTCGTACAAGTCGTTGGAAACGCCTTGGACGCCGACGACCGCCGCGGCGCGAGACGCGGGCACGATCGTCGTACCGAATCGACACACCACGCCGGATCCGTCCATGATGGGATCCGCGAGCAGCGTGATCGTCGTCCCTCCCAGATTCGGCGCGACGAGAGGAAGCGCGTACTCCAGTTCTGGTTGCGGAACGAACGAGAATCGCATCGGGTCGGAAGACGCGATCAGAGACGCGTACGACGAGCCCAACGCGACGTAATCGTCGTAATGCATCATCGCCGGTGACACGCATGACAGTGACGACGCGCTGTTTTGTCCGACGACCGGGAAAATCGACCCGAACGAACACGCGATGTGATTCGACGGTCGATCGCTAAACGTCACGTCGACGACGGTGCCGCCGGCGTTGTGACCCGCCGTCGGGCTCGCGCCGACGTGGAACGCGTCTTCTTCGTACGCGTACGCGATGTTATCCGTGGAAAACACCTGGCCGAAATCCGCGGTGCTCATCTCGACCGCGACGAGACCGGCGGCGTGCGCGGGGGGTTCGCACTTCACGAGCGCGGACGAAATGATCTCCGCCCTCGACGGTTCGGACGACCCAAACCCGCAGAGCGCGTCCGGGCCGACAAAATGCTCGCCGTCGACGTGCACGACGCCGACGCCGGAGGTCGGACCCGCGGATGGACGCACGGAGAACACGACAGCGCTGGCTCGGAAGTTGAAATCGATCTTGCCCGTGCTGAAGCCGTACTCTTTGCCGCCAACCTCGACGGTGGTCACGCCCGCGGCGTGCGCAGGCGCGACGCACGCGACTTCGACCCAGCCCATGGTGCACTCGCCGTTCATGCACCGCTCGTCGCCGCCGACGAACTCGCCGTGGACGACTTCGAAGCCAAACCTGCACTGCACGATCTCGCCGCCGATGCCGCTGCCCATGACGCGTACCATCGTGCCGCCGCTGACGGGGCCGGCGTCGGGGACGACTGCGTGCACGACCGCGGAGGAACCGTATTCAAACGCGGCTTCGGACACGCCGAAGACCTCGTCGTTGAAGCTCGCGTCTACGGGGACTAAGCCTCCGTCGCGCGCGGGGGTCGCGCACTCGACGCCGCCGCCCGCCGCGCGCGAAGTCACCGGGCCGATCGTTCCGAACCGGCACGACGACGAAGGCGGCGCGTGTACAGAGGTGAAAATCAACCGCGCGATCGTGCCGCCGCTCTGGAGGCCCTCTCTGGGCTCCAACCCGAGTAACACCGCCTCTTCGGTGTACTCGTACACCATGCCGCTCTGCGTGAACGTCTGACCGCCGTCGCTCGTGCTCATCTCCAACGAGACCATCCCGTCGGAGTGGCGACCGGGGGCTTCACACTTCACGAGCGCGGACGACACGACCTCCGCGCTGACCGGGTCGGAGGATCCGAACCCGCACAGCGCGTCTCCGCCGATGAGGTGCGCGCCCGTGATCTTCACGACGCCGACGCCCGCGACCGGGCCGGTCGACGGCTGCACGGAGAAGACGGTAGGCGCGGCTCGGAACTCGAACTCGACCTTGCTCGTGCTGAACCCGCCGTCGATCGCGCTCACCTCGACGGCGATCAGGCCCACGGCGTGCGGAGGCGCGACGCACGCGACTTCGACCCACCCTATGCACTCGCCGTTCATGCACCGCTCGTCGCCTCCGATGAAGTCGCCGTGCACGACTTCCATGCCGAAGCGGCACCGCACGCCGTCGCCTTGGATTCCGCTGCCCATGACGTGCACCATCGTGCCGCCGCTGACGGGGCCGGCGTCGGGGGAAACGAAGTAAACGGACGCCAGCGAACCGTACTCGAACGCGGCTTCGGACGTGCCGAATACCTCGTCGTTCGAGCTCGCGGTCACCGCGACTAAACCGCTGTCCCGCGCCGGGGTCGCACACTCGACGCCGCCGCCCGCCGCGCGCGAGTACATCGGACCGATCGTTCCGAACCGGCACGACGAGACGAGTTCGGGGTCGAGTACCGCGAGTCGCACGATCGTGCCGCCGGTCTGGGGCCCTTCGCGCGGTTCCATCCCGAACACGAGGGACTCGTCCGCGTAGTCGTACACCATGCCGCTCTGCGTGAACGTCTGACCGCCGTCGCTCGTGCTCATCTCCAACGCGACGCTCGAGGGATAGTGACCGGGGGCTTCGCACCTCACGAGCGCAGAAGATACCATCTCTGCGCCGACGGGTTCCGAGGATCCAAACGCGCACAGCACGTCGGCGTCGACGAGGTGTTTGCCCGTGATCTTCACGACGCCGACGCCCGCGGATGGACCCGCGGTCGGCTGAATCGAGAACAAAACCGGCGCGGCTCGGAATTCGAACTCAACCTTGCTCGTGCTGAACCCGCCGTTCAGCGCGCTGACCTCGACGGTGGTCACGCCCGCGGCGTGCGTTGGCGTGAAGCACGCGACCTCGACCCAGCCCATGCACTGCTCCTCGCGGTTCGCGCCGAGGCTCGTGAACGCGCGCTGCGCCGTGCACAACTCGTCGCCGCCGACGAACTCGCCGTGCACGACTTCCATGCCGAAGCGGCACTGCACGACTTCGCCGCGCAGTCCGCTGCCCATGACGCGCACCATCGAGCCGCCGCCGATTGTTCCAGCCTCGGGAACTAGCGCGTACACTACGGCGGAGGATCCGTACGCGAACACCGCCTCGGACGTGCCCCATACTTCGTCGTTAGCGCTCACGGCGACGGGGACTAAGCCTCCGTCGCGCGCGGGGGTGGCGCACTCGACGCCAGCACCGGCAGCGCGAGAGTTCAACGGCCCGATCGTTCCGAATCGGCACGACGAGACGAGGTCCGCGTCGAGAAGGATCATCCTCACGACCGTGCCGCCGTGTTGAGGTCCCTCGCGCGGGTCCAATCCGAGCACGACCGCCTCGTCGGTGTAGTCGTACACCGTGCCGCTGTGGCTGAATTGCTGCCCGTGATCGCTCGTGCTCAACTCGACGGCGACGCTGCTCGCGCCGTGCGCGGGAGCTTCGCACTTCACGAGCGCCGACGACACCGTCTCCGCGGTCGACGGCTCGGAGGATCCGAATCCGCAGAGCGCCTCGGAGCCGATGAAGTGTTCGCCGCTGACTTTTACCACGCCGACGCCCGCGGACGGACCCGACGACGGCTGCAAAGAGCGCACCACGGCCGCGGCTTGGAACCCGAACACGAGCTTGCTCGTGCTGAAACCCTCGCTTATGGCGCCGACTTCGACGGTGACGAAGCCGGCAGCGTGCGTTGGCGTGACACACGCGACCTCCACCCATCCCATGCACTGCTCGCCTCTTGAATATGTCTCGCCAGCGGCGGCGGTGCCTCTGATTTGCAGCTGCGCAGAGCACAGCTCGTCGCCGCCGACGTATTCGCCGTTCACGACTTCTAAGCCGAACCTGCACTGCACGACTTCGCCGCGAATGCGACTGCCCATGACGCGCACCATCGATCCGCCGCCGACGGGACCAGCCTCGGGTACGACCGCGAACACTTCCGCGGAGGACCCGTACTCGAACACGGCCTCGGACGTTCCCCATACCTCGTCGTTCTGGCTCGCGGCAACAGCGGTCATCCCGACGTCGTGCGCCGGCGCGGCGCATTCCGCGCCAAACCCAGCCATGCGCCCGGCGAGCGGCCCGATCGTTCCGAACCTGCACGTCGCGAGCGCGTGAGCGTCCACGTTGTGCAGCGCCATCCTCACGATCGTTCCACCGCTCTGAGGGCCTTCTCTTGGGTCTAGTCCGACGACGATCGCGTCGTCCGCGTATTCGTACATCGCGCCGTTATGGGAGAATTGTTCGCCCTGGTCGCTCGTGCTGACCTCGACGACCACTATCCCCGGCTCGTGTGCGGGAGCCTCGCACTTCAACAGCGCTGAGGACACCATCTCCGCGGTGACCTGGCCATCGTAACCTAATCGACAGAACACCTCGTGGCCGACCATGTGATGACCGGACACTTTGATGATCGAGACGCCGCCGACGACTCCGTTCGGAGGGTTCAACGCGGTCACGATGGGCGTGACTTGATACTCCAAAATCGCAGAGTGCGCGGATAAGAGCTCGTTATCCTCAATCTGCAACGCCAGCGCGGCGAATCCAGGAGCGTGGGGTGGCGATATGCACGCGAATAATCCGGTGCTCAGCCTAGACGCGGCCACGGGATGCGAGTCGACGACGCAATTCAGCTGCGCGCTGCTGTCCTCCGGCCAAATCGAGAGCGAAAATTCCCCTCCACCCTCCGCGAGGACCCTCGTGGGAACCGGGCCTTCGATGAAGATGACGCGTTCGAACGTGTACATCACCTCGACTTGCGTGTGATCTCGTTTGTTCAGCGAGACGTCGATGAGCACAGGACCGGGCGCGTGCGCGGGCATCAGGCACGAAATCTCATCCGCGGTGACGTGAATCGCGTGCACGTTGGTGATCGACCCGACCTTGCACGCGACTTGATCGGAGTCGAACAAAAACGTCCCGTGCACGACGGCGACGCCACCCCCAGCCTCGCTTCCCGCGAGCGGATACACGGCTTCGATGTCCGGCGGGGGAAGGTAACGGAACGTCTGCATCTCTGACGTGGTGTCCAGATCGTTCACGGAAAGTCCGACGTACGCGTTCCCTAGCGGCGCGCTAGACGGGACTTCGCACCGGAGCAACCGCGAGGATATCACGTACGTGATTTCACCCCTGGTGTAGTTTGAAAACACGCAGCTTGTCCCGATTTCACTCGCGTCCGCGGTGAAGTGATCGCCTTGCACCGCGATCACGGTCCCTCCGACCGTCGGTCCAGTCTTCGGCGTCACCGTCAGCATCATCGGCGACGCGACGTATTCAAACTGCAACCCGGTCAGCGTGAAGTCTTGCTTGTTCACGGAAATTTCAACCGTGGACATTCCAGGTCTCAGCGCCGGGGTCGAGCACACGACCTGCGTGGACGTTCGCTGCAGCGCCGTCACCGGGGTCGCTCCGAACCGGCACACGACCCGCCCGGTGGGCGGGAGGTTCACCCCCGCCAACGTCACCCGCGTTCCGCCCGTGACCGCTCCTCTAGTAGGGTACACGGACGAAATGTTCGGCGGCGGAGTGTAGTCGAAGAACACGTCGTACATGAAATGGTCCGCGACGTGCGTTTGTAACCCGAGCGGGACCAAACCGACGCTGTGCGCGGGAAGATGGCACGACGTCGTCGTCGCGGAGAGCCACCTCGACGCGATGTGAGATATCGTCCCGACTCGGCACGACAAAACGTCCGTGTTCGTCATGTTCGACCCGCTCAGGCGGAGTAAAGACCCGCCCGTAATTGAGCCTTGCCGCGGCGTCACGGAAGACAGCGACGCGGGGGTTTGATATGCAAACACGTACCCAGCGGACGTCCAATCGTAGCCGTCGTTGGAGACTTCTAAAGTCACGCCACCGTCGGATTTATGCGACGGGGATTCACACACGATCTGTTTCGAAGACACGAACGCCGCGGCGACGGGAGGGCTCGTGCCAAACCTGCACAGCGCCGTGGGGGTGAAGTTCTCACCGTGCACGACGACCGTCGTCCCGCCCGATCGCGGCCCGGTCGGCGTCACCTTGTCGATAGACGTCGGCGCGAGCGCGATCGTGCTGACTTCGCTCGCGTCCGTGCTCAGCGGCGTCAACACGCTGTTCCCGTCCTCGTCGTTCACGGTGATGTTCCCCGCGACGACGGCGGCGCCGCCGAGGCCGGTCGCGCAAAGAATCGTGTGCTCGTCCTGAACCGTCCCCTCGACGTACCCGTTCCCTGAGCCTAAGTCGCAGTACACCTTCTCGCCGGGAACGAACCCGGTACCCAACACCGTGACCGTGCGATCGTCGTTCTCCACGACCGTCGTCAGCGTGGGCGTGACCGCGTACTCGTACATCACGTCTGTCTTTGCGCCGCCGCGAAGGGCGTAATCGTCTCGCAGACCGACGTTAAAGGGAACGAACGCCGCGGCGTGCGCCGGGGCGTTGCACCGCAGCTCGTCGTCCGCGATCCACTCCCCGTCGACCGGCCCGATCGAGCCGAACCTGCACGCGATGTCGTGAATCTCGCTGAAGTGCGTCCCACGCGCGGTCACCGTGTTCCCGCCGTGTAAGAACCCGCTCGCGGGCTTGATCGAGGACACGACCGGGATCTCGTCGAATAAGAAGTTTGGACGCACGAGCGGCTCCGTCGCGCCCGACGCCGCGGACGCGAGCTCCAACGTCACGACGCCCACGTCGTGCGCGGGGACCTCGCAGTATATGAACGCGGACGACACGACGTGTGCGGTCGTGCTGTCTGTCCCGAACACGCACTGGACGTCGTCGTACAAGATGTGGTCGCCCGTCACCTCGACGACCCCGCCGCCGCCTTTAAAGCCAACCTCAGGGAACACGACGATAACCTCCATCGCGACTTTCATCTCGACAATGACGCCGTTCCCGTCCACCACGCCGGGCGGTAAGTATTCGAAATCCGCGCCGTTCCTCGCGACGTGCACGGCGACGAACCCGGGTTGAGAGTACGGGCTCACGCACGCGACCGTCCCGAGGTGCGCCTCTAAAACCCCCGGCATGACGGTGATCCCGAACCGACACTTTGGATCCTCCGAGGGGTGCGCTAACGGCAGGTGGACCGCGACCGGCGCGCCTCCCGCGGCGGGTAAACTCGATGGGAACGCCGCGTCCACGCCGGAGAGGGGTTGATGCATAAACTTCATCTCCCCGGTTGTGAAATCTTTCTGATTCGTGGAAATTTGAACCAAGCGGCCGATCGTCGAATTCACCGGCCCCGGTTGCGCCGCCGGGGTGACGCACTCCACGTCCGTGGAACTCTTCCAAACCCCGTTCATCTCTATCGTGCCCACGCGACACTTCAACATGTTTGTGCTCGCGAAATTTCGGCCGTTCACGGACAGAACCGTCCCGCCTTGGCTGTTTCCCATCCTCGGCGACACCTGGCTTATTACCGCTTTCGGCGTGTACTGAAACTCGATGTCGCTGAACGTCCCGAACGTCCCGGCCGCGTTCGACACGTCCACGGTGACGGACTCCTCTACGTGCCCGGGAACCTCGCATCGCAACAACGTGCTCGACACGAAGTGCGTCGGCACGGGGTTCGCCCCTATCCTGCACGCGTACCCTGGCTTGAAGTCCTCGCCTCTGACTTCGATCACGCTGCCGCCGTAGCCGTAAAACGAAAAAATGTTCTTCACGCTCCCGGAGGCGACGTACATGTAGCTCTCCTTCCACGGCGTTTTCGACGGATTCGACGTGAGTTCGCCGTTCAGTGTAAACTCTAGATGCACGAACCCCTCGACGTGCGGCGGGGTGTGACACTCCACGACGTCGTCGTGAAGGAACTTCGCCGGGACCTGCTCGCTGTCGAGCTTGCAAAACAAATTCACCCCTGACATGTTCCGTATCGAAGCTATGTTCGTCCCTTGCACCGTGATGACGGCGCCGCCTCCGCTCTGCCCTTCCAAAGGGTGCACCCACTCCACCTCGGGGACCTCGTATCCGACTGCGACGGTCGCGGGAATGAAAGCGGGAGGGGACGGACGGACGTCAGGGTGCTTTCAAAACGAAAAATCGACGGGGCGTTTGAACGACGCTCACGCGAGAGAGGACGCGCGCCGCGCGTCGCGCGACGGGGCTCGCGGATCGAGCGAGGACGCACCGGTCGGAACCAAGAAACACATCATCATCATCACGATGAGCGCGAGTTTTCCTCGCCATGATCCTCCGCGGCGGTGGCCACCGCCCCATCGGATAGTGCCCGCACCAGCGCGCGCGCGCGTATCTCCCCCCATCGGTCTCGCCATCGCGCCGGACAAAACCGCAGTCGTGATCGACCGCTGGGTCTTATCAGGCGCGATACGCCGAGGGGGTAGAGAGGGCGTGTCTCGAGCTCCTCGAGACGCTACACCCAACGCGCGCGCGCGGCCTGCGCCTCGAGCTTCCTCGAGCGAGCACGCTTCCCCGAGGGGAGGAAAACCAACAAACTGCGGACTCTCTCTCTCTTGCTTGTGCTTGCGACGACGGTACGGACTCGCTCTTAAATACTCGAGCGACGCTAAGGTCCTCCGGTTCGCTTCGCACTGCTAATACCACCCGGGAGCCCAGTGCGTCGGCTCGTCGGGTGGGTGTTCGCGCGGCTAGTTCGCGCTATGACGGCGGAGCGGAGGCATCGCGAGCACTTGAAATTCGTGCAAAAGTCCGCGGCCTCTTGCCGGTTGATCGGCGACGAGTCTTTCAAAAAAGTTTTTTACGGTTCAAGAAATAAATACCGATCAATTGAAAGCGAAGCAACGCAGTTTCAAGAGCGGTCGGTGGCACACACGCTCTCGCGCGTTGTTTTCGCCGTCTTAGCTCGTCGGCGTCGCGCGCTCTCGCCCTTTTCCAACGCGCAACGCGGTGAGCCTGCTACCAGAAGGTGCGTGTCGCATCCAACACGTCTTCGCGTCGTTCTCGACCTCGTCGCGGCGCTCGCGCGCGCGTCGCGACGTCACCATCGCGCGACTCCGGCGCGCTTAGGGTTAGATTTTCTTCATCTGCCGCGGCGGAGAAAGCGAAACTCGGCCGCGTCCGCGCCGGCGATCGGCCGTCGACGCGGCGGAGGATTCGTCCCCCGTCGCGTCGGCGCGCTCCCCGCGCCGACGCGATCGTCGTCGGAGCGCGTGCGCCGTCGCGTCGACTCGCGCGCGTCGCTCGCGCCGCGTCGCCGCGCGCACTTTGCGCGCGCGCTCGTTAGGGTTTTTCGTTCGAGCTTATTCTCTCTCGCCCCACTCTTCGCCAACCTCTGACCTCGCGCATCCCTCGAACGTTCTCCTCAGGCGGTTGGAGCCATGGTGACCCCGCTCGTCAAGCATAAGATCGTGAAGAAGCGGACTGCGAAGTTCAAGCGCTACCAGAGCGACCGGAAGGTCACCGTCAAGGAGTCGTGGAGGAAGCCCCGGGGTATTGATGGTCGCCATCGTCGTAAGTTCAAGGGCCTCCCCCCCCACCCTAACGTGGGCTACGGGTCGAACAAGAAGACGAAGCACCTTCTCCCGAACGGTTTCCTGAAGTTCGTGGTGCACAACGTCGCGGACCTCGACCTTCTTATGATGCACAACCGGAAGTACTGCGCGGAGATTGCGCACAACGTGTCCACGCTTAACCGCAAGGCGATCTGCGAGCGCGCGGCGCAGCTCAACGTGAACGTCGTGAACAAGAACGCTCGTCTCCGTTCGGAGGAAGACGAGTAAGCGACGCCGGTGGCGGTGGGTTTTGGAGTGTAGTCGCGGGGAACGGCGGACCAAAGGGGGTCTAGTCGCGAACCGCGTGGTGTGGCGCGCGCGTTGTGCTATTGTAATGGAACGTCAACGCGCTTCAGTGAACGCAATGTGCGTCCGTCGCACGCGACCGTCCCCATCCGGTTCTCCCGGGTCGGGCTGAATCTAAGTACTCACGAGAACTGTAGTACACGTACGATTAAGTCACACCCGTCTCTTCCGCGCCGGGGTCAAATCTGCTGGTGCTTTTTCTCTCGCTGCTTTTTCTTTTTCAAGTCTTTTTCCGAAAAGCGCTAGCGCCGCACATTCGACACTACGCCGCGCGCCCCCCGCGCGTCGCTCAATCGGGACCGCGAGCAGCACTTCGCGCCGCACACGCACAAAGCGCGTAGTATCGCGAAATGTCCGCGAGCGAGGACGAGATGACGACCGAGATAGCGCAGGAGACGGTCGACGACTTCGTCGCGGTGAGCACCTTTGCCTTCCGATTATGATCGATCGACCGATCGATCGAACGTCCACCCCGCGACCGCCGCCGCGAACGCGCCCCTCTCGTTTCCGCGACGCTATCGAGCTCATCCCGTGATTAACATCTCGACACTCGCTCTTCCCGTGCACAGGCCGCTCGGTACGGCGAGGCAGAGGACGTGCAGGCGCACATATCTCAGGGCATGGACCCCGACGCGCAAGACGTCGAGGGCAGGACGGCGCTGTTTTTCGCGAGCGCGAACGGGCATCTCGAGATAGTCGACATCCTGCTCGCGAGCAAAGCGGACCCCACGATGACGAACGCGCAAGGGAACACCGCGTTGCACTGGGCGTGCGTGAACGGGCACGAGGACGTCGTCGTCAGGCTCCTGGAGAAGGGCGCGAAGCCGAACGTGGTCAACGCCGGCGGGAGAACGGCGCTGGACGAGGCGATGCACAACGACAGGCGGGCGTGCGTTGACGCGATCATGAAAGCGTCCGGGGCGCACGAGGCGCAGGAGGTGGACGACATAGAGGTTCCAGGAGAGAACATGGAGAATATGGGTCCGGAGTCGGACGAGGATCGGTGATCGACCGGACGGGGACGCGATAGACTTAGCCGCTCGGCCCGTTCACTTTATCACAACGTTCGCTTCACTCTTCTCGCTCGCTCATTTTACTTCGCCGCCGCGAGGTTGGCCGCGACGTCTTTCCAATTCACTATGTTCCAGATCGCGTTGACGTAATCGGGCCGCACGTTCTTGTACTGGAGGTAGTACGCGTGCTCCCACACGTCCACGCCCAAGAGTGGCGTCAGCCCGGTAGTGACGCACGGGTCCTGATTCGCCGTCGTCGCGATCGCGAGCTTCCCTGTGGCTTTGTTCAGGCCGAGCCAGCCCCATCCCGAGCCCTGGACCGCGACTGTCTGCGCGGAGAACTTGTCCTGGAGTTTCTCGAGCGACCCGAAGTCGCGGTTGATCATGGACAGGAGCTCCCCGGACGGCGGCTCGCAATCTTTCGGAGGGGCGAGATTCTTCCAGAACATCGAGTGGTTCACGTGCCCGCCGCCGTTGAACTTGATCGCGCCTTGGAGCGAGATCATCGTGGAGTAGTCCCCTCGCGCCTCCGCCTCCGCGTACTTCTCCATCGCGAGGTTGAAGTTCGTGACGTAGGTGTTGTGATGCTTCGCGTGATGAAGCTGCATGATTTCCCCGCTGACGATCGGCTCCAGGGCGCCGTAGTCGTACGCGAGGTCGGGGAGCTTCGCTGTGACGAGGGTGCGGCTCGACGCGACCGTGCCGATCCGGGACGCGAGACGGGACGCGGTGGAGCGAAGCATCTTGTCGTGCTTCTCGTCGTCGGTGCGCGGGCGACAAATGACGTTTCGTGCCCCTTCATCGCACATCTTGTTAGATCGCCCAGCCACCTTGGACGAAGCGACAGTGTCCCCCGCGCACGAGCACGCGGCCCGCGGCGATGAGGTCGTTCCGCGTCCTCGCGGTGTGCGTCGCGGCCCTCCTCGGCGTCGCGTCCGTGCACTGCGAGCCCGGCGCGGATTCTACGAGGTACGCCGGGCCCGTCGCGCGCGCGGAGTTCCAGAGCTGCTCTGGGTGAAAGCTGAACAGATACCCGGAGCTCAAGGCCTTCTTCAAAGAGCGCGTCGAGACGGGTGGCATCCGCGGCGTTCGCATGAATTACGTGTCCGGGAACCCCCCCGAGCTCGTCCTGTTCGACACCGCCGGCGTCGAGCGCGATAGAATCAACGTCGAGGGCGAGAGCGTCGAGGCCGTCGAGGATCTGCTCGCGTCGTACGGGTTTCCGTCGGGGGGAGCGAGCGCGAAAGCAGAGCTGCGATGAAGACCGCGGTCGCGAGGGGACGCGCGTATGACGTCTCCGCCGATAAAGCACGTCTCGTGTCGGGCGGAGATCGATTGCGTTTCCTCGCGACGCCGCGGTCTGTAGTCGCGAGCGTGTACCGTTGTGTTGTAATTCCGGAAGTACTTCGCATTTGTTTACAAACTCTTCAGCTGTCTCTGCACGTTCTTGAACCCTCTGAGCTCGGAGAACACCGAGTCCGTCCCGGACGTCGCGTCCTTCTCCTTCGTCGGGTTCGCGAGCTCGATCCCTTGAATCGGCGTGAACGCGAGCGACGACGCCATCCCGCTCGTGCCCCCGCCCGTGGACGTCGGGTTGAACTTCGCGTACTTATCCTTCGCGTTCACCTTGAGTTTCCCCGGTTTCGCCTGAATCCGCAGCTTCCCGCTCGCGGCCGCCATGCCCGCGGACGTCCCTAGCGTCCCCAAACCCTCGCCCTCGAGACCGAAATCTTCCTCTTGCACGTTAAACCCGACCCTGTTCGCGGCTTTTCGCATGTCCGACGCGCCAAAGCGTTCTTTCATCGCGCGTTGCCTCTTCCCCCCTCGTCGCTTCTTCGCCTCGCCGCCGGGAACGGGGAGAGGCTTCGCCGTCCGCGCCGGGGGCGGCTCCTGCCACTTCTCGATCTTCTTCACCATGTCGTCGTGCATGCTCCGTCCGGTCGCCCCCGACGGGTCCTCGCCGAACGCGTCCACCCTCGCCATGAGCGCGCACTTCCCCGCGACTAAACGCGCCGCGCGCGTCCTCAACGGCGGCGGAGTCTTCCTCTGGATCATGTCGCACTGGAAAATGAACCCGACGTGCATCTCTCCCGCTTTCACCTGCGTCGCGGTGGACATTCCCGCGGTCGTTTTCCTCTTCTGCCCCAACACCTGCACGTTGTTCGCCGGCATCTTCGACAGCTGCGTCAAACCGCCGGCGACGCCGAGCAGACGCGCGGCAACCTCCGGGCCCAGCACCGCGCTGAGGTTCGGCGCGGTCTTGTCCATCCTGCTCTCCACGAGCGCCACGAGCTTCCGCTTGTCGTTGTCCAGCGTCGTCGCGCGATCGCACGCCTCGAACGTGCTGTCTAGATCCTCGCTCGACAGTGGCTCACCGTTCGTCGTGCTCCCGGTCACGGACACGACCATGATCGTCGCGGAGGGTATGACGCTCTCGAGCTCGACTTTCGTCATGTCCATCTCGTTCCCGATCGCTTTGACGACGCGCGCGTAGTCCATCGGGTTCATCACGAGCGATTCAAGCTCGGGGAACTTTCTCCGGTACTTGTCGCGAATGAAGTTGTGCACGACTTGAATCTCGTTCTCGATGTCCACGCTCAGCGAGTTCGAGTCGACGATGAGCTGGTACGCGCCGTCGTCCACGACGCCTAGGGTAGACGCGCCGGACGCGCCCGCGGCTTTGTCCGCCGCGAGTGCTTCGTCCACCTGGCGCATCACTCTCTGATACCGCTCCGAGTTCACGAGCTTGGAGACCGCGTCGAGGGAGAAATCCGCCTTCGTGAGATCCCCCGCCGCCTGCGCGTTTGACACCCCGCCCTCCTCTCTCTCGTCCTTGACTTCTTCCTCCGCGACGTCGTCATCGCTGAGATCCTCCAGGTCCGCGAGGAACGAGTCCGCTAAGGTGGCCATGACGTCGAGGCCACAAGACGAGCGCGTTTCGATCTGGGAGGCGCCGAGGATTTATCAGTCTGGTGGTGAGCAGAGCAGGGTGAGTGATGGCCCGCGGACCAAGTCAATTTCCGTCCGTTGCTTCTTCAATCGTCGAGAGGGGGCGCGGTGTCATAACGACGCGCGGACGCCTCGCCGCCGCCAGTCTCGACCGCGCGCAGTTGCATCGCGAGCGTCGCCATCTCGCGCGCGCACGCCCGTGTCCTTCACAGGGGTCAACCGCGAACGCGTTCGCGTCGGCGTCAACGCATCACACAGGGGTTCTAACCCGTCGAGCCAAAAGCAGCAGACGCGGATCCCCCCGCGCGTCGCTCGCAGGTCGCGATGTTTAAGCAGACGACGCGACCGCCCGCGGACTTTCGCGTCTTGAAAATGCGCGCCGCGGAGGATTCAAACAGGGACATGAACGACTACATCAAGGTGCGCGTCGCTTCCCGATCGTCGCCCCTCGAACCTACCCGCGGCATCGAATTCTTCTTCTGTTTTTGGTGCTCACGCTCGCTTCCCCCGATTCCGTCCTTCAGTCGTGCAACGCGCGTCAAGGGTACGCGCAGTGGGAAAACAACACGGACAAAATGATCGCGAAGAACCAGTTCAAGAAACGGTTCGAGGCGCTCAAGGCGCAGGCGGAGGCGAACCTCGACGCGAGAAGAGAGAAGCTCGCGGCGATGCTTCTCGCGGAGGAGGCGGCGCTGAAACAGGAGCTCGTCGATCGTCAGCAGACCCCGGAGGAGCGACATCACGCGCTCGAAGCACGAGCGCGCGCGCTGTTCAAACAGCGCGAAGACGAGCGCGCGCAGTTCGCGCAAGAGATGTTGTATCGCCAGTGGCGCGAAGGCTGCGACGGCGTCCGACAAGGCGACTCGAAGGCGAAAACCGTCTCCACGGTGGAAGGGCGCAAGGCGCAGCTCGACGAGAAGCTCGCGAAGAAGCGCGCGGAGGAGGAGGAGAAGCGATACTACGACGCGGAGTACGAGAAGCTCCGGTTGAAGAAAGAGGAGAGATTTCTCGCGGACGTGGCGGCGCAGGAGAAACTCAAGGCGGAGGCGATCCGGGCGTTGGACGAGCAAGTCGCGCAGGTGAGCTCCCGCCGCGTCGCGGAAGTGGAGGTTGCGAAGAGCGAAGTCGAACAGATGAAGCAACGTTGGGCCGAGGAGGAGGATGCGCACAAAGTGATCCTCGCGGCGAAGGCGGAGAAAGAGCGCGTTCGTCTGGAGGAGGTTAAAGCGTTCAACGACGCGAAGAGGAAAGCGGACGCGGTCGTCAAGGCGGAGGATGAGGCGTTCAACTTGAAGCTCGTGCAAGATGCGGCGAGGCAAGTCGCGGAGGAGGATGCTAGGGATAGAGAGCTCAGGGCGCGGAAGAAGGAGCAAGACGCGCAGTATCGCGTGCACCTCGCCGCGCTCATGGTGAAGGAAGCGGTGAGCGAAGAGGAGAGAGACCGTCTCATCGAAGAGCAGCAGCTCAAGTACGACGCGAAACGCCAGGCGGAGAAGGACCGACAAGAAGCCGCGCGCGCGAAGCTGTGGAGCGAGGTGGACGCGGATCGCCAGAGGCAGCTCGGGATGAAAGCGGAAAAGCGCCGCGCGTTCGATGAAGAAAAAGAGTACGAGCGTCAGCGCATGGAAGCGGAGCTCGCCGAGATGACCGCGCTCGAGCGAGAGTACACCGCGCAGGCGAACGCGCAACGCATTCAAAACCGGTTGGACATCGAGGCTCAGATTCACTACAAAGAGAGTCTACAGCAGAAGAAGCGCGAGGAGGCGCAGCAAGCTTGGGAGGGGGCGCAACAAGCGGAGAAGGAGTATCAGCAGATGATCGACTACGACGCCGCACAAGCGAAACCCGCCGCTCCGAACTACGCCCGGAAAGCGACGAAGTGGTACTCGTGAGTGATCGTAAAAATTGTTGATAAAAAACGCTTTCGTGTTCGTCAACTCGCTTCGCTCCACGGCTTCGAGCGCCGAGGCTGCGTGCACAATTCTTGCGCGTTGAAGTTACACCGAACTTCCACAGGCTCTGATTGCGGGAGGGTAAAGATAGAAACGCACGGGAAGTACGTCCCTTCCAGAAGGTTTCTGGTCTTCCCGATATTTCGCCCGTTCACGCTCCAAGCGATGAACGATCCTTTGACAACCTTCGGCTCGTCCGCGAACCCTTCCTCGATCCAAAACAATTTGTTCCCCCAGTACACCGCCTCTCGAGTGCGTTTTCGCTCCCTTCCTCCGGGGGGGAGGTAAAGCTGCATCCCGACGACGTCGCCGTCGGAGAACGGAGTCCCAAGCGGTGTCCGCACTCCTAGGTGCACGCCGCACCCTGCGGACGAGCTCAACGCGTATGAGAGTTCGTCCGCGCCAACTGGAAGTTCCAGGTCGGACCACTGCTGCGCGAACCCGACGCGACAGTGACCGGAGTTTCCGTTAATGCCGTGTACGCACAGCGCCTCCCAGTAATATGAACCCGCGGAGATCCCTCGCGTTGCTCTTACGCTCCTATATCCCCCTGGGTTGTAGCCGGAAATGGGGAGATTTCCGAGCGCCACTCGTCCGTCGTCCTTGAGCGCAAGGCCAGCGGCGATGTCGACGGAGGACAGTCGGCACGACGTCGTTCGTTCGTGTTCGACCAGTTGGATTTCAGTTTTATTCGTGGGGATTGTTCGAACGAAGCCCTTCGCGGACGCTCCCGTAGCACAACACCCGTCGCACAACCAGTCGCCTATCGGCAGTTCGTTCAGCACCGGGTTCAAGCACGCCATGTGAAATCCCCTGTCGCAGGAATCGCATAAGATCATCGTGTCATCATCCGTAGATTGTTTGCATACATCGCACGGCAAGTCTTCGGGAGGAACGAACGGAGTCTTAGCTGTCTGCATGTCGAGCGCTAGCGAGATCTGGCGACGATTCCTATTCCGCGAAAAAAATATGACCGCGTCCTGCGGGGGCGGCTGAAACGGGCCTTCGCTTTGTTGGTCGGTGGCGCGGGTACCTTAAGAGAGACACGAGTTATGAAATTGGACGATTAAATATTTACATACTCAGTTCTATCTCTTAAGTTGTGATGCTCGACCACGCACGCACACACACAACCGAGTAATCGCATCGAGCGAAGGCTGAACTGCGCCGAGTTGACCGTGTCGCTTCAGATGCGCGAACTACGAAGCGTGCTTACGGCGGACCTTTCGCGGTGAGCTTCTCCGCGAGCTCTTCGAACGTAATCCCAAGCGTCGCCGCAGCTTGCGCGAGACCGCTCAAGTACTCGTCGTACTTAATCTTCCTCGCGGACTTCGCCTTCACCTTCGTGAAGATGATGTCCACGCTCGTGGCGGATAACTTCGCGTCGAAAAGACCCGCGTTTTTGAAAATCCTCGAGAACGCCGCACCGTCCAGTTCCTCGATCTTGTTCTGCCCCTTCCCGTAAGAGCAGTGGGCGATGAACAACTCCTTGAACTCTTTATTTTTTTTGAACTCGACAGGCACGGGAGCAGCGAGCACGCTTCCCGGTCGTTGTTTACCACCCTTGAGGCTGTTGTAAAACGCCGTGAACTCGTTGAAGTCGAGCTGGCCATCGCCGTTGACGTCAGACTTCACGAACGTCGCCGACGCCTTGTCCGCGGGCAGCCCCAAATCCTGGAAAAGTTTAGCGAACGCAGGCTCCTTCAGACCATCCGGTCCATACGCGTTGTACATCTCCCGAATAGACATCCGCTTGCCAGCCTTGTTCAACACCGGCTTGGGCTCGGGCAAATCCGAGGCGGCATCTCCCTCCTCACCAACCTTGGCGATCAAAGCTGCGACCGGCGCGGAGGGCTTCGGGTGCAATGGGCCCGACTTCGCTGGCTTCGCTCTCTTCGCTGGCTCCGGCTTGGAAATCCCCGGCCCGGCCGCACCGCTCGCCGTGGGCGGACCAGTCTCGGTGAGCACATTCACCAAGTCCGTGTATTCAATCCCCTTGTGCGCACAGACGAGGCCAAGGGAGCTCAAGAACTGCGCGTACGTGATCTTTCGCTTCGTCTTCTCCTTCGACTTCGTGAATATGATGTCAACGGCCGTCGACGTGAAATTCTTATCGAGCATGTTGGCATTCTTGAACATTCTCGCGAACGCGGCGCCGTCCATCTCGTCGATCTTCTTGAGCCCCTTCCCGTACGAGCAGTGGTCAACGTACAGCGCCTTAAACTCCGCGTTTTGCTTCAGTCCCTTCGGGATCTTCACCGCGAGGTTCGAGGTTCCTGACTTTTTGATCTTCTGAAGGTCGATGTAGAACAGCGCGAACTCGTCGAAGCTGATTTTCCCATCGCCGTCCGCATCCGCGTTTTTGAAGTACTCCCCGAGAACAACCTGGGCGTCCTCCGCGGACAAACCCTTCACGAGCTCCATCTCCGTGATGAGCGCGGACATCTCATCCATGTCGAGGCCTCCGTCGCCGTCATTGTCGTACGTGTTGTACAAGTCGCGGACGGACATCCTCTTCCCCGACGCCTCGACCATGGACTTCGGCACAGGCGCCTGTCCGACGTCGTCGATCGCTTGTTTCGTGTCCCAGGATTTCATGTCCACGGGCTTCGAGCGCTTTTGCAGGTCCTTCAGGGCTTCAGAAGTAGAGTCCGCGACGGAACTCGGCGTCGCCTTGACAGTGGGGATCGGTTTAGGTTTCGTAGACGCCATTGGGCCGGCCGCGGGAGTGAGCGTGGGGATGGCATCGTCATCTTCTGGTCGGAACCTCGTCGTCGTCAAGGGCGCGTCATCGTCCGTGGGCGCTTCGTCGTTCATACCCTCGAACAATTTTCGGTCCTTGTGCACGGCGATGGGGTACAACAATGCATCACGTTCGAATTGATTCGCGACGGCTTCGAAATTCATGCTTTTCATGGACGCGATCTGCGCAAGCGCGCGAAGAAAGCCGGGGAACTTGATGCGCTTCTGCAACTCCTCGCGAGACTTCGCGAAGACGATGCAGCACGCGCTCGCGGTGCACATCGCGTCGATGAAATTAGCCTTGCGGCAAGCGCGAACGAACTGCGCGGAACCCATCTCTTGGGGGTACTTCTTCGAGCAGTGCTGAAGGTACACCTGGAACAGCGAGTCGTCCTCGTTCAAGAACTTTTCCGGGATGTTGGTCGGGAGCGTCTTACGCGGCTTCACGTTCTTGAAACCAGACATGAACTTCGCGAACTCCTTGTACGTGATACCTCCGTCTCCGTTGTCGTCCGCGGCGGCCCATGCCATATCGACCGCGTTGGAGGCGTCGTCCGGGGTGAGACCTCCCAAAACGCCAACGTCGGAAAGAATGCAAATGAGCTCGCCCTTGTTCACGAAACCGTTCCCGTCTTGATCGTAGTAGTGGAAAAGTTCGAGGAGGGTCTTGCCCTTCACGTGCTTCTTCGCTTTACCGCCGCCCAGCCTCGTAAGTTGGGCGTCGATCGCGACTTCTTGAGGAATTTGCTCGTCCCACTTCGTGAGGTCGCCATCCTTGAGGTGTTTGGAAGCCAATGCGATCTCCTTGTCGAGTTGAGCGAGCGTTCGCTGGTAATAGTCAACCTGGTTGTTCACGCGAGACGTAGACTCGCTCGCGGTCTCCTTCATCTTCTGAAGAAGCTCCAGGGATTTGCCCACGAGGATCTCGCCTTCGCTGACGTCCGGTTTGAGCGTATCCTGGAGCGTGCCTGCCACGGTGTTGCCGTTCAGCTCGTTTAACGGATCGGACGGGACTTTGACATCCGCGAGCGCGTTGTCGAGTGCTTCCTGGAGTTTGTCCTGCTGCTCCTCCGCCATCTGCCTCTCGATCATTTCATCCACGGTGAGGGCGTTGATGTTCATCGGTTCGATTTTCTTCGGCAACGCGATGTTCAACGTCGCCATCATCTTCGGGAGCGACGTGCCCTTGAGCTCCTCGCGCATGTACGGCTGCGCGAGGCGGCGGTGCATGTAACGGTCCTCCAGCTCATCCTTCTCCTTGAAGTCGTTCAGGGTTTGGTGCCCGTTGACAAGGTTGTTCCTCATTTCCTTGTGCGCCTCCGTGGTGCGATCGAGGTTCTTCATGATCCTCACGAGCCGCTCGTCGATGTTCTTGAGCTCGCCTTTTCGCGTCAGCACGTCCGCGTGCGCGGCGTTCAGCATCTTCGAGCCGTCGTTGAGCAAACCCTTCATCGTCTCGGAGTCTCTCTCGCTGATCTTATCGCTCGCGGTGACGGCTTCGCCGAGGCGCGCGACTTGCACGCCGAGCGCGTGAAGCTGCTCTTCCATCTGTCGCTTCGCTTCGATCCGCTCCATCTCGAGGACGTGTCGCTCGTGCGAGCCGCCGTCGAAATTCGCGAGCGCATCCTTGTCCTGCTTCGCCTTCGCGCGGATTCTCGCGAGTTCCTTGTGCAACTCGGGCATGACGGAGCCTTCGAGATGCGCGATCGAGTTCTGAACGTCCGCAATCTCCCTCTCGAGGTGCTTGTAGTCCTTCGCGGTCTTCTCCGCGCCGAGGCGGGTGCTCGTGGATTCCGTAAGTCGCCGGTTCATCTCGTCGCGAACCTCTTCGAGCTCCTTGCGGACGCTCTTCTCTTCCCTGAACTCGCGCTCCGCCTCGAGGAGGCGGCCCTCGAGGAGCTGACGTTTTTGGATCTTCTCCTCGAGCTTCTCGAACTGCCTCCTGGAACGAGCCTCGAGGGCTTGTTCCTCCAGATCTTGCATCCTAGTCGTGTCCATGTCCACCTTGTGCGCGCGGGGTGCGGATCGCGCCGAGGGCTCTGCTGGCGTTACGTCCGAAGTTACCGAAGCACTCCTGCGAAACGCGGTGGACGAACGAGGGGAAGAGCGTCAGGACGCGGTGGACGAGGCGCCCCGAATTTTAATCGTAATCGGGTTACGGGGGGAAATCGAATCGGAGCGGAATCGCGTCCGTCGCGATCGAAGCGCTCGCGGCGGAGACGGCGCGGCGCGATCGCGAGCACCGAGCAGGATCCAACGTCCGCGTATCGAGCGCGACTGACTTTGTGCGCTGTTCGAGGGACATCCTCAGCGTACCTTTAGTTCACGTGTGCTTCGTATCGCGCCGTGAGCCGATTCTCAGAATTGGCCGCGGAGCGAAATCAACTTTCGGTTGACCACACCTCTTCCCCACGCTCGGAAACGAGAGTGACGAGGCCGCCGGTCAAGTATCGCGCCGCGCTGACGCGTGCCTTTACAACGAGTTTCACTCGTCGACAAAGGCGGTGTCGCCGTCGTTAACGTCGCGGGCACGCCACAACGAGTGAGCGGGTGACGCGCGGGAATCGCCCCTTCGCCCCTGTATCTATCAGCGAAAAAAATCCTGTGCTTGCCAAATCGGGAACTCCGCGGTCCAGCGGTCAGTCGATGGGTCAAATCAATAGGGCTAGCTAGGCCCTCTCCGATCGATCCGTCGATGATTGAACCTACGATTCATCGTGAGAGAGGCCTCATACAGTAGATTTCATCGCTCGCTCTCTGCCAGCAGAGTGCCGCTGCCGCTAACAAAGCACCGCGTCGTCGTCGTTCGTGGAGTCACTCGCACGAGGACGGAGCGACGAGAAGCCGCGGTGACGAACGCGCGAGATGACCCGCGCGCGATAGGACCGAGGGTACGACGGTCGCGTCTGGCTCGCCCGCGGCGTCGCGCGAGCTCGAGTAACCGGCGTTCGATGCGCGCGTGACCCGCGGACGACGAGACCGCGATGATGAGCCACAACGGCGAGTTCGGCCGCGAGGATGGGCGAGCGACCGCCCGGGTCGATCCGAAGGACCTCAAGGAGTTCGTGTCGGAGAAATACGTCGAGGTCGACACGTCCGCGGACGACTACGACGCGGTCGGGTTGACCGAGCTCGAGCTCTGCGAGCAGTACTGCCGCGCGTGCACGGTCTCGGTGCAGAGGCTGTTTCACGTCAAGAGCTTAGGGATGGTGTGCACGCGCGCGCTGAGCACCGGGAACGAGGCGTTCCCGTTGGATCTCGTCGAGACGCTCGCGCAGGACGACGACAGCGAAGTGAGGCAGATCGTCGCGGAGCAGCTCGGGGTCTTCATCGAGGCGCTGAAGACGGCGCGACGGGAGCAAGAGACCGACGTCGCGACCGGGCTGCTGTACGTAGCGTTTCTTCTCGTGGAAGACGACGCGGACGGCGTCGTGGAGGCCGCGGAGGTCGCGGTGTCGACCGTCGCGACCGTTTTAGATCGCGAGGAAGACGTAGAGCTTCTGTTAACGCTGCTCGCGAACTTAGCCAAGGGGCAGGAGGAAGAAATACGCGTGTCCGCGGCGAAGATTTGCGGCGGGCTCGCGCGCGTCGTCGGCGGCGGCGTCTCGGAACAGACGCTCGCGCCGATTCTGCGAACTATCGCGTCGGACGAAGCGCTGCAGGCTCGGGAAGCGGCTGCGAGGGCGATCGTGAAGGTCGCCGAGGTGATGGACGACGCGATCGCGGAGGACGCGTTGCTGCCGTCGTTCAAGAAGCTCGCGAAAGACGCGATTTGGTCAGTGCGAAGGGCGTGCGCGGAAAACCTCGTGGAGCTGTCCAAGTGCTTCTCGAGAGAGACGTTCGTGAAAGTCGCTCACGACCTTTTCGAACCGTTAGCGAACGACGTGAGCTTTCAAGTGCGGACCGCCGCGCTGGAGAAGCTTGGCCCGCTCGTCGCCGAGCTCGGCGGCGAGCACACGTCTGCGGCGCTCGTCGATCACTTTGTGAGCATGTCGGAGAGCACGGGAGGTAACAACGGGCTGCAGTTATCGTGCGCGTTCAACATTCCAGGCGTGGCGTACACGATCGGGCACGCGCGATGGCACGAGATAAGACCCGCGTATAACGTCCTCGCGCACAGCGTGCAATGGCGCGTGCGACGCTCGTTAGCGTGCTCGTTGCACGAGATGGCGAAAATATTAGGGAAAGAAACGACGCAACGCGATTTATTACCCATCTTCGAAGCGATGCTGAGCGACACGGACGAGGTCGTCGTCGGGGTTATCGATCATCTCGCGGAGTTCATGAGTCAAGTTGCCCCTCACGCGCGGACCGGGCCGTTGTACTTGCTTCAGGACGTCGGAAAGGCGGAGGGAAAGAATGTGATTGGGAATTGGCGCCTACGCGCGGCGTTGTCCGAGCAACTCGGTGCGTTATCGAAAGTTCTGCCCGAAGACGCGAACGAAGACGCTCTGCTTCCTTTACTTCTACGGCTTCTCAAAGACCCCGCGTCCGCGGTCAGGGCGAAGAGCATCGACGCTGTCGGCGGAGTCCTGCACAACACCGCGAAGGCGTCCTCGCTGCGGTGGAGATCCGGAAAAGTTGGCGACGTCGTCGCGGAGATAAAGCTCATGGCGACAAACCCACGGTGGTTGGACCGTCAGGCGTACGTCCAAATGTGCGGTGCTTTCGTCGGCGTCGTGGACGCGAACATCATCAAAGAAGAGTTCCTCCCGTTGATGCTCATGTGCGTGGACGACGCCGTTCCGAATGTGAAGCGAGAGCTCGCAAGGTCGCTCGCTCGTCTCGACGGAGACCGATCGTTCGCCGGGATCCCCGACGTATTGGACACGATCCGCACTCTACGAAACGACCCGGACGTAGAGTCTGTCTCGATCGCGAAGAACTACGTCGCCGAAGAACGTTCGAATGGGGAATACACCACCGGGCTTGGTGGCGAGTTTCATGCGACTGGCTTGCGATGAGCAACAGCGTTGAAAGTTCACTCGAGCGAGTTTTAGCTTTCGTGCTCGAATGAATCATAGAAACCTAACGAACACACTCACGGACTCTGGTACACGCCAACCTCCGCGGGTCGTATAACCCGGTCGTGCAGTTTGTACCCCGCCTTTGTCACCGACGCGATCGTCCCCGCGGTTTTCTCCGCGTCCGGTACGTTGAACAACGCCATGTGCGCGTTCGGGTCGAAATCCTCTCCCGTGGGGTCGTACTTCTCGACGCCGTGCTTCCCGAACGTCGATCCTAACTGCTTCTCGACCATGAGCACGCCTTCGTGCAGGGACGTGAGCATCTTCTTCAGCTTCTCCCCGTCCGACTCCGCGGCGATGGCGTCCGCGTCCACGGTCGCCGCCGCCCTGCCGAGGTTGTCCGCGACGTCTAGAAGGTCCTTGCAGAAACCCTGGATCGCGAACTTCTCCGCGTTCTCCGCCTGCCGACGCGTCCTCTCGCGCAGGTTCTCCATGTCCGCGAGCGTTCGCAGGAGCTTATCGTTCAGGTCTTTCACCTGAGCGGTCTTCTCCGTCACCTCCGCTTTCAGGTTCTCCACCTCCTCGTTCGCTCCCTCGCCCTCCGCCTCCTCGCCGGTCGCCTCCTCCGCCGCCTCCTCGCCCGTGGCCTCGGCCTCGACGGGCTCTTCTTCGCCTTTTCCTTCCTTCGCCTCCTTCTCTCCACCCTTCGCTCCGGCGCTGAAGAAATCGCGCACCGAGCTCGCGAACGTCGTCCTCGCTCGCTCCGATCGCCGCCCCGCGAGATCTGATCCCGATCGCACTGCGACCGAGCGCGCGAACGCGCCGCGACGGAGCAGCGCGCTCGAGACGATCGGGAGCGATCTGTTATACGACGCGCATGCTACCGCGCCGTTCGAAGACAGCGCCTTTCTCGCGACTCTGAGCGAGGAGCGGAGCATCTTTCGTGCGCCGTTGGTGACTGGCGAAGACTGGTGACGATGACGGCGCGCAAAGAACGCAACAGAATTCGCCGAACAACGAAAATCACGCCGACTTCGCTTCGCGTCAGCAGACGAGAGGATTTCGACGGTCTACGAACCGAGGATCTCCATGGACTTTGGATATGACGAAAAAGAAAGGGCGGCCGTGTCACACGGCGGCCGGCACTTTCTGCGCGCGAGTCCGCAACGGCGCGTCGCCGGAGTGACTTCGTATCCGCGTAGCGCATCCTTCGCATCGTTTGTCGTCGACAGAACCGCTCGATCCTTCGTGCGCGCGCTCGGTAGTACCGCCAGCGTCATGGCTGCCATCATCAACTCCGCCGTGCCCCTGGCTGCTCGTTCTTTGAGCTCCCGGGCCACGACCGAACGCGTGCCGGGATGCACCGGCGTGCGCGCTGCGCCGCGCAGCCGCGCTACCCTTCGCGTTCGCGCCGAAGCGGCGGCTGGAGGCGTCGGAAACATCCGCGAGCAGGCTGCCCGTCGCGGTACGCCCCCGCCCCCACGACAGTCGACGCGCGAAAACCCTTCAATCATGGCATTCATTAAACACCGTCGCTCACCACCCCCTCCCACCCTTCCTCTTGCAGTCCCCCTCGAGAAGAACTCGCTCTTTAACGCGAAATACACCCCGTTCAACAAAGGCGATTCCGGGGAAGAGTATTCCCTCGATGAGGTCATCTACCGCAGCAAGAACGGCGGCCTCCTCGACGTCGAGCACGACATGGAGGCTCTCGCGATCTACCCCCCGGAGTACTGGAAGGCCCTCTTCGACGAGCGCGTCGGCAAGACGGTCTGGCCTTACGGATCCGGTGTCTGGAGCAAGAAAGAGTGGGTTTTGCCGGGTATCTCCGACGACGACATCGTCTCCATGTTCGAAGGTAACTCCAACCTCTTCTGGGCGGAGCGGTACGGCCGCGAGAACCTCAAGATGAGCGATCTCTGGGTGAAGCAGTGCGGGAACTCCCACACCGGCTCGTTCAAGGATCTCGGAATGACCGCGCTCGTCTCTCAGGTGAACCGGATGAGGAAGATGGGCAAGCCCCTCGCCGCGGTCGGCTGCGCGTCCACGGGCGACACCTCCGCGGCGCTCAGCGCGTACGCGGCGTCCGCGGACATTCCGTCGATCGTGTTCCTCCCCGCGGACAAGATCTCCCTCGCGCAGCTCGTGCAACCGATCGCGAACGGCTCCCTCGTGTTGTCGATCGACACCGATTTCGACGGATGCATGCGTCTCATTCGCGAGGTCACCGCGGAGCTCCCGATTTACCTCGCGAACTCGCTCAACTCTCTTCGCCTGGAAGGGCAGAAGACCGCGGCGATCGAGATTCTTCAGCAGTTCAACTGGGAAGTTCCTGACTACGTCATCATCCCGGGCGGTAACCTCGGGAACGTGTACGCGTTTTTCAAGGGTTTCAAGATGTGCAAGGATCTCGGTCTCGTGGATTCCATGCCTCGGATGGTCGTCGCGCAGGCGCACAACGCGAACCCCCTCTACCGCGCGTACAAGAACGGGTTCGAAAACTTCGAAGCCGTCAAGGCTGAGCCTACATTTGCGTCGGCTATCCAGATCGGCGACCCGGTCTCCATCGACCGTGCGATTTACGCGCTGAAGGAGACTAACGGCATCGTGGAGGAGGCGACTGAGGAGGAACTCATGGACGCCGCCGCGGAAGCGGATTTGACGGGCATGTTCAACTGCCCCCACACCGGTGTTGCGCTCGCGGCTCTCAAGAAGCTGAGGGAAGCGCAAACGATCGGCCCCGACGATCGCGTCGTCGTCGTCAGCACCGCGCACGGTCTTAAGTTTGCGCAGAGCAAGGTGGCATACCACGCCGGTGAGATTGAAGGAATCGTTGGTAAGTACGCGAACCCTCCGGTCAGTGTGCCCGAGGACTTTGGCAAGGTGATGGACATCCTCTCGCAGCGCCTCAAGCAGTAGACAGAAAAAAAATAGTTTTTTTGTAGGCCTGGACGAGGTCCTCGTGTTTTAATACAGTAATTCCAAGACAATTCAACCTCGCGGAACGAACGAACGATGCTCCTTCGCAGTTCAGTATGCTATTTACGTATTCCTACTACTAAATGCTTCGCTACTTCACGCAAACGACACGGAGGGCAAGCCGTAGACGACGAAGTTGAACTTCGAAAACGGCGGACCCGACGCTTCGTCCGCCACCTCTCCCTCCTCTCCAGCCTCGCCTTCAGCGGCTGCTTCTGCTTCTTCTTCAGGATCAGGGTCAGACGACTTCCATACCGCTGTAGATATATCCACGACATCCTCCGTCCCTCTCGCGCTCAACACCGAAGCCAACGTCTTCGCGTTACCGGCGGCGGTGCACGAATACGTCGGGACGACGACTGTGTTCACGCCGCGTAGGGACAGCAATGCAGCAGTCTTATACGGATTCTCGAGAGCCAGCTCTTCTCGTGTTTTCCTGCCGTCGAGACGATCCTGCTTCTTATGCGAGGCCTCGTTCACAGAATTCCCCGCCAAGATCGCGAGCCGACAAGCGGACAAATCGACACACGCAATCGCCGAAGGCGGGACGTACGACAAGAAGCGTCCATGGCCGTAATACAATAGCGATTTCGCACCGATCATCGCTCTCTGGCACTCCCCTTCCCCTGGAATCCCGTCCAAACTTCCCATGACTCCAGACCAATTCGATCCGAACTGACTCTTCAGCTCTTCGAAACGGGTCGTTAACGAAGGTGACGTCGCTTCGGCGTCTTCTTCCGCGCCGGCTTCCAGTGCAGCACCAGGAGCCTCTTCGTAACGAAGATCGACCATATACGTCATCTCCGTCGCGGGAATCGCGGATTGTCCTTTCGTTTCCGCTATCCGCTGAAGCAAAACATGCAAGGAGAAGTCACGTGACACGCTGTCGGCGCCGTTCAAGACTTCCAAAGCTTCGACGGGAAGCGCAGCTAGCACTTCGTCGAGAAGAATGACAATCTTCCTCCCAACCGCGCCATCTGCGCCAAGGAAAGACTTCCACGCGTTCAAGATGGGCGCGAGTAGCCATTCCGTCGCCTTGCACACTTCACCCCACCCAGCCTGTACGGATAAAGTAGCGAATACCGCGTCGTGCTCTTTCGGGTGAACGACTTCAGAGAGTTCTTTCTCGAGCGCGGCGCGATAGTTCGTCACCAATTCGGTCGCAGCTAAAAGTTGCGTCAGGTCTGCGCGTGCGACGTACGCGCCAGACTCACCGTCCTTATCACTGTGACACGTGATCGCCAGCGAATTTTCACCTCCACGTCCCACGAGCCACTGAACTGAAAAGACGATTAAGCCTTCCGGTAGTGCGGGAGGCGTCGTCAAGCATTGTTCTGGTTTAATCGAAAGCCTTCTCCATGCTTTGCAAGAAGACTGCAATCGTTCCATCAGGGATTTGCTGTACTTACTGGAGGAAGAATCACTAAGGGTTTCGTCCATCGTCTTCTGGTTTTGGATGATAAGCGATTCCACGTCTTGTTCCCCAGCGGCAGATTTGAACAAGGATAGGTGCGCCTCGACGACACGGCAGGACTGCGCGAGCGCAAGAGATGCCGCAGCGTTCACGTGATCGGTGCTCCCGTACGCGCATGCAAGGTGAGTTGCAGCCTTTGAAACGATGCTGTACTTCCCGGACTTCAGCCCGAGTTCAATCGCTTGCTCGAGGACACGAATCGCACGAGGTTTCATCAAGTCCGGTCCGAGTTCTGGCTGCGCAATTTTATCTTCCTCTGGCGCGACCGACTGAGCTTCGAAATCTTTCTCACTTCCGACTTCGCTCTGATCGACGATTTTTCCTTCACCACTTTCAGCATCCTTCGCACCAGCTCCGTCGGGTTCACCTTCGGCCTGATCCCCCTGTCCGCTCTCCGCATTCTCCTCTGCCTTCTCATCCTCTTCGCCCTCCACTGGAGGAACCGGAGGAGCAGGAGGCTCGATCCAAACTTTCCCGCGCGTCTGAATGTTGTACGAAGCGATTAGCGCCTCGCCAAGAACGTGCAGTGAATCAATACTGCTGGAGTTTTTGTGGAGGTTCGAGGCTTCGGAAGCAGCCACGACGGCTTCTTCGATAGGGCCAAGAGCGCTGCTGAAGGTTTCAGGGGTAATCTCGTCGAGGAATGCTCGCACCGCAGAAGCATCCGTTCCCTGAAAGGATGGAAACGCGGGTCTGTTCTTCTCTTTATCCTGAGCTTCATGTGCCTTCGCCGCATGCGCGATCTCCAGTAAGCAGTCAGCTCTGGCATTTTTCACAGCAGCTAGTACCCTTGCCGCGGGAAGCGAAGTTGAGAGTGGGTTCAAAGAGCCCGTGCATGCAGCGGTAAAGAGTCGCTCTGCTTCCACCTCAGCCTCGCGAATGACGGTTTTGATGTTCTCCAATCTTGGACGTGGATCACCACTGACAGACGGCTCCTTATACATCAGCGTAACTTTGGTCATCAAGGCCTTCACGAGATCACCCCCGCCGCCGCATTCGTGAAGGATGGAAATCGCTTCCGTTATCGCTTTCATCGCATGGCTGTATTGCTCCGTCGCGTTTCCTTCTGTCGCGTTCGCGTCGACGACATCAGCCTCCATGACGTGACACAATTCAATGAGGAGATTTGCCATCACTTGATTCGAGTCAAGAGTGCTGCCCCGGCTGGAGATACGAAGTCGACCGCGGAGAATTTTCAGCGCTGTCGTGAGGGACTCCTTCGCGGAGAGCTTCCCGTTGCGCGTGGACAACTTGTACTTCGTGTAATCCGCTAGATTTTCGCCCCAGAAAACGACGTCTCCACCGCACACTTGTCCGCGATGTTGTAATTTGATCGCATCAACGGGCTTGTTACCGTAGGCAGCGCACTTTGCAAGATGGAAATACGCCTTAGCCTCCACCTCTGGATCGTCGTGCGCGTGGGCGTGACCAATTGCCTCTTGGAGAAGAACTGTCGCCGCAGCTAAAGCCCCTCGTTTGACTAAATACGCACCACGCGCTAGCCAGTAGTCACGGAGCGCGAACGGTCGAAGGAGCTTGGATGAATCCGCGGTAGACTGCAATTCAGGTGTTCCACGGCGGGATGTGATTCGAGGTGCTCTTGAAGTCAAAGTCGAAGGTTGTTGAAGCCGTTCACGTTGCTTCACCTCCTCGCGACCCTGAGCGAGTTCCTCGGCTGTAATTTCTAGGTTTCCAGCGAGATCTTCGTGCATGACCGCGGCAGAAGAGAGAAGTAACACGTCTGAAACCGACGCGAGTCGGAGATGAGAAACTGTGACAAGCGAATCGTTCTTCGCGACTACCTTCGCAACCAAGACGCCAAGCTGCCAAACCGATAAGCAGTGCAAGTGCCTGCTCGACGACTCGAGGCCCGCGCAAAGATATTCAAGATGTGCGAGGAATAGCTCTGGACGGCCGATCGAGTCCATGGACATTTCAAGTGCGCCCGTGTTCTTCTGAATTTGCGCCAACAGCCCTTCGGATAATTGAAACGTCGCCCACTCTTCGAGCGTTTCCGGGATGGAAACTTCAACGCTTTCGGACGGTGACTCTGCGACGCTGACCGCTTCGACAATACTCTCCTTCAGCATCCGAAGTGCGTAATGCTGCGCCATGAGCAGGTGGTCGGACCTTTCAAAATTATTGCCTGAGAGTTTACCGAGCATGAGGAAAACACGAATTATTTGTCTCATCTGCTTCGTTCCCAGTCTCGCGGGTGGCTGTGGTCCCTCCTTCTCATCACTCGCGCGTAATGTCGTTCGCAGCTGCGTTCCCGAAGAGACGAATTTTGTACTAGATCCTAACGACTTCATAGAAGCCTCCGGGGTCGCGGGAATGGATCGACCAGTATTCGAGCTAAACGACCTTGAAGTCTCGAACAAACCATCCCCATCCTCTGTTCCCCCGTTGTCGATCTCGAGCAAAATATCCATCGCCGAAAGAAGGACATCTTCAGCATCAGATGCGGACTGACCGCTTGCATCAATCCATTCCGCAAAGTCAATCATGAAATCGACTTTGATCCAGGGTTGATTATCCAACACGTGAATCGCCTTTTTATGCGCCTTGAGCGCGTCCACGGGATCTTTCGCTTGAGCAGCGACGGTTGCCCATACCTTTGCCTGCATCTCCTCATCGTATTTCGTGATCTTGCTCAGCTCATCGATAACACTCTCACCCATGACCGTCATGAACAGCACCTTATACTCCCACAGCGGCTGGTGCTCGGTATCGGGAAGGAAACTGAAAGCGGCCTCAATCTGTCTTGCACCCTCAGCCCACGAGGATTTGTCTTCGAGACAGTCGAAGAGTAATAGGAACATGGACTGCATGAATCTAAAATCGTTCACTTTCGTCGCCCGGCACGCATCCAGAATAGTCTCGAGGGGCTCTGCGATGGTGCTTCTTGTTGCTGCGGTAGTCATGAAACCCGTGGCGGTGTTCCAAAAGCACCTTGCAGCGTAGTATACGATGTCACTTCGGAGCGCGTGTCTGCCGTGCTTAGAGGCTTCAACGAAGTGCTCCACGGCTTTCTGTTTCAGAGCATCCTGTGCTGTTTGATCTTGAACTTCAGGACGAATCAACGCGACGATACCATTTCCATACGCACATTCGGCTACACCTGCCCAATACCACATTTGAGATGGCGCATCCGGATCTAATTTTGCCGCGAGTTCAACTGCCTGCTTGCAACTCTCAATCGCAGGTCCATAAGCCTTCGCATTGTATGCCGCGTCGCCCAGTCGAGCCCATACTTCGAGATCACCAGCGACTTCGCTATCTTCAGGACGCAGGAGTGACATCGCTTGGCTTACGATTTCACCAGCCGCCGCCGGCTCTTTTCCAGGTTGCGCGACTTGTTCGATCATCGCCCAAACTTGCGCTACTGGGTCATCCTCAACCTTGACGTCCAAAGCCGCACCCAAGCGCACTTGAAGCCTAGCTTGCATCGCGGAAAGCCTGTGCTTATTCTTGTCATCCACTCGAGCTAACACGGATTTGCAAGTTTCGATACCCTTATTGATCTCGTCGGATACCTCGAACGTGTGAGACGCGTGCATTTCCAAAAGGGTTTTATAATCTGTCACGCGCTCTTCCTCCGCGGTGTCCACGTCCCCCACAGTGAGTAGCGCGGCGTGCTCGTAACCAGAAGACACGAGGTGAGCAAAATTTCCTAGCAGAGATGGATCGCAATCCTCCAGTTTAAAGAGCTCCGCAAACAAAGGATCTGTCGCGGGAAGGAGCTCGGCGTATCGGTGACTCTTCGTGAGCGCGATGTAGTTGTTCCAGACGTGCGACGCGGCGTTCATGACAGCCCAACTCTCCGAGACGGTCGCTCCTAAGCGAGCGGCCTTAATGAAAGCAGAGGTGGCAGTATTTTGGAGCTCGTCGATCGTATCGCCAATGAATTCTCCTTCTGTCTCAATCGTCTTCGGTGGAACGGATTGCAGCCCTTTGGACGCTAAGATATCCGTGCATGCAAGCCCATCAATAAAGTTGACCTCGACTTGAAGAAGAATCATGTCCTTATCGCGGACTGGATCCCAGCCCGTGATTTCGAGAACATGAACTGCGACCTGATGTACGAGTGATGTCATCTTCGCCTCCATCGCCACCTTGGCGATGGTTCCCCAGACCGTCGCCCTCGCCTTCGCAGCTCGTCTCAAAAGTTTCTTCTCGCCCGCGTCGCCTTCAAATTCTTCAGTCGGTGGTGGCAAAGGATCCAACATCACGAGTTTAGCTACAGCACGTTGGAGAAGATCAGACTTAACTTTTAACGTCTTCGCGTCGCGTGCTTGTTCGGCTAGCTGCAGTGCTTGGTCTTCTACCCCTTCCGGGTCCTCATAGAGGCTGCCTTTCAGTGCCAAGACACGCGCCAGCGGAACTAAAAAGCGGTCCAGGGGACGTTCATACTCAGTGAGTTCAACCTCTTCAGCCGGGGATACGTAATCAAGTGCAAGAGCCTTGGAAACTTGAACGTTCGCTTCTACCACCATATGCTCTGCGAGGTAGCAGTACGCGAGCTCGAGATGGAGCGCGGTCCGTAACCTGTTCATGGAGGAGCTCACTGCCTCGAGTGCCTTCACCGCAGCCGCAAAGATTCTCGTCAAGCGGTGACGTTGTTCGGGCTGTTGCAGCGGTAAACTCGCCATCCACATCAACTGACACGCGTCCTGGATCCCAGCTACGTCTTGAAGTCGCACGAAAGCAGCGAGCACTTGAGCCGCGCTGTTCGCCACATCCTTGTGAACTTGGAGTGCGACAGGTGCGAGCGTTCCTCTTTTATCTTCGAGGCCGTTCAAGGCGTTAAGATTCGAAGTCAGCTCGCTTCGTGTTCCAGGCGCGCGCTGTGAGCACCAAGTCGCGAGCTCCACTAACCCATTCTGCGCTGCTACCCAGCCAATTTCAGCCACGACTTCGAAGTCGGCACCGTTTGAAGACTCATCCTTAGCTTCGCCGAGAAGTTCTGCCGCAGGGTCGACTTTCTTCCACGCCTCCATCAACGCCTCTTTCAGCGCCTCCGGATCGCTGAACATCCCAGAGCGCGCAAGCTGAAGCGTCGTTATCGCCCCTTCAACTCCATCACCTTCCGCTTCCTTTTTACCACTCAAGCTTCCCACGTGTGTTCTCAGTTTGACTGCGAGTGGCGCGAGCGAGGGTGCGCTCGCTTTGCAAAGTTCGTGCGCGTCAGAAGCTGCCTTCAGGGCGTCGTCGTGATTTTCACCGTCACTGAGACATAACGCGTGAAGCCGAAGATTGTGAATCTTCCACTCTTCGTGACCCGAGACGCTCTCCAGAGCCTTCGTGATCGCCGAGGAGGTTTCTATGAGGTGTTTCCGTGTCCCGGGCTTCTGCAACGGGCGGGAGATTTTCCAATAATGCACGCTCGCGTCGTACACGAGAAACAAGTACCTCGGATCACCTAATGCGACCTCGAGACCCTCGCTCAGGCATTTCAACGCCGCATGGACGCTCTCGACAAGCGGTTCTCCCTTCAGTCCCACGGTAGCTTCTGATAACAGCAGCGCTTTCGCATACCACGCCCTGCACACGAACTGATCCTTCAGCTCGAGTTGACCAAGGCTCTCGGGATCGTCGCTCCAGAGCTTGTTCGCTTCGAGGAAGTAAATCTCGAGGACGTCTGCTGCGATATCTGATGCTCCAACCTGTGCGAGCGGGATAGGGGACGAGGGGTGGACGACAGGCTGGTGAGGATGGAGGCCTGGTAGGGGAGAATGACAAGGTCGCGTTCGGTTTGGCTTTTTTGAAAGGCGTCGCCGCGGTCGATCCCGCCCGCGTGCGCGCGGGTTCGCGTCGTGATATCGTCTCGCTCACCTTCAACGCGGTCTCAGCACACAGCACGAGGATATCCCGACCCACTCGCTCCTCCGAAGGCCCCTCTAAGGATATCAACACGTCCTGGTACGTTCGCCTGAGAAGCTCGGCATCGGAACGCGAAGTGGCCTCGTTTAGGGACAGCCTAATCGCCTCCGGTAAGGGCAACATCTGTTACGCGTGAGTGTGCCACCCTACGAAATCAACACATCTGCGCGATACCCGGGCCACTAGCTAAAATCCGGCGCGTGCGCCGCGGTCGCGTCTCCGTCGGCACCTCGACCGCGCCACCTTCTGCGCGCGGGGAGTCAAACTTCTCTTTTTGGTCGGCGCGCGCGCGACCTGACTCAAATATTTTTCGCGTGATGTCATTTTCCCCGGGGCGATCGCCCGTCACTCCCTCCAGCGCTTGATGATGGCATCTCGCGCGCTCTCGCTAAGTTCACGAGGTCTCATTAGCGTCGGCCACGTCGCACGAAAACACCATCGAAGAGCGACGATCAGGGCGAGCAGACGTGGCGGTGGCGAAACGTTCGCGAGCGCGATGGGCGGAAACGACGTGCAGACGTATCAGAAAGACTCAGAGGTCGCGGACGCCCTGGCGAGCTTGACGATCAAGGCGGCGGAGAAAGCGATAAGCGAACGTGGCTCCTTCACCGTTGCCCTCGCGGGCGGATCCTTGGTGAAGCTCCTTGGAGGTCTGAAGGGGAAGACGGACGTGGACTGGAAGAACTGGCACGTGTTTTGGGTGGACGAGCGCTGCGTCCCGCACGACGACGCCGAGAGTAACTACGGGGGCGCGATGAAAGCGCTTCTCGGCGAGGTACCAATTCCTTCATCGCAACTTTACGCGATCGATGAAACCTTGTGTCAATCGAACGAAGGCGCCGCGAAGCCGTGCGCGGAGGAATACGACGCTCGACTGAAAGCGTTGCCGAGCGACGTCCTGCCGAGGAACTCGGACGGGCTACCCGTGTTCGATCTTCTGTTGCTCGGGTTCGGACCGGACGGGCACATTTGCTCGCTGTTCCCGGAACACCCTCTGTTGAAAATCGCGTCGCCTTGGATCCTGCCCATCGCGGACTCGCCGAAACCGCCGCCTGAGCGCATCACGTTTTCCTTGCCCGTCGTCAACGCGGCGAAGACAAAGTGCTTCACTGCAGTTGGCGAGGGGAAGGCGGAAATGGCGGCGAAGATCATCAAGAGCGATGGGGATGATTATTTCATCCCCGCTTCGCTCGTCAAGGGTGATATCGTATGGTTGCTGGACGCCCCAGGGGCTTCGCGTCTGTGATGGGCGGGAGAGTTCTTACACTTAACTCTGAGTCTTTTTCAAATGTACCTCTAAGATTTCCCCCGAATCTACGTCCCCCAAGCTACGTTTTCACCTCCTCATCTCTCGACTGTGTTAAATCTCGCTCCTTGAGCGGATTGCGTGCTGTAATATTTTATACATCGTGAAGTTAGCCTCCTTGCCCGACATCTGACCGGTGAATGAAGTCCTCTTCGGATCCCGTGGAGTTGAAACTCTTTCCGCCCGGGAAGTTTGCTGAGTGCCTGAGCGCGCCTCTCAACAAGACGTCGTCTTCAAGCGAGCCGGCTCCATTCGGTCCAAACAAATTATCCCTGTCCATCATGCCGCCCGCTTCCGCTCCCGTGCTGGAAGGTCCGAGACCGAGAGCCACGTTCGCCTCGTTCGTGAGCAGACCGGGAATACCCATCTCGGATGGGTTCTCGAACACCTCATTCGCCGATCGCATTGTGGACATCATGGCATCCTCAGCTTCCGTGTTCTTCGCGGATTTTGCGACAGCGGCGGCAGGGGTGTCTTTCGCATCCTTTTTCGACGCTTTACTGGCGGGAGATTCGGATTGATCCTTCTTCGTCGCCGCCGCGCGTGTCGCGGCTTCGTCGACGTCCTTCAGAAGCGACGCAGGGAGCTCGATCGGCGGGGGGAGCTTCATCGGGACGACGCGCTCAGGAGACGGGGGAAGCGACCCACCCGATTTCATAACCTGCTCCCGCAATTCCATGTTCTCCGCGTACAGCTTATCCGCCTGTTTTTGCACCTTCTCCAGTTTCGCCCTGAGCGACACGCTCTCCTTCACAAGCTCCTGAGCTTTGCTCGAGAGGAGCTCGCTCTCTTCCTTCTTCCGCTGCTTCGACCGCCTCGCGGACTCCCGGTTCGCTTCCTTTCTGCGCTGAGTCTTCACGTCACGGTCACGTAACGCAATGCTCACTTCGTTCGAGGTACCGCCGTTGACGCCCGCGCCGTTTGCCCCTTCCGGGTAAGCGCCGTGGGTGTACCAGTACGGCTGCGACCCTGAAACGTTGTTGTACGCGCCCATTTGCTGTTGCTGCGCGTACGCGCTCTGTCCGAAGCCCGCGTCCGCGAACTGTCCATGATTCGCGTCCTGGTAGTAATATCCTTGTCCGTTCCCGCCGTTGCCGGCGTACGTGTTCCCGGAGGTTCCGACGCCGGCGTTAAAGCGCTCGTCCATTCCGGACGCGGCGCTTTGTTGCTGGTCGCTCGTCCCGGGAATCATTTTTTGTTTCCTCGCTCCGTTCCGCGCGGACACACCACGCGAAACGTTGCCGTGAAGACGCGACGGGATCGAGGCGCGGTTCTTAAGGCGCTCTTACTCGTCTCGTGTCTTCGCGCGCGCGCCTCGGGCTCCTGAGCGCGTGAGGTTGTGTTCGAGATCTCAACGCGTCGGTTGGATAGAATTTACGGTCGAAGATATGAAAAAATCTGTTCGAACGTGCGTTCGTGAGCGTCCCTCGCTCGGCCGGATTTCCTTTCGCGCCAATGAAAAGACGCCGAAATGCTCATACGACGACCGGCCGCGGGGTCGTACTACGGAGAGGCGTACTCGCACGTATTGGACGCACCCACACAGCGCGCGAGCCGCGGGCGCCTCGCGCGCGGTCCCTCGCGACGCTCGGTCGCGACGTCGCCCGGACGGACCGCAGGGCGCGGTCGGGGTGACCAGTTTCCGGGGAGATGAAAGCGCAAAGCCTGCGTGCGCAGACGAAGGGCTCCTCCGGGGCGGAGCACACGAGCGCCGGGTCGAGGAAATGCGCGTACTTGCAAGAGGCGGCGACGAAGGTCTCGGACGAGCTCCCGCACCTCGCGGCTGAGCTGATGTCCGCGGCTCATGTTGTCGCGCGGGATAACAACCTCCCCAGGGCGGTGTTCAAGGTGCGACTGGGTCACGGATGGCGACGCGAGCGAGATGAAGTTGTTAGGGATTCGGATTTGTTACTTTTTTCTCGGTGACGTTCTTCCGGAGACGAGCTCACGCCGTTCCTCCTCCTTATCTTCGCAGGGTATTTCAGGGTGTGTCTCCTGCGGGTACCCAGTGGAGAGAGCTACGCAAGCGTCGACGCCGTGCAAGTTGTGCGATTACAAACCCTGCAAGGTGCGGTCTATTTCTTCCCCACGGCGACGAGACCGTCTGACGTTATTCCTGACCACTTGCAGAAGCGAAAACGGAGTCGTCGCGCTTCCCGCTCGAAATCAATAGCCAAAGAAGACACATAGCGCGATTAGCTTTTTAGTCAACTCGTGAATACTATAACAACTATACGCTCGAATACCGCGGCATCAAGCGCTCGCGGTCGCCCTCCCCTGCGATATACCCTTCTTCTTCTTCGCCCGCGTCTCCCGCCCACATCCTGTCAAAGTCTCCACGCGCACGTGCGTAAAGAACAGTCCCTCCAACAACCGTGGGTGTGAGATAACATAGCGCGGGCTGGCCACCTTGTCCTCCAACCTCAAAATGCAACGCCGCAAATGTGACAAGCAAACCGAAGACGTACATCACGAGCGAAGGGAACAGCCACGCGTTCCTCGCGCGAATCGTCTGGTTCGCCGAATTATCGAACAGATGGTTGTGCACGATCAAAAGACCGGGGAGGATGACGTCTCCGTATCCAAGCATTGAGAATTCCTTACCACCACTGTCAGCGTCGTAGTCAAGCCGCGGGAACAGGAATAACATCGGCAAAGACTCGTGGTTTTCCCCACCCGTCGCGACCTTCACCATGACGCTCTCGCCGCTGAACAAGTGTGGCTGGAGGTACACCCAGAAGATATCGTACGCCATCGCCGCGCAGAGGAGCATCGTCCCTACCCTCAGACTCGGAAGGCGAACGAGTCTCAAGACGTTCACTAAGAACGACACCCCTAAGACGTCCTGAAGGATCCACGCCCACGATGCGTTTTGATTGAAAAACCAAACCGCGACAATCACGACCGCGAACACGTACGACGCTTTCGGATTGGCCCTGTCCCCTTTCGCGAGCGTCTCAAGCACGGCAAAGAAGAACGCCTGAAGCCCTTGCACCGCGGCGAAGCAGAACACGCACCTGATGATCGTGAACACCCAGTGGTGCATCGTGAAGAAAATCAAAAGCAGAACCGCGGAGGAAAACACGACGAAGTACAGTGCGCTCATCCCAGTGATTTGAAGTCCTTCTTCCTCGCCGGGACCGCCACCGCTTCCGTTCTCGAACTTCGGGTACAGAGTGATGAGTTGATCCGCCCGCGCCCACATCGAACCGAATAAGATCGTTATCGTCGCGATCGTCAGCAACGCAAGCGACGCGACGAGGTCGACGTTTCCCGTGGTTGGCAGAACAGCGAGCGCGACGGTACCCCCCGCGGCCGCGCGCGTCGCGAGCGCGTCTCCGTCAGCGCTTGAAACCATCATCGCCGGTATCTTGATGCTGGCGTCGCCTTCGCACGTCATAGGGCTCAGTTCGTTCCCGTCCGTCACGACGACCACCGCTGACGCGCCTGCAGCTTGCGCGTTCGAGGCTTTTTCGAGGAACGAGCACGTCCCTCTCCACACGAGCACGATCTCTCCGGATACTTCTGTGATCGACCCGCACGCGAGCTTATCCCCACTCGCGACGGCGAGTGGGAGGGATGCGCCCGCAGTCACGCCGACTTCAGAGCCAAAGTGCGCGAGCACGCCCAGGTACCGGGCGTCGCTCGTGGAAGAATTCGTCGTCGTGATCGAGACCCCGATCGTCTCCTGTCGCGTCAAGCACGACGACGCCGTCGTCGTCTCGCCGTTCACGGACGCGAAGAACGCGATTACGAGCATCGCGATCAAAGTGAGAGCCGCAGTTCGCTTCGCCATCTTCCTTATCCACCGTCTTTTCCCTTCAGGCGTCGACCTCGCCCCGACGCGTGTCGAGGACGACGACGCGAGATGATGATGATGTGTTGATGCGCGAGATCCGAAGAAGACCGCTCGTCGAGCGTATCGACAGACTGTTTCGGATGCCGTCTTGCTGACACTCGCATGCAAGAGCGGCAACACCCAGGCGTACGCGTCCCCCTCCTCCTCCTCGCGGGATGGACGCGTTGTTTGCGCGGTGCGCGTCGTCGTGCACCCGCGCAGGTCGAATTCGTTCGGGCCGCGGGCTGCGACTGGTAACACCTCGGTCGTCCCGAGTCTGATGATCGCTCGCCTGAAAGTGCAATCCCACGTTCTCGCGGTTCAACAAAAAGGCAAAAAAATCGAAGAGAAATCAAACGCGCCACAAAAAATTCGTTCGCCCATTATTTCACGGGGAGCCGTCGAGATGGGGACCTCCCGAGGTCCAGGGTTCGTCGTCGGGCTGTGTTACTTGCTTCGTACGTCATCGCTCGCATCACCCGACGTCGTCCATCCGTCCCCGGCTTTTCGCCTCCCGCGTCGCGCGAGAGTCAGCCTACACCTCCGTCCGCGCCGTGGAAGTGAAAGTCGGCACACGCGCGTTGTGCCCCGTCCTCCCCACTGACGTTCCTTCCCACACCGTGATCCGCCCTCTTTCGCAGTCACGCAAGCGGTGTCGAGACTGTTACCGTTCGTCGTGAACGTGCTCGTCGCGCGGCGGCTCACTCCAGAGGAATTCGGGGTCCCCACGGTGTGTTGGGCGGTCCACATATCTCCTCCACTCTAACCGTTCCCGAGAACCCAACGTGCACACTCTGATCTTCTTCATTCCTCGACCTTGCCATCAGGTACACTTCCAGCTGTTTTCCACGATCATACTCACATGTCGCGAGGTGGGAACAGTACCTGTTTTACGAGCATCTCCGAGCGGCCCTCGCGGTGCGAAGGGCAGCACGCGACTCAATCAAACTTTTTTCTCTCAGGGTTTCCGTCGAGCGTTGATGCGGGACGCGGACACGCGGGATGAGTCAGGGCGAAGCCAAGGTGTGTGTGTCCTCATCGCTTCAGACGATGACTCACTAAGTTGTCTCGAAAATACCTCGCAGAAGCTGCTGCTTGGCTCGTAGTGCCGCTCGGGGCGATGCTGTCCGCCGGGGTGCCGAGCGCCGTATACTTTTTCGGTAGCTCATCGACGGTGCGCACGCTCGCACGCAATCGCGGAGGTATCCTCACCTGAGACGGCGGACTGACGAACACCACTTTCGTCCTTGGGTTTATTTGCCCGGAGTAGATACCCAGACGAAGAGCTGATCACCTTTACTCGTCTGAATCACAGGATACGTTGTACGCGCATGCTGTCGCCTTGTATGGACTCGCAGCTTTCTTGGTGAGAAATTTCACACTGAAAATCTCACGCTGAAGAAACGAATGACTGAAATGACACTGACTAATTTCTTGAATAAATTACTCAGGAATTATTGGCGGAGCCTTTTTACATACGCGCGCAAAGACGCTCGCGTTTTCGCCTGCGGTTTATCACCGAAACCATCGCAACGCTTACTCGAAGTTTGTTGACGTTCTTCTTCGTAACCGCAGCGAAGTCGAGTGAAAACGTGCCATTAGCGTTCGCGTTCGGACAGGTATGCGGAATTTATATCACAAAGACTTTGTGTTTTATTCATCCGCGCGTGAATAACATTCAAACTCACGTCGTGAATTTCTACGCAGCTCGCGTACGGTTCGTGCTTTTTGTTTTTCTACGCGGTAACGCAAATGGATTTTGCGAAAGTCGGGGTGCGCGTTCTCAGTTTCAAAGGTAACACGAACGAGCAATCACAAGCGAATATCTCGACAACCGCGGAGATTAACATTTAAGTTATTTCAGGCAACATCGAAGGTCAAACGCTGGCGCTTATCGGGACGTTTTCAGTCCAGGCTATGTGGAAACTTTTATCAGCGGAGGGAGAAAAAGGCGTGCTCATTTGGGCCGGGAGTGCAGATTCCCAAGGCGTCTATGCTTTGGTTTCATCACTTGGTTCTCTGTTCGTGAGAATCATTTTGCAACCGTTCGAGGTTTGTCTTTGCGGTATAGAACATTTTTTTCTTTACTTTTTAATCATCTTTCTTCGGCAGGAAGCTGCATTTATAACCTTTTCTGCGAGTAAAAATACGAAAGAATCAGAGGGGAAGCCAAGTGCTGACGATATCAAGTGCGCGAACGCTCTTCTTTATACTTCTTCATTCTGTACTGACCAAAATCACCATGAAAGGCGCTTATCATTGATCTTCAAGCTCGCGTTTTATCTCGGGTTGATCGTTGCATTGCATGGACCTCAGTATTCACGATTAGCTTTAAGTTTTCTTTATGGTCGTCGTTGGGCGGAAACTGAAGGCGCTGCGTCGACGCTCAGTGGTTTCGCAGTGATGGTATTCTTCCTCGCGACCAATGGAATATTGGAAGCGTACACGCACGCGGTGATGACTCCATCCGAACTATCTTCTGCGAATTTATTTTTGCTTTTGAGTTCTATCTTTAACGTTATTTGTTCGATTACGCTGCAAGCATATCTTGGAGCGTTGGGTCTGATTGTCGCAAACTGTTTAACGATGTCTGCGCGCATATTTTACGCGATTTATTACATACTTCGCGTGCGCTTAAAAGGAGCGAGGTTCTTAGTCCTTGCGGATTTACTTCCGCGAATAGAAGTTTTCAGCGTTCTCTTCTTTACATCTGTTGGAACCGTCTTTACGTCTTCGCTTGATGCTTGGATTCATCTCGGCGGCGGGGTTCTCGCTCTTGGCTTAATTGGCGCAGTTCTTTGGTTGCGGGAATCGTCGTCGTTCACAAAGCTCAAGGACTTAAAGCGACGAAAGACAGAGTAAAAAACATGCTCTTTGCTAGGTCTCAAACTAGACTTATAATAGAAATTTTAGAATACTTCCTTCACACTCGCGGAAGCGTTTCCTCTTCTTCGTCTGCTTGTAATCTAAAGAATGCACGATCCATTGACGAGACCTCCGCTTGCCGAGCTGCGCCTTCGAGCGTTTCTTCCAGAATAAGTCCCTTCGTTTCTTGTAAGACTGTTGCAGCCGCG
>MDSW01038228.1_pt1 | contig 66809 bp, 64 predicted proteins | sample 811171 | NCBI WGS metagenome assembly MDSW01 (sample SAMN05326641, study PRJNA326480) | marine metagenome | isolation source: seawater | place: Atlantic Ocean: North West | collected 2012
AGAGAGCACCAACAAGCTGCTATCGATGCTGTAGTTAAAGAAATAAAAGTGAATGATAAGGCGTCAATTGTGATGCCTACAGGAAGTGGTAAAACACTCACATCGCTTTGGATAACAGAAGCTATAAATGCTAAAGTAGTGTTATTCTTAGCGCCAAGCTTACAATTAATTAGACAAACAAAAGATGCTTGGATTGATCAATGTAAGGAAGACTTTTTATGGATGGCTTGTTGCTCTGCAACCGATATTGAGGATAGAGATTATGCAAAAGAAATGAGCGGTGGTATGGTTTCTACTGATCCTAGTGATATTGATGGATTTATGCGTTTTACGACAGGAAAAAAAGTGTTCTTTTCAACATACCAATCATTACCTTCTATTCTAGCAACTAAAATAGAATTTGACATTATTATTTCTGACGAAGCCCATAGAACAGCAGGAGTTAGCAAAAACGAATTAGGATTATTTAATCTTGTTCATAGTAAGGATTTAAAAGCTAAACTTAGACTATTTCAAACAGCATCACCAAAAGTATTTAAGGATGATTTATTAGATATTGTAGAGTCGGAAGATGAAGTGTTTTCTTTTGATATGAATAACGAAAAACTATACGGAAGAATAGTATATGAGATGACACTAGGTGAGGCAATAGAAAAGAAAATGCTATGTGATTTTAGGATAGTTGCTATTGGTGTTAATGATAAAGAAGTAGCTGAACATTTAAATAATAGAACATATGTGGCAGAAGGCTTATCAGCAGATGAAGCAGCAGCAGCAATTGCTATACAAGAAATCTTTAAAAAGATTGGAACAAAGCATATGATATCTTTTCATTCCAGATTAGCACTTGCAGAAATGACTGCTAAAGAACTAAATAAAACAGGTATTTATTCTGAGACTATAAAAGGAACAATGAGTACTAAAAATAGGGAAAAAGCTTTTGATAGATTTAAGAAAAAATCGCAAGCAGTTCTTACTAATGCATTTGCACTTCAAGAAGGTATTGATATAAAGAAGGTAGACTCAGTATTTTTCGCCTCTCCCAAATCCAGTACAGTTTCAATAGTACAAGCTATGGGTAGAGCACTAAGATTAGACCCAGATAATCCAGAAAAAATAGCAACAATTGTTGTGCCTGTATACACTACAGGTGATCCAAATGAAGATATTAATGATTCGGCATTTAAAAGTTTATATCAGCTAATATCAAGTGTTAGTGAGGTTGATCATAGGGTTAGAGCATATGTTCAAGGGTTTACTGAAGGTAAAGGCGAAAGAAGAGAAACAAAACCTGTAGATTATATAAAGCTAGCAGACTTTGAAAGATTAGATTTTATCAACTTTACTGAAAAATTAAGAAACGCATTTATCTTTGGAACTCTTAGAAAAAAGAGGCGAACATTTGAGGAAAACTTAGATATGTATAAAGATTTTATTTAAGATTATCAGATGAAAGAAAGGAAGATTACTTTTTCTATTAACTACACCAGCTCTCCAAAAGATGATGAAATTTTTATAACTCATAAGGGTAATAAATATACAGAAGCAGACCTTGATAAAATAAGACAAAACATTTCAGAAAATTATGTGCCAAAGCATAAATACGAAGAAGATGATAGATTTAGACCAAAAGAAAATCTTACAGAAGAAAAGCAGATGGAGTTAAAAAACTGGAAAACTAAAATGAAGGCAAGTTCTTGGAAATCTAGACAAAGAAGTCTGAGAAAAAAAGGGAAGCTTGAACAATATAAAATTGATGCCCTAAACAAATTAGGTATGTTATGGGATCCAAGAGAAAGTAAGTGGGAAAAACAATACTTAATATTTAAAAAGTTTGGATTATGCGATGAAGTTGAAGGATGGGTAAAAGAGCAACGTGAACTAAATGATAATAAAAAAATATCTCAGGAGAACCTTGTTAGACTAAAACTTGTTGAATTTCCTTTCAAGTCTGTTGAAAATGAAAGCTATCCTTTTACATATAATTCTCTTGGATTTTTAGAGGAAAAATTAAGAAAAAAGACAAGAAGATTAGAATTAAAGCTAATAAAAAACCCTCCAAAAAAACTTAATAAAAAGCAAAAAGAAATAATAAGACGTGAAAAATTTATTAATAAAGAAAAAAAGAGAAGGAAAGATAGTAAAAAATCCAAATGGGCTGTTTTAAGATCTGATTATGTTTCTATAGTCAACTCTTTTAACAAAGAGCTTCAAAATATATCTTTAGATACTGCAAAGGTTCTAATAGATAAAATTGAAAAGGGAGAGAGTATGTACTTCTCTAAAATTAGTGCTCATATTAAAAATCTTATTGCAAAAAAGAAATTTACTAAATACTCTCTAATCAAATGTAACGTTCCTGGACATTTTCTAGGAAATGCCGATTATGAAACAAGATTTTTAGAGGAGCATAGAATATTTTCAGAAGTTCCTATAGATAAATATGAGGTTCATAAACAGATAAGTGAATTTACAAATGTAAGTGATAATAAAGTAAGAATTTATTCTTGTAAATGCTTAATTGATTACTTCGAAACAGTGGCAAACCCAAGACTAAAATCATATCAACCTGTAGTACAATTAATTAAACTCTACAAAGCAGATAAAGATATTAACGGTTTAGTTGAAATTAAGGAAATATTAAAAAAATACCCATTGCTGTATGAATTATATAAAGATAAAATTGATGAGACAGCATTTAAATTAAAAACTGCCAAATAACTGCCAAATTTTTATAACTTTAGTATGTAAATGTTAAAAAGAAGCCCCCGATTTCTCGAAGGCTTTTATCTGAGTAGTGTAGCGGTTAAGCTTGCTCCCCCTCTAAGACTCGAACTTAGGACCCTCTGATTAACAGTCAGATGCTCTAACCAACTGAGCTAAGGAGGAATTTACTTTTCAGTGAGGGCAAATATATAATTTTTTTAAAATTTAATTTAATTTTATCTTGAAAAAATCAATTCAATAAAAATGGATTTTTATTTAAATTTTCCAAACAATAAATTAAACAAGAATGCTACAGATAGAATCTTGTCTAATTCTAATTCAATTGATTTTCATAAAAAGCTTTCTAATTATTCAATAAGTAAATTATTCAAACTTGAGAATTTATCAAAAAAACTTAATATAAAAAACGTTTATGTTAAAGATGAATCAACAAGGTTTGGTTTAAATGCATTTAAAGGGCTTGGAGCTTCCTATGCGATTAATAAAATATTAACTGAGAACTCAAAAATAAATGTTTTTTGCACTGCAACTGACGGTAATCATGGAAAAGCAGTAGCTTGGTCTGCATCTATAAATAAAAAAAAATCTGTGGTATATGTTCCTCGAGATACAACTAAAAATAGAATAGATGCAATTGCTAAATTCGGAGGAGAAGTTATACAACTTAACATGAATTATGAAGAAACATGTAATCATGCTGCAAAGCAATGTGTTTTAAATAATTGGTTGCTTGTTCAAGATACTTCTTGGGTTGGATATGAGAAAATTCCAGCCTTAATAATGTCAGGCTATCTAACGCATTTTAAAGAAATGGAAGATTCCATTAATTTATTTCAAAAGCCTAAAATAGATATTATATTTCTTCAATGTGGAGTTGGTTCATGGCCTGCCTCTTGTATATGGTATTATATGAGCAGGTATAAAAAAAATAGACCAAAAATAGTTTTAGTAGAACCAAATAAAGCTTCTGGAGTATTAAGATCATTTATAGAGAATCAAAGAGTTTCACCAAAAGGTAATTCTAAAACAATTATGGCTGGGTTAAATTGTGGAATACCTTCAAAAAATGCTTGGGAAATTATAAAAAATGGTTGTGATGCAGTTATGACAATTTCTGATGAATATACAATGGATGCCATGAGAACTTTGTATAATCCTGAGGAAAATGATGCAAGAATTATTTCTGGTGAATCAGGCGCTGCAGGCCTAGCGGGTCTAATAAAATGCATAAAAGATCCAAGATTGTCAAAATTAAATGAGCACATTGAGTTAAATTCAAAATCCAGAATTTTAATATTCAACACTGAAGGAGATACTGATAGAGAAAGCTTCAGATCAATTGTTGATTTATAATTTTAAAATAAAAAAGGAATTACAGCTTTTCTGTCTTTAGGATATTCTATGAAAGAACTTCTATACCATTTATGGTGATTCATAGCTCTAGGAATTAAATTAAATGTAGTCCATAAAGCAAAGCTTAAAGCACCCAGATTAAATGCAATAATTGTAAAGCCAATCCATTCTATAATTTCTCCAAAATGATTTGGACAGGATATATATTTAAACATGCCTCCGTGAGGAATTTGATAATCTTTATTTTCTTTTCTTAATGAAATTAATTTATTGTCAGAAGTTCTGTTTATGTACATACCTGTGAAAAATATTAAAGAACCTAATATTGTATTTGGTCCAAAATCAAATTCATGTGAAATATATCCTATGTCATAGCCAACAAAAAAACCATTTAAAAGATTAAAAATAAATGCACTAATTACAATCACTATTGGTATTTTTTTTCCTTTTGTTTTTAGCTTTAAAGGGAATAAAATTGTTCTGTAGAAATAATGATAAACCCAAATAAAAAGCATTAATATAACAACACTGTTTTTTTCAACTGAAGAAAATAAAACTATTAATGGCATTAATATCAGTGCAGGAAGTTCCATCCAAAACCATCCCCACTTATTATCGATTGTAATCCCCCATTTTGAATTGGAATGTCTTCCATAGGGAGCAACTGTGTTAGAAAAAATTAAATATAGAAAAGTGCAAAGGCCTACAAATATCCATATCATTAATAAATTATAAAACCACGACATATTAAAGCATAAAATTAAATAACTTATAAATGTCATTTCCATTTGCAAAAATTACTAATGATATTAGGATAATAAATCCAATAAGCTGTATATATTCCATAAATTTATCCGACGGTGTTTTGCCTGAAATCATCTCATAAATCAAAAACATAGCATGTCCTCCGTCCAACGCAGGGATGGGTAAAAGGTTAAGAACTCCCAACATAACAGAAAGTAAGGCGGTAATGTTCCAAAATGATTGCCAACTCCACTGTGATGGGAATATGTTTCCAATTGCGATAAAACCACCTAATCCCTTATAAGCTCCTGTACTTGGATTGAAAATTGCGGTTAGTTGATCAAAGTAAAATCCTATAAACGAAGCAAAGTTTGCTGATCCAATTCCAATACTTTCGATTAGAGAATAGGAGTCTTCCTTAAACTCCATATAACCATAATTAATTATATCTTGTGTTGTAGATCCATGCATAAAGCCTAGTTTTCCGCTCTCATCAACATTTAATGTTTTTTTAATTTTAAATGTTCCTCTTAAAAGTTCTGCTTCAATTGTTCTATTTTTATTGCTAGTTAATATAGGTATTATTTCATCCAGATATATTTTTTCTTCTCCATTTATAGAATAAATTATATCTCCTTTTCTTATATCATAATCCTTATTTAAGGATGTCTCAGAAATAGACTGAATAACAAAAGGTTGTCTAAATTCAAAAGAAGTCTTGTCATTTGCTGAAGAAAATTTTCCTAAAAAATCAACTGGAAGATTAATATTAATTATCTCTCCATCACGATTAATTTTATAACTTTTAGATGTTATAATTGATTTTCTTAACTCAGAATATGATTGCAATTTATTTCCGTTATTACTTAAAATTTTATCTCCCGTTTTAAACCCTAACTCCAATAATATAGGGTTTTTAATTAAAAAACCATCTTTTATTGAATCAAGTGGTATGGAGCTTGATCCATAGCTAAATGCTAAAGCAATATATATAACCCAGGCAAGTATAAAGTTTACAGTCACACCGCCTAGCATGACAATAAGCCTCTGCCAGGTTGGTTTTGATCTAAACTCCCATGGTTGAGGTGGTTTTGACATCTGATCTTTATCCATACTTTCATCAATCATTCCAGAAATTTTTACATATCCCCCTAGCGGTAGCCAACCAATTCCCCAAACAGTTTCGCCGATTTTTCTTTTAAACAATGAGTATTTAACGTCAAAAAATAAATAAAATTTTTCTACTTTAATTTTGAAAAATTTTGCAGGTAAATAATGCCCAAGTTCGTGTAATACAATTATTAAGGATAAGCTTAATATAAATTGAAGGATCTTAATGATAATTTCCATAGAGCAATTTGATTAGCTGACAAAAGTAATTGATTAATGGTAAATTAAAAATAACTATTTTAATTATTTAAAATAAATGAATTGTATTTTTGCGTACTCAAAAATTGAAGACTTTGAAATTATTTAGAAAAAGAGATTTTATTATAGTTGGATTCATAATAGTTTTTGGAGCTATTTCTATTTCCCTATTCTATTTTATACTAACACCTCAGAAAACACTTCCTATATATCAGCCATATGAGGTGAATGAAAAATTAGTTGACTCCTCAATTTCATACATATCAAAATATCATAAAATATCAGATTTTGAATTAATAAATCAAAATGGAGTAACTATTACACAAGAATATTATAAAAATAAAATATATGTAGCGGATTTCTTTTTCACTACATGTCAATCCATTTGTCCTATAATGACAAAAAATATGCTTGAGATACAAGAACAACTTAAAAATGATAAAGAAATACTTTTACTTTCTCATACGGTTACGCCTGAAATTGACTCTGTACAACAGTTAAAAAGGTATGCGTTAGAAAACAGCGTTGATGATAGTAAATGGAATCTAGTTACAGGTGATAAAAGACAAATTTATGACCTGGCAAGAAAATCTTATTTAGCGGTTGAAGATTCAGAATTTGGAGATTTTGACATGATTCATACTGAAAATTTTATGCTAATAGATAAGCAAAGACAAATCCGAGGATTTTATGATGGAACCGATATAAAAGAAATTGAAAGACTTCTATTAGACATCGAAATTTTAAAAAACTTATATTAACAACTATTATTTTTACTCATGAAAAAAATATTTTTTTACCTACTTATTATCTTTGGGCTTAATACTGGCTCTTCTCAAGAATTAATTATTGGAGAAGAAACTATAACTCCTGGAATTGTATTCATTTTTGAAGGAGCAGTCAAAGATCACGTAATGCCAGAGGGAATGCATTTAAAAGAAAATCAAACTAATATTCACATAGAAGCAAGGGTGAATTGGGACACAACTAATATTCCCAAAGGGACACCACCGGGTGGATTTGTGGCCTACCTTCACATCACTGCAAAAATCACTAATCAAAATACAGGAATGAGTACTTTTATCGATTTATTGCCTCACATAAATCTTGTAGACAATTATCATTATGCAAGAAATATTTCCTTACCCGGAAATGAAGATGACTTATATCTGGTTGAATTCAATATTTTACCTCCTACTCACATTGACTTGTCGATTCATAAAGACTGGTTAAATGATTACGGAAATGAATTAATGAAGAATCAGTATTTTAAGTATAGTAATATTGACTTCAAAGAAATCGCAAATAGTTCAAGAAAATAAATTATCCTAGAGCAACGTCTAAGCACATCATTACAATAAATCCTCCGATCAACCCCATTGTTGCAATATCAGCATTTCCACCACTTTGACTTTCTGGTATTACCTCTTCAACAACAATAAAAATCATAGCCCCTGCAGCAAAAGCAAGAGCATAAGGAAGCACAGGGTAAACAGAAATTACAATTGCAGCTCCTATAACTGCAAATATTGGTTCTACAATTGCTGAAAGCTGTCCCCACTGCCAAGCTTTAAACCTACTGAATCCAGCTCTTCTCATTGGCATGGAAACTGCAAATCCTTCAGGCGCATTTTGCAATCCCATTCCTATAGCCAGGGCAATTGCGCCGCCAAGAGTAAACCCGATATCCATTCCAGATGCTATAGCACCAAAAGCAACTCCAACAGCTAAACCTTCAGGAATATTATGAATTGCAATTGCCAAAACCAAGAGCTCTGTCTTCTTTAAATCAGATTTTGGGCCCTCTGCTTCTTCTATTTTTTTAAATAAATGTAAATGAGGTATTTTTTTGTCTAGAAAATATAGGAAAAATGCACCAAGGAAAAATCCAATTGCAGGAGGTAAAAAAGACGGAAGAGATGTCAATCCAAGTTCATGTTGCTTTTCAACTGCAGCGATTGCTGGTGACAATAATGACCAAAAACTAGCAGCAATCATTACACCTCCCGTAAAACCTAAAGCAGCATCTAAAACTTTTCTGTTAGCAGATTTAAAGAAAAAAACAAGTGATGCGCCAAGAGCGGTTAAAATCCATGTAAATAATCCCGCAACAAAAGCTTGTAAAATTGGATTCTCTAGATTATTAAAAAAAATTTCTAATTGGTTTGCGATAGTTTCCATAAATAAGTTTTGACGAAAATAGTAAATCAATTATTAATATAAGTTAAATCATTTTATATTTGTAATAATTTAAAATCATTCTAATTATGTATCCAGAAGAACTAGTATTGCCAATGAAAAAACAATTAACCGATCACGGCTTTAGTGAATTAAAGACGGTTAATGATGTAGAAAATATGATAAAAAATAGTGGAACAACATTAGTTGTTGTCAACTCTGTTTGTGGATGTGCAGCAGCAAATGCAAGACCTGGGGCCTTAACAAGTTTATTAAACGAGAAAAAGCCCAGTCATTTAACCACAGTATTTGCAGGTGTAGACAGAGAAGCTGTTGAAAAGGTTAGAGATTTTTTAGCCCCATTTCCTCCTAGTTCACCAGCTATTGCGTTATTTAAAGATGGTGAATTGGTTCACATGTTGGAAAGACATCATATTGAGGGTAGGTCTGCTGAAATTATTTCTGAAAATCTAAAAGGAGCTTTTAACGAATACTGTTAATTATAATATTTTAAAATATCAAGTGTAATTTTTTGTTTCAGTTTATTTAAATCTAATACTTTAACCTTTTTAATTTCATTTGGTCTTCCATAATTCTTATAAACAGTGTATTTAATAAAGGTAGGATTTGAACTGTCTTGGATAGTATAGTTTTCAATATTAATTATCCATTCACCTTTTTTAGATTTTTCAATAATAAACTCTTCAGTGTTGTATCCATAATTGAATTCATCTTCCAAGGCAGTTTTGTCATCGATAATTGTATGAGACCAGTTAAAATACTTTTTGTTTGGATCTACAAATTGAATATTAAATTCAACTGCAGGATCATTCCAATCGAAAACTATTCGATAATCAAATCCGTATTTTTTCCAATCATTTTTAGGTATAAAACCTCTTAATATCTTTAAAGGAAATTCTGAAAGCAATAAGTTATCTTTTTGTGTCCAATACAAATGGGAAGCCTCATTTACAACTGTTTTCTGTAAACCTAAAATATCAACGTTTTTAAGCTGATTTTTTAATATTTTATTATAAATAGAAGAGGAAAATTGATATTCACCTATTTGCTTATAAATTAAAGCCAAGTCCCTGTATGATTGTTCATCTGAAGGTCTTATTTTAAGAAGTCTTTGATAAATGACTTTTGCTAAATTATAATTACCACTTTCTTCTAATTTATACGCAATAGTTTTCAATGCCTTTGGGTTATCTTTTGCTTTTTCAGAGAGAATCTTTAAGACAGATAACGCAAATTCCTCATCTAAATTTTTAAAATAATTATAGGATTCAATATAGAAAGGAATTGATGATTCATAGAACTCTTTTTGAAGTTTATAAAATCGTTTTTTTGCATTAATTACAGAGCTTACATTTTTAAATTCATCTATAAAATTAGGCTTTAACGAATCTATATCAACTAGATATAGTGGCTCATTATAGTCATTTCCTTTGACCTCTAATGACTTTAACAGTTTTCTTATATTTTTTGAAGAGGATTTGAGCTTAATTAAAAAAACTCCTCCTCTTCCCTGGCTACCATACCTGTTCGTTGCACCCAAAGATCTTAATAATGTAATGCTTTCTATTTGTTGAGGATCAATAAAATCAGGGACATCCGTATAAACTAAACCTTCAATGTCATAAATTGCTGCAGCTGAATTGTTAATTGATAATGTACCTCCTCTTACATATATCTGTACTTTATTCCCAGTTGCTGCACCGCTCTGATTGTATGCAATTTGAACATTTGTAAACTTTCCTCTAATCGCATCAACTATAGAAACAGCTCCAGGCGATATATCTTTAGAAGTAATTGTTGATGTAGAAAAACCAACTGATTTCTTTTTTTTAGTGCCATAACTTGTTTCAACTTCTTCACTAAGCTCTTTTGATCCAGTAATAACAACTTGATCCAAAATCTGATTATCTGTTTTTAATAAAACATATTTGTCATTATAATCTTCAATTAATAATTGTTCATCAATCATTCCGAGGTAGGATATATTAATAATATCATTTAAGTCAGCTTTAATTTTAAAAAAACCTTCAAAATTGCTTTTTGATTCAATTAATCTATTTTTAATTTTTATTGATGCACCTTGAATGGGACCTTTAACACTAAAAACTTTTCCAAATAAATATTTTCCTGAATTATCATCTTCACTAAACCATTTTTTACTCGATTTATTCTTCTTAAGAAAAAAATTGTTAGTGTTTTTTAAAAATTTGTAAAGATTTTTGGGGTTAGTTCTTATTGTATCATATCCATAAGCTGATATCTGAAAAACATCATTTTCATTTAAATAGCCATCGAAATAGCTTAAATTAAATCTGCCATCGTTGTCAGAAATTGTACCAATATTTTTTTTTAAGAACTTAATTTCAGAAAAGGGAATTGGCTTCTTAGTTTCGTTGTCCAATACTGAAGCGTTAATATTTATTTCAACTAATTCAACCTGCTGTGCACTGACTAACTGAGAGAACAAAAAGAAAATAATTGTAATATATCTATTCAAAATAAAAAAATTAGTTCGTGAATATCTTAATTTTGGGATAAACTTAATGTTAAAGAACACATAATTTTTAGTTAAATTCAGGTTTTTCCTTATTTAAAAATGCTTTCGTTCCTTTAATAAAATCTTCGGTTTCAAAGCAGCTACTAAACTCCTTCATTTCAATATTAAAACCTTCAGAGTCAGGCTGATTATAAGCGTTAACGCTTTTTATTGCATTCTTAATTGCATTAGGAGAATTTAAAATTATTTTATTAGCCAATTCAACAGAAAAAGGAATTAGTTCTTCTTGTAAAACTTTGTAATTTACTAAACCGTAATTTAAAGCTTCATCAGCATTAATCATTCTTGCTGACAGAATCATTTCTAATGCTCTCCCTTTTCCGATTAATCGAGCTAAACGTTGTGTTCCTCCATAACCAGGAATTAGTCCAAGTGAAGTTTCAGGTAATCCCATTTTGGCTTTACTCGATGTGACTCTAATATGACATGCCATGGCAATTTCAAGTCCTCCTCCTAATGCATAACCATTAATAGCAGCAATTATTGGCTTTGGGCAATTTTCAATCGTGTTTGATAATATTTTATGGCCTAAATGAGATAATTCATGTCCTTTATCTTTTGTGAAATTTGCAAATTCCTTGATATCTGCACCAGCAATAAACGCCTTTTTACCAAAACCTGTAATTATAATTACTCTTATTTCTGAATTTGAAACTGCAAGATTTATTGCCTTATCTAATTCTTTAAAAGTTTCAATGTTTAAAGCATTTAATTTATCTGGCCTATTAATCGAAATTATATTTACACGATTATTAATTGAGGATAATAAATTCTTATATATCATATGTCTATTTTTTTGGAAATGTTATTTTAAAAGTAGTTCCAACATTACTTTTTAATGAGAACTTTATCGTTCCATTATAAGCTGTTATTATACTTTTTATCATTGAAAGACCTAAGCCCATACCACTTGATTTTGTGGTAAAGCTTGGTTCAAATATTTTTTTTGTATCAGATTTTGATATTCCATATCCGTTATCAGAAATAGAAATTTTAACCTCTGATGCTCCCTGAGAAATTTTAACACTGATTTCAGGTGTTCTGTTTTCTGGAATTGCCTGAAAAGCATTTTTTAATAAATTTGTGATTATTCTAATTAGCTGAGTCCTATCAAAACTTGCTTCAATTGTATTTGAAGAGGTTTCAAACTCAATTTGATCTCTGTTAAAAATATCTAAAGCCAATTCAACAACTTCTACAACATTTAGTTTTTCTTTTTTTGGTTCAGGCATTTCTGCAAAATCTGAAAAAGCGGTGGCTATGGAACTCATTGTATCAATTTGTTGAATTAATGAATCACTAAATTCTTTTACTCTCTGTTTTGAAAATTCTTGACCTTTACTATACCCCCTTTCAAAAGTTTGAATAGTCAATCTCATTGGAGTAAGGGGGTTTTTAATTTCATGTGCAACCTGCTTTGCCATTTCCCTCCAAGCAGTTTCTCTCTCACTTTTTGCAAGTTTTATTGCACTATTCTTTAATTTGTCTATCATAGTATTGTATGACTCAATTAACGATACTACTTCAGTTGGAGTATTTTTAATGTCAATTTTAATATTTTGATTTTGAAGATTAGTTTTTTTAATCGTTTCTCCTATTGAATCTAAAGATTTTGTTACAAAATTTGAAATGAAATACGCAATTATAAAAGCTATAAGAATCATATTTCCGTGAACAAATCCCAGTCTAATTAAAAAACTATTTAGTTCTATTTTAACTGATGAATCATCTGCAAAATATGGGATATATATAATACCAAGAGGTTGATTTTTAAAATTAGAGACTAAATTATAAGATGACTTAAAGTAATCGGTATTCTCATCACTTTCTACATATCTAGATGATTTTTTACTATTAAAATAATTAACAACAGTAGAATCTAAAATAGTTTTGCCACGAATACCCGTTAGTGCAGTTGAGCTTTTTAATAATATCCCATCTAAGGAATATAATTCAAATTCAATTTTATGGATATCTGACATTTCTAAAATTATTTCATTGCTAAGAAACGCTAATGAATTAATTTCATTTTTTTTAATTTCATATTTAATATCTACCAATAAATTACTTTCTTTTCTCTCAAGTCTTCCTTCGTGATACTCAGAATTCTGTTTGTTAAATTGATATAATGTTATACCTCCAATCATGATAGATTCAACTACTATAAAAACCATCATATAGTAAAAAATTCTAGAGCTTAAGGATATTTTATTTTCTCGCATTAATTTAAAAAGGAATAAATCTCTATTTAGTTTAAATTAAATTTAATAATTATTTAGTGACTGGTGAATTTTAGCTGAATCAAAATTCAAAAAAATAGAGATTTAAATTCATATCTTTGGTTAAAACAAACAGGCTATGAACAAGAAATTAAAATGGTTTTTTTTAATTATATGCTCTCTAATTTTACTTATTTATACATTTAATATTGAATATTTAATTAAGGGAATTAGAACGATTTATTTAACAGGAAATAATACTGCTTTTATTTCAGACTATAAATATTTTGATAACAGAGAAATTAAAAATAGTAATACAACTCCTTGGGCAGTTCATAAAAAATATAATCAAGTATCAGAGTCAAAAGAATTAAAAAATTTAAATGAAATAAGGGAAACAAAATCTTTTCTTGTAATAAAAAACGACAGTATTCTTTTTGAAAAATACTTTGACGGATACGATCAAAATAGTTTATCCAATTCCTTTTCTATGTCAAAAAGTATTGTTGTAAGCTTAATGGGTAAAGCAATTATGGAGGGGAAAATTAAAGGACTTGACCAGCCCGTAAGTGACTATTTTGAAGAATATAAAAATGGATTAGCCAGCAAACTAACAGTTGGTGATTTAGCATCTATGTCTTCTGGTATGAAATGGAATGAAAAATATTACAGTGTTATAAATATTACATCTGAAAGTTATTTTACTGATGATCTTAGGTCTGTAATCTTAAGGCAAAAAATTATTAAAAATCCAGGAAAAAGTTTCAGATATTCAAGCGGTGACACACAACTTCTTGCAATGATAATCGAAAAGGCTACCGGTACAACATTATCAAATTATTTGTCAGAAAAGTTTTGGAAGCCTATGGGAGCGGAAAATACTGCTCTTTGGCAACTTGATAGTGATAAATATGGTATGGAAAAAGCCTATTGCTGTATAGCAAGTACAGCTCGAGATTTTGCAAGATTTGGAAAGCTATACATTAACAAAGGTAAATGGGAAAACGAAATAATTCTAGATTCTTCTTTTGTGGAGCAATCAATTAATCCTGTTTTTGAAGAAAGCCCATATTATGGTTACGGATGGTGGCTATATAATTATGACGGAAAAAAAGTATTTACAATGAATGGCCATAGGGGGCAATTTGTAATATCTTTTCCTGAAGATAATATAATTATTGTAAGGCAAGGAGATTTTAACGAAAAGGGACGAGTTAGTGAAAGATCAGGAGATCTATATAAATATATTTCTGAAGGTTATAAGCTTGCACAATCAATCAAATAATTTTTGAAGATAAATAACAATATATTATTAGAGGTAAATAATCTTTGCATTTCAACTGCATCAAAAAACAATGTAAAATCATTAGTGAAAAATATTTCATTCAACATAAGAAAAAATGAAATAATTAGTTTGTTAGGTGAATCCGGAAGCGGGAAATCTCTTACTTCGTTAGCAATTTTAAAACTATTAAATAAGGATCAGTTTAAGGTTTCTGGGGAAATTTTATTTCAAGAGAAGGATCTGTTAAAAATTGAGGATTATAAAATGTTGAAAATCAGAGGTGCTGAAATTTCAATGATTTTTCAAGAACCTATGAGTGCTTTAAATCCAACTATGAAAATTGGTAAACAGTTATCTGAAGTGTATAAGATTCATCAAGCAAAATCAAACTTTAATATTCAAAAAAAAATTAAACAACTTATAAAAAAGGTGAAACTTGAAAAAGTTGAGAATATATTACAAAAATATCCACATGAAATTTCAGGCGGTCAAAAACAAAGGATAATGATCATTATGGCTCTAGCCTGCAAACCCAAGCTATTAATTGCGGATGAGCCAACAACTGCGCTTGATTTAACTGTGCAAAAAGAAATTATAAAAATACTTCAATCTCTTCAAAAAACTGAAAATCTTTCAATATTATTTATTTCACACGATTTAAAGTTAGTTTCTAAAATTGCTCACAGATTAATAATTTTGAAGGATGGGGAAATAATTGAAAAAGGGGTAAGTAAGGATATATTTAAAACACCTAAATCTAATTACACAAAAGCTCTTTTGTCATTAATCATAAATCATAAAAGAAGACCAAAAATTTTACCAACAATAAAAACCTTTGATATAAATAAAAAACCGGAATTACAAAATAATGTCAATCGACTAAAAAGACAAAGAGATATTTATTCTAAGGAACCAATATTAAAGATTAATAATGTTTCTAAGTTTTACAATACCTCGACTAATTTGTTTGTAAAAAATAAAGAGTATAAGGCTCTAGAAAATGTTGACTTAAACTTGTATGCCGGAGAAACATTAGGATTAATCGGGGAGTCAGGTTCAGGTAAATCTACCTTGTCAAATGCAATTCTAAAGATTCATTCTTTTGAAGAAGGTAAAATATACTATGAGGGAAAAGATATTTCTATATTAAGAGGGAAAGATCTGTTGAATTTTAGAAAACAAGTTCAAATAATTTTTCAAGACCCGTATACTTCTTTAAATCCGATGAAAAATATCCAACAGACTATCAGTGAGCCAATTAAATACCATAGACTAATTTTAGAAAAAAAGGAAATTTTAGAAAAAGTAATTGAACTATTAAACGATGTTGGGCTTGATGAAACATTTTTGTCAAGATATCCACACGAACTTTCTGGTGGTCAAAGACAAAGAGTTTGTATTGCACGAGCAATAAGTCTTAAGCCAAAAATAATTATATGTGATGAATGTGTTTCAGCTTTAGACGTTTCTGTTCAGGCAACAATTTTGAACCTGTTAAACTCTTTAAAAAATAAATACAATTTTACTTATATGTTTATTTCTCATGATCTCTCAGTTGTAAGATATATGTCAGATAGAATTGTTGTATTGTTTAAAGGTAAGATAGTAGAATACGAAGAAGCTGACAAGCTGTTTTCTGAACCAAAAAATGATTATACAAAAAAATTAATAAAATCATCAACATTACTATGTCTTTAATCTGGAGTCCAAATAATTCTAAAAGTTCAAACTTTTTTAATTTTCAAACTTTTTTAAAAACTAATTATAAAAAAGAATTTCATAATTATGATGAAATTCACAATTGGTCTATTAATAAACCTGAAAAGTTTTGGCTATCAATAAGTGAATTTTTTGAAATTGAGTTTAGTAAGAATTATACGGATGTATTAATTCAAAAAAAACCATTTTATAAATCTATTTGGTTTCAAAACTCTAAATTAAGCTATTCTAAACATCTGTTAAAGCATGCAAAAAAAGGGGAAACTGCAATAATTTATAAAAATGAAAAAGATAAATTATTAAATATTACTTGGAACAGCTTACTTCTTAGATCAAAAGAAATTCGATCAGAATTGATAAAAAATAAAATCAGCGAAGGAGATGTTGTTGTTGGATATTTATTAAATCATCCTGACACAATTGCGTCTTTCATTGCTGTAAATTCTCTTGGAGCTATTTGGTCATGTTGCTCTCCTGACTTTGGCGTAGAAAGTGTAATAAATAGATTTGATCAGCTGAGCCCTAAAATATTATTGGCTCATGACGGCTATTATTATAATAACAGATATTTTAATCAAGCTGAAAAAATATTAAAGTTAAAAGCCCATTTAAAAAGTTTAAAGAAAACAATCATATTTACACCTGATTTTAGATCCTGGGATCTAAACAGTGAGTATTGGATTGATTATAAAATGAAACCCGTAAATTTTAATCATCCAATCTGGGTTTTATTTTCATCAGGGACTACTGGTAAACCAAAGGCTATTACTCATGGAACAGGTGGAATATTAATTGAGCAATATAAGTCTCTTTCTCTACATCAAAACATTTCAATTAATGATAGATTTTTTTGGAATACAACAACAGGTTGGATGATGTGGAACTATGCTCTAGGATCACTTTTATGTGGTGCAAAATTATGTCTATATGACGGTGCAGCAAATTACCCCGATATTGGAGTTCAATGGAGATTTGCTAAACATGCTAAAATAAATCATTTTGGAAATGGGTCTCCGTTATTTATCGAAAGTATGCGAAAAAATATTGAAGACGTTAATGTAAATGGATTAAGTAATTTAAAAACAATCGGAGCGACTGGTTCTTCTCTACCAAAAGATACTTTTTTATGGCTTCAGGATAGGCTTCCCAAAACTCAAATAATTTCCCTAAGTGGAGGTACTGATGTTTGCTCTGCTTTTTTAGGGGGCTGTCCAATACTTCCTGTATATTCAGGCTATTTACAATGTAAAATGCTTGGTGCTGCAATAGAGTCATGGGATGAGAACAGAAACTCCATTTTAAATCAAACAGGTGAACTAGTAATTACTAAGCCACTTCCTTCAATGCCTGTTTTTTTCTGGAATGATAAAAACTTTAAAAAATATCATGAGTCTTATTTTTCGAAAAATAAAGGTGTATGGACTCATGGCGATTGGATAAGGATTGAGCAAAAAAAAGGAATAATTATTCAAGGAAGATCAGATGCAACTCTAAATAGAAATGGAATTAGAATTGGAACAGCTGAGATATACTCTGTATTAAATAAAATTAAAAGAATAAAAGATTCATTAATTATAGACTTGCCGATAAAAAATTCAAGTAAACTAATTTTATTTATTTCTTCAAATAATGAATTAGATTTAGAAATAAAGAAAATAATAAAAAATAATATTAAATCTAATTGTTCCCCTAGACATGTGCCAAATTTGATCTTCAGGGTTTCGGAAATTCCTTATACAATTAGCGGAAAAAAAATGGAAATTCCAATAAAAAAAATTTTATCTGGATTTAAAATAGAAGAAGTGATTTCAAAGGGGGCAATGAGAAATCCAAAATGTTTAGGAGAATTTATAAAAATTAAAAATCAATATCTGAAAGATCGCCTGGACTGACAACTTTTTCTCCTAAATTATTTAATCTGAAATCATAACAATCTAAATCAATTCCTAATTTTTTAGGCCTTTCAAAAGATTCTTTTGAAATCATCAATGTTGAGTCATTGTATATACTTTTCATATACACACCCCAAATCGGTAAGGCCATTGAAGCACCTTGACCATAGGCAATATTATTAAAATGAACAGATCTATCTTCTGCACCTACCCACACTCCAGTTACCAAATTTGGAACCATTCCGATAAACCAACCATCACTTTGATTTTGAGTTGTTCCTGTTTTGCCGGCAATTGGGTTTGTAAACTCATAAGGATAACCTGTGATAATTTTTTTAAATACAGGATTATTCGCAGAATAATTTGTTCTTAATCTAATGCCGGAACCAGACTTTGTAACTCCTTCTAACAAGTTTACAGTCACATATGCAGCCTCCTCGCTTAAAACATCCTTAGTTATGGGTTGATATTCAAAAAGAACTGTACCATTTTTATCTTCAATTCTTTCAATAAAAACAGGTTTAGTGTAAACACCTTTATTGGCAAAAGCTGAATACGCCGCAACCATCTCATAGACACTTATATCTGGAGTTCCAAGTGCAATTGAAGGTAATGGATTGATATCCTGTTCAATTCCTAAATTATTTACAAGTTTTATCACTGTTATTGGGCCTATTCTGTCTATTAATCTAGCTGAAATAGTATTAACAGAATTAGCTAAAGAATTTTTTAAAGTTCTTGTTTTCCCGTAAATACCGCCAGAGTTTTTAGGGCACCACTCTTTTAAATTACCATATTTATTTTTTTCTATACAAAATCTGCTATCTGGAAATGTATCACATGGTGAAACTTTTAACTGATTTATTGCTGCTGCATAAACAAATGGCTTGAAAGTAGAGCCTATCTGACGCTTACCCAATTTAACCATATCATATTGAAAATGCTTATAATTCATACCGCCTACCCAGGCTTTAATATGTCCATTCAAAGGATCCATTGACATCATTCCAGGCCTTAAAAAAGACTTATAATATTTCATTGAGTCAATGGGGGTCATTACTGTATCTATTTCTCCTTTCCAAGAAAAAATTGTCATTTTAGTTGGCTTATAAAATGATTGTTCTATTTGGATTTCATCAATATTTAGATCGTATTTCATTTTTCGCCATCTTTCAGATCTTTTCATTGATTGTTTAAGGATTTTTTTAGCTTCATTTTTAGTCAAATCTCTAAAAGGAGCTATTGACTTGTTCAAAGATTTATTTTGTCTGAAAAATTCTTCTTGAAGTCTTGGCATATGTTCCTTTACAGCTAATTCTGCCATTTCTTGCATTGAATAATTAATAGTAGTATAAATTTTTAAACCATCTGTATTAAGATTATATTTTGACCCATCAGGCTTTCTATTGTCTTCGCTTTCAATCCAAGATTTCATATACGCCCTTAAATACTCTCTAAAATATGTTGCTAAACCCTCTCTATGAGATTCTGGAGTATAATTTAAATTTAAAGGCTGGAGCTTTAATGAATCTGCAAGAGACCTATTAATATATCCATATTTTGACATTTGAGCCAAAACAACATTTCTTCTGTTTTTTACACCTCTAGGATTTCTGTTGGGTCTTGGATTATATAAAGAAGAATTTTTTAACATTCCAACCAACATTGCTGATTCGTTAATATCTAAATCTATTGGTTCTTTACCAAAGTATATCCTAGCGGCACTTCTAATTCCATCCGCATTATTATTGAAATCATATATGTTTAAATATTGACTAATTATTTCATTTTTTGTGAACTGAGACTCTAATCTAATAGAAATAATATATTCTTTAAATTTTTGACTTATACGTTCAAATATATTTTTAGATCCTTCACCAGTAAAAAGTTGCTTTGCTAATTGTTGAGTTATAGTACTTCCTCCTCCATCGCTGCCCAATTTTATAATAGCACGCAATGTTGATTTAAAATCAATTCCTGAGTGAGAAAAGAATCTAATATCTTCTGTAGCTATAAGCGCATTAATCAAATGAGCCGGTAGATCTTCAAACTTTACAGGTGTTCTGTTATCGTTAAAATAAAATTTTCCTAATGTTTTATAATCTGAGCTAAATATTTCACTTGCTAAATTAGTTTTTGGATTTTCTAGAACTTCAATATCAGGCATTTCTCCAAAACCGCCGATAGAGGCAAAATAAAAAAGAAGTGAAATTATTATAATTGGTGACAGAAATCCGCACCACATCAAATATGAAAAAAATTTGTAATTAATTTTGTAAGTCTTGTTTTTCAATCTATTTTTTTAATTTTATAGCCAATATCTATAATTCCTTTTAAATTTTCAATTCCTTTAACTTTATTAATTCCTCGCATCGCATGTTCTATTGTTAAATTATAATATTTATTATTTTCAAAATGAATGTTTTCTTTATGAAGAAGACTTATTTCTGTAATATTTATATTGCTTGAACCCATAAATTTACCAAATTTATCTGCCAACTTATATTCTAAAGTATCTTTATAAATTAGCTGTAAAGAATCAGATAATTTAGTTATTAAAAAAATATTATTAAACTCATACTCATTACTAATTCTTAAATTAATAAAACTATTGTAAACAGTACTGTCGACATTATTTAATCTGAATTCAAATTTCTGAATCGAATCCATATGCCATTTATCTTTAACCTTGTTGTAATTAATATATTCTATATCGTATTTGCAAGAACATAATAAGATGATGGATAAGAATAGTAATTTATAATTCATGTTTATTAACTTTAAAATTTTACTTAAAAATTGTTACATTATTTGTTCTCCCTTTTTTAAAAATATCATTACTATTCTTTTGACCTTTTCTTAGTTGTTTTTGTAAAACATATGGCATTTGATTAATCTCATAACATTTATTGGAGCAACAATTATTAAGTTTCTTTTTACATTTATCGCATTGGATAAACAAAAGATGACATGCGTCATTTGCACAGTTTGTGTGTATGTCAAATGGAATGCCGCACTGATGACACTTAGCAATTATTTCTTCACTTACCTTTTCTACTCTTCTATTATCAAAAACAAAATTTTTCCCTATAAAATTATTTTTTAAATCTTGGTCTCTAGTCTGCCTTACATATTCTATAATTCCACCCTCAAGCTGGTAAACATTTTTAAAACCTTTATGCTTAAAATAGGCACTTGCCTTTTCACAACGTATTCCTCCAGTGCAATACATTAACAAATTTCTATCTTCTTTATGATCTTTTAATTTATCTTCGATAACGTCGAGTGAATCTCTAAAAGTATCAACATTAGGGCATATTGCATTTTTAAAATGTCCAATTTCACTTTCATAATGATTTCTCATATCCAGAATTATCGAATCTTTTTTTTTCATTAATTTATTAAAATCAGCTGCATTTAAATGGATCCCCTTTTTAGTAACATCGAAAGTCTTATCGTTTAATCCATCAGCCAGAATTTTATTTTTAACCTTAATCTTTAATTTTAGAAATGATTTGATTTCATGTTTTAATGCGATGTTTAATCTTATATTTTTTAAAAATGAAATTGAGTTTAAGTGCTTGGTAAATTTCTTGATATTTTCTTCAGGGAGGGATAGTTGTGCATTAATTCCTTCGTTGGCTACATATATTCTTCCTAAAACACCTATGCTATCCCAGAAAATAAATAATGAATCTCTGAATTTTTTTGGATCAGTAATTTTAGCATACTGATAAAATGAAAGAGTGATTCTTTTAAGATTTGTGCTTTCTAAAATCTTGGATCGCTCGTCAGCACTTAATTTATTGTACAGTTGCATGCTATACTAATTTATATTTAATAACAAAAGTAGATAAAAAAGATAAAAATCATCCATTTCTATATTGTATTGTGTAAAAAGATGTTCTAAATTAGTATAGAAAAAAAATATTATGGCCAACGTTAAAGCAGATAAGCTAAAAGCACTAAAATTAACCTTAGATAAACTAGATAAAACATACGGAAAAGGAACAGTAATGAAAATGGGTGATGCCCCTGACAAATCTGTTGAGTCCATATCCTCAGGATCCTTAGGTTTAGATATTGCGTTGGGAGTAGGCGGCTATCCAAAAGGAAGAGTTATAGAAATTTATGGCCCGGAGTCTTCCGGTAAAACAACACTTACCTTACATGCAATAGCCGAGTGTCAAAAAAAAGGGGGTATAGCGGCATTTATTGATGCAGAACACGCCTTTGATAGATTTTATGCTGAAAAATTAGGTGTCGATATTGAAAATCTAATAATTTCACAACCTGATCACGGAGAGCAAGCATTAGAAATAGCTGATAATTTGATAAGATCTGGAGCTATTGATATGGTGGTTATTGATTCTGTTGCAGCATTAACTCCTAAAAGTGAGATTGAAGGGGAAATGGGTGATTCAAAAATGGGTTTACACGCAAGGCTGATGTCTCAAGCCTTAAGGAAACTTACAGGATCAATAAGTAAAACTAACTGTACGGTAATGTTTATTAACCAATTACGTGAAAAGATAGGCATAATGTTCGGAAATCCAGAAACAACTACTGGTGGTAATGCCTTAAAATTCTATGCATCGATAAGGCTAGATATAAGAAGATCAACTCAGATAAAAAATAGTGATGGTGTTGTTATGGGAAATAAAACAAGAGTAAAAATAGTTAAAAACAAAGTTGCTCCTCCTTTTAAACTTGCCGAATTTGATATAATGTATGGTGAAGGGATTTCAAAAGTTGGAGAAATTATTGACCACGCTGTAGAAGCTGATATAATCAATAAAAGCGGATCTTGGTTTAGTTATGAAGGTACAAAATTAGGACAAGGCAGGGACTCTGTAAAAAACTTACTTAAAGATAATCCAGAACTGATGGATACTCTGGAAAATAAACTTAAGGAGATTATCTAACCGGATTTCAAATCTTTTAGCATTATACTTCTTACTTTTTCATTAAGACTAACTCTATCATCTTTAACCATACCTCTTGTTGGAATAGGATTATGTATTTTAACTCTTAATTTTCCTGGGGAACCTTTTGATCCACCAATTAATCCTCCAAAGCTCCATGGGAATCTCTTTTTGTTATCGATAAATGTTATAGGAATGATAGGAACTTGATGTTCAATCGCTATTGTGAAGGCGCCGTGCTTAAAAGGCGCAAGTTCAACTTCAATATCGGGTACTGTTCCTTCAGGGAAAATTGCAATACTTATCCCAGAATTTAATTTCTTTTTGGTTTGCTCAAAAACTCTTTTTTTACTTTCATTACTGGACCTGTCAACAAGAATCATTGTTCTTTTATAAACATACCCAAAAATCGGAATTTTTTCTAATTCTTTCTTCCCGATAAATACAATAGGGTTTTCTCTAACGGTTGAAACAAGTAGCATCACATCTATCATTGAAACATGGTTGGCAACAAAAATATAAGCATGATTTTTAATAGTTTTCAAAGACTTGTTTTTTTGGGGGAACATAAACATTCCATATAAAACACAATCCGACCATAAGACACCAGCACTATAAAAATGTTTATATGAAGCTCCAGTTAATTGCATTAAAACAAATGATGGTAAAATAATTATTAGTGTAAATAATAATACTAATATGTAAAACCATATATTGTAAATAGTCCAGAAAAGATATTTAAGTGCTTTCACAAGTTTCAAAACTAACCAATTTATTTTAATAAAAATTTTAACTTTGTTATATGAGCAAAAATTTAAAAAGAATTTTAACAGGAATTCAAAGTACAGGGACTCCACATTTGGGTAATATATTAGGCGCTATTATACCGGCAATTAATTTTTCTAAGCAAAATAATATTGAAACCTTTTTATTTATAGCTGACTTTCATTCTCTGACGCAGATTAAAGATGCTCATATTATGAAAGAAAATACGCTTCATACTGCCGCTGCCTGGCTGGCATTTGGGTTAAATCCTGAAAAAACCATATTCTATCGTCAAAGCGATGTCCCACAAGTAACAGAATTAGCATGGTATTTAAGTTGTTTTTACCCGTTTAGCAGGCTGTCTCTTGCTCATAGTTTTAAAGATAAGAAAGATCGACTGGATGATATTAATTCTGGACTTTTTAATTATCCTATATTAATGGCTGCAGATATACTTTTATATGATGCTGAAATTATTCCAGTTGGAAAAGATCAGCTTCAGCATATAGAAATAACCAGAAACATCGCTAATAGATTTCATACTTTATTTGGAAAAACATTTATAATTCCCAAAGATTATTTGACAGAGAATACAAAACTTATTACTGGAACAGACGGCAAAAAAATGAGCAAAAGCAAAAACAATATAATTAATGTTTTTGCAGATGAAAAAATATTGAAAAAACAGATTAATTCAATTACAACTAGCTCAAATAAAATAGAAGAGCCAAAAGACTGGAAGAATTGTAATTTATTTAATATTTACAAACATATTGCTTCAGAAAATGATTCAAAAAAAATGAAACAGCTATATGAAAAAGGGGGGGTTGGTTTTGGAAATATAAAAAAGGAATTGATTGGGTTAATTCTTGAAAAATTCTCTGATGAAAGAAAACAATTTAATTATTACGTTTCCAATATAGCAGAGGTTGAAAAAATTTTAAGTAAAGGCTCATTAAAAGCGCAAACAACAGCAAATAAAGTTCTTGGAAGAGTTCGTAAAAAATTGGGTTATTAAAATAAATATTTGATATAATTTTATATATTGATATATAATAAAACTTTAAATGAAAGTAAGTTCACACATATTTAATTTATTAAAGGAAAACGATTGTGTCATTATTCCAAATTTTGGAGCATTTGTTTGCAGAAAAATTTCTGCAAAATTAAGCCCAGATGGTAAAAAGATTTTTCCTCCAAATAAAGAAATTTCATTTAATAAAAAATTAATTAAATCTGACGGATTATTGACTGGTGTAATATCGCAAGTGGAAAATATTTCATATGTGAAAGCTGAAAAGAAAATAAATAATTGGCTGTTAAAAACAAATAACAAGTTAAAGAATAAGGGATTTGTAAATTTTGAAAAAATTGGATCACTTGAATTAAAGAATTCCAAATACTCCTTTTATCCTAAATTAAATTCTATAATTTTAAAAAGCTCTTTTGGTTTTAAAAATATTGACTCTACTTTAATTCACAGAGATAAGATGCGTCTTGAAAGAATTAATAAAACTTTCTTAAAATATGCTGCAATCTTTATAGTTTTAGTTGGCTTAGTAAGCATTTTTTCTGATTATTACTTTAACTCAGTAACTGAATATAACGAAACAGCTTACATTCAAGCTAACAAAAAAATTGAGCAAGAAATTGAAAAAGCAACATTTAATATAAGTACGTCATTACCTGCGGTTAAATTATTTGTAAAAAAGAAAACTCAAAATTATCACATAATCGCAGGAGCTTTTAGAAAAGAAAAAAATGCTTTAAAAATGCTTTTAAGATTAGAGAATAAAGGGTTTACGAATTGCAAAAGAGTAGGAGTTAACAAGTATGGCTTAATTCAAATTTCATATAATAGTTTTTCTACCATTGAAGAAGCAAAAAATGCGTTATCTAAAATAAGGATTGCAGAAGACAAGAGTGCCTGGCTCTTAAAAAAATAATTGTTATTGAATGAATAATAAAACTCCCAAAGATTCTTTAACTACTTTAACAGATTCTGTTCTTCCTGGAGAAACCAATGCTCTTAATAATTTGTTTGGGGGGGAATTACTCGCTCGAATGGATAGAGCTGCCAGTATTTCTGCGAAAAGACATTCTGAAGAGATTGTAGTAACCTCTTCAGTTAATCACGTTTCATTTAGCAAAGCAATACCTATAGGGACCACTGTTACAATTGAGGCAAAAGTTTCACGTGCATTTAATACATCTATGGAAGTATTCATCGATGTTTGGGTTGATGATGAAAAAGGAAAAAAAATAAAAGCAAATGAGGCTATTTATACTTTTGTTGCCGTAGATAAAAATGGAAGGCCTACCCAAATAGATAAAATTTTCCCAGAAACAATTCAAGAAAAAAAAAGATATGATGCTGCTCTGAGAAGAAAACAGCTTAGTTTAGTTCTAGCTGGTAAAATGGAGGCTGATGATGCAACAGAATTAAAAGCATTATTTTCTTAACTACATTTTATATATCCACTGAGATGGGTCTTGTGGTTTACCGTCTTTAAAAATACTAAAGCTTAAAATTGTTTGTTTTGAAATGGCATCTGTAAATATTTCTCCTATTATGTCTTTTCTGTAAATATTATCGCCCTTAGAAACATATATTTTCGTTAAATTTTTATACACTGAAAAAAAATTTCCATGCTGAACTATCACGGTGTGAGTATTATTTTTTGAAATAATTATTGAATATACCAGGCCATCAAAAATAACTCTGGCATTTGTTTCTTTAGAGGTTCTTATTCTTACCCCGTTACTTTGAATTGTGGCGGTTTTAACCACTGGGTGTGGTTGTTCCCCAAAACCAAGTATTACATAGCCTTTTAAAACTGGCCAAGGTAGTTTTCCTTTATTTAAATTAAAATTTTTTGAAATAACTTTTGCTTCCTCAGTAAGTTTAATTTTTCCGTCGTTATTTTTTGAATTATTATAAGCATCAGCAATAATTTTTTGAATTTTAATTTCAATTTCTTTGCTAATTTTTTGCTTAACCTTTATGCTATCTTGAAAGCTTTTTTGATTTATATTAATTTCACTTATAAACTTATTCAAGTCTTTGTACTGAATTTTTAAATTAATTCTGACTGATTCATTTTCTTCAATCAAAACCTTTTTCTCAATTTTAATCGAATCTAGCCTTTTTATATTATTTTTTATAAGATTAGAGTTTCTTTTAATTTTTTCTGTAGTTTTTTTTTGAAATTTTGCATATTGCTTGAAATATTGAATCCTCTTGTAAGCTTGGGTAAAAGAATTTGAAGAAAAGATGAACATAATTCTATTTAATGACGATCTCTTTTTATACGATTTAAGAATCATGCTTGACAACTCATTTTTTAATGAAGTTTGAGTTTTGTCAAGTTCAGCTAATTGCTTTTGATTTAATTTGACTTCATCAACTATTAGGTTAAGTTGGTCGTTAATATTATTAATCAGGGTTTCCTGTAATTTAATTTTAAAATTGAGATCTTCTACGTCAGAAACTGCTAATTGCTTTTTCTTTTTATTACTTGATATTTTTGCCTCAATAAGCCTTATATCTTTTTGAATTTGATTTTTTTCGCTTTCTAAATCAATCTTGGTTTGAGAATTAATACAACAGGAGAACATGAAAATTATTACGCAAAATAATCTAGACATATATTAAAAATTAATTCTTTTATAACTTTTTGGAATTCTAAAAGGAAGATTAATCTTATCAAGTGAAACAATCGATTTTATTTCAATGTGAAAATTTTCTACACCATTATTTCTAAAAGTAATTTTTGTTGGAATATTTTGATTTTCTAATATCAAATAATCATCATAGTCAACTTCAAATTTATTTATATCGTCATCAAATATTATTTTCAATATTCTGAAATTGTATGGGCTAATATAAACCATTGATTTAAATGATTTTTTACCTAAAACTATATCTTTTTTAAAAGAATAAATTTCATCATTTATTTCATTAAAAGATGAATAATCATATTTTTCAAATAATACGCCTAAAATTAAACTTTGAAGGATTTGAAAGTCGATTTCTATACCTATTATTTTATTTATATAATTAAAATCTGAAACAAAGAAGTTTCTTTCAATTTTATTATAATATTTTATCGAGTCGTTATTAATTAAAACTCTAGCTGCTCCCAATGTAGCATTGGCCCATAATTTTTGATTTGATGATATTCTTAATGTTATAGTATTTGATTGAATTTTCTTATTGTCTGTAAAAGAAATTTTTGCCTTTGCCTGAATATATTTAATTTTATTTATGTTTTTATTAGCATTTCTAATGACTTTTTGCGGGGAATACTTTCTATCACTTTCAATTGTTTTTTTGGTTAATGAACAGGAGCTAAAGGAAATTATTAATAATAATAGGATTGTTTTTTTCATAATCAGATTCTAAATTCCTGTACTCCCAAAGCCTTTATCTCCTCTAAGAGAATTATCTAAACTATCCGTGAGTTTCCATGAAATAGTTTGATACTTGGCAATTACCATCTGTGCTATTCTGTCACCTGATTTAATGTCAAAATCAGAATTTGAAAAATTAATTAAAATTACTCCAATCTCTCCTCGATAGTCAGCGTCAATAGTCCCGGGTGAGTTCAAAACAGTAATTCCTTTTTTTATTGCTAGGCCACTTCTAGGCCTAATTTGAGCTTCATATCCCTTAGGTAAAGAAATAAAAAGACCTGTTTTTATAACCTTTCTTTGAAGTGGTTTTAAAATAATTGATTCTTTTAAATTTGCTCTTAAATCCATGCCAGCTGAAAACAATGTTTCATATTTTGGCAATCCGTTTGAGGATTTATTAATAATATCAATTGTCATCTGGCTAGCTTTATTAGGTTTTTAATTCGTCTTTTTTCATTAATATAAATTACAATATTCATTATGAATATGCATGACATTCCTACCATTAAATTTTCCCTAAAACCATAAAAAGAAATTGAGGATAAGGATACAGATAATATTATGTAAAACAACATTTTAGAAATATTATAGGGAATTGGATAATATTTCTTACCAACAATATATGATAAAACAGCCATAGTGAAATAAGCAATCAAAGTTGCTATAGCCGACCCTAAATAACTATATTTTGGAATTAAAATTATATTTAGTGTTAATGTAATGATTGCTCCTAATGATGAAATGTATGCGGCAAATTTAGTCTTATCCGTGACCTTATACCAAACAGATAAATTTTGATAAATTCCAAGGCAAAAATTAGCTAGTAATATTATCGGAACTATATACATCGCCTGCCAATACTCAGGGTCACCTATAAAGATTACTTTTAAAACATCTAATAAAACTACAACCAAAACTAAAATAGAAGATCCTATTATTACAAATGTTTCAAGGATTAATGCATAGCTTATTGTTGAATTTTTCTTGTCAGCTTCACTAAAGAAAAAGGGCTCAATTGCTAATTTATATGCTGTGGAAAATAATGTCATAAAAATTGCTAATTTATAACAAGCAGCATAAATACCAATCTGAGTTTTGGCAATTGAAGAAGGAAGAAGAAAATCTAATAAAATTCTATCAAATGTTTCATTAATACTAAAGGCAAGCCCTGAAATTAAAATTGGGAAGCCATAGGCTAACATTCTTTTAAGTAGTTTAATATTGGCTCTGTAGTTAATTTCAAAGTAAAAAGGAAATAACAGTAATAATGAAACAATGCTAGCGATTAGGTTTGAGATAAAAATATAGGAAACTTCAAAATTTTCAATATATATAGATTGTAATATTTTGTAATCATTAGTCAGCCCTTTCAAATAAATTAACAGAAAAATATTTAATGAAAAGTACACTAGGATATTAATGATTTTTACTGTTGAATATTTAAATGCTGATCCTTTTAATCTTAAATAAGCAAAAGGAATAACGGTAAGTACATCCACAACTAATATCCATACAACTATGCTCAAATAACCTGAACTAATTCCTATAAACTCTGAAATATTAAATTTGAAAATGCTAAATAAAGATGCGAATAAAATCGAAGTAATAATTATTGAAATTGCAGCAGTATTTAATACGTCTTTTTTATTTTTTTCTTTATTATAAAATCTAAAAAACGAGGTTTCCATTCCAAGAGAAAGAATAACATTGAAAACAACGATATAAGTAAAAATAAGCGAAATTGTCCCATACTCCGAAGACTCACTAATTACACTTTTATCAGTATGAATCCTAAGAAGAACAACACTAATTATTCTTGGAAATACGGTGGCTATTCCATAAATAAAAGTTTGTTTGAATAATTGTAAAAATTTGCCCAAGTTTATAAAGTTTAATATCTAAAATAAACTAATATAACTTGGAATGCAAAAGGTTCAAAAGGGAATTAGCCGTTTAAAGCTTCGGCTCCACCAACAATTTCAAGGATTTCATTAGTAATAGCCGCTTGTCTTGCTTTATTATAAGTCAATTTTAATTGGTCTCTTAATTCAGTTGCATTGTCAGTTGCTTTATGCATAGCTGTCATTCTAGCTCCATGCTCAGAAGCATACGAGTCTCTAATCGCTTTATACAATTGTATCTTTAGAGATTTTGGAATTAATTCAGAAATAATTTCTGTTTGAGATGGCTCAAAAATATAATCTTTGGATTCATTTGCTTCTCTAGATTCATTATTTTCTATGGGTAGATATTGTTCATTTTTAACAATCTGAGTTGCCGCATTCTTGAATTTGTTATAAACTATCTTTATTTGATCAAATTCTTTTACAGAAAACTTTGACATTAATTTCTTAGCAATTAAAGAAACATTTTCAAAATTTAGATCATCAAAAACCTCATTGCTTATCTCAATAACATTATGCTTTTTTGATAATATATCTGCCCCTTTTTTACCAATGCAATAAAATGAAACTTCATGGTCAGCTGTGTTAGCTATTTCCAAACACTCTTTTATAACATTAGAGTTAAAAGCGCCACAAAGTCCTCTGTTTGATGTTACGCATACCACTAATAATTTTCTGTCTTCTGTTGATTGAAGATAATGGTTTTCAAAATCAACAGAAGAAGCAAGGTCAACTAACATTTGGGTTAACTTATCAGCATAAGGCCTCATGGCTGTAATTGCATCTTGTGCTTTTTTAAGCTTGGCTGCAGAAACCATCTTCATAGCACTTGTAATCTGCATTGTAGAAGATACAGATGAAATTCTATTTCTTATTTCTTTTAAATTTGCCATTTTTTAAAACATTGCCACCAAGTCAGTACATACTTTTTCTAATGTCCCTGTGACTTCATCGGTTAATTTACCTTGTTTAATCATTAACAATACGTCTAAGTGTTTGTCGTTCAGAACTCTTATATATTCAGATTCAAAATCTTTTATCTTATCGACAGGGATATCCCTTAGTAGATTCTTGGAGCCAACATAAATTATCGCAACCTGATCTTCAACTTTAAACGGATCATTTTGAGCTTGTTTTAAAATTTCTACGTTTCGCTTTCCTTTTTCAATAACATTAAGTGTTGCTGCATCAAGATCGGATCCAAATTTTGCAAAGGCTTCTAATTCTCTAAATTGTGCCTGATCAAGTTTAAGTGTCCCCGAAACTTTTTTCATTGATTTAATCTGAGCTGAACCTCCTACCCTCGAAACGGAAATACCCACATTAATCGCAGGTCTAACTCCAGAGTTAAATAAATCTGACTCTAGAAAAATCTGACCATCGGTAATGGAAATTACATTTGTAGGGATGTAAGCAGAAACATCTCCTGCCTGGGTTTCAATAATCGGTAATGCGGTTAAAGATCCTCCTCCTTTTACTTTCGATATAAGTGACTCTGGAAGATCGTTCATGTCTTTAGCAATTGTATCATCATTAATAACCTTTGCGGCTCTTTCTAATAATCTTGAATGAAGATAAAAAACATCTCCAGGATATGCTTCTCTTCCAGGGGGCCTCCTTAATAATAGTGAAATTTCACGGTATGCAACTGCTTGCTTTGATAAGTCGTCATATATGATTAGAGCTGGTCTTCCAGTATCTCTAAAATATTCTCCAATAGAAGCGCCTGTGAAAGGAGCATAGACCTGCATAGCTGCTGGGTCAGAGGCATTTGCTGCAACAATTGTTGTATATGCTAAGGCTCCTTTGTCTTCTAAAATTTTTGCAATTCCAGCAACGGTGGATGCCTTTTGTCCTACAGCAACATAAATACAATAAACAGGTTTTCCTGCATCATAAAATTCTTTTTGATTTAAAATTGTATCAATACAAACTGTTGTTTTACCAGTTTGTCTGTCACCAATAACTAATTCTCTTTGACCTCTTCCAATTGGAATCATTGCATCAACTGACTTTATTCCTGTTTGAAGTGGTTCATTTACAGGCTGTCTAAAAATAACTCCAGGTGCTTTCCTTTCCAGTGGCATTTCATAAAGATCTCCAGCTAAATCTCCTTTCCCATCAATTGGATTACCTAAAGTGTCAACAACTCTTCCCACAACACCTTCACCAACTTTAACAGAAGCTATTGTAGAAGTTCTTTTAACAGTGTCTCCTTCTTTAATGTCTGTGGACGTACCAAGAAGCACTATTCCAACATTGTCTTCTTCTAAATTAAGAACAATTCCTTGAGTTCCATTTGAAAACTCCACAAGTTCTCCGTATTGAGCATTTGAAAGTCCATATGCTCTTGCAATTCCATCACCAACAGTTAGAACACTTCCGATTTCGTTTAATGACGAAGAAGAGTCAAAATCTTTTAATTGTTTTTTTAATATTGCTGAAATCTCAGCAGGATTTACCTCGGCCATATTATTTAATTTGTAAGTTCGGTTTTTAAATTGTTTAAATTTTGCTTTACGCTTGCATTATACTCTTTTCCATCAAATCTTATAATGAAGCCTCCAAGAATACTTGGATTCACTATGTTTTTTAGATTAATTGATTTAATGTCAGCAACATTAATCTTGGAAAGAATTTTTTCTTCTAAGTCTTTATTAATTGGGGTGGCTGTTATAACCACAGCTTCCTTAATATCATTGTGACGGTTATATAATTGTATAAAGCTATTAGCAATGTCATTAACTATGTAAATTCTTTTGTTATTGATAAGCAAGTCAATCAATTTTACAGTTAATCTGCTATAATTTTTGATTAATGACAAGATTGCATTTTTCTTATCTTGATATTTAATCTGTGAATTAGTCAATAAATTTTTGAAATCTGAGGAGTCATTTGATAAAGAGTCAATAGTGCTCATGTCATGGAAAATATCATCTATTGTATTCTCTTCAACAGCAATTTCAAATATTGCTTTTGCGTATCTTATGGCTGCTCTTGATTGCATTAATTTAATTTTGTTTTGTCTAGAATCTCTTGAATATTTTCTAGTTGCTTATCCTTATTTTCTAATTCCTTAGAAAGTAATTTTTCAGCAATATTAAGCGAAAGGTCTACAACAGTGTTTTTTAATTCTTTCATTGCAGCAGTCTTTTCATTTTCAATTGCTGTTTTAGCAGACTCAATCAGCTTATTTGCCTTTTCAGTCGCTTCATTTTCAGCATTAAAAATTATTTTTGATTTTATTTCTCTGGCTTCTTTTAATAACAATTCTCTTTGAAGCTTTGCTTCATTTAAAATCTTTTCATTATCAGACTTTAAATTTTCCATTTCATCTTTGGCTTTTTCAGCCGCAGAAAGTGCGTCTTTGATAGACTTTTCTCTTTCATTGACAGCCCCTAAAATAGGTTTCCATGCAAATTTTGCGAGAACGAAATACAGGATCCCAAAAGAAACTGTAGTCCAAAAAATAAGACCAATGTCTGGTGTAACTAAATCCATATTAGTTAATTAATGTTAATATAAGTACCTACTTAATAAGAGATACAACAACTGCAAATAATGCAACCGCCTCAACGAATGCAATTAATACAATTGCAGATCCTTGTAGCTTACCTTGCATTTCTGGCTGTCTTGCCATAGCATCCATAGCCGATCCACCGATTTTACCAATACCAATACCCGCACCAATAGCAGCTAATCCTGCACCAATAGCGGCGAATGCTCCGTAATCAACAACTGTTTCTTGTAAAAAAATAATTAAACTCATGTTTATAAAAATTTAAAATTAATGTTCGTGTTCTTCAATTGCACTACCTATGTATAAGGCAGACAACATTGTAAATATATATGCCTGAATGGCAACAACTAAAACTTCGATAAGACTAATAAATACTGAAAAGAATAACGACGCTGGCGCTAACCAGATACTCTTAAATATAAATATTAATGATATCAAGCTTAATACTATAATATGCCCAGCTGAAATATTTGCAAATAACCTTATCATCAAAGATATGGGCTTAATAAAAATTCCTAAAAATTCAATTGGTGCAAGGAAAAGCTTCATAGGAACAGGAATCCCTGGCATCCAAAAAATATGTTTCCAATAATCTTTATTGGCAACTAATGTTGTAATAATAAATGTAATCGCAGCCAGCACAAATGTAAAAGCAATATTCCCACTAAGATTTGCACTAAAAGGAAAGAAAGGAATTAGCCCCATAAGATTATTAATCCAAATGAAAAAGAAAAGTGTTAATAAGAAAGGCATATACCTATTGTAATTTGTTTCTCCAATCATTGGCACTGCTACCTCATCTTTTATAAAAATAATTAAAGGCTCTGTAAATTTACTCAATCCTGTTGGTTCTCCTTTTACTGAACCAGAATAAGTTTTAGCAGTAGCTACAAAAATAATCACTAATAAAATCATGGAAATAAACATTGAAAAAACAAGCTTGGTTATTGAGAGGTCTAATGGTTTTTTATTTAAAATATTCCCTTCTTCATCATAAGAAACATAATTACCGTTTTTTTCATCACTTGCATAAAGTATTTTTTCATGATATTTAACAAAAGATTGGCCCTTTCTGTTAACAACTACTGCCCCCGAATCATCATGATCAAACTCGGAAGAAAGAAATGAGACCAGTCCATTTTCTGTCCAAAGTATAACAGGCAGAGGAAAAGAAACTCCATGTCCATTAATATCCATTATATGAAATTCATGTGAGTCTTTAATATGATGCATTATCATTTCATTTACATCAAAGTCTTTTTGATCATCAAACTTTTCTGCCGAAAAAGCAATGCTACTTCCAAAAAAAAGAAAGAAAAAAATTAAGAAAAATTTCGTTGAAAATCTTAAAAGCATTTTTGCTAAAATTTCTTCTATTAATTATGGTTGCAAATGTACACACATAAAAGGAAATTTCAAACAAAAAAAAAGAAGAAGTTTTTAAATATTATTCAACGTTTTTTTTAGGCTAAAAATTTCAAATGAAAGGAATAAAAAATAAACTGGGAAAAAATGATACGCAACTATTTTAATATCATAAAAGGACCCTAGGTTATAGTAAATAAAGAAAATTATTGTAGCAAGCATTTTAATTAATGTGAGCAAAATGAAAAAGGTCAGCGGGTTAACTAACTGATGTTTTATATTCAGCCTTGAACCTGTCAAAAAGATTAAAATTGCAAAAAAATTAAATATATAGATAGAATTAATGGGTGTTTTATCAAAGATTGAATAATTAAATTCCAAATTTGAATGAAGATTGTATAACAGAATTGTAAATAAGAAAAAGATAGTAAAATCTATATTTTTTTTTAGAATATTACCCATTTTTTGTTACTTGACTTGTAATATAATATATAGAAATTGCTATTGAAACTAGAGAAAATAAAATTGTGAAAAAATTATTTAAGTTATTATAATGAGCATCAATTTTTAGGCCTAAAAATATTCCTCCCCCAATAATAATTAGCATTTGAAATGCCATCTGTGAGAAAATTATGAAATTATGCTGACTTTTCTTTTTTTTCGGTTGAGTCTTTTTCTTCACTCTTTTTTAATTCTTTAACTCCGCCTTTCATAATGCATGTTGCATTAAATGTTGCCCCGGGCTCTACGGATAATTTTGATATTTCTACCTCACCTTCAATGTATGCAGATGATCTAAGAGTTAACATTCCCGTTAATTTTAATTTGCCCGAAAAGCTCCCTTCAAAATCAGCGCTCTCTGCGTCTAAACTTCCATTAATTACTCCTGTTTTACCAACAACTATTTTTCCAGATGTTTTTATGTCTCCTTTAATATTTCCCTCAACTCTAAAATCTCCTTGGCTGTGGATGTTTCCATCTAATGTTGTGCCTTGAGTTATCATATTTTGCTGATTTGTATTATTCATATTTAATTGTTTTAATTCTTAAATGTTTCTAAATTTTTATGAATCTGAATAGTTTTATAATTTTTAGAAGATATTACAAATGATGTGATCGACTTTTTCCTTATAATATTATCTAACCTTTCTTTCAGCCCCATGCCACCATCATAACTCTTCAAACCATGTATTACAACAAATGTAATAATATTATTGTAATAATCTTCAGAAACTCTTAAGTCTAAAAAATCCTCACCTTTTATATACTCTTCTAAATCAGCGACTTGAGAATCTATACTTTGAGATAATGTAGAGTTAAATGTATATATTATTTTGTAATTATCAGATAGCTTATTCTCTTCAAAAGATTGATCTTCTAAAAGAGGAAGTACTTCTTTCAGTAATATTTCCGCCTCTTTGCCTTCAACGGTACTTGAATAATTCAATTTTATAAATTGTAACGATTTTTTATATTTTTCAAAACCATAAGCTCTAGCTATAGCTAAAGCTTTTAAAAGCTCAAATTTAGGTACAATTTTGTCTCCATTGTATGAATTAATATATTTATCGCAATTTGAAATTACTTCTAAATATTTTTGATCTTCATATAAAGAATATATCCGCTCATAGGAGTCAGACGCATCGTCATTGAATATTGACTTACTTGGGTCTAATAAAATTGCTGCATATTTAGAGTCTTTATAATTTTTAATAATATATTTTTTAATTTCATTGGCTAGCCCTAACTCTTTTAAGTCCATAAAATTTTTATAAATAAAATACTTAGCCGGCAAGAATAACTCTTCACTTGGGTTATTGTCTAATAATCTATGAAAAAATTTATTAGACAGGCTATACTCTTCAAACTGATCTCTGTAAATAGCGCCCAGCTTAAAATACCCTTCATTTCTTGTAAGCTTTATACTATCTATTTCTTGTAATTCTTTTGGAATCAAGCTAATATAGTAAGTCGCAGAAAGTAAGCTATCCCTGTTTATTAAATATGATTCATTATTAATTGTATTCTCCTGTAAATTTTTTTCCGTAATTGACCATCTCCAGTTATCTTGAAGCTTTCTATTTCCCCACTTATTATTAAAATCCGTTTTGCCGTATGCCACGACTGATGGGTTATAAAAATAAAAAGTAGCATTTTCTGGGTTAATTCCAGAAGAAATGAAATTTTCAGAGCCTAAATTATTGCTTTTTACCCCCTCTTCTTTTTTCCTTTTCTCAAGCTTGGAAACATATTGGTTAAAAAACTCTTTTCTTTCAAAATCAGACATTTCTACCAAAAACATAATACTGTCTAGTTTTGATGTTTGAGTTTCATAAAATATTAAATCATTTAAATTATCTCGCTTCTTTTTTATCTTTCTGTATTTCTTAGCTTTTATGTTAATTTCAGCCAATGTACTGTCGTAATACAACCCTGCTTTTAAATATTTTTTATTTCTAAAATTTAATTCTGCTAATTCACTGTAATTCTTGGCTATTAAAAACTCCTCATCAGAATCTATTCTTAAAGATTTGTTAAAATATTCTACAGCTAAAGAATCTGATTTTTTAAAAAAACTTTTATCTTTTTTTAGTAATGCTCCTTTTTTTAAGTACAACATGCCAGTCTGATGATAAATTAGGTCTAAAAAATCTATATTCTCAATATTTTTTGCCAATACTTTTAATTCAGTAATTGATCTGTCTATCGAATCAGAAATCATAGATCTTTTTATATATGAGTTAATATAAAAATCTCTAGGGATCTTTCTATGAAGATCAATCAACTCAGAATAAATATTATTAGCCGTGTCATTAATAGATAGTTCCTGAAATAGCTGTGCAAGCAAAAAATCTCTTCTGAAATTTAAGCCTTTTTCAAGTCTTGTTTTTTTTAAATAAAACAACGCGCTGTCCATGTTCTGTTCATTAATAAACGATTGGCTAATAAAGGAGTTTGCCATTGATCTTTCAAATTGATTTAAATCTTCTTGATTTAAAATTTCTTTTAAATTTTTTATCGCATAATCATTTTGGTCTAGTCTAATGTTTACCTTTTCCTTCCATATCTTAACTAAGTTTGTAAGCTTACTCTTTGGATATTTATATAAAATATAATTAAACGCTTCTAGAGAGGGAATGAATCTATTATCAAAATATCTAGATTTTCCTAATAAAAAATATGCTTGATCCATTATGGGGTTTTTTTCTTTACCCTTAACATTCATTGAATGTTTTTGAATCGCTAAAGTTGCTTTATCTTCAGACTTTGTGAAATTGGTTTCCTTATCATCATCATATTCACTATTTAAATATTTAAACTTTTCAACAGGTATTAATTCCCAAAAATTTTCATTTAAATTATTTTCAAGTTCATTTAATCCTAGGTTGTATAAATTATTTCCGTTAAAAAGGAAATTATATTTGGTTGTTATCGAATGAAATTTTTTGTTTAAAAATTTATCTTTTTTTCTTGAACAACCTAATAGGAAAGTTAAAATAAAAAAAATAGCAAAAATAGTTGTAACAGCTTTTTTCAATAGATCAAATTAATATATAATTATAAAAACATAATAAAGTCAATGATATTGTTCATGTTGCTAAAATAATCATCTTTTTATTATGAAACGGAAATTAATTAAATTCGCGTTAAATAAAACATTTGGATTTAATTAAAATAACATATAAAGTTGATGGGGTCAAGACTACTGCTATTGGCGACAAAAATAAGACCCTTCTTGACACGGCCATAGAAAACGATATTGATGCGCCATACTCTTGTAAAGGAGGTGCATGTGCAACGTGTATTGGTAGACTAAAAAAGGGTTCTGTAGATTTAGAACAAAACTATATATTAACAGATGATGAAATTGATGACGGCCTTATTATTACATGCCAGGCTTACCCTACATCTAATGAAATTCTATTAGACATAGATGATATCTAGATTATCTCGTTAATTTTGTCTAATATTTTTTCAGGCTTAATGCTATTTATTGCATTTATATATTGTTTTGGGCAATTAGATCCGTATATGCTAACAGGAATTTTAGGGTATCTTTTTTTGTCAACTAATATTGAATTTTTTTCAGGCTGACCAAAGGGTGCGTATCCTAAAAATGGATGTGTTGCGCCCCATATTGAAACGACATTAATTCCGAAAAGAGCAGCTATGTGTCCGTTAGCGGAATCCATAGAGATCATTAAATCTAAATTTGATATTACATCCATCTCTTCTTTTAAGGTTAATTCACCAGCTATTGAAAAGGTGTTTTCTCTATTCTTTGCAATGTCTTTCAGCTTTCTCTGCTCTTTGCCAGCTGCACCAAATAAAATTACAGAAACTTTTGATCTCAACAAATCGATGACTTTTGTAATATTCTCCAAAGAATATTCTTTACAGCTGTGCTTTGCAAACGGCGCTATTCCTACTAATTTTTTAGAATTCAAAAAATTATAATTTTTTTTAGAAATGTTAATTTTTTTATATTGAGAAAATTTGTGTAAGTCTAGATTTATATTAATTTTTTGAAAAACATCTGCATATCTTTGATGCATTGTTTTTAGTCTCTTTAACTGGCCACCTTTAATAATTTTTTTCTTTTCTTTTCTTGCTTTATCTAGCTTTAAAAACGGGACTGAATACATAGGGGTTGAATTAATAAAAATGTCAAGGATTTTTGTCCTTAACACATTATGAAGATCAATAATATAGTCAGCCTTAATTTTTTTTAGTCCATTCTTAAAAGCCCAAAGTCCTAAAAGGCTTTTGTATTTTTTTTCAAAAAAAATAAAATTAATGTCAGGAACTTGATTAAATAATTGAGAAAAAAACTTTGTAGTCAAAACTGTTATTTTAAGTTTTGGATAATTTTTTCTTAAAACACTTATAACCGGTACACACATTGCAACATCTCCAAGAGAAGATAACCTTATTATTAATATATGCTTATTCAACTTTTAAAGTTTAGCTTATTTTTCATTGATAATTTTCATATGACTTTTCTTCAATAAATCCCGAGCCTGTAAGCTTATTAATTAATTTTTTCACATCACTTCTTTTGTCATTTGTGAAGTATACAGCTCTTGCTAGTTCAATAAACCTGTCTCCAAATTGTTTGTGCCTTTCACATTCTCTAATATCATCTTCAATATTCCATAATTGACCATTTATTTCACATAAATTGTCGTATAGAGCAATCAAATCTTTACCAAATTTTTGAAATATTTTTTTGACCATAGGGGACAACGATGCAAACTCTTTTCTAACATTTATCAATTTTTTGTCATCAGTAATGTTTTTCAGTTTTAACTCTAAAATTGAAAACTTATCTAATAGTTCACCGCTTGAGACTTCTACTTTCATGTTTTTGTTTTTTTAACTAAAAAGGATATAGATTAATTAGAATGAAAATTAAAATTACTAATTCAAAAATCCAATTTCTATATTGTTCTGCAATAATTTTTATTAAAGTTATTAGAAATGGGAAAAATATAAAAATTAAATATGTTTCTAGAAAATAAATTAAAGCAATAGAATTAACAAAAAAAATTAATAAATATAAATTCTTTAACCTAGCCACTAGATTAGTGCCAAAATTTTTATATAAATAGTAAATAAATAAAATAATCACTATAAACGTAAAAATTATTTCTGTGGTAAAAAAATTTAAACAGACAATACAATAATAAAATGAGCTACTAATTAAATCTACTTGATTGTATAAAAATTTCGATAAAATAATTTCTTCAACTACTATATTTTGCACAATCCAGCCTAATAAAACAGATGATAAAAACCCAACTAGCATTTTAAAAAAGGTTAAAAAATCTAATTTATAAAATATATATACGCCAAAAATTACAGAAATTATATATATAATGTTTACGGGCTGTACTATAACAGAAGATGAAAACCAAAAACCAATATCAATTAATTTTTTATTTATATTTTTTTTACTGTTTATACTATATATTTTTCTAACTGATAATAACAATAATAAATAAGATAAGATAGAAGAAAAATCTAATTCTGATTTAAAAAAAATACTGCTAAAAACCACTAACCCAAAAGTTGTAAATTGATTGTTTTTTAAAAGCGCATTTTTTGAAATTATAAAAATTGACAAGAGAAAAATAATTATGAATGATGAAAAAGAATAAAAATGAGACAAAGAAAATTCGTCTATTGTAAAGTTCAGAAAAATACAAAATGACAAAACTATTGCAACAAATAATTGAGGGGATTTTGTAAATTTAAAAAAACGAATTATCATTTAAAGATTTGTATATTTGCAAAATAAATAATTATATCCAAAATGAAAGAATTCTTTCACTCAATTGAAAACCTTTTTGTTAACTATTTTTTCATACCATTCGATGCGCTAAGAGAAATTGGAGATTATAATTGGTGGTTGGCCAATATTATGGCTTGGTTATTTACGGCTATTGGAACAGCTGCATTTATATATTGGATGATTCAACTTAAAAAGTTTGATGACAATAACGAGGAAGATAAGAGCATAACTGCTCACGATTATTTATAGATCGAACCCAATATCCTTTCTAAAATTCATGCCCTCAAAATTTATTTGCTTTATAGACGAATATGATTTTTCTAAAGCTTGCTGAATTGTATTAGCCAAAGAAGTTATTGCTAAAACCCTCCCCCCTGAGGTAAAAAATTTTTCATCCTTTTTAGTTGCTCCAGCATGAAACACCATCGAATGACTGACTGTTTCTAGTCCAAAAATTTGTTTGTTTTTCTCATAGAACTCCGGGTATCCACCAGAAACCAAGAATACTGTTGTGGCTGGGCTATCATCAATTAACAAATTGTAATCGCTTAATGAGCCTCTATTAACTGAATCTAATAATTCCAAAAAATCAGATTTTATTCTTGGAATAACTGCTTCAGTTTCTGGATCTCCCATTCTAACATTATATTCAATAACGTATGGTTCGTCACCGACTTTTATCAGCCCAAAAAATATAAATCCTTTATATTCTATTTTATCATTTTTTAATCCTTGAATTGTAGGTTTAATAATTTTATTTTCTATTTTTTTCATCAAACTATTGGATAAAAATGGTGGAGGTGAAACAGCCCCCATACCTCCAGTATTTAATCCGGTATCCGATTCGCCTATTCTTTTGTAGTCTTTAGCGCTAGGTAATAACTTATATGTTTCTCCGTCAGTCAGCACAAAGCAACTCAATTCAATTCCATCTAAAAACTCTTCAACGACAACACTGCTACTAGCGCTACCAAATTGAGAATTAACAAGCATTTCGAAAAGGGATTTTTTTGCTTCTTCTGGATTGTCTATAATCAAAACGCCTTTTCCTGCAGCAAGCCCATCTGCTTTTAACACATAGGGCGAATTCATATTATCAATATAATCGTATCCTAACTCAATATTATCAGCGGTAAAAGTTTCGTGGGTAGCTGTTGGAATATTGTGTCTATTTAAAAAATCTTTTGCAAAGTCTTTACTCCCTTCTAGCTGTGCTGCTGCTTTTTTTGGTCCGATTACAGAAACATTTTTTAATTTGTTATTTTGGGAAATATAATCGTGAAACCCTGTCACTAAAGGAGCTTCTGGGCCAACAACCACTAAGGAAATTTCGTGTTTAATTATTGCTGATTCGATTTGAACAAATTGGTCAACCTGTATGTCTAAATTAACAGCTAAATCAGCCGTTCCTGAATTTCCAGGAGCGACAAAAAGATTTTTACAAAGCCTGCTTTCTTTAATTTTATACGCAAAAGCGTGTTCTCTGCCCCCTGACCCTAATATAAGTACATTCATCGTATCCAAAAATAATATTTTGGTGTTAAAAAGTTTAATTAATATGCTTTTTTCTCACCTCTTATTGCGTTAATAATTGTTATGATAATTATTTTTATATCTAAAACAAATGACCAGTTTTCAATATAATAAATATCATACTTGATCCTATTTACAATATCTTGTGTCGTTTCAATTTCTCCCCTAAAGCCCTTTGTTTGAGCCAGACCAGTTATGCCTGGTTTCACATAGTGTCTAACCATAAATTTGTCAATTGTAGTCTTATATTTTTCATTCTCCTTAAGCATGTGAGGGCGGGGCCCAACAACAGACATCTCGCCTATTAAAACATTATAAAATTGAGGCAATTCGTCTAAGCTAAGTTTTCTTAAAAATTTACCAATTTTAGTAACTCGATAATCATTTTTAGTAGCTTGAGCAGTATTTGCTTCTTTGTTTAATTTCATAGACCTGAACTTATAGCACCAAAATTCCTTAAAATTAAAACCGTTTCTTTTTTGCTTAAAAAAAACAGGTCCACTTGAGTTTGTTTTTATAATAATGGCTAATATGGGTGTCAGCCAAGACATTAAAAGAAGTAAAACAAGGGTGGAAAAAATTATATCAAAAGATCTTTTTAAAAAGCTATTAAAAGAATCTTCTAAATGAATGGTTCTAAGTGAGAGCACAGGAATAAGTCCATAATTTTGATATGTTAGTTTTTTGGAATAAATCTTTCCATACGACGGAATATATTTAACCTCTTTTAAATTGCTTTCTGCAAAATTAGTTATTTGATTCAATGTTTCATCATCCGTTGTGCTTAGGCAACAAAATATCTCATCAATTGATTCAGCCAATATAAAATCAAACACGGCCTTTAAATTTAAATTTGTTGAATTGAAAACCTTCTTCAGCTTAAATCCAGCTTCTTTTTGCTTATTAAAATATTCTTTTAAATTTTCAGACTGCTGACCGGATCCGATGATTATTGTTTTCCTGTAATTTCCCCCAAAAACAACTCTAAATTTCAGGAGTAAATAGTAGACAACGAACTTAAATGATGCAACTACTACTATTATTAAAGTTGAAATCATTATTGTCTGATTTGCAGAAAATAAAGGATATAATAGAGGTAACAGATCTCCTGATTCAATAAAGCCTATAAATGCGAAAAGAAAGAAAGTAAAAACAAAGTATTGTTTTAAGATTAGAGAAAATATTTTTATCTCAGGTGTGAACCTATAAATTTTATAAAAATTTGTAAATGCAGAAATTACTGTCCAAGCCAAAGATGCCAATAAGGAAAAAAAAAGCCCTTTTATCTCAAAATTAAAATGGCAAAGAATAACCAAGTTAATAATGACTAAATCATACAGGCTTAATATCGGACGAATAAATCTTGAAAATCTACCTTTTTTCTTTTTCATTATAAGTTCTGTAGCTTTATTTTGTTTTCAACAAATTTTTTAAAATTAGTCTTAAATGTGGTTTCAGAAAATTGCTGAGCATGTTTGCTGATAAATTCGTAGTCAAATTTAATAGTTTTAAAACGTCTTAATGATTTTAAAATTGCCTCTGATGTTTGAAACTTAAATAGTATGCCTGTTTTTCCTTCAATAACAGTCTCCGCTAATCCGCCAGCATTATATCCAATAACTGGTGTGCCACATGACTGGGCTTCAACAGGGGCTATTCCAAAATCTTCAATACCAGCGTGAATAAATGCTCTTGCCTTACTCACTAGCTCATTAACTTTTTCTGAGTCTAAGTAGTCAAAGAATTTAATATTTGAATTAGCCATTTTCTCAAGCCTTCTCTTCATTGATCCATCTCCCAATACATATAAAATTTCATTGGTCTGATTGAAAGCCTCTACAATAAGATCAACTCTCTTATAAGGTTCTAGCCTTGCGGTAGTAATAAAATAGCTTGACTTTTCTTTTTGAAGTTTGAAAAGGATTGTGTTTACAGGAGGATAAATTACCTCACAATTAATATCATACTTTTTTTTAATCCAGTTTTTAACGAAATACGAGTTTGCAATAATATAGTCTGGTCTTTTAGAATGATTTATGTCAACTTTACGAAGAAAATATAATAATGGAAATAAAATAAGTTTTTGAAAAAATGAAAAATAGTTGTTTTCATTGTCCCAAATGTATCTTTGATTTCTTGCTTGGTAATAACATATGTGTAGTTGATTGCCTTGTTTTTTAAACCCCTTTGCAACAGAGAAAGAGGACGATATAATTAAGGTTTTCTCCGCGGAGATTTTAAATCTTGAAATAAAAAAAGGAAATAAAAAAAACAGGTATCTAAAGTTTGATTTAAAAACTTTTAAAGGGGATTCTATTATAGGAATATTCTTGGTTTGAAAAACTTTAGACTGGTCAGCATCTGACATAATATTTAAAAGAGTGTAACATTTGTCGAAGTCAAAGCAACTGTTAAGCAGACTTAAGACTCTTTCTGCGCCACCATATTTATCAAGCCAATCAGCTACTAATATTTTTTTCATTATCTAAATTAATTGTGAATACTGCAAAGGTTACAGTTAAAGCAAAAATAAATGACCCTAATTGCCTATGAAAAACATTTTCGATTAACAAAAACAATACTAAGCTTAATATTAAATTTGCTGAGTAAATATTTTTATAACAAAGTACTATTATTTCTTTTAAAAAAAATAAAAACACAAATAAACCTATAATTCCATAGGACAAAACAATATCTAGATACTGATTATGTGTGTTAAAATTTCTCTCTATAAACCAGTTCTTTCTTTTATCAATAGGCATTAATTGATATTTTGAAACCAATAATTCTTGTGTTCTAAATGTGCCTATTCCAAAAAAATAAGGCTTTTCTTCTTTGAAGATTTGAGTTGAAAATTTCCATATATCATATCTTGGTTCATGCGTTTTTATTTTTTCTGTAAATGAAGTTCTTATTGAGTCGTCTGAATATAAAAACCTCTTGGAAAGAGTTTTGCTATTTAAAATAATAGCTAAAAAAATAATAAACGCTGTCAGAAGAAAGCCTATTCTATACTTGTTTTTGATGTTATAAATAATTGATGAGGTCAAGGCCAAAAAGGCTATTGCTATAGCGCTTCTAGATGCAATTAAAAACAAAGAAATCAGAAAAAAAACAAGCAAAAATAAATAAATGTACTTCGCTTTTTTGTTTGATATTTTGCTATATCTTTCTAACAATAGTATAATTGAAATAACAATAAAAAACCCAAGATAAAGTCTTTGTGTTATGAACAAATCTTTAACAGCAACGCCTGAAATTAAAAATTCGAAGGAATTTAAATAATAGTTTATAATATTTATGTCTGTGATAAAAGCACTAATAAATGTTCCCGCAATAAAACCATAGATTAAAACTTCTTTGTTTTTTACATGAGAAAATAACATTAATAAAAGAATTGTTTGAGCTATCTTTCTAGTTTCTGAAAAGTCATTAAAAAATGATTGATTAAAAAATGAAAATAGGATAACAAAGATTAAAAAAACAAAAAATATCTTTAAATAACGCTGGTTTAACAACGCTATAATTTTATCTTTTTTAAAAACCAAAATTAAAATCCCAAACAGGCAAATCATTGTAACATTTACAAATGCTTTTGCATAGGTCATAAAAGGTATAGATAAGCATATAGCAGCGGCTAAATAAGTATATGTTTTTTCTAGTCTAGTATTCATGCTTTGTTAGTTTTTTTTTAATAAACGATATTGAACTCCTTGAAAAAAAATACAATACAATACTTCTTAAAAGTCCGTATAAAGGATAAATCCCTGGTTTGAAGTTTTCTAGAATAACTTTAATTCTATTTTTTACTTGAAGCTTTCTTTTCTTTGTAGAAATTGAGTTTTCATCTGAAACATAGTCAAGTAAAACCTCTGGTATATTGGCGCATTTAAAATATTTAACAACCTGAAAGAAAAAAGCATAATCTTGCGCTGCATACCTATATTTTTCTGGATACTTTGTTACTACATCTAAAATAGATGAATAAAAAACAACTGTTGGATTAACAAACATGCTATTTAAATACATATTTCTTTTTATGTCCTTGTAATCAACTGGATGCTTAATTGTATATAAAAAATCTCCACTAGAATTGACCACTCTTGCCCAAGTACCAACAAGTTTAATTTCCTTATTAAGCTCTAGGAAATTAATTTGTTTTTTAAACTTGTCTTTATAGCAAATATCTCCGGCGTCTAATCTCGCGGTATATTTATAATTTTTGCTTTTTACAAAATCAAGGCATTTGTTAGCTGCAATACCAACACCTTGATTCTTTAAAAGATATTTAAAAATCACATTTCCATTTTTGTATTGCTTCTTGATTGCTTCCTTTTCAGGTTTTTCACTGCTCCCGTCGTCAACAATAATAATATCAATTAAAAAATCCTCATCAATTGACTGAATTGTTTTTAATAGTCCTTTTGGATTGTTAAAGTGAGGTATTGTAATTACAAGATTACTCATGGTTTAGTTTTTTTTGGCTTTCCGTAACGAATATTAAAGCTAAACATATCCAGAAGAAATATATTCTAAAGGAGTCCATTTTTAACCAATTCAATGAAAAACCCAACATTGAAACTAAAATTATGAAAGAGAGAAGACTTTTCTTGCTTTTCAAATTATTAAAGCACCATACAAAAATATGAAGGATAAAAAGTATAAAAATTGACATTCCTATTATGCCCGTTTCACTCAAGATTCTCAAATATAAATTATATCCTGGTGGAAATTTTTTGTCATTTTGATTTAGATATTTTAGCCTAAATTCCCAATTATTATTTTTCGCCCAGTTGGGATACTTTTTCCAAGACTCAAAAGCTTGCAATCCATATCCAGTTCCTGAAATAGGATTTTCTAAAAATACTTCAAACATTGCTTGTTGAATCCCAAATCTTGATTTATTTGAAAGAGCATGGGTGGGGTCGCTTAATTTGAAAGAAGCTACCTCATCTTCAACATATTCGAAAATTTGCCTATGGTATGTAAGTAAAATTACTATCGAGGCGAAAAAAGAGATCAAGCCAATCTTATAAATATTTTTTTTAACTGGTGTTTCTTTAAAAATAATTATGAGAGCTAGTACAAATTGTATTAAAATTGCGAAAAAAGCTGTCCTTGAGCCAGAAAAAAAACCCAGGACTAATACAATCAATCCAGGAATATATTTATGGTTTTTTTTCTCTGTGATAACATAACTGAACATCCATCCGGCTATAGAAATTAAATACGTTCCCAGTGCTGGCGGCTCAAAAGTGACAGACGAAATTCTTTTAAGACGCATGTCTGTCTTTGCTTCTGTAAATGGAAAATAATCAAATAGATTCAATACAGATTTCTTTAAGCCAATGAAATCAAATTTGACAATCAAGATCTCAACAACAGCATATGCCGAAACAATAGTCAATGATATAAGAATTGATTTTCTTATCAAGAACAGAAGCTTATTGATATTTATGCCTTTGAATCCATTATAAAAAGTAATAGGTATTAATAATGCTGCAATTATTAAGGACCCAAATTGATTAATAAATCTGGAGCTACCGGTTGTTTGTTTGAAATAATACTCTGAAACACTAAACAGATTTAGTAGTGTGGCAAATAGGGCCCATAAAATAAAAAAAAGTAGTAGCTGAAATATTAAATTTTTATAAGGTAGATTGATTTTTCTTTTAAATAAAATTATCAAGAAAGCCAGTGCAAAAAACAAGAAACATGAGTCTCTATGATACTCGCCTAAAAAGGATATTCCTTGCCAAGAATTAAACGGAACGAAAAAAATTCCCACAAGAATTAGCTGTAATGCAATAAATGGAACATCTATTTTTTTCATTTTAGTATTCTCTCCAGTTTTTTATGTTAATATTCATTTTTTGTATTTTCCTGACGTCATTTTTGAAATGCTTTCTTAATAAACTAACCGTTTCTAAATCAATTTCCTTTGTGGGCTTTAAAAAATGCTTAGACAAAAAAGCTAAAAACAATTTTATCTTTGATGTTGGTTTGAAAAATTTCTTCAGTATATTCTTTGTTTTTGATGGCTTAAATAGTGCCCTAGTAATAATATTAGAAGAATAGTTTCCTCCCAGGTTATATCTTTTACCTAAGTTTCTAATTTTATGATTTTGATTAACGCCCAAAAAAGAATAAACAACTTTTATCGTCTCCTTAGGATTTTGATTTAAGTCTTCAAGGGTTAAAATCAAAACTTTTGAAAAAATATTTTGAGCTTTTTTAATCTTGTCAAAGTATGTAGAATTAAATTTATAATACCAAAAATCTGAAAACCCTAGTTTTTTTCTTTTTTCTTCAGCAGAAAGAGATTCCTTAAAAGATAAAATTTCTCTACTTTCTCTTTTAAGGTGCATATAATTAGAATATGCCCTGTTAATCGGATCTCTTATAATGATAATGACTTTTGGGTCATTCAAAGTTTTTTTGATTTCAGGAAAAAATTCTGGATAGTTAATATAAGAAGGTGATGCCTCTCCTACAGCAATTTGATCATTTACATTTTTAAAAAAACTTAAATATTTAGAAAATGATTTTATTTGGGTCTGTTTAACAATCTTGTCCCCAGGGCCATTGTTTAGTTTTGCTAGTTTTTTTGACGTAAAATAATGTAATTCTTTCTGATTTGGCATAAAAATATTTGGGTGTTCTTCTAAATAATGATGAAGAGACGTAGTTCCGCATTTTGGGAATCCCATTATAATGAAGTTTGGTGTTCTCATATTATGTTAAAAAAACTTTTACCTGATCTTTACGGTATATGTATAGAATAATTATAATATTCCAGAAAACAAAACTTATTAGCGTGGCTATTGCGGCTCCGCTAATTCCGTAGTTTGGGATCAAATAAAAGTTTAATGCGATATTAATAATTAGCCCAGTCAATAATATTCTGTTTAACACTCCTTGCCTCTTAGTCATGTTCAAATAAATTGCTCCAGGCCCACTTATAGAATTAAAAAATTGACCAAAGATTAGTATAATAAGGGCTTGCTTTGAGACTAAGTAATTTTGGCCAAAAAGCCCTAAAACAAACTCAGAAAATAAAACTAAAAACAATAGTGTAATCACGCTTATAATAAATATAATTCTAGTTGATTTTTTAATTATTCTTTGCATTTCTTTCTTTTTCTTCTTTTCATATAACTCGGCAATTTTTGGAGCAACTACAATGTTTACAGACAAAAGCGCTAGCGCAATTAGGGTGGCTAATTTAACCGAAACAGAGTAATAGGCAAGCTTATCAAATCCTTCATAAATTGCTAAAATTATCACATCAATACTTTGCATAACAAAATAAGCCATAGCGCTAACGGCCATTGGACTCGAAACTTTTAAAATTTCTTTTGTAGTATAAGACAGCGGATTGTTCTGAGCATATGGTTCTTTTTTAAAAGATAATAAAACATGTGTGAAGGAAATCATCGATAGTATAAAAAATCCAGCTAAATAAACATCTACAATTAGATCTTGTCGATTCATAAAAAATAGTACTATAGCGCCAATAAAGACGGGAGTATATCTAAAAATATTTCTGTATAGTTCTGAAATCATTGTTTTTTCAATTGCTCTGATTGTATCAATATTTAACATTGTAGATGTAAAAAATATAAGTACTGCAAAAGACTTAAAGACTAAATTAAATGCATCTGGCTTATTAAAAAATGAATTTATTACAGCTTTATTTTGAACCGCTAAAAACATATATAAAAAAAGAAAAGAAAAGCTTGTCATTGCGATTATTTTTAACATCTTGAAATATATGTTTTTAATTGAGCCCATACTGTTTTTAGCTTTTAACAATCCCGAATAGTATACAATTGCCTGATTAGTCCCCATCAAAGCAATACCTCCTATTATCATAACTGTTGACCTGACAAAGTCATATCTACCTACATTTTCTGGGCTAAAAAAATTGGTTATAAAAAGAGTGAATAAAAACAAGACAATAACCCCGGTTATTCTTATTATAAAGACCGATAAGCTTTTTTTGGTAAGTTCTCTTGATAGCATTTAACCAGCTCTGTCTAGTTTGTCTAAATAAGAATAAAGCCCAATTGATAAGCTTATAAATAGATAAAGCCCTAAAAACATAATCGGGTAATAAATCATCAAATTTGACGATAAAGATTTGTCTTCGATTAGCACATTAGTGTCGTTTATTATCATTACTGTTTGTTTTGATATTAAGCTTTCGTTTTTAAGTTCTTCATTTTCTTTTTGAAGGTTTACCTTCGTTTTAATAAGGTCGTTTGGCCTAATATCTTTGTTGTCTATATAAAATTGGGCTGAATTAATTTCCTTTTGCGATGAATAGTGGTCAATTATTTTGTCGATCTGATTAATAGTCTGTTCGTTGTCATAAATTACACTAGATATTCTCTGTAAATTTCTGTCTTTTAATTCAGCAAATAGCGGGTTCCTATTAAAATAATCTATTACCTTACCAACTGTGCTGATCGATGAATTATCTGAAACATTTAATGTTATCAAATGGTAATCATAATCAGATCTAAAACCTTGGGTTACAGAAAAACTGTCTTCATATTCTAGGTTTTCAAACAAGGCTCTTACCTCATTAGCATTGATATCTTTTTCCATTATATCTTTAATGTCAACAATAGGTGTTATTGATATCTCATCAATTACTTCTGTTTCATCAAGCATCATTTCCTGATTAAAAAAGCTTAAATCTCCTGTAGAAATTTTTGAATTTATAAGTGCTATAGCATCATAAACATAATTTCCTGCGTCAAAATTTACCTTAACTAATATATTGGCTTGTTTTGATTTTTGCTTTTCTTTATCTGTTAGTAAATAGCCTACAGCTAAACCAACTAAAACTACAACTAAAAGCTGTTTCCATTTCAAAAACATGGACTTTGTTCTTCTAAAAATCTGTAAAAACAAACTTAAAAACATAAGTTTAATTTTTTCCATTAAGACTATTATGTCAAGTTCTTCGTTTTCTTTAAAATTATTTTTCATTTGATTCTTATTGTCTTTTTAGAACGATTATTTCTAAAAAATATTTTAGGTTAATTTAATTAATTTTAAATTTTCTAATAGAGAAGCAATTTCTCTATCATTAGCAATTTTTGGAATTTTATTTTGGCCTCCAAGTTTGCCAATATGCTCCATGTATTTTTTAAAACCGCCAGGCAAAACATGTGTAATGACAGGCTTTGAAATGATCTTCCCATCTATCAAATCTTTGTAATATTTATTTTGTGCTTTTAATTCACTGTTTAGTATGTCAGCAAATTTTTTGTCGTCAATACACTTTGTTTCAAACTCAATAAACCATTCGTGACACGAAAGTTTTTTGTTTGTTGTGTGCCTTGGGGCAACAGTAAATTCGTTAACAACACTAGTAGTTTGATTAATAGCCTTTTCGATAGCTTGTTCTACCTCCTTAACAATTACATGTTCGCCAAAAGCAGACAAATATTGCTTAATTCGTCCCGTTACAATAATTCTGTAGGGAAATAATGATGTGAATTCTATTGTATCTCCAGTATTATATCCCCAAAGGCCAGCAGATGTCGATATTATTAATACATAATTTGTGTTTAGCTCAACGTTTGCTAAGGAAATTCTTTTGTGATTGTTTTGTCTAAAATTTTTAACGTCAATAAACTCATAAAATATTCCTGCATTTAATATTAAAAGCAAATCCTTTTTCTCTTGACGATCTTGAAATGCAAAAAATCCTTCACTAGACGGAAAAAGCTCAATAGTATCAATTTTTTTGCCTATTAGGGAATTAAATTTTTCTTTATAAGGTCTAAAATTTACCCCGCCATAGATCAACAAGTTAAAGTTTGGAAAAGTAGTAGATATGTTTTTATTGGACTTTTTTGATATTTTTTCAAAATACATTTGAAGCCAAGAAGGTATTCCGCTAATAACTGTCATGTTTTCATTAACAGTTTCTTCAACGATCTTCTCTACCTTATTTTCCCATTCGTTAATAATATTTACTTTCCATGAAGGCAACATGTTTTTTTTCATATAAAACGGAATGTGGTGGGCTGAAATCCCGGAAAGTCTTCCTGAGAGGATACCATTTATTTTGTTGAGTAAAGGTGATCCCTGAATAAATATAAACTTTCCATTTATAAATTGGGTAGTTTTTTTATTTACCACATACATCAATAATGCGTTTTTAGCACCGTTTAAGTGGTTGGGAAGGCTGTCTTTTGTTATGGGTATATATTTTGCCCCAGATGTTGTTCCAGATGTAATTGCAAAATATTTTGGTTTACCAGGCCATAGAATATTTTTTTCTCCATTTTTTATGCGATCAAAATACTTTTTTAACTGCTCATAGTCCCTTACAGGAACCTTTAATTTAAAGTCATTGTAACTGTCAACATTGTATAACTTATGATCCTGTCCAAAAACAGTATTTGCTCCTTTTTTTAAAAGAATTTTGAGTTGTTTCCTCTGGGTTTTTATGGGTTTTCTTGCCCAACTATAAATTTTGTATTTTGCTATTAAGGCTGCTAATTTTAAAACCTTGTGCTTAAGCATTTTAATCGAAGTTAATTAATAGTTCAGGGTTAATTGGAGCGCCATTTATCCAAATTTCTAAGTGAAGGTGGGGGCCAGAACTAAGTTGGCCTTGATCTCCAGAGTATGCTATGATCTCTCCAGCTCTAACAAGGTCATTTTGTTTTTTAAGAACCTTTTTGTTGTGCTTGTAAACAGAAAGGGTCTTTTCTCCATGATCAATAATTAAGACATGTCCTGTATCCACTGACCATTCTGAAAAAACAACTCTTCCGTTTAAAATAGATCTAACAGCTGTACCTAATTTAACCGAAATGTCAAGGCCAAAGTGGTTCTCCTTAAAATTAAATGACTGAGTAATTTTCCCCCTCAAAGGAGTATAAAAGGTCTTTTTTTCAATATTAAGCTGGTTTTTTGTTAGATTAAATCTATCTTCACTTTCCACATAGTCTCTTAATAGAGAGTCTTCAACGACAATTGAAATATCGGTGCCTGTCTTTTTTGATTCCGAAATTTTTGTAGAAATCGTATCTTTTGAAATAACCTTTTCAGATTTGCCCATTAGAACATTTTCAATTGACCTATAAAACCTATTGTTGATGTCTAGAGCTTTTTCAAGTGAATCTGTTTTTTTTGTCAAGTATTTTGATGTTTCATAAAACTCTGGGGGAGAATATCCGGGCACATATTCTCTTAAAGAAGTGTAGAAAACAAGTATTACTGTAAAAGCAATAAGAACTGCGGAAAAAGAAAATAAAATAGAAATTACGTTTATTTTACTGAGCTTAAACGAAAGTCGCTCTTCAAAAGTATCCTCATTTGATATTACAATTTTATAATTATAAAAAAAGTGTTTTAAAAGGGATTTTTTGCTTTTTTTCCTTTCATCCATGCTCAAAAATACTTAAAAATAAGAAAAGGATCTACAAGATGATTCTCTTATAGCACAAATTTAGCGTATTATTACTAACTTAGCATTAAAATAAAGATGATGAATTTATATATTTTACCTTTAATTGCGCAAATTGGAGTTTGGGGGTGGGTTGTTATCGCTTTAGCCATACTACTTCTTTTTGGCGGAAAAAAAATACCTGAATTAATGAGGGGTACTGGAAAAGGAATCAAAGAGTTTAAAAAAGGTCTAAATGAGGGGCTAGATGAAGACTTAAAAGAGGAAAAAAAAGACTAGTCCTGAATCTTTATGCTTCTCATGATTGATTCAATCTCAAATAAATAATCTCTTTTTCTTGTTCCAGGAGAGTAAACAAATCCATCTAACATATATGTTTCATTTTTCTGAGGATGAAGATTTATGAGGTAATTTATAAATGGCCCGGCCATGAATTGACCTTTGGCTTCCCATAGGCCTCTTGTTTCATGCACAAGAATCGTGTCAATTTTAATTTTTTTTGTAACGGTTTTATACAAGGTATCAGTACTCATAAATGAGACTGAAGGATCATTGCCGGGTATATGCATCTTTGAAAGTGAGTCTCTAATCTTTATAATATTTTTGTCTTCAAAGTTTAAAACTCTACTGACAAATAAATTTACAGATCCCGTCTGAATATCTCTCCTTATCCATACAAAATTTTGATTTGATTTTGCAACTCTATAAGCTGAAGGGAAAGTTAGGGATAGTCCAAATTTATTCATAAATATGTTAGAAGAGTTTTTGCTCTTCTTTATTCTTCTTTGTTTTTCGCTTATCTCCCCAGCATAAATATAGGACCTTATTAAATCTGAATTCTTTTTAATTAAGCTAATTAAGCTTTGGTTGTTTTTTGCTTGTATATAAATAATCCTTTGAGGAAAAGCATAATCATTTGATGAAAAATAAACCTCTTCTTTCTCTTTAATTTCAACTTTAATTATAGATCTTGATTTGGTTGCAAAACCTGAAAAGATTTTTGGCGGCATTTGTTTTAAATCAAAAAGAGGTTCCTCTTGTGGAAGGCCATATGATGGCTTTTCAAGATGAGCTCTAATTTCTTTACCAACATTACCCTCCCATAGCTCGTTTTCTATTACAACTGAAATTGTATTAATGTTTCCGTTTGAACCAGGTAACATTTGAACAGAGTTTTCATTACATGAAAAAATGATAATTATAAAAAAAATTAAAGCTCTCATCACTATTAAGTATTTAATTTCTAGGGATTTTTTTCGGATATACTATAAGTCTTTGATTTTCTTTAATATAATCTCCGTCAAGCTTATTCCATTTTTTAATGTCAGAAATTTTTACGCCAAATTTTTTAGCAATTTTTCCTAAGTAATCTCCATATTTTACCTTGTATTTAATTCTAGAGTTTCTTGTGTAAAATTCCGGTAATTTTTTAGCGCTATTATTAAACTCTTCTTTTGAATAAGAATAGAAATTATTTTCATTAGACAATAATTTTCTTATCTCTTCTTTTGGAAGAGTTAAATAGTTTTTTTTATCTTCTTGAAAGGGAATAATTTCATGAGTATAAGAAGGGTTTAGAAACCTTATCGAATCAAGAGGAAATTTTAAGAAGTCCGCGACATGTTTTAAAGAAATTTTTTCTTTGACAGCGAGTCTTCCAATTTTTGAAAAGCTATTGTGTTTTCTAGAAAAATCAACCCCATATTCTTTTGCATATTCAATTAAATACATTGTCGCGATAAATTTTGGGATATAATTTGCTGTTTCTTTGGGAAGAAACGGCCTAATTTCCCAATAATCAGATTTTCCGCCAGAATTTCTAATCGCTTTTCTTACATTTCCAGGGCCAGCGTTATAAGAAGCAAGGGCTAAATTCCAGTCAGGATATATTTCATATAATTTTGTTAAGTACCTACAGGCCGCCATAGTTGATTTAACAGGATCTATTCTTTCATCAACATAGCTGTTGTTTCTGAGTCCGTTTTTTAAACCAGTGTAAAACATAAATTGCCAAAGACCCGTTGCTCCTGCCCTGGAGACAGCTTTTGGGTCTAACATAGACTCAACAATTGGCAAATATTTTATCTCCAAAGGTATTTTGTTCTCTTTAAGATGTTTTTCAAACATCTCTAAATAATAAACAAATTTTTCTTTTCTGTTGTTATAATACTCAATCCTTCTTTCTAGGTGTCTATTAATAATCTCTATAACCTCATCATTACAATATATTTCAAAAGTCGTTTTTTGATTAAGTTTGTTCAATCTGTATTTTATAGTGTCTATTTGAACATCTATAACGTTTCTAGAGTTCTGGGCAATATTGTGTTGGCTTACTGAAATAATCAGCCAAGTAAAAATAAAAACAATTTTGTTAATCATAGTTTATCTCTTAGTGCATTAATTCCGGGAAGGGTTTTGCCCTCTAGGCTTTCTAACATAGCCCCTCCCCCTGTGCTAATATAGCTTATACTTTTTTGTAAATTAAATTTTTTGAGAGCTGCTATAGAATCTCCTCCTCCTACTAGAGAAAAAGCTCCTTTAGATGTTGCGCTTGCAACTGCGCTTGCAACTGCGCTTGTACCCTTCTCAAAGGAGCTCATTTCAAAAACGCCCATTGGCCCATTCCATAAAATAGTATTGCTTTCTAAAATAATTTTAGAAAATTGATTCCTGGTTTTTGGCCCAATATCTAAGCCTTGCCAACCATTTGGAATTTTGTCAATTTTGACTGTCGTTTTTTTAGCTGAATCAGAAAAGTTTTCAGAGGCAACAACATCAGACGGAAGAAAAACATTAACATTCTTTTTTTTGGCAGAAATAATTATTTCTTGGCAAGCGCTTAGCAAATCTTTCTCAAAAATTGAATCTCCAATCTCTCCGCCCTTAGACTTGATAAAAGTATACGCCATGCCGCCGCCTATTATAAGATTGTCCACGACTTTTAAAATATTTAATATCACTGAAATCTTAGATGAGACTTTTGCTCCGCCAATAATTGCAGTAACTGGCTTTTCTGGCCCGCTCAAAACCTTATTGATTGAATGTATTTCTTTTTGCAACAATATCCCCGGACATTTCTTGTTAAAATATTTTGCGACAGCAAAAGTTGATGAATGTTTTCTGTGACTTGTTCCAAAGGCATCATTTATATATATGTCTGCAAAAGAAGATAGTTGTTTGGCGAATAGCTCATCAGAATTAATCTCCTCTGGATAAAACCTAATGTTCTCTAACAAAACAACATCGCCATCTTTTAGTTTAGAGCAAAATTCTATGGCAGATTTATTATTGTAATCCGATAGAAACTTCACTTCTTGATCAAGTAGCTCTTCTAATTCATGCTGAACTATTTTTAAGGAAAGTTTTGAATCAAAACCTTTGGGTCTTCCCAAATGAGAGACTAAAATACACGACCCTCCTTTGCTTAAAACATGCTTAATCGTTGGCAATGAAGAAACGATTCTTGTGTTGTCCGAAATGTTATTATTTCGATCTAGCGGGATGTTAAAATCCGTGCGAATTAAGGCTCTTTTTCCTTTAAAAGAAATGTTGTTAATAGAATTCATATAATTATAATAGTGGCAAATATAATTCTTTATATTTGTTAACAAGGGATTGACATGAATCAAATTGAACTTAATAAAATTCTAAAAAGCATTGAAGAAGGGCGTGTTGCCAACACCTACTTGATTGTTGGTGACAGCAGTTCAAACGCTCTTGGCGGGGCGCTTGAGATGGTTAAGTCCATCCTTAAAAGCCCCTATTCTGAACTAAACGAACATCAAAAGAAGCAATCTATTTCTAAACTTGAAGCTTACAACAATCCTGATGTTCACTTTATATACCCAACAAATACAACTAACGAGGTAAAGAAGGCTCCAAGCTCAACTGATTTTTTAGAGCAGTGGAGAGAGATGATTCGGTCCAATCAGAGCTTTAGTCTTGCGGATTGGTATTCCAAAATAGGACTAGGGAATAAGCAGGGTATTATCAACAAGTATGAGGCCGAGAAAATTTCAAAACTGGCCTCTTTAAAGTCATATGAAGGCGGGGTAAAAATCTTTCTAATATGGATGGCAGAAAAGCTAAATGCAAGTGCATCAAATAAGCTTTTAAAGGTTTTAGAAGAGCCTCCCAATAAAACCGTGTTTATTCTTGTCTGCGAAAAAGAAAAAGCCTTGTTAAAAACAATTATTTCTAGGTGTCAGAAAATAAACATTTATTCACAGTCAGCTGATACAGAAGGGTTTAGCGAAGACCATGACGGTTTGTTTGCTGAGTGGGTTAGGGCGGCTTTTAGAGTAAAATCAAACAAAGAAGCAATTAATGATCTTGTCTTAATTGCAGAAAAAATTAGTAAAAAAACCCGTGAAAAGCAAAAAGAATTTTTTATATATTCCTCTACGGTTTTTAGAGATGCCATACTTTACGGATATAAAGTTGTAGATAGTTCAAAAAATTATACTAAAAATTTTAGTTTATCAAAATTCTCACCCTTTGTTCACGAGGAAAATATAATTTCCATATACGAGGAGCTACAAAAAGGTTTTTTAGATATTGAAAGAAATGGTAATCCAAAAATTATCTTTCTTGATGTTTCGATTAAGCTTACAAGGCTTCTTCACAAAAAGAAATCTGAACATGTCTGAAAAATGGTTTGCAATAGCCAACCCTCAAGCAGGGTCAGGAAAATCTAAAGAGCTCTTGAGCTTTGTGACTAGAGAACTTAAAAGAAACAAAATTGATTTTTTACTAAACCTGACAACTATTTCTGGTGATGAAATAAAGCTCGTTAAAAAAGCTACATCTCTGGGATACAGAAAAATACTTTGTATTGGAGGCGATGGAACACTTCAAAAAGTTATAGCAGGGATACAAATTCAAAAAAACATTTCCAAAGAAAATGTATTGTTTGGTTTAGTTCCATTAGGCACGGGAAATGATTGGGCAAAATCGAGGGGTATTTCATTGAAAATTTCAGAAAGCATATCGTTATTAAAGTCAGGAAAAATAAAAACCCAGGATGTTGGGGTGGCCAATATAAAAACTAGTGCAAAAGAAATTAAAAGATATTTTATAACATATTCTGGGGTTGGATTTGACTCTTTTATGTTAAAAAAAATTCATAAATATAAGTGGCTTGGAAAATTTTCTTATTTGTTTTGTGCCATAATGAACTTTATGAATTATAAGAACATTGAGGTAGAAATCAAAACCGATAATGCGAAAATAAACAGTAAAGTTTTTTTGCTCGGGGTCGGTTTGTGCAAGTTTACAGGCGGAGGGATGCAATTAATAAAAACTCCTGCAGGAAATAATGGGCGGCTAAACATGACAATTGCACAAGATTTAAGAAAAACAGAAATAATAAAAATTTTTTTTAGTCTTTTTAATGGGGGTGTATTTAGTAAACGTAAAGTTTTGACAATGACCTCTGAAAAAATTTTAATCGTCGCTAAAAACACTATTTTAACGTGTCAGGGAGATGGCGAGATTTTTGGTGCCGGAAAAGTGAGTTATTCAGTCGTTAAAAAAGGGCTTCATTATATTTGTTGATTTTTTTTAAAAACAAAATAGTTTGAAGAATATTGTCCGTTGAAAAGCGCTTTCAAGTTTGAAATTGTCCCAATGACAAAAGACCTTAGAATCGGAAATTTAGATTCTTTATATTTTTCGGAAAGAAAGGAAACATAGTATGCGTCTATAATAAGTGGATGAGCAGAATGAAAAACAAATTTATTTTTTTCAAAAACTTGTATTAATGCTTTTTTATTAAAATGCCACAAGTGCCTAGGAACATCATAACCAGCCCATAAATGATGGTAATGCTTGGCGTCATAAGAGTTGTAGTTTGGAAGGCCAACTATTAAAAGTCCATTTTCAGAAAGAAGATCATAAAGGCGTTTAATTGTCTTATCTAAATTATGGACGTGCTCGATTGAGTGCCATGCGGTGATCGTTTTAAAACCAACATTTGACAATTCTTTGTCGAAGATAGATTGACTTATTTTTTTTGATTTATTTTGATAGGGGTCTACCCCGTATGAACTAAAACCTCTTTTGCTCATCTCTTTTAAAAAGTAACCCTCTCCACAGCCAAAATCAAGAAGGCTGCCCTTACACAACAGGTGTTTTAGAGAGCTGTATTTAAGCTGAAAGTTAAAGGCTCTAGAAAGGCTGTAAAAAAAAGAAAAAACACCTTTTATACTGCTGTTGTGTGAAAGGTACGCTTTTGATTTATAGTATTTGTGTATTTCTTCTTTTAAAGGAAAAGGATCTGTTTTAAAAAGGCCGTCTTGATTTGTTTGTATTACTGAAAAGGCTTCTTTTGTTAAAAAATAGTCTTTGGTTTTTATATGTATGTTTTTTTGTTCCACGTGAAACATTTATCGACCCATAAAAACAAGCAAAACAGAAATGTCATTAGGGGAGACCCCGCTAATTCTTGAAGCTTGAGAAATGGTTTCAGGTTTTATTTTTATTAGCTTTTCTAAGGCTTCAGCACTTATAGATTTAAGCTTATTATAGTCAAAGTCTTTTGGGATTTTAACAGACTCTAACCTGTTAAGCTTGTCAGCATTAGCTTTTTCTTTTTCAATGTAGCCACTATATTTAATTTGAATTTCTGCCTGGTCTTGAACCTCTTTAGAAAACTTGTTTGAGCTTATAAAAGAAGAGACAGATTTACATTTTTTAAGATCATCAAGACAAATGTTTGGTCGTGAAAGAATTTTATCCGCTTTTCCAGACTGTTTTATTTTAGCTGATTTTTTCTTGATTAACAGCTTGTTAATTTCTAAAGGGAGAATACTTTGTCTTTTTAAAAAGGAGATCAGGCTTGATGATTCAGAATATTTTTTTTCACAAACTTGAAGTCTTTCGGTTTTAGCCAAGCCAATATCATGACTAATTTTAGTTAAACGCTGATCAGCATTGTCTTGCCTCAAAAGCATGCGATATTCAGCTCTTGAAGTAAACATTCTGTAGGGCTCCTCTGTTCCTTTTGTAATTAAATCGTCTATTAAAACGCCAATATATGCCTGGTCTCTTTTTAAGACAAGAGGAGGCTTAGCTTGAATTTTTTTTACAGCATTTATTCCTGCTATGAGACCTTGAGAGCCTGCTTCTTCATAACCCGTCGTCCCGTTAATTTGTCCAGCAAAAAACAGGTTTTCAATTATTTTAGTTTCTAAAGAATAGGAGAGTTGTGTGGGAAAAAAATAGTCGTATTCAATTGCATATCCTGGTCTAAAAAACTTTACGTTCTCAAAGCCAGAAACGGCCCTAAGGGCATTAAACTGAACCTCTTCAGGCAGAGAGGTTGAAAAACCATTAACATACACCTCTACTGTATTCCTTCCTTCTGGCTCAACAAAAAGTTGATGCCTTTCTCTTTCAGAAAATCTGTGTATTTTGTCTTCAATTGAAGGGCAGTATCTTGGGCCAACGCTTTTGATTCTACCATTAAACATCGGAGATCTGTCAAAGCCTTCTCTTAATAAATCGTGAACCTCAGGGCTGGTATAGGTCATATAACACGAAACTTGTTTTTGTAATGGTTGGGTTGAGTCCAAATAAGAGAATTTTTGTGGAGCAGAATCTCCTGGCTGCTCGATCATCTTGGTATAATCAAGAGATCTTCCATCGACTCTAGGTGGGGTTCCCGTCTTCATTCTGCCAGACTCAAAGCCAAGAGAAACCAGTTGCTCTGTAATTCCAGTTGCTGCTTTCTCTCCAGCGCGGCCGCCACCAAAATTTTTGTCCCCAACATGTATAAGGCCGTTTAAAAAAGTCCCGTTCGTGAGCACAACTGACTTGGCTTTTATTTTTTGTCCAAGTGCGGTAACCACCCCTTTCAGTTTGTCTTTTTCGATCCACAAAGACTTTACCATTTCTTGGTAAAAATCCAAGCTTGGCGTGAGCTCTAACATTTGCCTCCAGCACTGTGCAAAAAGAGCCCTATCATTTTGTGCTCTAGGGCTCCACATTGCAGGGCCCTTAGATAAGTTTAGCATTTTGAACTGAATTGCAGACCTGTCTGTAACTATACCGCTATATCCTCCAAGCGCATCAATCTCTCTTACAATTTGACCTTTTGCAATTCCTCCCATTGCGGGGTTACAAGACATTTGGCCTATTGTCTGTAAGTTCATGGTGACCAAAAGAGTTTTAGCACCAAGGTTTGCTGCTGCTGCTGCCGCCTCATTACCCGCGTGCCCACCGCCAACTACAATAACATCATATTCTTGATTAAACATATTCTTGTTTCACGTGGAACATTCTTTTGCAAATATAATTCATTTCGAAGATGTGTAATAGCTCTTAATATACAAGTCTTCTTTGCGCCTCATCTTTAGCGTTGATTCCTGGGTCTTATCATCATACCCGCAAACATGAAGGAGTGCGTGAATTAGCACTCTAACAACCTCGTTTTCAGTTGTTTGGCTATATTTTTTAGCGTTAGCCTCAACTTGTTGAGGGCAAACGTACGCCTCAACTTTAAGATCTTTACACGTACTGTAATCGAACGTTATTACATCTGTTACATAGTTGTGTGAGAGGTGTGTGTTATTAATCCTTGTAATTTCTTCAGCAGAAACAAAGTGGTAATATAGTTGAGACACAGCATAGCCTTCTTGTTCAGAGGCATGCAAAAGAAGTTTTCGTATTTGCTCTGGGTTCTTTAATATAAAGCCTGTTGTGTATATAAAGTCAATCATAAATTATAAGCAAATCTACACAATCAATTGAAAGATTATTGTTTTATATTTGATAAAAATTCGTTTTGACAAATAAAAAAGTATGTGTTCGATTTGCTCCTAGTCCAACAGGGCCCCTTCATATTGGCGGGGTGCGGACAGCATTGTTCAATTATTTGTTTGCAAAAAAATCAGGAGGGAAATTTCTTATAAGAATTGAAGATACAGATAAAAAAAGAGAAGTTTTTGGTGCGGAAAAGTATATTATAGAGTCTTTAAAATGGTGTGGAATCGAAGCCGATGAGGAGCCTATTAGGCAAAGTGTAAGAAAAGAAATTTATAGCCGCTACATTATTAAATTAGTTGAAAAGGGGTGTGCATATTATGCTTTTGACTCAGAAGAAGATCTCAGGAGGGTGCGATCTGAGGCTGAGGCTAAAGGGGTGTCTTTTACATACGGCTGGAGAAATAGAGGGGCTCTTAACAACTCAACTTCTATGGCAAAAAAAGAGGTTGAAAAAAAAATCAACAACAATGAAAAATACGTTGTCAGGTTTAAAGGTCCTGGGGAAGGGCTTGTAAATACAAAAGACCTAATTAGAGGCTCGTCGTCAATAGATTCTAGTCTTTTGGACGACAAGGTTTTAATGAAGGCTGACGGAATGCCAACATATCATTTTGCAAATGTTGTAGACGATTATTTGATGGGAATAACACATGTTATTAGGGGTGAAGAATGGCTTCCTTCACTTGCACTACACACTCTTCTTTATGAAGCCTTTGGATGGGGGAAGCCGCAATTTGCACATCTCCCCTTAATTCTAAACCCTAACGGAAAAGGGAAGCTAAGCAAGAGGAGTGGGGAAAAAAATGGTTTTCCTGTTTATCCAATATATTGGAAAGGTGAAAAAGAAGTTGTTGGATTTAAGGAAATAGGCGTCTTGCCAGAAGCTCTTGTTAACTATATTTCAACTCTAGGCTGGACCCCAAATGAGACAAAAGAAATTTTATCTTTAAGAGAGCTTATAGGGCTTTTTAACCTGGAAAAAGTAGTTTCTTCATCAGCAAACTTTGACTTTGAAAAGCTTAAGTGGTATAACCAACATCATATTCAAAAGACGCAGGACGATGAGCTGCTAAGGGTTTTGCTTAACACAAAAAAAGAATGTAATCTTGATCTTGTTAAGCTGAAGTCTGCCATAAGTCTTGTCAAGGAGAGGGCAAGTACTGTTAATGAGCTTTGGGCTCTTTCAAAATATTTGTTTGTGGGGCCACAATCATATAACGAAAAGAGTCTTAAAAAAATACTAAAGCCTGGCGCAAAAGAAATTGTAGAAACAATGATCGACTTAGCTTATTCAAAAAACGCATTAGAAGATTCATTTATAGACGGCTTAAAGGCCTCCTGCAAAAACAAAGGTTTTTCGCCAGGGCAAGTAATGATGACCGCAAGAGTGGTTTTAGTTGGAGGCCTCTCAGGTATTGATTTGCAGAAGATTGTAACTTTCATTGGCTTGAAGGACACTTCTAATCGAGCAAAAGGGATTTTGTTAAAACTGTTTTAACATTATTTTAATAAGTTTTTTTTTTTTAAAGTGGGGCTTTTAGTTATATTGTTATTTACGAACCAATAACCATAAAAAATGATTTTTTATACAATTATATTACCGATAATTTTTTTACTGCTTTTCTTTACCTTTTTTATTGTTAGGCAGCAGTCTGCAGCAATTATAGAGCGTTTTGGGAAATTTGTTAGCATCCGACAATCGGGGCTACAGCTAAAGATCCCTATAATAGACAGCGTGGCAGGAAGGTTAAGTTTGAGAATTCAACAGCTGGATGTAGTTATAGAAACTAAAACAAAAGATGATGTTTTTGTTAGGCTTAAGGTTTCCGTGCAGTTCAAAGTAATTAAAGAAAAGGTTTATGATGCGTTTTACAAGCTTGACAATCCTCATGACCAGATAACAAGTTTCATTTTTGATGTTGTTCGTGCCGAGGTGCCTAAGCTTATCCTTGATGATGTCTTCTTAAAAAAAGACGACATCGCTATAGCGGTTAAGAACGAGCTACAAGAAGCAATGAGAGAATATGGTTACAATATTATAAAAACATTAGTAACGGATATTGATCCTGATTCGCAGGTTAAAGAAGCAATGAATAGAATTAATGCTTCGGAGAGAGAAAAGGTCGCTGCTCAATTTGAAGGGGAGGCTCAGAAAATCTTGATTGTTGAAAGGGCTAAGGCAGAAGCGGAAAGCAAAAGATTGCAAGGTCAAGGTATTGCAGATCAGAGAAGGGAAATTGCAAGAGGGCTTGAAGATTCTGTTAAGGTTTTAAACAATGTAGACATAAACTCACAAGAGGCATCAGCCTTAATAGTGGTGACGCAGCATTATGACACACTCCAGTCTGTCGGAGCAGAGTCAAACAGCAATTTGATTCTTCTTCCAAATTCACCACAGGCTGGCTCTGAAATGCTAAACAATATGGTTGCGTCATTTACAGCAAGCAATCAAATCGGGGAAGAAATGAAAAAAGCAAAGCAAAATAAGGAAAACAAAGAAAACAGTTAATAATGACAAAAAAAGAATACAGGATAGAGGTTGTTACAGAAAGTGCGCTTAGTACTTTTTTTCTAGGCTCAGCTAAAATGCCTACAAGGAAAATTGAAGAAACAATGAACAGGTTTGGGCTTCAGGGCTGGGAGGTTGTCTTCCAGGTTATTGAGAAAAGAAGAATGCTTCTCTTTTGGAACAGAGAGGCAATGGTAATAACCTTTTCAAGAGAATTAAAAGATTAGCTCTTTTTGTTTTTTTTCCAATTATCCCTTAAGGAGACTGTTTTGTTAAAGATGTGTTTGTCTCCTACAGAGTCTTTATCTTTAACATAGTATCCTTTTCTTTGGAACTGAAAAGATTCTCCAGATATTGAGGCGGCAAGGGAAGGCTCTGCTTTGGCCTTCAAGACTGATAACGAGCTTGGATTTATGTCTTCTAAAAAATCCTGGTCAGCTTTTGCTCCGGGAGATTCTTGCAGAAAAAGTCTGTCATATCTCTTTATTGTCACATCAATACTGTGCTGTTGAGTAACCCAGTGAAGCGTTCCTTTAACTTTTCTTGTGCTTTCTTCTGAACCAGACCCGCTTTTACTTTTAGCATCATATTCGCAGAGGACCTCGATAATCTTTCCATCTTTATCTTTATTAACGCCTGTGCCTACAATTATATATGCGCTTTTTAGCCTAACCTCTTTTCCTATGGTAAGGCGGAAAAACTTCCTGTTAGCCTCTTCTTTAAAATCTTCTCTTTCAATAAAAAGGTGTTTGTTAAAGGGCAGCTCTCTTATTCCTGAGCCTTCATTTTCTGGATTGTTTTCTGTGGTTACAAGTTCTGTCTTTCCTTCTGGGTAATTGCTAATTGTTAATTTAATGGGGTCCATCACAACCATTTTTCTGTTGGCAGTTTTGTTAAGATCTTCTCTTATGCAAAACTCCAGCAAAGAAACGTCTATTAAGTTTTCTCTTTTTGCAACACCAACTTTTTCAATAAAAGAGCGAATAGAAGCAGGGGTATATCCTCTTCGTCTAAGACCTGAGATTGTGGGCATTCTAGGATCATCCCAGCCTGAAACAATGTTTTTTTCAACAAGTACAGAAAGCTTTCTCTTGCTCATTATTGTGTAACTTAAATTAAGCCGGGCAAATTCTCTTTGTTTGGGTTGAATTTCTAAGTCATTTCCAGTTTTTGTTAGAGCGTTTAGGAACCAGTCATATAGTTCTCTGTGTGGTTTAAACTCTAGTGAACATAGAGAGTGTGAAACCTGTTCAATATAATCACACTGTCCATGCGCCCAGTCATACATTGGGTAAATGTTCCATTCGTCCG